>Ga0207707_10001060_pt1 | contig 26355 bp, 15 predicted proteins | sample KBSC83BmetaG_FD_184336 | JGI IMG/M metagenome (GOLD analysis project Ga0207707, IMG submission 184336) | Corn rhizosphere microbial communities from Kellogg Biological Station, Michigan, USA - KBS C8-3B metaG (SPAdes) (version 2) | ecosystem: Host-associated > Plants > Roots > Rhizosphere ... | reverse complement strand
ATTTTGGTTTCGGTCATCAACGCGGCGCCCTGCGCGATCTTGTGCACGCGTTCCACCAACTCGTTCATGCCGGGCAGGTCGCGAGCGCGGATGGAATAGCGCACGCGGGCATGGGCCTGCACCACGTTGGGGGCGATGCCGCCGGTGTCGAGCAGGGCATAGTGGACGCGGGCGTCGCTCGGCATGTGCTCGCGCATGTAGTTCACGCCGACATTCATCAGCTCGACCGCGTCGAGCGCGCTGCGGCCCAGATGCGGCGAGGCCGCGGCGTGCGAGGTCCGCCCGGTGAAGATGAAATCGGCACGCGTGTTTGCCAGCGAAGGCGTTACCACCACCTCCCAGAAGCTATGCGGGTGCCAGGTGAGGGCGATGTCAACGTCATCGAAAGCCCCGGAGCGCACCATGAAGGCCTTCGCTGCGCCACCCTCCTCCGCGGGGCAGCCGTAATAGCGCACGCGGCCGGGCACCTTGTGGGCGGCAAGCCAATCCTTCACCGCGGTAGCGGCGAGCAACGCGGCCGAGCCAAGCAAATTGTGGCCACAGCCATGGCCATGCCCTCCCGCCTCCACTGGGCGAGGCTCCGCCACGCCCGCTTCCTGACTAAGACCGGGCAGGGCGTCGTATTCGCCAAGGAAGGAGACGACGGGCCCGCCCTCACCCCATTCGCCCATCAGGCCTGTGGGAATGCCTGCGACACTCTCTGTGATGCGGAAACCCTGATGGCGCAGCTCCGCCAGATGCTCGGCAGAGGAGCGCGCCTCGGTGTAGCACACTTCCGGCGTCGCCCAGACCTTGTTGCTCAGGTCGATGAACCGCGCCTTGATCGCGTCAACGCCGAGCCAAATGTCACTGCGGTTGTCCATCTTCCGCTCCCTGTTCCAATGTGAGAGTGAAATCACTATCAGCTTCGCCAGACCCTCCTGGCGCCGGCCGGCGCATCAGCCATGCGGCCGGCGCGAAGGAGGCGTCGGTCCCAGACTGCTTGCCCTGTAACAGGCGCAAAAGCAACCAGGCGCCGCATGGCAGCAAGAAGCATTCGATCCGCCCGTGTCTTCTATCTGCACGGGCCTCGCCATCGGCTCGTCGAGCATAAGCAATTTCAGCATTGAAGACCGCCTCTGGCACTCTGCAGAAATGGCACTTTGCGAGATGTCCGCTTTGCGCCAACACCGGACCTCCCCATAACGACGCGAATGGACCCATCTCGGACATTCAGCCTCTCATCGAGCCCGATCAGTCAGTGCGCTGCAGCAGTAGCCCGACTTCTCGTGTTGTGGAAATTGGCGTAGTGTCGCTGCAAGGGAGGGATACTGCATCGACGAGCCCAAGTTTCCCGCCCGATTGTCAGGCGAAATTCGTCAAAAGAAAATAGGTTTCTGCGCGGCCTCGGCGGCGCGACCCAATGCGGGAGGTTGGCATGCACGACATCGTTATTCGTGGCGGCACGATCATGGATGGCACCGGCAAAGCCGCATTTAGTGGCGACGTTGCGATTGCAGAAGGGCGTATCACCGGGGTCGGCGGGAAGCAGGGACCTGCTCAGCGCGAGATCGATGCCACGGGGCTGATGGTTACGCCTGGCTGGGTCGACGTGCACACGCACTACGACCGTCAGGCGATGTGGGATCCGCTGCTTGCGCCCTCATGCTGGCATGGAGTGACGACCGTCGTTTTCGGAAATTGCGGCGTGGGTTTCGCACCGGTGAAAAAGCATCATCGCCAGGCCTTAATGGATTTGATGGAAGGGGTAGAGGAAATTCCGAACCCCGTGTTGGCCGCAGGGCTTACCTGGGAGTGGGAGAGCTTTCCTGATTTCATGGATGCGCTGGAGCGCCGCGAGCGCGTCATCGACATCGCGGCGCAGGCCGCGCACTTGCCGATGCGCGTCTATGTGATGGGTGATCGCGCAATCCGCCGGGAACCTGCGACGGCGGACGACATTGCCCAGATGCGGCAACTCACCATCGAGGCGTTGCGTGTCGGCGCGTTCGGCTTCACCACGTCCCGCACGGATTCGCACAAGACGCCTGACGGCGAGCTCGTGCCTTCGCGTAATGCGGACGACTTGGAACTGCTGGGTATCGGCTCCGCGCTGGGCGAGACCGGCACCGGCGCGTTCGGCATGAACAGCGACTTCGACGACGAGGACTATGAGCTGCGCTGGATGCGAAAGCTCGCCAGGGAAACCGGTCGTCCGGTCTGGTTCCTGCTCACCGATCGCTATGAAGACCCGGAGCGCTGGCGGCGTTTGATGAAAGCGGTGCATGCGGCGCGCTCAGAGGGACTGCCGCTCACAGCGCAGATTGCCGGTCGTCCGATTGGCGTGATGATGGGCATCGGCACCGCGCTCAATCCGTTCACCGTGCGGCCGAGCTACAAGGCGCTCGAAAGCCTTCCCATTGCGGAGCAGCGCAAGCGGCTGCGCGATCCCGAGCTGCGACGGAAAATCCTCGCCGAGAAGCCTTCCGACGCCGAGGTAGCGAAGCTCGCTCAGTTCCGCCAGCTCATCACCAGGCGCTGGGACAAGTTCTTTACGATGGGCGACCCGCCGGATTACGAGCCGGATTCGGAAAACAGTGTTGCGGCGATCGCGACGCGCACGGGGCGTACTCCCGATGAAGTGGCCTACGACTACATCATCGAAGAGAATCAGTACCTGTATTTCCCGGTGGTGAATTACGTAACGGGTGACCACGAGCCGATCCGCGAAATGCTCAGCGACCCGGCTTGCTTGCTCGGCTTGAGCGACGGCGGCGCGCACTGCACCTCGATTGTGGATTCAGGCCTACCGAGTTTCATGCTGGCGCATTGGGGTCGCGACCGCCGCCGCGGGCCACGGCTGCCCCTCGAGCATCTGGTCAAGCGGCAAACGAGCGAAACCGCCGACTTCTTCGGTCTGTCGGATCGCGGTCGGCTGGTGCCGGGCTTGCGCGCCGACGTGAACATCATCGACTTTGACCGTCTGCAACTGCATAAGCCAGAGCTCGTGCACGACATGCCGGCTGGTGGCCGGCGTTTCGTGCAACGGGTCGATGGATATGAAGCAACGCTTGCGTCAGGCATTCCCATCTTCGAGCGAGGCGAGCATACTGGCGCGATGCCGGGGCGCCTCGTACGAGCAGGCCACAATGGTCATCGTCGAGCGTAGAATCTGAGGGCAGCTTCCGGCGCGAATTCAGGGGTGGCGACCAATGACGGCTTTGGGTCAAAAGCTCCAATGGAGGAAGGTCCGGTTTCGAGCCACTAGCGGTCATTTTCCGCAAATCAGGTTTGACCCGAAGCCGACCGCTGATCAGGCCGCGGACCCCATTCCGAATGTAAGCTGATTTCCATCAAGATCGATAAGGTCAAAGTCGCGCATGCCGTAATCGTAGTTCTGCGGTGGCTTTACGATCCTGGCCCCACGCGCCGCCAATTCGGCGTAGACGGCATCGACATCCCTTACGAACACGCACATGCCGCCATTGCCGGATAGCCGGCTCGTTTGGCTTGCCGAAAGAAGGTGCAAGGCAACTTCGTCCCGACACAGGCACACATAGAATGTCGGAGTTCCGTATTCGAACGTAACCGTGAAGCCGAGCACGTCGCTGTAGTGCTCAGTGCTCTTGGCTATATCCGTCACGACGAATACTGTGGCAGCACGAACCATCATTGGATCTTCTGCAATCACCGGGTGCCTCCAGGAATGGGCCAGCCGCGCAGATCCAAGCTTAGCAGGAATACCGATATGCAGCTTCCATATCATGATCGCTATGCTTATTCGCCGATCGTTGACCGTCCGGACTACTCCTGGCCAGACGGAAAGCGGCTGGCGGTCTATCTCGGCCTCAACATCGAACACTTCGCGTTCGGCGCGGGCGAAGGTCATCTCTTGACCGTAGCAGGAGCGGCTCCCGACCCCCGGACCTTCGCCTGGCGCGATTACGGCAACAGGGTTGGCGTTTGGCGCTGCCTCGAACTGTTCGATGAATTGAACCTCCCGGCGGCTCACCTGATCAACACGGCGGTTTTCGACTATGCGCCCCGTATCGTCGACGCATTGAAAGCGCGCGGCGATGAATTCATTGGGCATGGCCGCACCAACGCGGAGCGTCATAGCCACATGTGGGAAGCTGACGAGAGGCGATTCCTGCAGGAGGTTCGCGACGCGATCGAGCGCGCATCCGGAAAGCCGCCGAGAGGCTGGATGGCGCCATGGATGGCGTCCACGCACCACACGCCCGACCTCTTGAAGGAGGTCGGGTTCGATTTCCTGATGGACTGGCCGGCCGACGACCAGCCGCTCTGGATGAAGACGCGCTCCGGTCCAATCATGAGCGTGCCGTACCCGATCGAGATCAACGACAGCCCGCAGATTCTGGTGAGGCATCACTCGCCGGAAGAATTCCGTGACTTCATCATTGGTCAATTCGAAGAACTGCTACGCCAGTCGGCGAAACAGCCGCTCGTATGCGGCGTCGCATTGCACACGATGATCGTAGGTCAGCCCTACAGGCTCCGCATGCTCCGCGAGGCGTTGCAGCACATCGTCAGCCATCCAGAGAAGGAAAAGGTGTGGTTCACCCGGCCGTCGGCCATCTACGACCATTGCGCCGCGTTACCCGCGAGCAAATTTCCGCCTGCCTAGACTAGCCGGTAGGATTGCCGACGATCTACGCATTGCGCGCCGCCGTAGCGTGCAACGTTATCGGCGAACGTCCACTTCGCGCCAGAATCGGACTTCGCCGACATGTTCAACTTGGGCCAAAGGGCCGACTTTTGCTGGTTAGCCTGTCTCGTGCAAACCTGCCAATTGCAATCCGTATACAGCGCCACCTCACTCAATTTCAGGTAAGCAGGCTCTGTCGGATAGAATGAGATCTCAGCCAGCTAGAGGAAAACTTCGGCTCAACCCGGATGGCGGCGCATACCCGTTTCGTGTTCAGCCTACAGATGCGCCTGCCTTTGCCCGGCTTATTCCGAGTGTCAGGATGCGATGCAGCAGGTCTGTGTAATCAAGTCCGTCATACCGAGCCGCTGTAGCGAACTCCTGGCTTTTCGCTATTTCGGGGTTGGGATTGGCTTCAATGAAATATGGAGTGCCGTCGGCAGAGAGGCGAAAGTCGATACGCGCATATCCATCGAGCCCCAGTGTTCGGTATATGCGTTTCGCTGTTCGCTGAATGCGGGCGCATACCTCCGGCGCGAGGTCTTTGGCCGGCCCGTCCACGATTCCGACGCGTTCCTGATAATCGGGATCGTGTTTGGCCTTTTCGGTGGCGATCTGCCGTGCCCCCTGACCGCCCAAGCTGCCGAATTTCAATTCCCACACTGGCAGAACGCGCAGCCGGTTGTTGCCGAGCACGCCGACATAAAGTTCACGTCCCTCAATATACTGTTCGGCGATGGCGGCGGTCCCGAGCCGATCGTGAACGAAGGCGACGCGCTCTGCGAGCTTCTCGTCCGTATCGACGATGGATGCTTGCGAGATACCGAAGGATCCATCCTCGCTCAGGCTCTTGACGATCAGCGGCAGGGCAAGGCGCGAGAGCCGGTTGACCTTGCGGCGCATCGGAAACACGGCAAAGGCCGGTACCGCGATCCGGCGATGGTGCACCAACGTTTTGGACAGATCCTTGCCGCGCGCCAGGATCAGTCCGCGCGGGTTACACCCGGTATACGGGATTTTCATCAGCTCGAGATAGCTCGCGATGTGCTGGTCATATGCGGACGCATAGTGGAATTCCTCCAGCAACGTGAAGACCACATGCGGCTTGAAACTTTCGATCTCGTCGCGCACCGGCTTGATTTCCTCCTGCACGCCGAGCGGGCGAACGTCATGGCCAACCGCACGTAAGGTGCTCACGACGTCGAATTCCGTTTTCCATCCGTTGATCTCCCGCGCGGTGTATCCGTCGGTCGAGTCGGGGGGCACGCAGTCCGGATGCATCAGCACTAGAATGCGCAGGCGTCTCATAGAGCGATCCATTTGCGCCGCGACGGGCCGAACAGCGCGTGCATGGTCTTTGCGGTCAACAGGATGGTGAAGTTCATGACAAGCTTCCGTTCGGAGCCAGGGGCACGGAGATCGAGTTCGCGGCAGCGGGAGGTCATGTTATCAAGAACGGCATCGAGCGTAAGCTGGTTCTCGCCCGTCCATCGCGAGACCATCTGCCTGACTTGCGCGCGGTGCCGCCTGATGAAGACCGCCGCTGGCTGCGCCCGTCGATGTCGTGGATCAGCGGAGAAGAGATGGGAGAGGTCGCGGTCGTACGTCTTCGGTGGCTTGAAAGCGTAGAACGCCTGCTTTTTCTGGTAGTGCTCGCCAAGCGTTTGGCTGAGCTTAGGCAGTGGATCGACACGCTCCTGTGTCGTGACCGGCGGCCGCTCCCCTGCAATCTCGCCCATCAGCTCGTCGACATATTCGAGCTTCTTTAGCGCCGGCCAGCCGGCATAGCGTGTCCGCCAGTTCGACCGCGGCCGCAACCACACCGCAAAGGTTTCGGCGAAATCCTCGTCGGGATGGCTCTGCGCGTACCAGCGCCGAAGATGCTGGACATAACGTCGGCTGGCCGGATTGGGCCGGTAATAGAGTGGGTAGTGTTTCGAAGACGGCCCGAACAACTGTTGCCAGCGGCGGCGGCGTTGCAACTGGTAGGCGTGCTGCACGGCATGGCCTGCCTCGTGACGGAGAATGGCCATGCACTCGGACCAGGTGCCGCCCTCGACCTCGAGCATCATTTTCTTCTCGAGTTTCATCAGGCGGGGATGGGCAAGATAGAACGGGATGGCAATGCCGGGCACATCTGCCGGACTGAACCATTCGCTCGATATCCATGCGTGCGGCCGCAGCCGGATGCCCCGCGCTTGAAGCTCTTCATTCAGAGTGCCGAGACAATCCTCGAGCCAGGTGTCTTCGACCTTAACCCTCAGACTGCTGAGGCGTTGCTTGAGCAACTGCTCATCCGACAGCTTCTCCCAAGCATATTTCCGACGTGGCATAGGCATCCATAAATCATAAAACCCAGTACTTGGATGGTGTCATAGGAAGCTGCTGGCAACAACCGCCGAGTCTTCGCGGCGTGCGGTCGTTCCGTGAGCCGCGCCGGTTTTGGGGTCAATCGCGTCAGTTTGGCTGTGTGCCGGGCACTTCTGGCCTACCCCTAAGACCGGACATCGTCAGGCCGTCCTGGTTGGTCCGGTTCGTGCCACTGGTTGTTATTGGTCACCAATCAGATGTTATGGAACATCGGGGTCTGCTTTTCTCTCGAAAGCCGACGGGGCGGTGGACATCTTCAGTGGATTCCCCAGCGACCGGCGCGCAATTCCCCCCGCATAGCAGACAGTCACGCCAACCCCTTCTGTTTCTCGAACGAGCTCGACGGGACCTGTGGTGTGCAGATGTGCTATTGATACAATCGAGCAACAAGCGGAGCCTGCGACGTCCCATGCGGATTGATCCCATCGAACTCTCAAGCGAACTCATTGCTTTCAATACGATCAATCCGCCCGGAAATGAGCTGAGTTGCATTCGGCACTTGGAAACAATTCTTAGTGGCGTCGGACTGGAGACGTCGATTCAAAATTTCGCTCCGGAACGCGCCAATTTGATTGCAAGGATAGGAGGTGTCGGCAGCAAGCCTCCGCTATGCTTTACCGGCCATGTCGATACGGTTCCGCTTGGAAACGCGCCCTGGAGTGTCGATGCGTTTGCGGGCGAGATCATCGACGGCAACATGTACGGCCGCGGCTCGACAGACATGAAATGCGGCATAGCGGCTTTCGTCGCGGCCATCGGTAATATGACCGAGCAGTTGGAAGGCACCAGCGGCGCGGTTCTCGTTATTACTGCGGGAGAGGAAATTGGCTGCGAGGGCGCATTCCATCTCGCGCGCGCCGGCATTCTCGGACGTGCCGGCGCGATAGTTGTGGCGGAGCCCACCTCAAACGCAGCGCTGGTCGGACACAAGGGCGCCCTCTGGCTCCGCCTGACGCTCAAGGGCGTCACCGCTCATGGATCGATGCCTCATCTTGGCGTCAACGCCGCCTATAAAGCTGCGCGCGTACTTACGGCTTTAGAGAGTTTTCAATTCAACGTCGCGCCGCATCCTTATCTGGGATCGCCCACCCTCAACGTCGGCACGGTTCGCGCCGGCCTCAATGTGAATTCTGTGCCCGATCTGGCTGAAATCGGCCTCGATATCCGCAGCATTCCAGGACTGGATCATTCACGCATTCAGGAGCATCTGAAGGCAGAGCTGGGGGACGACATTTCGCTGGAGCGGATTGTGGATGTCGGTGCTGTTTGGACCGACCCGTCCTCGCCGTGGATCAAGGACGTATATGGGATCGTCCGCGACGTCACTGGCGAAGACGCCGGCTCTGAACCCCGAACGGCTCCCTATTTCACCGACGCGTCCGCCCTGACGCCGGCCTTCGGCAACCCTCCGACCATCATCCTAGGCCCAGGCGAAGCGGCGAAAGCTCACCAGACAGATGAGTATTGTTCTGTTCAACGCATTCGCGAGGCGTCGGATATCTACTCGAGGCTTGCGGCAAGATGGTCCGGAAGGCCTGAATAGGCCTCACCCGCGGCCGTGGCAGCTTTCAATTCAGCCCATGAAAGGGCTGAAAGGCTGCGCGGCCGCGGCATCGCCGTGCGGACCTCCAATGGCCGCTTTGCGCCAGAAGCGGTCATTCCTGAGATGTCGTCTTTTGATCCAGTTCGGGCATGGGCGCGGACTCATAATTCGGGCTTGATCAATGCGGCTGGTCGATGTCCTCTACGCTCCGATAGCGACCAAGTCGCCGGCCCGAGAGGCTTACTGTGCAAACACCCACACACGATACTCTCGCCCCAACCCGGATCGAAGTCTTTCATTACAAAGCCGCCATCAGGGAGCCGATCGTCACCTCGTTCGGCTCGATCCCCGCGCGCAACGCGCTGCTGATTAGGATCGAGGACCGGGACGGGGCTTTTGGATGGGGCGAGGTGTGGGCAAACTTCCCGCCTTCCGGAGCTGAGAGCAAGTTGAGACTGCTCGAGACGGTCATCTTACCGATGTCGCTTGGACGCACCTGGACCAGTCCTGCCGCAGCTTGGATCGATCTAACCCAGCGCATGCGACGCAACGCCATTCAGAGCGGCGAGCCGGGCCCATTCGCGGCCTGCATAGCCGGGATTGAGGTTGCGCTCTCAGATCTCGCCGCGCGTAAGGTCGGGCTGCCGCTCTGGAAAACGCTCGGCCGATCGGCGAAGCCCGAGCCAGTGATGGCGTATGCCAGCAACCTCAATCCCAGGGGTGCGCCCGAATACGTCGCCATGTGTCGCGAGCGTGGATACCGCGCCTTTAAGCTGAAGGTTGCCTTCGATATGAAAAGTGATCTGGCAAACGTGCGCGAAATCGCTGCCGGCCTCGGGTCAGGCGAGCGATTCATGATCGATGCCAACCAAGGCTGGGACCTCTCGACCGCGCGGCCTTCGGTCGAGGCGTTCAGCCAATTTCCGCTGGATTGGATCGAAGAGCCGATCCCGGCTGACGATCCGCCCGAGCACTGGGCGGAGCTTGCCATGCTCTCTCGCATCCCGCTCGCAGGCGGCGAGAATCTGATTGGCTTTCAGGAGTTTGATGCCGCGATCGCTGCCGGTCACCTCGGCGTGATCCAGCCAGATATCTGCAAGTGGGGCGGGATTTCATGTTGCGTAGCTGTAGCGCGGCGAGCAATCGCTGCGGGCCGTCGCTACTGCCCACACTGGCTCAACTCAGGCATCGGCCTGCACGCGGCCGCACATGTGCTGGCCGCCGTCGGCGGTGACGGATTACTTGAGCATGACGCCATGGAGAACCCTCTCCAGGCCGTGCTTGCCGAACCCTTCCCGCCCCTTGTCAACGGCCGCTTCGCGCTGACCGACGCGCCAGGGCTTGGTGCCGCGCCCAATCTCCTGGAAGCCAGGTCATTTCTGGTTCACCAGAGCGAGCATCGAAAATAATCTGGGTGGTAAGGCTCATCATTCGGTGCCTGGAGCGCTTTTTCACCCGGCACTTAGTTAGCCGACATCGCCATTTGGCCGAATGTCCGCTTTGCGCGGCGGGTTCAACTGATCGCTGCAACACATTCCGCAGACTGCGTCTTTGCTGCAGCAGACATCGCAAACGCGATGGCTTCTTAGGGACGGGTTAAACTCAAGACCCCCTAGCAGGAGGTCCCGCTTAATGTTCGGTTCGCCAGAACCGGATACCAGCCTATGCCGCTGTACGCCATCTTGGAGTCAAAGGGCAGCCCCCGGGCGAGCCCTGGGACCTGCGATGGACCCGATCCACCCACTTTGACCCGGCGCGAGCACCACGACGGTCGCGCCTGGCTTCACCCGATCAAAGAGATCGATGACATCCTCGTTGGTCATGCGGATGCAGCCGGATGATATAGCTTGGCCGATATATTCCGGCTGGTTGGTGCCGTGGATGCGGTACAGGGTGTCCTTGTTGCCCTCGTAAAGGTAGAGCGCCCGCGCGCCCAGCGGATTAGCCGGGCCTCCTGGAATGCGTGCCGGGTAGGGGCCGAGCCGCGCCTGAATCTCCGGCGTCGGGATCCAGTCAGGCCACTCAGCCATACGACCAACTGTAGCGAGGCCGGACCAGGCCATCGCTTCTTCCCCAACCGCCACGCCGTAGCGGATCGCCTTGCCTCCCGGCAAGACGTAATAGAGATAACGCGCATCGGTATCGACCAGGATCGTGCCCGACACCTCTTTGCGCGGATAGTCGACGATATGCCGGCGATAGGGCTCTGGAATGGTCGCCTGCGCATAAGGCGGATGGGCCAACAACTGCCGGTCCCTAGGGGTCAAATTGGCATCCGGCGACGGTGCAAGCGTCGATTGCATGCAACTGCCGAGCACGAACCCGAGCAGCCCCACCAGCAACAACGCGAGTCCGGACCTCGGCACCGCCTGTGTCCTCCACAGCGCTACATCGGTCCATTGGTTCCCCGAATCGTGCAGAAAAAAAGGCCGATGCGAGGCGCGATAATGTCGGCTTGCTGCTCGGAGAAGCTTGGCGCGGACGAACAGCGCGCGTAACGCGTTCGTCGCCTGCACCGTTAACATCGCATTCCCGGCCGCACTCTGAAGACAGCTTACGGCATCCTCATGCAGCGATTTAAACTCCATCCACTCAACTGAGCTGAGGTTTGTTATAAGCCGATAAACTTGGCCAACGGTGCCAATTGAAACGGTCTTGCCGTTCAAGCGAATTTTGAACGTCGTCCGCAGTGGCGTGTCGAAATTTGATACTTCGCTCATGACTCGGTTGTGGAACGTGGAGGGCGAAAGTAATTTGGAACTCTTCCACCATCGTTCATTGCTACGATCTACGTCATGACTGCGAGGTTGATCGCCCTGCCATCTCATCGCTAAGGCTTGGCACAACGACGAGGTGCTTGATCTCGCCGCTTGAGAACGCTTTTAGAAACTTCTCATAGTTCTTGATCGACAAGCAGCCGTTGGAATCACCCTTGGGGCCAAGCATATAGCTGTGCGCGAGCAATCCGGACCGCCCGAGCGTGCCGTTGTCACCCACGGGGATCATGCGGAGCGCCTGGACGCCATGAAACAGTCGTTCTCGAGGTTTCAAGTCATACACATTTGGCGGCGTTGCACCGACATTTCGCTCGTTCACGTGTCCTGGATCGTCCATCAGACTGCCGAATCCTGAATGCGCCTCGAGTTTTGATCCATCTGGCATGTAAACGACACGGGCCGAGATGTCATAAACGGCGGTCAGTTTGTCGTAGCCAAGAGATGTGAGGTTTGGCCGAGCGCCAAGCAGCCCGCCATCGGGAGCCAGCGACGCAAGGGTCATACGCGCCGGGAGCAGATCGGAAAGCTTCTGCAACAGCGTCCGATCGTCAGACTGAGCCGTAGGAGGCTGAGCCGCGGGAAGTCCGGCCCGTAATTCGAGATTCGCCTCAACCGGACGAGGCCTGGGAAGAGGAACGGCAGCGACGCTCGATGGCGTTGTCTCCTCGCCGGTTTCCTTGGTGGCTGGTTCCTTGGTACTCGGTTCCTCGAAAAGGGCTACCCGCCAGTCTTGAGATTGCAGTTTCTGGGCGAGACGGACTTTCGCCCGTTGAACTTTGATCTCCAGTTCTGAGGGCAAAGATCGAACCAGGAAACGCGGCCCGATGCCCGTAGAAAACAAATCGGGCGGCGAAGCTACCGAGAATCGGTCATCGAACGATGATGTGCCGATATCTTTCGGAGAAACGGAATCTGAGACTAAAGCAACCGGATCGAGATCGCCAATCGAAGCTGCAACTCCCGATGCCAATGCGAACCCAGCAATGACCAATGCAATCGTGCCGGGGATTGAAGTGCCACGACCCAACGGAACCCTGCCGGCTTTCAATGCGACGTAGGCCATCCATTCCCCCGGTTCGACGCCTTGGAGAACCACCAAAAGGACTCGCCGAGCAACCGGTCGCATCATGGGAGTCAAAGTGAGGCATAATCGAGACAATCGGGGGTAGCCGGAGGCTCTCCGCCGACCTGGAATCTTCCTACAAATTGTATCGATCAGATCCACAGTTCGCCGAGGCCCGTGTGGGCCTGGCTCTGCGGGCGACTTGATAGTCGACCGTGGCTTGTAGGGATGCAATCTCGGGATTTTGAATAGGAGCTGGAGCTCATAAATGAAGCTCTGGAAGCAGGCCTTTCCGCCTTGCCCTTGCGCGCTGCTTTTCTCGCCAGTTCGCGGTTCGCTTCTTCCATTTGATGCTCAACTTGCGAAGTTCCAAATATGCTGCCTCGCCGCCCTCGCTGTAGGCTTCATGTCCAATCAGTTTGCTTGTTTTGTCAGTGTGTCGCACTAAGGCATCCGACCAAAAGTTGTAGCAAACTCCATGGTCGAAGACCTTATTCTTGATACCGACGGCGCCAGCAGGACAGCGTCCGGCAGCAGCACGGTCAAACGCCGATGTGTCGCCTCTTCGTCGTTGTGCGTGAGACACGAGCAGCCGACGACATCCGCTACCGAAATCGCCGCCAGCCGCCTCTCGGTGCGCTCGTTGGCCAGACGGTTCGTAGAATCAGAAAAATTCACCTGCAGACCTCGAGTTTCACCAGAGCGCTTTCCGTCCGCACCGAAGCAGAGGGGTTGTTTATTTCGCGATAGTCTTGTCTAAGCCGCCAAAGCTCGTCGTCATCGAATTGCCCGACCGCACTTTGGGCAATACTGACGCTGGCTAAGTTCAGTCTTCTGAAAGGTAGCGATGGAGCCCTCTTTCGATGGGTCCTCTCCGCCTCAGTCGCTCCTGCGCAAGAACACGTAGTCCGCGGAATATGGCACGCTGCGGTAATTGCCCACGCTTTCGCATGATCCTTGCACCACCCCGCCCTTCGTGTTGATGCGCTGGACGGTGGTCACGTCGGACAAGATCCCGCTGCCGCGATGTTCCACGGCCTCGATTTTGAGCCACGGAATGTCATTCGACGTTGCGCCAGGCGCACTGCCAACAACCCTGCCCTTCACCCCACTGCCATCGACGTGATCCCAATTTGGCCCGGCGTAATGCCGTCCAATCGACGTTCCGTTAAAGACGAGCGTGGCAATGGGCTCGCGAAATTGCCAAGTCAGTGCGCGCCCCTCCGGCTTGTTGCCGGAATCGGGTTTGCACTCGTAGATTTGAGCGCCCTCCGCATGAAGTGTGACGATTTCTGTCCCGTCGCGCTCCGCAATCGCCGGCGGCATTTGTGCCAATGCCTGAGTGGCAAGCAAAATGATTGCACGCAAAGCAACGTTAAGCAGCACTTTCGAAAAGAAATTCATCGGTCCTCTCGCTTCGTGGGAGTTCAATCTTTAAGGGGCTGGTTGGAGTCGAAACGACGATCTATCTACCGCTCGCGCAACGTCTCTTGCCGGTAGCGGAGCAGCGGCGACAGGAGATAACTCAGGATCTTTCGCGATCCGGTCTTGATCTCCACCGTTACCGCCATGCCGGGCGACAGATTGACCATCCTGTCGTCGATCCGCATTCTGGTGCGGTCGAGCGAAATGCGCGCGCTGTAATTCAGTTCCTGGCCTTTCGGTTCGCTGGTGTCGTTCTGGGTCCCAAGCGCACGGTCATTGGAACGGTCCTGTTGCCGGTCGCGGATGACGGCATCCTGCGAGACGTTGAGCACCTGGCCGTGCAGGAGGCCGTAGCGGGTGAAATTGAAGGTATCGACCTTGATCTCGGCTTCCTGCCCGGCGTGGACGAAACCGATGTCTCGGTTCGACACCATGGCCTCGATTTCAAGCCGGCTGTCGCTCGGCACGACCAAAAGGAGAGACTGCGCGGGCGTGACCACACCGCCGACGGTGTGGATCGCGAGTTGCTGCACCACGCCGTCCACTGGAGCCGTCAGTTGCTGAAGTCTGGTTCTCTGCTCGGCTTTGATCAAATCCTGGGTGAGCCCATTCGCCTTTTGCTCGGCCTTGGCGAGTTCGTCGGAGAGTGTATGCCGGTATTCTGCCGCCGCCTGGCCGCGGGTCTCGCGAATCGCGGCGATAGCCGCCTCCGTCTCCTGCAGATGACTCTTCTGAACGTTGAACTCCTCTTGTTGCTCGACCAGCAGCTGGAACACCTCGAAATAATTGAGCTTCGAGCCCAGCTCCTTCTCCACCAGCGTCTTGCGGATGTCGACGCGCGACTGGATAACTGGAATGATCGTCTCGAGCTTGTGGATGGTCGCGGCCGTCGTGGCTTGCTCGGCTTCCCTCTGGGCCTGCTGACGGAGCAGTGCCGCAATCCTGGCGCGGTGCTCAGTCACCTGGTTCAGCAACAGCTGACGCTGGGTATTGATCAGTTCAGGGTCTGCATCGGCGGGCGGCACAAAATCGGTGACAGGATCATCACCGCCGGCGAGTGCCGCGCGCAACCGCGCGATGTTGAGCTGCTCGGCGAGGAGGTCGTTATGCAGGTGATCGCGTTCGGCCGCGTTTACGGTCGGATCGAGATCGATCAGCACGTCGCCGGCCTTGACCACCTGCCCGTCCTGCACCCGGATGGAACGCACAACTCCGGCCTCGAATGGCTGAACGACCTTGGTGCGGCCGCTCGGCACGATTTTTCCGGACGCCGACGCAACGATGTCGATCGTTCCCCACCAGGCCCAAACCAGCGCCGCGCAGAACAGCAGGATGATGGAGCTGCCGATCGCACGGCCGATGGGCGACGGCGGCGTTTCCACGATTTCAAGCGCCGCCGGCAAAAACGCCAGCTCTTCGCCGCGCCGCTCTTGCGGGTGCCGAAAGGGGATAACGCGTTGCATGGGCTTGGCGGGCATCACTCGTTCAGACGACTTCATGGACCCCCGCTTGCAACCGATGCAACGATGCATAACGGCCGCCAGTTTTGATGAGCGTGTCGTGGCTACCGTCCTCGACCAGGCAGCCGCGATCGAGCGTGACGATGCGGTCCGCCGACCGCACGGTCGAGAGCCGGTGGGCGATAACCAGCACCGTCCGCCCTTTGGCAATATCCTTCATGTTCTGCTGAATGATGCGCTCGCTCTCATAGTCGAGAGCGCTCGTCGCCTCATCAAGGATCAGAATGCGCGGGTCGGCAATCAGCGCGCGGGCAATGGCGATGCGCTGGCGCTGGCCACCCGAGAGGGTGGAACCGCGCTCGCCGACAATCGTGTCGTAGCCTTCGGCGAGTTCGAGGATGAACTCGTGCGCTCCCGCAAGGCGTGCCGCCGCAATGACCCGTTCCATCGGCATCGCCGGATCGGCGAGCGCAATATTGTCGCGCACCGAGCGGTTCAAGAGCACGTTCTCCTGCAGGACAACGCCAATCTGGCGGCGCAGCCAGGCGGGATCGGCCAAGGCGAGATCCATTCCGTCCACCAGAACGCGCCCGCGCTCCGGGACGTAGAGGCGCTGGACGAGTTTCGCGAACGTACTCTTGCCGGACCCCGAGGGCCCGACGATGCCGACCGTCTGGCCGGCCGGCACCTCGAAAGAGACATCGTGCAGGACCTCCTGCCCGTCGATGCGATAGCGAAACGTGACGTGGTCGAATTTGATGTCGCCGCGGATCGCCGGCAGCTGCGCGCGCCCCGCCTGGTAGGTCGGCTCGGCGGTGGTGTTGAGGATGTCGCCCAGCCGCGCGATCGACAGGCGCGCCTGGTGAAAGTCCTGCCAAATCTGCGCCAGACGCAGCACCGGCGCGCTCACCCTGCCGGCCAGGATGTTGAAGGCAACGAGCTCGCCGACCGACAGGCTGCCGTCGATGACGAGCTTGGCGCCGCAATAGAGGACGCTTGCCGTGACGATCTTGCTGACAAGCTGCACCGTCTGGCTCGCGCTGTTGCCGAGACTCAGGACCCGGAAGCTCGCGGCCACGTAGCCGGCGAGCTGCTCTTCCCAGCGGCGCTGCATCTGCGGCTCGACCGCCATGGCCTTGAGCGTCTCGATGCCCGTCACGCTCTCGACCAGAAATGCCTGGTTCTCGGCGCCACGCTGAAATTTCTCATCCAGCCGCTGCCGGAACAGCGGCGTCGCTCCGGCCGAAATCGCGATATAGAACGGGAACGAGCCGAGGACGATCCAGGTCAAGAGCGGCGCGTAGAAGAACATCACGCCCAGGAACACGAAGGTGAAGAACAGGTCGATGACCAGCGTCAGCGCCGAGCTGGTGAGGAAATTGCGAATGTTCTCCAATTCACGTACCCGCGCCACCGAGTCGCCGACGCGCCTCGCCTGGAAATAGGCCATCGGCAAAGCCAGCAGGTGGTGAAAGAGGCGCGCGCCGAGTTCGACGTCGATGCGGTTGGTGGTGTGCGCGAACAGATAGGTGCGCAGGATTCCCAGCACGGTCTCGAACACCGAGATGGTCAGCAGTCCGAGCACCAGCACATCAAGCGTGCTTAGGGATTGGTGCACCAGCACCTTGTCGATGACCACCTGGAAGAAAAGCGGCGAGACCAGGCCGAGCAGCTGCAGGAAGAACGACGCGACCAGGACCTCGCTCAGGAGATGGCGATATTTGTGGATCGCCCCCAGAAACCAGGTGATGTCGAAGCGGCCGGTGATATCAGACAATCCGGCGCGGCGGGTCATCAGGATCAGCCGGCCGTCCCAGACCGCCGAAAGCTCCTCCCGTGTCATCAAAGCAGGCCGGGGTGCCAGCGGTGACTGGACCAGAACCTTGTCCCCGCCCGCCTTGGCGAGCAAAAGGAACCCGCCATCGTGCAGCGACGCGATGGCGGGTAAGGGCGTGCTGGCAAGCCGCGACCAGTCAGTCCGGTAGGCACGCGCCTTGAGCCCGAGATCCTTGGCGCACCGGAGCATCTCCGGCGCGCCGATCTTGTCCTTGCCCAGCCGATGCCGGATCTGTCCGGCATCGGCCGCAACGCCGTGGAGATGCAGCAGCGTCACAAGTGCTTCGAGACCGGGATCGGTCGGCCTCGCAGTGGCGGTTTCGATGCTCATGGCGCTCTCCAGGGTGACGGCGCGTCAGGCGTGCGGCTGCGCGAGCAGTGGCTGCTGGCCTGACGACGGATCGGCAATCGGCGTTGCGCCTTGGCCGTCGCTGGCGGCGACGAAAGTCGATGCCATGAACTGACCCAGCAGGGCGGCACCGATGGCCGGCGAGCCATTGGTTGCCGTCACGGGATTGGCGGCGACCACGGGGGCGTTAAAGACGACGTTCGCACCGGGTCCACCGTCGAGGGTGTCCTGCCCTCCATTGCCGATCAGGATGTCGTCGCCTGCGCCGCCGCTCAGCGTGTCGTTGCCCTGGCTGCCGATCAGGATGTCGTCGCCGTCGCCGCCATTGGCGGTAAACAGCATGGCACCGCCAAGCCCTGTTGCATTGATGATGTCATCGCCGCCGAGGCCATTGATCACGATACGATCGGTGGCATCGAAGCCTGTGATCGTCACGTCAGTAGAAAGACCCGACACCGTGACCACGCCGTTGTTATCGGTGACGTTGATCACGTCGTCGCCGCTGGTCGCGTTGATGACCACCGTATCGGCCTTGCCGTCGCCGACGCCGCTGCCGGGCGTGGCTGACAGGTCGATGGCGACGTCCTTGACGCTGGTCTTGGACAGATCGTCGACCGTGATGGTGTCCGCGCCATCCAAGGCATTGACATCGATGGTCTCCATGTTGGTGAGGTTCATCGTGACGAGGCCAATGTCGCGGGTGAGCGTCGCGCCCTTGCCGTTGGCCGAGATCTCCATGCTCTCGCCGACGTTGGCGCCGTTGAACACGAGCGTGTCGTTGCCCGCGCCTCCGTCTACCGTGTCGCTGCCATCGCCCGGATTCCAGACGAAGGAGTCGTCGCCCGCGCCAAGCGAAGCCACGTCATTGCCGCGGCCGCCGATGACGGTGTCGTTGCCGGCGCTGCCGGTGATGGTGTCATTGCCGTCGCCGCCGTTGAGGGTGAGGTTGACCTGGCCGGCGTGGAGCGCGGAAGCGTTGATGGTATCGTTGCCGGTGCCGCCGTTGATGACGAGCGTGTCGTTGGCAGCGTCGGCACCGTTGATCGTCACCTGCGCAGCCAGGCCGTTGACGTCAATCGACGAGCCGCTGCTGACGACGCTGATGTGGTCATCACTGGCCGTGCCGTTGACGGTCACGATGTCCGACTGGCCATCGCCCACGGTACCTCCCGGCGTCCCCGCCAGGTCGATGGCAACCTGCTTGACGTCGGTTCCGGTGAGGTCGTCGACCGTTATGATGTCGGCGCCGCCCAAAGCAGCGAGCTGGATGTGCTCGATGCCGTTGAGGTCCATGGTGACGGTGCCGACGTCACGGAACAGCCGCGCGCGCGAGCCACTGGCCGAGATTTCGATGTTCTCGTTGACGTTCGAGCCGTCGAATATGAGCGTATCGGTGCCTGCCTGACCTTCGACGACATCGCTGCCGTCGCCCGGGAACCAGATAAATTTGTCGTCGCCGGAGCCGAGAAATGCAACGTCGTTGCCGCGCCCGCCGATCACGGTGTCGTTGCCGTCGCCGCCAATGAGAATATCGCTGCCCTGGCTTCCGGTGATGCTGTCGTTGCCGGCACCACCGTCGATCGTCAGCTGAATGGTTTCGGCCGACAGGCCGCCGGCGTTGATGACGTCGTTGCCCGCGAGGGTGTTGATAACGAGCTGGTCGTTGGCGATCTCGGCGCCGGCAATGGCAACCGAGGTCGGCAGGCCGGTAACTGCGACCGAGCCTCCCGTTCCGGCCACCTGAACAGTGTCGTTGCCGGCGGTGCCGTTGACGATCACGCTGTCGGACTGGCCGTCGCCCACGTTACTGCCGGGTGTCCCCGCGAGGTCGATCGCGACCTGCGTGACGCCGGTGCCGGTCAGGTCGCCGACCGTAATATGGTCGGCGCCGCCGCGAGCGAGGAAGTCGATTTGCTCGACGCTGTTGATATCCATGGTGACGAGGCCGACATCACGGGTGAACTTCACCCGGCCTTGGTTGGCCGTGATGTTAATGGTTTCGCTGACGTTGGCGCCGTTGAACAGCAGCGTATCGGTGCCGTCGCCGCCTTCGACCACATCGCTGCCGTCGCCCGGGTTCCAGACGAACGTGTCGTTGCCGGTGCCGAGCAAGGCCGTATCGTTGCCGCGGCCGCCGTTGACTAGATCGTCGCCGTCGCCGCCGATCAGCGTATCGTTGCCGTCGCCGCCGGTGATCGTGTCGTTGCCGGCCCCGCCGTCGAGCGTGAGCTGGATCAGACCGGCGAGGCCGTTTCCGGCGGTGATGATGTCGTCGCCGCCATTGGCGTTGAGAACGAGGTTCTCGGTGGTGCCGATGTCGAGAAAGAACGGAGCCGGGTCGACACGATCGAAGCGTACACGCGTGCCGTTGGCCGAGATCGTGAACGTTTCGGCCCCGTTGCCGCCATTGACCTCGGCGGTGTCGTTGCCGTCGCCGCCCTCCATGAGGTCGCTGCCGTCGCCCGGATTCCAGATCATGCGGTCGTTGCCGGACTGGCCGAACATCTGATCGCTGCCGGCGCCACCGGTCAGCGTATCGTTGCCGGAGCCGCCGAACAGCAGGTCGTCACCGCCTTTGCCGAGAAGAATATCGTCGCCCGTGCCGCCAAAGAGCTGGTCGTTGCCGGAGGCGCCGATTAACGTGTCGTTACCCGCGCCGCCGAACAACTGGGCAGCGGGTAGCGCGCCGTTGCTCTCGTCAAGCGAGATCGTGTCGTTGCCGCCCTGGCCGAACACCTGGATCGTGCTGGTGTTGGCGGCCGTCGGGTCGCCGCCCGTGATGGCTATGGCGCCGCCATTGATGAAGATCTTCCCGGCTGCGTCGCGACTAACCATGATCGTGTTGTCGAGGTTGTCGCCAAACACTGACAATATGCCGGCGCCCGGGGAAAATGTTGCTTTGATCGCCATTGTGATCGTCCTTTCGAAGTTAAAGACCAGTGCGAATGCGTGAACAAAAAGCCGGAAGTGAAATTTCCTTAGAAGCTTGTGTCGATGATGTTGGCCATTGTTCGCGCCTCCATAATTTTGGCGTGCGCATACGCTGCCTGGGACCATTAGAAATGGCGGCCCCGCGCTACGGAAGTATTTCAGCTATCGGTAATCGTGTTACGATTGTAACGTGCGGGAGGTGCGCAGGCAGCGCGCCAGCGCCACGGCAAGTTCGGTGCTCGCCAGCGGCCAGGGCAGCACCTCGGAAATCCCAGCTTCCGCCAACGTATTGATGCTGATATCGATCGTCGATGCGGCAGCGAGCAATACGGGCGGCTGCGGCGCAATCTCATGCAGGGCGCGCGCCAAATCCAATCCGTCCCGGGTTTGCGATCCGTGACTAACCAGGATGATGTCGAATCGACCGGGCTCCGAACGGCATGCCGCAAGCGCATCGGCCGGCAGTTCGAACCCGACGGGCTCGTATCCCAGCGCCGCCAGCTTTTCCTCGTCCCGTAGCAGCCAATCTCGTTCGCTTTCGACAATCAGGACCGCCTCGCCGCGCCCGAGAGGCAGCACCGCCGGCCCGACCCTCGCGGTGCTGTCTGCGGCCGTCGCGGGCAGCCATATCTCAAAACGGCTTCCGCACCCTGGTTCGCTCTGCACATTAATGGCCCCATCATGATCACGAACGATTTCGCGAACGGTTGCGAGACCGAGTCCGGTTCCGGCCAGGCGGGTCGTAAAAAATGGTTCGAACATTCGCCGCGCCACGCGCTCATCAAAGCCACGCCCATTGTCGCTGACGGCAAGACAAACGTACTGGCCTGGCGAGAGCTCGCCGTCGCTCATTTGAACTACAGCCGTTACCTCTTCTTGCTTCGCGGCTACGCGGATACAACCGCTTTCCTCCATCGCTTGCGCAGCATTGGTGCATAGATTGAGAATGACCTGCTGGAGCTGCGCGGGTTCGCCCGACACAGCCACGTCAATCGAGACGTCCTCGAACACAAGCTGGACGCCGGACGGCAAGGAAGCGTGCAGAAGCGAGGATGACTCCTCGAGCAAAGTGCGCACCTGCACCGGCCGGACGCGCGCGTCGGTCCGCCGCCCGAATGCGAGAATATTGTCGACCAGGTCGCGGCCACGCTCCGCCGCACGTCGTATCTCGTCGATATGCTGTGCAGGCTTGGTTCCGCGTGTGAGTTGCGGCTCAATCATTTCCGAATAGCCGAGTATAGCGCCGATGATGTTGTTGAAGTTGTGCGCAACCCCGCTTGCAAGCGATCCGACCATTTGCATGCGGCGCGCCCGTTCAAGCCGCATCGTGAGTTTCGCCCTTTCGCGCTCAAGAAATTCGCGCTCCAGTGCATTTGCTACCGCGTCCGCGGCCAGCCGCGCTATCGGCATCGGCTGGATTTTGTTCCTTATCGGTCGGAAGCGGTCAAATGCCATGATGCTTCGAACGCGTCCCGGACGGGTCAACGGCACGCAGGCCCAGGCACGCACGCCGGCGACAGTCAGCACATCCCTGGCTGGGCCCGGCGGCAACCCCATCGCATCGGCAATGGTGATGCCTCCATCAGTCACGCCAAGTCGCTCGGACGCTATCAGCGCCTGATGGGGCCAGCCCGGAGGGAATGCGTTTCCGTCCTTGGACCATTTGTACGTCCGAATGGGGTTCTCATCCAGGATCACATATGCGCGGTCTGCACCAATCGTCCGGCTGAACTCACCCAGCACTTGCTTTAGCCGCGCCTCGGTTTCGGCCGGCGAGCAATTAATCAGACGCGTCGAATTCTCGGCTATGACATGCTCAAGTGCTGCCCGCCGTCGCAGTGCGATGGCGCGGGTACGCAGCCGCAGTCCGAGAAGCACGAGCGCGATGAGTAACAGCAGCGAAACCAAGTAAAGCAACAGCCGAAAGCGCTGCTCGCCTGCTTCAACCATCGACCGATGTCGGGAAAACAGCGCACGGGTTTCCTCTAGGGCCTGCGCGCTGGGCACGGCAATGAAGGCTTTCAGCGTTTCATCGAGCGCGGGGAGCTGATCATAAAGTAATCGCGCGTGCGCCAGCATCGCCTGCGCTGTTTCCGCCTCGGGTCCGACAGCCGGCGCTTGCGCCGCGAACCGGTCGATTCGTTCCTGGAGCGCCTTGAGAGCGCCGGATGATGTGTCGCGTGAGAGATGGAGGATCGCTGCCGCCAATGCCCCCGTTGCCGGCGCGAGTTGCACGTCGTGGGCAAGGAATGCCGGACTTGTACTCAGAAGGCCAACATAAGAGAGTGAATTCTGCAGCAGTGCGTTGCTGGTCTTGAAACGCTCCAGCAGTTCTTCCTGCTGGACGACCGCCGCTGCAAGCCGGTCAATCGGTCTCGCATCAAGCCCCTCGGTCTGCGCGTGGGAACGGAGCTGTGCTACCGCGTCCTCCATCGCCTGCGCGGCACTGAAAAATGCGTCGTAGTTGCGAAGCAGACCGGCGCGCGCCTGCAGGACGTCGCGATGGAGAGAGGCCTCGGCCAGTGCGTAGTCGTCGAAGGCCCGGAGCGTCACCGCATAAGCCGGTGCGCCTGTATCGATTCCGCGCAGCAGCAGCCAGGTAAGCAGCGCGAGCAGAAGTGAAACTCCGAGGGCACCCGGCAAATTCCTCATGGTAGCGCAGCGCCCCCGCGTGGTGCGGTAGCGGCCGGCCGCACCTCCCGACCCCGGTAGGTGCCGGTCAGCGTATTGAGGAAGCCAACGATGGCGGCGATTTGCTGATTCGTTAGCACACGGTCGAGTTGGGCGATGCCCATCGCTTTGACCGCCTCCGGCAGCGTGGACACGCTACCGTCGTGGAAATAGGGCGCCGTGGTTGCTACATTTCGCAGGCTTGGAACGCGGAGCAATACGGGCTCCGGCGAACCCAATGGATGGAAAATGCCGTGCCGCTGAAACAGATTCCCACCCACATTGACGCCCTGATGGCAAGTAACGCAGCCGAGCGATTTGAAAACCTGATAGCCGGACAGCTCATCCGGCGTGATCGCGTCGGCTTCGCCCGCAAGCCATCGGTCGAAGCGGCTGCCCGGCGTAACGAGGGACCGTTCGTATGTCGCAATTGCATCCAGGACGGCGGCGACATCGGGCTCCCTACCGTAGGCGTCGCGGAATTGCCTTGCCGTTTCGGGATCAGAACGAAGCTTGCGCACGACTTCGTCCCCGCTCGACGCCATAATCGCAGGATTGCGAAGACTATTCTCGGCTCCTTCTTCGAGTGAGCGGAAATTCCCTTCCCAGTTCAGGCGAAAATTCAGGCTTGCATTGAAGACCGTCGGCGTATTGAGCACCATCGGTTGCCCCTCGGCCGTGTCGCGGGTATTGGCACTGGCGCCGTTGGTTCCTATATCGTGGCACGACGAACAACTGTGTGTATTATCGTGAGACAAACGCCGGTCAGCGAACAATCTTTCTCCGAGCAGCACGCGCTGCGGGTCTTGGGCAGGCGTGGCAGGGATTGGCGTGATCGGCTCACGGCCAGCGCTGGCCTGGAGGGTTGGCGATTGAGCGGCTGCCAGCGAGGCGGCGTTGAGACAAACGAGGGCCAGCAGGAGATGCGCAAGCCTGCGCCTGCGTACCGCCTTGGTCACCGTCGGCGGCAGTGTTGAAGGGCTGGGTGGCATGAGCAGTTCATCGTTGGGCGACACGGGCCTTCGAGGAGGCGTTGATCGGAAGGTGTGCGTCCTTGTCGTGGAGGACGATCCCGCCTTACAGCGCATGATCCTAAACTATTTCGTCGAGAACAACATCCATACCCCGGTGGCGTCAAATCGTCAGGAGATGGTCGATCGACTTGGTGACACCGAGGTGAATCTGGTGATCCTCGATCTTCGGCTAGGTTCGGAGGACGGTCTGGATTTGCTGCGGGAAGTCCGGTTGAGCTCCGACGTGCCCGTGATTATCATTACTGGCCACCGCCGAGACGACATTGACCGGGTAGTTGGGTTAGAACTCGGCGCTGACGATTATCTTACAAAGCCATTCAATCTGCGTGAGCTACTAGCGCGTGTCCGCGCAGTCTTACGGCGGTTCGATGTCGGACGAACGGCGCCGGCGCGCGATCCCGAGCGTGGCCGCTTTCGGTTTTCCGGCTGGCAGCTCGACCGCAAGATCCGGCAGCTCACCGACCCGGCTGGCATCCCGGTCGCATTGACCAAGGGCGAGTACGCAATGTTGCTCGCGTTTCTCGAGGCACCCCAACGTCCGCTTAGCCGCGAGCACCTGTTGCAAGCGACTCGCGTTCACGAGGATGTCTTCGATCGCAGCATCGACGTGCAGATTCTCCGCCTCCGACGCAAGCTCGAACGCGACCCCAGCGCGCCGCGCGTCATACAGACCGAGCGCGGTGTCGGGTATGTGTTCGCAGTTCCTGTTGAGCGGGTCTGACCTCGCGCTTCTGATGACCGGCTTTAACCGTCGCGTCTGGAGGGTGGAAGCTCCGAATGTCCAGCACCAATGCTGGGTCCAGCTTGCACTTCGAATGGGAATTGCCTGGCGGTGTGCCCGTCACCAGATCGGACTTCGAAGGATCCGTGGTGTTCGATGATTTTCATGGACGGCATCAAAGCGTCCCGCGCGGCGGCAGGCAAACCGACCTATGGGTTGGGCTTGGAATGCGTCAGAGCCACTGCCGATCGCGGGTGTTGATAAGTCGGCCGGCGACTCGCCCGCTAGAATACCATCCGGCGAGAGGCGCCGAAGCCGATCGGAAAATCGGACCGCGCAAGTCTGGATTCGTTCGATAGTTGGGATAAGGTTGCGATAATCGTGCAGAAAAATTGAAAACGACCCTGGGAGGAAATGATGCTCGACACCACGCTTAACGCGCGCATCCAAGTCTTTCTTGACAAATTCGAGTCCGCGCTTGCGGTAGGCGATGTCGACGCCGCCGTCGCGATGTTCGCACCGGAATGCTACTGGCGCGATCTCGTTGCGTTCACCTGGAACATCAAGACCATGGAAGGCCGCGATCAGGTCCGCGACATGCTTAGCTCTGGCCTTGCGCGCGCAAAGCCGCGCAACTGGAAAATCGCCGAGGGGGAAAGCGCAACCGAATCCGGCGGCGTAACCGAATGCTGGATCTCGTTCGAGACCGAGGCCGCGCGCGGCTACGGCCTGATCCGCCTCCAGAACGGCCAGATCTGGACGCTTTTGACTACGATGGTCGAACTGAAAGGTCACGAGGAAAAGGCGGGCTTCACCCGGCCGCTCGGCGCCCGGCACGGTGTCAATCCCGGCGCCAAAACCTGGAAGGAATTGCGCGACGAGGAAACCGAGCAGCTTGGTCTTAAGACCCAGCCCTACGTGCTCATCATCGGTGGCGGCCAAGGCGGCATCGCGCTCGGCGCGCGGTTGCGCCAGTTCGGCGTGCCAACCATCATCGTCGAGAAGAACGCCCGTGCCGGCGATTCCTGGCGCAACCGCTATAAGTCGCTCTGCCTGCACGACCCGGTCTGGTACGATCATTTGCCCTACATCGACTTCCCGAAGAACTGGCCGGTGTTCTCGCCCAAGGACAAGATCGGCGACTGGCTGGAGATGTACACCAAGGTCATGGAGCTGAACTACTGGACCGGCACCACGGCCAAACACGCCGACTGGGACGATGCCCACAAGGAATGGACCGTCACCGTCGAGCGCGATGGCAAAGAGATAACGCTCAAGCCGAAGCAGCTGGTGTTTGCGACCGGCATGTCCGCCAAGCCGAACATACCGCAATTCAAGGGCATGGACACCTTCAAGGGTGAGCAGCACCATTCATCGCGCCATCCCGGTCCCGACCGCTACAAGGGCAAGAAGGTAGTCGTGATCGGCTCGAACAATTCCGCGCATGACATCTGCGCCGCGCTGTACGAGGCCGGCGTCGATGTGACCATGGTGCAGCGCTCGACTACCCATATCGTGCGCTCGGATT
>Ga0207707_10001059_pt1 | contig 26361 bp, 24 predicted proteins | sample KBSC83BmetaG_FD_184336 | JGI IMG/M metagenome (GOLD analysis project Ga0207707, IMG submission 184336) | Corn rhizosphere microbial communities from Kellogg Biological Station, Michigan, USA - KBS C8-3B metaG (SPAdes) (version 2) | ecosystem: Host-associated > Plants > Roots > Rhizosphere ... | reverse complement strand
CGGTGTTGCCAATCACAAACAAGTACAAGAAATTGCTTCCGCCGCACACCACGATCCCGGCCAGCAAGCTGCGCCGCACGCCGAAGCGCTCCACCGCGGCGCCGCCCACGAACACACCGGCGATGCCCATCACCACGCCGTAACCCTTGGTGATCGTGCCGATCGCCGTCTTGCTGAAACCCATGTCGCGATAGAACGGACTTACGATGCCGCCGATCGTTGCCTGCTCCGGAATCTTGAACAGCAGGATGAACAACAGCGCCACCAGGGCCAACAACCAGCCATAGCGGCGGAAGAAATCCGCGAACGGCTCGACCACGCCTTCGCGCATGGCCTCGCCCCAACGCGCCGCGTGCAGGCGGTGCACTTGCGGCTCCTTCGACACGAAGTTGGCGACAATCGGAATGGCCATGCACGCCGCCATCGCGACATATACCACGCTCCACGAAGTGTGGTCGGCCATCACCAGTGCGACACCACCCGACAGGATGTAGCCGACCCGGTAGCCGAGCGAATAGGTGGTCACCAACGGGCCTTGAGCCTCGGGCGGCGCAATCTCGATGCGGTAGGCGTCGACGGCGGCATCCTGGGTCGCGCCGAAAATTGCCACGCACAGGGTCACTGCGATGAACGCGGCCAAGCTTCCCGGAGTCAGCACGGCCATCGCCAGCATGCCAGCGGTCAACCCGCACTGCGCCAACAGCAGCCAGCTGCGCCTGAGGCCCAGCCGCGACAATCCCGGCAACCGCCAGTGATCGAGCAATGGCGCCCACACGAACTTGAATTCGTAGGCGAGGCTCGCACTCGCGATCATGGTGATGTCTTTCAACTGGATGCCGCGCGAGTGCAGCCAGAAGGCCAGCGTGCCGCTGACCAGCAGAAACGGCAGGCCGGATGAAAAACCGAAGAAAAACATCGTCCAAGCCGCCGGCTGCGTGAACGCTTTCCACAATGGCATTTTCTGCCCGCGTGTCACCGGCCCGGGTGCTGCGGATTCAGTCGGCATAATCGACCGCGAATGGCGCGTGATCGGAAAACCGCGGATCCCGCGCGATCGCGCAAGCGCGCGCGCGCTTGCCGATGCCCGGTGTCGCGACCTGGTAATCGATGCGCCAGCCGACGTTGTTCGCGCGCGCGTCGCCGCGGTTGGACCACCACGTGTATTCCTCGACATCAGGTTTCACCACGCGGAAGCTGTCCAACCAACCGTGTTCCGGCGCGGGCGTCCCATCGCCGTGCGCGTCGGCGATCAATGCATTCAACCATGCGCGCTCTTCCGGCAGGCAACCGGAATTCTTCTGGTTGGATTTCCAGTTGCGGATGTCGCGCGCGCTGCGCACGATGTTCCAGTCGCCGCACAGGACGTACTCGCGGCCGCTCGCCAGCCAGGCATCGAAGACCTTGCGCAGTTTCTTCATCGCCTCAAACTTGAATTGCTGGCGTTCCTCGCCCGAGGTGCCCGATGGCACGTACAACGACACGACCGACAAATTGCCGAAGCGCGCTTCGATGTAGCGGCCCTCGTCATCGAAGGGCTTCCAGCCAATTTTCGTGAGCATTTCGTCGGGTTCGCGCCGGGCGTAGATCGCGACGCCGCTGTAACCCTTCTTCGTGACCGCGTCGCGATAAAAGCAATGATGGCCATCGGGGCGGAACTTGGCGTCGGTCAGTTGCGCTTCCTGCGCCTTGGTTTCCTGGATGCAGGCGACGTCCGCGCCTTGCGCGGCCAGCCAATCGAAAAAGCCTTTGCTTGCGGCCGAACGGATGCCGTTGGCGTTGAAGGAGATGATTTTCACGGGACTCGTGATTCGAAACCGCGGGACTCGGATCGTACCAATACTTCGTCATTCCGGGGCCGTTCGCGATGGAGCTGCGAACGGCCCCGGAATGAGGACGATGTTAACCTTGCGCGACCTTCCGTCACCCGTCTCACGCTCCAATGCTGCAACCCCACCAACGCGATCTCCTCGACACCGCACTGGCGCGCGGCGTGTTGCGCTTCGGCGACTTCACGCTGAAATCGGGCCGCCAGAGTCCCTATTTCTTCAACATGGGCCGCATCGACAGCGGGGCCGCGCTCGCTGCCGTCGGCGCTGCCTACGCCGACACGATCGTGGCGAACGATATCGGCTTCGACATGCTGTTCGGGCCAGCCTACAAAGGCATTCCGCTCGTGGCGGCCACCGCGATCGCGCTGGCGAGTGAACACGACCGCGACGTACCCTGGGCCTACAACCGCAAGGAAGCCAAGGATCATGGCGAAGGCGGTTCGCTGGTCGGGGCGCCACTCACCGGGCGCGTGTTGATCGTGGACGACGTGATCACCGCGGGCACCGCGGTGCGCGAATCGCTTGGGTTGATACGCGCGGCGGGTGCCGAGGTCGCCGGAGTACTGGTCGCGCTCGATCGCCAGGAGCGCGGGCAAGGCGCGCTTTCGGCGACCCAGGAACTCGCACGCGAGCAGGGCGTGGCGGTTTTCGCCATCGTGGGTCTGGTCGATCTGCTGGAGTTCGCGGGCAGCCGGGCGGAGCTGGCCGGCCAACGCGCGCGGCTGGAGGCGTACCGTACCCGCTACGGCGCGGGCTGAGCCCGCAGCACCCTACTCGGCCCGCAATTTGCATGGCCCTCCGGTCTATACTCGATTTCTCCACCCCGGAAGCCCCCATGCGTCGGACCGTCCTGCTTCTGTTGCCCGCGTTGTTGCTGGCCGTCAGCGTGGTGACGCCCGTTCACGCCACCGACAATACGCCGGTCGTGCACTACCGCTGGAAGGATGCGGCAGGCGTCGTGCACTTCAGCGACACGATCCCCGCCTCGGCGCTGGCCGGCGGCTATGACGTGGTCAACAACGACGGCCGGGTGGTGCGCCACATCGCACGCGAACTGACGCCGACCGAGCGCAAGGCCGCCGCGGCCGAAGCTGCGCGCGCGGCGGCCGCGAAACGCACGGCGCAGCAGCAGAGCCTGCAAGATACCCAGATGCTGTCGGCCTATCCCACCGACAAGGACCTGCAGCAGTCGCAGCAGGCGCAACTGCAGCAGATCCAGACCGACATCGCCACCCTGCAGACCAACCTGCGCAGCCAGGAAAGCACGCTGACCGACCTGCTTGCGCATGCAGCGGACCTGGAACACTCGGGCCAGTCGATTCCAGCCGGCGTAACACAACGCATCTCGGAACAACGCGAAAATGTCAGCCAGGAACGTAATGCACTGGTGCAACGTCGCGCCGACCTTGCCCATGCGCAAACGAAATTCGCGGTGCAACTGCAGCACTATCGCGCGCTGCGTGCCAAGTACCAGAGCAGCGACGCGCAGCAGCAGTAGCCGGGGCCAAGAGCTTGTCCGTAAAGCCGTTCGCACCGAGCGTAGCGCCGAAGGCGCGAAGCCGAAGTGCCATACGGTGCGGAATTTTCGGTGCTTCGACTTCGCGAAGCTTCGCTCAACACGAACGGTTTCGTCATTTATCGGCAAGTTCTACGCTGCCGAACGGCCCACCTCGATGTGCTCGGAAAGCGCCCGCAGCGAACCGAACACGCGGCGATTGTCGGGATTGTCCGAGCGCAACTGCACGCCATAGCGCTTGGAGACCGCCAGGGCAAGTTCCAGTGCGTCGATGGAATCGAGGCCCAGCTCCCCTCCGAACAGCGGCGCTTCCGGATCGATGCTTTCCGGCTTCACGTTTTCGAGGCTGAGACTGTCGACGATCAACTTCGCCAATTCCTGCTCCGCTGGGGTCTGCTGAGTCATGCTCCGGGGCTCCACCATCACGCGGGATCAGCCGATTAGTGTAGCATGAGAGGTTTGAATCAAGACGTTATCGGAAGGCTCGAACATGTATCCAGACGGCACGGACGCAAGCGCATGACGGGCGTCACCCTCGGGGCGTTTCGCGCGGCGTACCACGATGCACCGGCGCAAACCTTGCTCGACCAGCCCGGCACACTGGCCGTATTCAGTTTTGCCCCCGCGACACCGAGCACCGCGGATCCGCGCCATCTGCACGTCGTGCAGGCGGCCTTGGGCTCGATGCCGCTCGAGTGCTGGTCGGTTGCAGGGCAGGTGAGCCATGGCCGGGAAGGCGACCTGCGCTGGTCGCGCGGGGCCGGCTGGCAATTCATGGCGATCGAAGCCGACGAGTCGGCCGGTGGCATCGAGGGTGCATGCGAACACGCTTACGACTGCTTGCTTGCACATCTGGCGGCCAGCCCCGAGCGACATCTGCTGCGGGTCTGGAATTACCTGGACGACATCAACGCGGGCGTGGGCGATGCGGAACGTTACCGCCGGTTCTGCAGCGCGCGTGCCCGCAGCATGGCCGCTCATGGCTTGGTGCGCTTTCCTGCCGCGACTGCGATCGGGCATCGTGGTCCGCGCGGCCGCCTGCAGGTGTACGCGCTGTCCGCCACCTCCGATGGCCGTGCACTGGAAAACCCGCGCCAGGTCAGCGCCTGGGAGTACCCGCGCAAGTATGGTCCGACCGCGCCCAGCTTCGCGCGCGCGATGCTGTTGCCGCAGGGCGGCCTCGCCATTTCCGGCACCGCCGCGGTGCTCGGTCACGCCTCCCATCACGTGGGCGATGTCACGGCCCAGGTCGACGAGGCCGTCGCCAATCTGCAGGCGTTGCTGGAACGTGCCGCGCTGCCCGCGTTCGATGCGCTTTCGCCCTTGAAGGTTTACGTGCGCCGCCCGGAAGATGCCGAAGCCGTCAGCGCTGCGCTCGCACGGCATCTCGATGCACCGGTGCCACGCATCCTTCTGCAGGGCGACATCTGCCGCACCGAGTTGTTGGTCGAGATCGACGGCTGGCGGTTTGCAGGGTAGGAGCGAGCGTGCTCGCGACGGTCGCCTGCTCGCAGGCTCCTACCGTTTTTTCTTCGGCCGCTGCCAACCCTTGACGGTGGTCTGCTTGCCGCGCGCGAGGGTGAGGTGCTCGGCGGGCGCGGGGGCGGTGATGACCGATCCCGCACCGATCGTGGCGTTGTCGCCGATCTTCACCGGCGCGACCAGCGCAGTGTTGGAACCGATGAAGGCACCATCGCCGATCTCGGTGACGTGCTTGTTCACGCCGTCGTAGTTGCAGGTAATGGTGCCGGCGCCGATATTCACGTGCGCGCCGATCCTGGCGTCACCGAGGTAAGTGAGGTGGTTGGCCTTGCTGCCTTCGCCGAGCTTGGCTTTCTTGGTTTCGACGAAATTGCCGACATGCGCTCCCGCCGCAAGTTCGGTGCCGGGGCGCAAGCGCGCGAACGGCCCGATCCTGCATGCCCCGTAAGTGGTGACACCTTCGAGGTCGCAGTGTGCGAACACTTCGGTCCCCGCCGCGAGATTGACGTCGCGCAGGCGGCAGAACGGACCGATCTTCACGCCGTCGCCGAGGGTGACGCCACCTTCCAGGATCACGTCCACGTCGATCTCGACGTCGCGTCCGTGGCTGAAATGGCCGCGCAAATCGAAGCGCGCCGGATCCGCGAGCCGCACACCTTCCATCAGTACCCGCTCGGCGTCGCGATGGCGCAGGAACGCTGAAAGCTCCGCCAGCTGCGCGGCGTCGTTGGCTCCGAAGGCCTCGACGGGATTGGCCGTCAGCACCACGTCCGCGGGAGCGCCTTCGGCCGCCGCGAATTCGAACACGTCGGTCAGATACAACTCGCCCTGCCGGTTGTCTGCGGAAAGCTGGTCGACCCAGCGGCGCAGCGGGCGCGATTCCGCGAACACCACGCCGGTGTTCACGATGCGGATAGTGCGTTGGGCATCGTCCGCATCTTTTTCCTCGACGATCGCGCGCACGCGACCCAGCCCGTCACGCAACACCCGGCCGTAACCGGCGGGGTTGTCCAGCTCCGCGGCGAGCACGGCAAGTTCGGCGTGTGTCGCGATCAGTTCGGACAGCGTTTTCGATTGCAGCAACGGCACGTCGCCGTACAGCACCAGGATGCGTGCCGGGTCCGGGATGTCGTGCATGGCAAGCCGCACTGCATGGCCGGTCCCGCGCTGTTCGGATTGATGCACCCAATGGATGTCGGTGTCGCGCGCGAAGGTTGTGCGCACCTGCTCACCGCGATGGCCGTACACCACGTGCAGGCCTTGCGGACGCAGGGCGCGCGCGGTGTCCAGCACATGCGCGAGCATCGGCCGGCCAGCCAGCGGCAACAACACCTTGGGCAACAGCGACTTCATGCGCTTGCCCTCGCCAGCGGCGAGAACGATCACGTGCAGCGGGTCGGCCATGGTCCGGTCTCCAGGGGATCGCGCAACATTGGCGCAACGCGCGCCTGGCGGCAAGTGGCGGATTCCATGGCTGCCGGTTGCCGCTGCGCCGGGCATCCGGCCAAACAAAAACGCCGGCCAGGGGCCGGCGTTTCGGATCAGCGTGGGATCAGTGTTGCAGGGTGCGCCGCAGCCGCTCCAGCGCCTGCAACTGCGCAACGGCCTGGATGAGTTGTTCCTGCGCTTCGGCGACAGTCCTGGCGTCGCCGCGATTCTCGAGCACGCGTTCGGCCTCTTCCTTGGCGCGCTTGGCCGAGGCCTCATCGATCTCGTCGGCGCGCAGCGCGGTGTCGGCCAGCACCGTGACCACGTTCGGCTGCACCTCGAGGATGCCGCCGGAAACGTAGTACGACTGCCGCTTGCCGTCCTCGCCGATCACCTCGACCTGGCCTGGCTTGAGACGCGTCAACAGCGGCTCGTGGCGCGGCGCGATACCGAGCTCACCGGCTTCGCCGCTGGCGATGACCAGCGCCGCTTCGCCGTGGAAGATGTTGGCTTCGGCGCTGACGATGTCGCAACGGATGGTGGCCATATATCTCTCTCATTTCCCATTTTCGTCATTCCGGCGAAAGCCGGAATGACGTCATGCTTGTGCCGCTATCGCAACCCGCTTCACGCCGCCTTCTTCTCGGACGCGTTCATCTGCTCGCCCTTCTTGATCGCGTCCTCGATGCCGCCGACCATGTAGAACGCCTGCTCGGGCAGGTGGTCGACTTCGCCTTCGACGATCATCTTGAACGCGCGGATGGTTTCCTTGAGCGGCACGTACTTGCCGGGCGAGCCGGTGAACACTTCGGCCACGTGGAACGGCTGCGAGAAGAAGCGCTCGCATTTGCGCGCGCGGTACACGGCCTGCTTGTCGGCTTCCGACAACTCGTCCATGCCGAGGATCGCGATGATGTCCTTCAATTCCTTGTAACGCTGCAGCGTGCCCTGCACCTTGCGCGCAACGTCGTAATGTTCCTGGCCAATCACCAGCGGATCGAGCTGGCGCGAAGTCGAGGACAACGGATCGACCGCCGGATAAATGCCGAGCGAGGCGATGTCGCGCGACAGCGCGACGGTCGAATCCAGATGCGCAAAGGTGGTCGCCGGCGACGGATCGGTGTAGTCGTCGGCCGGCACGTACACGGCCTGGATTGAGGTGATCGAACCGGTCTTGGTCGAAGTGATGCGTTCCTGCAGGCGGCCCATTTCATCGGCCAGCGTGGGCTGGTAACCCACCGCTGACGGCATGCGGCCGAGCAGCGCCGATACCTCGGTACCCGCCAGCGTGTAGCGGTAAATGTTGTCGACGAAAAACAAAATATCGCGGCCCTTGCCGTGCTCGTCTTTTTCGTCACGGAAATATTCAGCCATGGTCAGGCCGGTCAGCGCGACCCGCAGGCGGTTGCCCGGCGGCTCATTCATCTGGCCGTACACCATCGCCACTTTCGACTCGGGAAAGTTGTCGGGTTTGACGACACCGGCTTCGATCATCTCGTGGTAGAAGTCGTTGCCTTCGCGGGTGCGTTCGCCGACACCCGCGAACACCGACAGGCCCGAATGCTGGGTCGCGATGTTGTTGATCAGCTCAAGCATCGTCACGGTCTTGCCCACGCCCGCGCCGCCGAACAGGCCGACCTTGCCACCCTTGGCGAACGGACACATCAGGTCGATCACCTTGATGCCGGTTTCCAGCAACTCGTTGGCCGCGGCCTGGTCCTCGTAGGACGGCGCGGCGCGGTGGATTTCCCATTGCTGCTCGGCGTTCACCGGGCCGCGTTCGTCGATCGGCTCACCCAGCACGTTCATGATGCGGCCGAGCGTGGCCTTGCCGACCGGCACCTTGATGTACGCGCCGGTGTTGCTGACCTCGAGGTTGCGCTTCAGGCCGTCGGTCGAGCCCAGCGCGATCGTGCGCACCACGCCGTCGCCCAGCTGCTGCTGGACTTCCAGCGTCACCTCGGTGCCTTGCACCTTGAGCGCGTCATAAACCTTCGGCACCGCGTCGCGCGGAAATTCGACGTCGACCACCGCGCCGATGATTTGAACGATCTTGCCCTGGCTCATTGTGTAATCCTCTGAATGTTCTTTCTGTAGGAGCCTGCGTGCACGCGAGGATCGCCTGCACGCAGGCTCCTACCTGTTCGTTCAGCCGCCCACCGCTGCAGCACCGCCGACGATCTCGGAAATTTCCTGGGTGATCGCCGCCTGGCGCGCCTTGTTGTACACCAGCGTCAACGTGCTGATGGCCTTGGTGGCATTGTCGGATGCGGCCTTCATCGCGACCATCCGCGCGGCGTGCTCGCTGGCCAGATTCTCCAGCGTGGCGTGATACACCATCGCCTCGAAATAACGGTTCAGCACGTGCCGGATCACGGTTTCCGCGTCCGGTTCGTACAGGTAATCCCAACTGGTTGCGCGCTCGACCCTGGCTTCGCCGGAGGCCGGGTGCAGTTCGTCGCCTTCACCCGTCTTGATTTCCTCGGCCACGGCAGGCAGCGGCAGCAGCACGTCCACCGTCGCGCGCTGGGTCATGGTGTTGACGAACTGGTTGTAGCAAAGGTAGACGCGGTCGATCTTGCCCTGCATGAAGCCGTCGTCGGCGATCTTCATCACGCCGATCAGTTTTTCCAGGCGCGGGTGATCGCCCAGATGCGTGAGCGTGCCAACCAGATCCACCTTGATGCGGCGGAAGAACTGCGCGGCCTTCTGGCCGATCGCGATGATCTCGACGCCGACGCCTTTCTGCTGCCAGCCCTGGATGTCGGCCAGCACCTTGCGGAACAGGTTGGCATTCAAGCCGCCGCACAAACCACGATCGGTCGAGACGACCAGGTAGCACACGTGCTTGACCTCGCGTTCGCGCAACGCCGGGTGCTGGTAATCGGTGTTCGCCTGCGCGATGTGCGCGACCACGTTGCGCATGTGCAGCGCATACGGCCGCGAGGTATGCATCAGATCCTGCGCCTTGCGGATCTTGGACGCGGAAACCATCTGCAGCGCGCTCGTCACCTTGCGGGTGTTCGCGACACTCTTGATCTTGGTGCGGATTTCGCGTGCGCCGGCCATGGGGGATTACCAGCTGCCCGTTTTCTTGAATTCGTCCAGCGCCGACTTGAAGGTGCCCTCGATGTCGGCGTTCCAGTCACCGGTGTCGACGATCTTCTGCATCAGGTCGCCGTGGTTGGCCTGCATGAACTGGTGCAGCGCGTGCTCGAACGGCAGGATTTGCGGAATCGGCAGATCGTCCAGGTAGCCCTTGTCGGCCGCATACAGCGAAATCGCCAGCTGCGCGATCGACAGCGGCGCGTACTGCTTCTGTTTCATCAGTTCGGTGACGCGCTGGCCGCGCTCCAACTGCGCGCGGGTCGCGGCATCGAGGTCGGACGCGAACTGCGCGAACGCGGCGAGTTCACGATACTGCGCCAGCGCCAGCTTTACGCCGCCGGACAGCTTCTTGATGATCTTGGTCTGTGCCGCACCGCCCACGCGCGACACCGAGATGCCGGCGTTCACGGCCGGACGGATGCCGGCGTTGAACAGGTCGGTCTCGAGGAAGATCTGGCCGTCGGTGATCGAGATCACGTTGGTCGGCACGAACGCCGAAACGTCGCCGGCTTGCGTTTCGATAATCGGAAGTGCGGTCAACGAACCGGTCTTGCCTTTCACTTCGCCGTTGGTTTCCTTTTCGACCCAGCCGGCGTTGACGCGCGCCGCGCGCTCGAGCAAACGCGAATGCAGGTAGAACACGTCGCCCGGATACGCCTCGCGGCCCGGCGGACGGCGCAGCAGCAGCGAGATCTGGCGATACGCCCACGCCTGCTTGGTCAAGTCGTCGTAGATGATCAGCGCGTCTTCGCCGTGGTCGCGGAAGTATTCGCCCATCGCGCAACCGGCGTACGGAGCGATGTATTGCATGGTCGCTGATTCGGACGCCGAGGCCGCGACGATGATGGTGTGTGCCAGCGCATCGTGTTCTTCCAGCTTGCGCACCACGTTCGCGATCGAGGACTGTTTCTGTCCGATCGCGACGTAAATGCACTTCACGCCGGTGTCTTTCTGATTGATGATGGTGTCGACGCAAAGCGCGGTCTTGCCGGTCTGGCGGTCGCCAATCACCAGCTCGCGCTGGCCGCGGCCGATCGGGATCATCGAGTCGACCGACTTGTAGCCGGTCTGCACCGGCTGCGACACCGACTGGCGCCAGATCACGCCCGGCGCGACTTTTTCCACCGGCGAGGTGCGCGTGGTGTTGACCGGGCCCTTGCCGTCGATCGGCTGGCCCAGCGCATCGACCACACGGCCGAGCATTTCGGGGCCGACCGGCACTTCCAGGATGCGGCCGGTGGTTTTGGCGGTGTTGCCTTCGGACAAATGCTCGTACTTGCCGAGCACCACTGCGCCGACCGAATCGCGTTCGAGGTTCAGCGCCAGCGCGTAGGTGTCGCCGGGCAGCTCGATCATTTCGCCGGCCATCACGTCGTTCAGGCCATGGATGCGCACGATGCCGTCGGACACGCTGGTGAGCGTGCCTTCGTTGCGCGTTTCCGCGGAGAGCTTGAATTGCTCGATGCGGCTCTTGATCAGCTCGCTGATTTCGGAAGGGTTGAGTGTGGTGGCCATGATGTTTTTCCTGTTGCGTGCGCCGCCCGTTGCGGCACCGCCTTTCAATAGTCGCGAATCAATTCGTCAACGCGGTTTCGAGTTTGGCAAGGCGACTCTTCAGCGAACCGTCGATCACGGTTTCGCCGGCATCGATCACCGCACCACCCAACACCGAAGGATCGACGCTGCGCTCGAGCTGGATGTCGCTGTTGAAGCGTCGCTTCAAAGCTTCCACCAACCGCGCGGCTTCGCCGTCATCCAACGGTACCGCGCTGCGCACATGCACTTTCAGCACGTGCTCGGCCTCGCGTTTCATCTGTTCGAACAGCGCGGCGATTTCCGGCAATTCGCGCAGGCGCCGGTTATCGGCCAGTACGCCGAGGAAACGCGCGAACGCAGAGTCCGAGGGCTCGTCCTGGCGCACGAACAGCGACGCCAAGGTCCGCACGCCGACGCGCGGATCGCCGAACAGCGCGATGACACGCGGCTCGGCCGCGACTTCCGCCGCGAACGCCAGCTTTCCCGCCCACGCATTCTGGGTGCCGTCCGTGGATGCGATTTCAAACGCGGCGCGAGCGTAAGGACGGGCGATGGTCAGAGGCTGCGTCATGCGTCAGATCCCGGCGACCAGTTCGTCCAACAACGCCTTGTGTGTCGCAGCATCGACTTCGCGGCCGAGGATCTTCTCGGCGCCCTGCACGGCAAGCGTGGCCACCTGGCCGCGCAACTCCGCACGCGCGCGGTGGGCCATGTTGTCGATGTCGGCCTGTGCCGTGGCCTTCTGCCGTGCCGCTTCGGCCAGCGCATCGGTACGCGCCTTGTCGACGATCTGGCCGGCTTGGCTGTTGGCGCGCTCGATGATGACCGCGGCTTCGGCACGCGCCTTCTTCACCTCGTCGTCGGCGCGCGTGTTGGCGTCGGCCAGTTCCTTGCGCGCACGGTCGGCGGCATCGAGGCCTTCGGCGATGCGCTTGGCGCGCTCGTCCATGGCCCTGACGATGGGCGGCCAGATGTATTTCATCGTGAACCAGACAAGGATCAGGAAAACGATCAGCTGGGCGATGAGCGTGGCATTAAGGCTCACGGTCGCAATCCTCTCGCGGACTCAATCAACGGCATGCAACAAAGTTCAGCTTGCGTCACTTCGCGGCCGCACCCGCGGCCTGTGCCAGCACGTGGCCGGAGAACGGATCCACGAAGATGATGTACAGCGCGATGCCCACGCCGATGATCGGAATCGCGTCGATCAAGCCGACCAGCAGGAACATCTTGCCCTGCAGCATCGGCACCAGCTCGGGCTGGCGCGCGGAACTTTCGAGGAACTTGCCGCCCATCAGGCCCATGCCGATGGCGGCGCCGATGCCGGCGAGACCGAGCATGAAGCCGGCCGCCAGGGCGGTGAGGCCTTCAACATTGGCCAGTGCGCTGATATCCATTGTGTGTCTCCGTAGTACTGGGTGAACGGTGGTGGAAAGAAAACGTCAGTGGTGCTCGGCCGCCATCGACAGATAGGCGACAGTCAGCACCATGAAGATGTACGCCTGCAGGCCGATGATGAGCATGTGGAAGATGCCCCAGCCGGTCGCGAACAGGATCTGGTAATACGTGCCGCCGCCGATCGCGGGCAGAAACCCGCCGATGCTGCCGATCGCGATCACCGCCAGCAGGATCAGCGGCGCGAACGCGCGCAGCCACTTGCCCTTGCCGTAGGCGAACAGTGCAACGGTCGCAATGGCGAGCGCGGCAAAGATGAAGAATTCGCTGGCGGTGAGCGGCGCAATGTGCGCCGGCGCGGTGTACTTCAGGGTCAGCGCCGCAAGCAGGATGAAGATCACCTCGCCCGCGTACATGTTGCCGAACAGTCGCAGGCCGAGGCTGAGCGGCTTGGACAGTTCCTCGACCACCTTCAGGATGAAGTTGATCGGCATCATCCATTTGCCGAACGGATGAAAGAACGCTTCCTTGGCGACCAGCTTGACGCCCTTGCAATAAAAGCTGTACCCGAAGCACAGCACGAACACCGCCAACGACATCGACAACGTGATGTTCGGATCGGACGAGGGCAGGATGCGCAGGTGCCCGATGCCCATCGCTTCGGCCGCCGTCGGCAGGCTGTCCACCGGCAGCAAGTCCATGATGTTCATGAACAGCACCCAGAAGAAGATCAGCAGCGCCATCGGCGCCACGAATTTCGACTTCTGGTGGAAGGCATCCTTGACCTGACCATCGATGAATTCGATGCAGACCTCGACGAAACTCTGCCAGCGCCTGGGCACGCCCGTGGAGGCACGCCGCGCAACCGGCCAGAACAGGAACACGAAGATCAGGCCCAGCAACACCGAGAAGAACACCGAATCGATGTTCACCACCCAGAAATTCTGGGAGTTCTCGACGATCTTCCAGGTCTTGAGATCAAGCTGGAGGTACGTCAGGTGGTGCAGGATGTATGCACCGCTTGTGATGGGACCTTCTGCCGCCATGGGTTGAGTTCCAGCCCGAGTCTGTCCAGTGATGACGCTTCACGCGTCGAACCGCAAAATCAGCCAATTGACCATCATCGCCGCGCCGGCCCCGACCACCACCGGCACCAGCGGCAAGCGCAGGCGCACCAGGATCAGGAACAAACCGCCCAGCACGACCACCCACTTCAACAGTGTCCCCAGCGCGAATCGCCGCATGGTGACGACGCCCCGTGCCAGCGGCGGCCTGAATACGCGAAGCGCCAGCAGTGCAGTGCCAATGGCCACCACCGCGCCACCGCCAAACGCGCCCAGGGCCGATGCCGCGCCCCCGACGAGAAACAACAACGCGACGATGATCGCTGCCGCTGTCTGCGCCAATACCACCTGCGTGGCCAAGCGCCGGCCTGCGGCCAGGGAGTTGTACACGTTCGGCCACCTCGGGCGTGCGTCGACCCGCCCAAAAGCTTGCAATCGAGCTGTGGAATTCTAGCAGCGGCGCGCACGGCGTGGCAACCGCTGGATGCCGTCTTTCGTACTGGAATTGTTGGGTTTTTCGGCGGTTAGTGGCTTTCGAGCGACGAGCTAACCGAAGTCGCGACCTTTCTGATCTGGATCCCGTGTCAACGGCCATCCATGGCCTGCACGGGATGACGACATCCTGTCGTCATTTCCCAACGCAGAACGTCGAGAAGATCGCGCCAAGCAGATCCTCGCTGGTGAAGGTACCCGTGATTTCACCCAGTGCCTGTTGCACCGCGCGCAGATCCTCGGCCATCAACTCCGGGCCGGTACTCGTCAGTGCCGAGCGCGCGGCGGCAAGGTGCACGCCCGCGCGCTCGAGCGCGAGCACGTGGCGGCTGCGCGCGCTGAAAGCACCCTCGATTTCGTCGCCTGTTGCGATGCGTTTCAGTTCGCTGCGCAGCAGATCGAAACCGGCGCCGCTGCGCGCCGACAGCGAGACCGTCACCACGCCGCCGACCTCATCGCGCGCGGGCGCGCTGCCATCGAGATCGATCTTGTTGACCACCACGATGCGCGCAACGCTTGCGGGCACTTCGGCGAGCACCGCTTCGGACGCCCGCTCCCCGCCGTGTTCGACCACGACCAGTACCAGATCGGCGCGAGCCAATTCCGCGCGCGCGCGACGGATGCCCTCGCCTTCCACCACGTCCGCGGATTCGCGCAGGCCGGCAGTATCCGCGAGCGTGAGTTCGACGCCATCGAACATGACCGATTCGCGCAACACGTCACGCGTGGTCCCGGGAATGTCGGTGACGATTGCGCGGTCGCTGCCGGCCAGTGCATTCAACAGACTCGACTTGCCGACATTCGGTGCGCCGGCGATCACGACATGCATGCCCCGCGTGAGGCGCGCGCCATTGCGGGTTGCGATCAGCAGTGCATCGAATTGTTCGCCGGCCGCCGCGAACAGCCGTTCCAGTCTGGGCAACGATGCGCTTTCCGATGCGTCTTCGGAAAAATCGATCGCCGCTTCCACCTCGACCCGCAGCTGCACGATCGTCTGCGCCAATGCCTCGACGCGGCGGGAAAACTCGCCATCCAGCGAGCGCAGCGCGGCGCGCGCCTGCGCTTGCGAATGCGCGGCGATCAGATCGGCTATGGCTTCGGCCTGGGCAAGATCGAGTTTGCCGTTGAGAAAAGCGCGTTCGGAAAACTCACCCGCGCGCGCCGGGCGTGCCCCCAGTTCACAAGCACGTTGCACCAGCGCATCCAGCACCACCGGACTGCCGTGCGCGTGCAGTTCCAGCACGTCTTCGCCGGTGAAGGAATGCGGCGCGGGGAAAAGCAACGCGAGCCCGCGATCGATCGTCGCGCCGCCGGCATCGGCGAACGAGACAATTCTTGCATGGCGCGGTTGCAGGCCGACACCACACATCGCGGTTGCGATTGCGCGCGTTGCGCCGCCCGACACCCGCACCACGCCAATGCCGCCGCGCCCGTTCGGGGTCGCGACGGCAACGATGGTTTCACTTGGCTCGCGCATGGGCGGCCGCGGCATCAGGACCGCGCGTGCGCGTCGGCCCGGTCGATCTTGCGGGTGATGTACCACTGCTGCCCAAGCATGCAGATGCCACGCACCACGTAGTAAAGCGTGAGGCCCGCCGGGAAGAAGAAGAACAGCACGGCGAACAGCACCGGCATCGCCTTCATGATCTTGGCCTGGGTCGGGTCCATGCCCTGCGCCGGGGTCAGGAATTGCTGGCCCAGCATCGTCAGCGCATACACGACCGGCAGGATGAACAACGGATCGGCGGCCGACAGGTCGGGAATCCACAGGAAGGCGGCGTGGCGCAGCTCGACACTGAAGATCAGCACGTAGTACAGCGCGAAGAAGATCGGGAAGGTGATCAGCGCGGGCAGGCAGCCTGCCATCGGATTGATCTTCTCCTTCTTGTACAACTCCATCATCGCCTGCTGGTACTTCTGCTTGTCGTCGCCGAAACGCTCCTTCAACGCTTTCAGGCGCGGCTGCAGTTTGCGCATGCGCGCACCGGCCTTGTACTGCGCCTCGGTGAGCTTGTAGGTCGCGGCCTGGATAAGCAGCACCAGCACGATGATCGCCAGACCCCACGCGCCGACCAACTTGTCCAGAAACGCGAGCAGCTTGAACATCGGCTGCGCGATGAACGTCCACATGCCGTAATCGACCGTGCGATCGAGGCCGGGCGCGACGTCGCCCAAGTGGTCCTGCAGCTTGGGTCCGACATACAGACGCGCGCTGCGGGTGGCGCTTGCACCCGGCGCCACGGAGAAGCCCGAGCCGACGGTGCGGATCAGATAGCGCGGCTTGCCGCTCGCATCAGTGGCCTGGGTTTCCACGCTGCCGAATTGCTGGGCCAGCTTGGCATCCGGAATCCACGCGGCCACGAAGAAGCGCTGGCTCATCGCGATCCAGCCGCCGGTGACGTTCGCGTGCAGCGGGTCTTTTTCGAAGTCGCCAAACTTCAGCTTGTTGTACTTGTCGCTGTACCAGGCCGCGCCGGTGAAGGCGTAGCTATCCGGGTTGTAGAACTCGAGCAAGTGCTTGGGCGGCGGCGGCGGCTCGATCCGGTCGAGCTGTTCGTAAGTGTTGCCTTGCCACGCCTTGGTGCCGTGATTCTCGATCTGCTGCGAAAGCTCGACGACATAGCTGCCGCGGGTCAGGGTGTAACGCTTGACGACGCTCACGCCTGTCGCCGGATCGTTCCACGTCAGCGCGACGACAACCTGATTCTGTCCCGCCGCCAACGCGTACGTGGTCGCCTCGGGCTTGAACTCCGCGAGATGGTTGGGCGCGGCGCTGCCGTTCGCACCGACCAAGCCGTCCTGCGCCACGTAATAGTTCGCGGCCGCATCGTCCAGCAATTGCACCGGCGGACTGCCGCGCTTCACCTGCTGCGGGTAATTGAGCAACGCAGCGCCGACGATCGTGCCGCCGCGCGGATCAATCGTGAGCTTCAGCACGTCGCTGCTGGCGGTGACCAGATCCTGTTTCGGCGTCGGGCTGGCGCTGGTGTTGCCAGCGGGGGCCGCCGCCAAGGGAGGCGCAGCAACGCTGCCCGCGGCGGTCGGTATGGAACTCGCTTCGGGCACACCGGACGAAGTCGCGGCGATCTGCGCAGACGCGGGCGGCGCCGGGGGCGGCACGGAGGGGTAGTCGTGTTGCCAGGCCTGCCAGAGCAGGTAGGCGACGAAGAACAGCGCCACGACCAGCAGGGTGCGTGTTTGATTGATCACAGGGAAAACTCGGGCTGGGGCGCTGCGGGCCGCAGCAAGTCAGCCGCCGATTGTGCCGGGTGCGGGCGTCGGCTTCAATGTTTTGAGCTTGCGCCAGGCAAGCCCGAGATCGGCAAACAGATCGGGGTTCGGTGTGCCAGCCGCCGAAGCATGCGCGATGACCAGGATATCCAGCGCCGGCAATCCCTCGCGCTCGGCCCGGAACGATTCGCGAACCACGCGCTTGATCCGGTTGCGTTCGACCGCGCGCTTGCTCACCTTGCGCGAGACCGCGAGACCCAACCGCGCGTTTCCTTCCGGGCCTGTGTGCCAACGCAACAGGAAGTGCCGTCCCTGCCAGCGCTCGGCTTGCCGCAACGCGGCGAAATCGGAGGCACGGCGCAGCCGCGCAGTGGGCGGCAAGCCAGCCATGCCTACATTCTTCAGGATCAGGCTTACGGGATCAGGCGCTTGCGACCCTTGGCGCGGCGCGCGGACAGTACCTTGCGGCCGTCGGCGGTTTTCATGCGCGCGCGAAAACCGTGGGTGCGTGCGCGCTTGAGCACGCTGGGCTGGTAGGTGCGTTTCATGGGTGACTCCGCAGCGGGACGCCCGCGCGAGGCGGGTCAGCATGGAAAAAGACTGCGGATTGTAGGGTTGAACATGGTTTCCAGTCAACCAAACCGGAAGCAGATTTGACGAAGCGCCGGACCGCGTTCGCACGCTCGCGGCAGCCTGATAGACTCCCCTGTTCTGCCGCGTGTGGTTGCACGTCGGCGTTCCTGATGGTTTTGCGCGGGACTCCATGAGCGATCTTTGGCAACGTTGCCTCGCCAGACTCGAGGGTGAAATCGAACCGGGCGTGCTGCACACCTGGTTGCAGCCGCTGCAGGCGCGCTACGACGATGGCACGCTGCGGCTGCTGGCCCCGAACAGCTACACGCTGGAATTCGTGCGCAACGAATATTTGACCCGCATCGAGGGCACCTTGTCCGCGCTCGCGGGTCATCCGGTTCCGCTGAAGCTTGAGGTGGGCTCGCTCACGCCCACGACTCGATCGCCGGTCATGCACGCATCCGTGTCAGGCATCCCGACCCACACCCGGCAACACAACATCGACCCCCACTACACCTTCGACAACTTCGTCGAAGGCAAGTCGAACCAGTTGGGCAAGGCCGCCGCGATGCAGGTGGCCCAGAACCCCGGGCGTGCCTACAACCCACTGCTGCTGTACGGTGGCACCGGCCTCGGCAAGACCCACCTGATGCAGGCCGCGGGCAACCTGATGCTGAACCACAACCCGTCGATGAAGTTGCTCTACGTGCATTCCGAGCGCTTCACCGAAATGATGATCACGGCGCTGCGCAACAAGAACATGGATGACTTCAAGCACAAATTCCGTTCGGTCGACGCGTTGTTGATCGACGACATCCAGTTTTTCGCCGGCAAGGACGCGACCCAGGAAGAGTTCTTCCATACCTTCAACACCCTGTACGAATCGCGCCAGCAGATCATCCTGACCTGCGATCGCTATCCGAAGGAAGTGGACAATCTGGAGTTGCGGTTGAAATCACGGCTGGGCTGGGGCCTTTCGGTCGCGATCGAGCCACCCGATTTCGAGACGCGCGCCGCGATCCTGCTGGAAAAGGCCCAGACCCGCGGCATCCCGTTGCCGGGCGACGTGGCGCTGCTGCTGGCGCGCCGGATCCGCTCGAACGTGCGCGAGCTCGAGGGCGCGCTCAACACCATCGCCGCGCAAGCGAACCTCTCGGGACGCGGCATCACGATGGAACTGGTCCAGGAAACGTTGCGCGATCTGTTCAACGTGCACGCGCGCGCCATCACCATCCAGAACATCCAGAAAACGGTGGCCGATTACTACCAGTTGCGGCTGTCGGACCTGCTGTCACAACGCCGCGTGCGATCACTCGCGCGCCCGCGGCAAATTGCGATGGCGTTGGCCAAGGAGTTGACCGAACATAGCCTGCCCGAAATCGGCGAGGCCTTTGGCGGCAAGGATCACACCACGGTCATGCATGCCTGCAAGAAGATCCGCAGCCTGTGCGACACCGACATGCGGCTGCGCCAGGACTGGGACAAATTGATCCGGATATTGACCGGGTAAACTTGTGGATGAAACCGGGGTGGCCGTTCATTCGTGAATCATCCACAATCCATGCACCGGAAACGCAAGCTGGCGATTCCGAGATTTTCGCAGTTAAGCTATTGATTTTAAAGTTTTGTTTTCAAAATCTTAGTTATCAACACCAACTGCTTCTACAAGCTTGTTTACAAGTAACTCTGTTAAAGATAACCGCCTCGGGGACCAACCATGCGCTTCAGCACTCAACGGGAAACCTTGCTCAAACCGATGCAGCAGGTCGTCGGTGTGGTCGAACGCAGGCAAACGCTGCCGGTTCTCGCCCACCTGCTCGTGACGGTCAAAGACGGGAGATTGTCGCTCACGGGAACGGATCTCGAAGTTGAAATGCGTGCCACCACGATGGTGGAGATGAAAGAAGCCGGCGAAACCACAATCCCGGCGAGGAAGTGGTTTGACCTGGTTCGCGCCCTCCCTGATGGCGTGAGCGTGGACGTTCAGGTCAAGGGCGACCGCGTGGTGATGCATGCGGGCCGCAGCCGTTACACCTTGGCGACCCTCCCGGCGGAGGAGTTTCCCAACAATGACGAGATCGAGGTTACCGACAAGGTTTCTTTGCCCGAAGGGACCTTGCGGCGCTTGATGGAACGCACGTCATTCGCGATGGCCAACCAGGACGTCCGTTACTACCTCAATGGTTTGTTGCTGGATTTGCGCGGCGCCGAGCTGCGTTGCGTGGCTACCGACGGGCACCGCATGGCAATGGCCCAGACGACCCTGGACAAGCCCGCAGGCAGTACCCGGCAGCTAATCATTCCTCGCAAGGGCGTGATGGAGTTGCAAGGCTTGTTCGAGAACGCCGACGACTTGGTGGAAATCGAATTTTCCAGCAACCATCTGCGTGTCCGCCGCTCGGATGTGGTGTTCACGTCCAAGTTGATCGATGGGCGTTTTCCGGATTACGAAGCGGTCGTGCCCCTGGGCGCTGACAAGATCGTGAAAGTCGATCGCGAAGGGCTTCGCAATGCGCTTCAGCGCGCAGCGATTCTCTCCAACGAGAAGTATCGCGGGGTGCGCCTCGAGGTGGCCCCGGGCTGCCTGCGCATCATCGCCCACAATCCCGAGCAGGAAGAAGCCTTCGAAGAAATCGAGGCGGATACCAAGGTCGGCGACGTTGCGATCGGTTTCAACGTCGGTTACCTGCTCGAAGCACTGGGGGCTCTCGACGAGGTGAACGTGCAACTGCAGTTGCGCGACGCCCAATCAAGTTGCCTGCTGCGTGGTGTCGCGAGCCAGGAAGCGCAACACGTGGTAATGCCGTTGCGGCTGTAACGCAGTCGCCTCGGCGGGCCGCGCGCGGAACGACGCCGTGAATATCGAACTGTTGCGGGCGGGTAATCTGCGTTGTTTCGAGCACGTAAGCTTCGCGCCGGGACCTGGAATCAATTGGCTGATCGGGCCGAATGGCGCCGGCAAGACGACATTGCTGGAGGCCGCCTACATTCTTTCGCATGGCCGCTCTTTTCGGGCTGGCGGCCGAACGGCACCCAAGCGTCACGGGGCGAACGGCTATCTCGTTTACGCTGAAATCCAAAGCAGCCGGAGGCCCAAGACGCGACTCGGGCTGACCCGCGCGGAGGACCGATGGATCGGGCGGCTCGATGGCGCGGATTTGCCGAGCCTGGCGCCCCTGTTCGAGGCCTGCCCTGTTGTCCACTTCGGGCCCGAAAGCCAAACATTGATTCTCGGCCCTGCCGAAGAGCGCAGAGGATTTCTCGATTGGAGTGTGTTCCACGTGGAACATGCGTCCTTGGTTCTGTGGAAGGCTTGGCGGCGTGCGTTGCGTCAACGGAACGCCTTGCTTCGCCAAAGCGCACCTTCTGGTGATTTTGCTCCTTGGGAACATGATCTCGGCCGTCTGGCGCAGGAAATACACATCATGCGGGCGCGTTGTTTGACGGGACTGGAGCCCTACGTCGCACAAGAGGCTGCCGTCCTTGTTCCCGAATTGGGCAGCGTTCGAATCGATTATCGTCCAGGCTGGGATACCGAACACGGCTTGGCCCGGCAGCTGGCAGAGACGCGGAACCGCGATCGCGAGATGGGTTTTACCCGGTTTGGAGCCCATCGAGCCGACTGGGTGATGATGTTCGACGGGGTAGCCAGACGCGAGCATTTGTCACGCGGGCAGGCGAAAGCCGCAGCCCTGGTGTGCACACTGGCGCTCACGCGTTGGCTTAAAGACAACGTGGGCGAATATCCTTTGTTATGTGTTGATGACCTGGAATCGGAGTTGGACGCGCCGCATGCGGCACTGGTGATTCAGTGGCTTCACGAGACAGCGGTCCAGAGCTGGCTGACGGGCACGCGCATGCCGGATGCCAGCCGCGTGAGCGAGACCACGAGGTTGTTTCACGTGAAACACGCGGAGTGCCAGAGTCTCAGCCCCATAGCCGAAGGGGCGGACTCTGCGCAGGTATAATGAAGTGTTTGCGCCATCTTCGAGACCGAGCATGAATGAAACCTATGATTCCAGCAGCATCAAAGTCCTGAAAGGGCTTGAGGCGGTCCGCAAACGTCCCGGCATGTACATCGGCGATACCGATGACGGTACGGGTCTGCATCATATGGTTTTCGAGGTGGTGGACAACGCGATCGACGAAGCCTTGGCGGGCTATTGTGACCATATCGAAGTCACCATCCACGATGACGGCACAGTCAGTGTGGCCGACAATGGCCGGGGCATTCCGGTGGACATCCATCCGGAAGAGGGGCGTTCGACGGCCGAGGTTGTGATGACCGTTCTGCACGCGGGCGGCAAGTTCGATGCCAATTCCTACAAAGTCTCAGGCGGCCTGCACGGCGTGGGTGTTTCGGTCGTCAATGCGCTGTCCGAGCATCTGTGGCTTACGATCTATCGCAACGACAAGGAATATCGGCAGGAATATTGCCTGGGTGAACCGTTGTACGCGCTGCGCGAAGTGGGACCCTCTGACCGTCGCGGTACCACGGTAAGGTTCTTGCCCAGCTCGGGCACGTTCACCCATATCGAGTTCCAGTACGACATTCTTGCCAAACGTTTGCGTGAATTGGCGTTCCTGAACTCGGGTGTCAGAATAACACTTGAGGATCAAAGGGTTGGCAAAACCGACATTTTCCAGTACGAAGGCGGAATCAGCGCCTTTGTCAAGCATCTCTCCCAGCTCAAGACCCCGCTGCACCCCAACGCGATTGGTTTCAGTACCCAGTCCGGCGACACCACCGTCGAACTGGCCATGCAGTGGACAGATGGCTATCAGGAATCGATTTTCTGCTTCACCAACAACATCCCGCAAAAGGACGGCGGCGCGCATTTGACGGGATTGCGCGCTGCATTGACGCGAACGCTCAGCAATTACGTCGAACAGTCAGGATTAGCCAAGAATTCCAAAGTCGCGCTGTCCGGTGACGACATGCGCGAAGGGCTGATCGCGGTACTGTCGATCAAGGTGCCCGACCCCAAGTTTTCGTCGCAAACCAAGGACAAGCTGGTTTCTTCCGAGGTGAAGGGCATCGTCGAGCAGGCGGTCAACACCAAGCTCGAAGAATACCTGCAGGAGAATCCCGGCGACGCCAAGCTCATTGCCGGCAAGATCGTTGACGCGGCGCGTGCCCGCGAAGCCGCGCGCAAAGCGCGCGAGCTGACCCGCCGCAAGGGCGCACTCGACATCGCCGGATTGCCCGGCAAATTGGCCGATTGTCAGGAACGCGACCCCGCGCTGTCCGAGCTTTTCCTGGTCGAGGGCGATTCGGCGGGTGGCTCGGCCAAACAGGGACGCAACCGCAAGACCCAGGCGGTGTTGCCGCTCAAGGGCAAGATTCTCAATGTCGAGAAGGCGCGCTTCGACAAGATGCTGAATTCCGCCGAGGTGGGAACCCTGATCACGGCGCTGGGCACGGGCATCGGCAAGGACGAGTTCAACGTCGAAAAGCTGCGCTACCACCGCATCATCATCATGACCGACGCGGATGTCGACGGTTCGCACATTCGCACACTCCTGCTCACTTTCTTCTACCGCCAGATGCCGGAGCTGATCGAGCGTGGGCATGTCTACATCGGCCTGCCGCCGCTATACAAAATCAAGCAGGGCAAGAACGAGCTGTACCTCAAGGACGATGCGGCACTGAACGAATACCTGATCGCCAGCGCGGTGCAGGACGCGGCCTGGGTTCCGGGCATGCGCGCGGCTGCCGTCGAGGGCCCGGCGCTGGAGACCCTGTTGCGCCAGTACCAGGCGGCCCTCGACCAGATCGGGCGGCTCGCGCAACGCGGCGACACCAGCGTGTTCACGGCAATGCTGGAATACGCGCCACTCGAAGACGGCATGTGGTCCGACCTTGTCGCGATGCGCGCGTGGGCGGACGGCTTGACGTCCAAGCTCAACGCCACGGGTTTGGGTCGCCCGCAGTTTCGGCTCGACCTGCGCGAAGCCGCGGGCGAGCACCCTGCCGCGTGGTTGCTGCAGCGTTCGCAACACGGCACTGAACACACCTGGGTGCTGCCGCGCAGTTTCTTCTCCGGCGCCGATTTTCGACCGTTGCTGGAAGTGGCGCGGACGCTGCATGGTCGCGGTGGGGACGGCGCGGAAGTCCGCCGCGGAAATGCCGCGCAGGCGGTCGGCAGTTTTGCCACTGCACGTGCATGGTTGTTCGACGAAGCCAAGAAGGGGCGCCAGATCCAGCGCTTCAAGGGGCTTGGCGAAATGAACCCGGAGCAGCTATGGGAAACCACGGTCAATCCCGACACCCGGCGGTTGCTGCAAGTGCGTATCGAAGATGCGCTCGAGGCCGATCAGATTTTTTCGACCCTGATGGGCGACGTGGTCGAACCCCGTCGCGAGTTCATCGAAGCCAATGCACTGCGGGTCGGCAATCTGGACGTCTAACAAGATAGTGGAAGCGTGTGCATGAACGCATGATCGTCCGGTACTTGAGCTTTGCGCACGGCCCGCGCTACTCTCACCCTCCCGTTTGCTCACACTTGGTTCCTGCGAGAGGCATTTTGATGAAGCTTGAATCCCGCTGGGTGGTTTGTGGCATGTGCTCCGCGCTTGCGTTCGTGTTCGTGCCGGTGGTTGCCTCGGCGCAGATGGGCGGTCAGCAGTGTTCGGATATCCAGATGCTGCAACACAAGTGCGGTGATCAGCAGACGAAGAAGTCCGACAAGCAGGACAAACAGGGCAAGCAGGAAACCAAGTATCCCAACGCCACCCGCAAACAGCCCAAGGACACGAGCGTCACCGCCAAGGAAGCGAAGCCTCTCAACGAGGGGCTGGCGGCCGCCAACAGTGGCGACGCTTCAACTGCGCTCAAGGATTTGCAGCCGATTGCCGATGCGGACAGCAGCGCCTACGCCAAGTCGCTCGCGATGCTGGGCCTTGCGCAGGTGAAGTACCGCGGTGGCGATACCAAAGGTGCGATCGCGCTGCAGAAGCAGGCGCTGGATTCGAACGCGCTCGACAACGACAGCTATTTCCAGGGCCTGGAGACCCTCGCGCAGATGTACATCGCCGACGAGGACTACAGCGATGCGCTGACGACGCTGGATACCTGGAACAAGGAAAGCGGTGCGCAATCCGCGGACGTGTACGCGCTGCAGGGCAACGCGTACTACCGCATGCAAAAATATCCGCAAGCCGTTGCGGCCATCCAGAAGGCCAAATCCCTCAGCGACAAGCCGCAGGCGAGTTGGGACCAGATCGAGATGGCCAGCGACTTCGCGATGGACAAATACGACGACGCGGCCAAGCTGGCGGAAGCCGCGCTGGCCAAGGATCCCAACAACAGCACGTTGCTGCAGAACGTCATCGCGATCTACATCAACGCGCATCAGGACCAGAAGGCATTGGCGCTGCTCGAGCGCGCGCGCGCCAACGGTCAGATCAAGGATCAGGCCGGCTACATGAACATGGCCAAGATGTACGACAACCTCGGCCAGAACAGCTCGAGCCCGAAAGGCAACGCGATGAAGGCCGTGGGGGTGCTCCAGGAAGGAATGAGCAAAGGCATCATCCAGCCCGGTTACGACAGCTACAAGTTGCTGGGTGACTCCTACGCCATCGCGGGCGACTACAAGAATGCCGTGGCTGCTTATGGCAAGGCTGCACCCGATGCCAAAACCGGTGAAGTGGATTTCCTGCGCGGGCAGTTGCTTGAGCAGCTCGATCGTCACAAGGAAGCGCGCGACGCGCTGAAGGCGGCCGTTGCGAAGGGCAGTTTCAAGCGCATGGGCGCGGCCTATCTGACCCTCGGCAATGCCGAACTTGCATTGAAAAACAAGGCCGCCGCGCGCGCCGCGTACGAGCAAGCCGAGCAGGATCCGGAAACGCGCGCCGACGCACAGCGGACGCTGAAGCAACTGGGACACAAGTGATCCGGCACGGATGTCGGGCTTCCGAGAGGAAAGCAACACAAATATAGGCTCTCGCCACTAGGCAAAGCCGTCACGCTGGTGTAACGTTTCAGACTTTTCCGCCGCCTTGGTTGCGGCGCCGTTTCGTACAACGGAACGGTGCCGTGGTGGGGCCCAACAGGTCAGCGATTGGCTCAATACACGATGGCACGTACGTCGGCTCGAGACCGCAAACGATTCAACTGGTGGCGCACGATTGCGATTGCGTTCGCAATTGCGTTGCACGCCGGCATCATCATCATGCTGCTCGCACCGGCGGCACCGCCTGGTGCCAAGGAAAAGGCGAAGCAGAACATCGTGCGCGTCCAGTTCATTCCGCCGCCGCCACCACCACCACCGCCGCCGCCGCCGCCGCCGGAGCCGCCGAAGCAGCCGCCGCCGAAGGAAATCAAGATCCAGAAGCCGCCGCCGATGCCGCCGCCGCCGGCGCCGCCGCCGCCGCAGGTACAAAGCGTCATGTCGACCCCGGCAGCGCCCCCGCGCCCGCCGGCGCCGCCGCCGCCGCCCGCGGACGTGCAGGCGTCGATCGACATCAGCTACAAGAACCGCAACCCGCCGAGTTATCCGATCCAGGCGATGCGCCAGGGTCACCAGGGTGAGGTGATCCTCAACATCACCATCAACGCCGCAGGTGAGGTGACCAATGTCACCATCGAGAAGTCGAGTGGCTATCGGGAACTTGATCGCGCTGCCGAGGAGGCCGCGCGCAAATGGAAGTTCAACCCCGGTGTCCACAACGGCAAGGCCGCGGGTGGTGTAGTTCGAGTCCC
>Ga0207707_10001053_pt1 | contig 26453 bp, 27 predicted proteins | sample KBSC83BmetaG_FD_184336 | JGI IMG/M metagenome (GOLD analysis project Ga0207707, IMG submission 184336) | Corn rhizosphere microbial communities from Kellogg Biological Station, Michigan, USA - KBS C8-3B metaG (SPAdes) (version 2) | ecosystem: Host-associated > Plants > Roots > Rhizosphere ... | reverse complement strand
AGCCGCAGCCCAGGCAGGAAGCCGCGACCACGGTGGGGAGCAAGATCGTGCTCGAGCCGCAGCTCGTGCTCGGCGATCCGCTGCCGCATCGGAACGCCGCCGACGCCGACATGCCGAGCGCGCTGTTCTGGCTCGAGATCTTCGCTCGGCTCGGGTTCTTGCGCCGGAACGAGGGGTGGACGAAGCTGTACGAGCGCCTCATCGACGATTGCGACGGAAGCGGCGTGTGGCGCGAGCCCAAGCGCACCGCCACCATGCGCTCGGACAATCCGTACGCCTGGCCGGCCTTCCCGCTCGAGCCACAAGGCTCGGCTGAGGAGCGCTGGAGTGACGTGACCTTCCGGCTCGGCGTCATCGCCAGGCACTCGGGACGCCCGATCAACCTCACGTAGCGTCCTCTGCCACATGAGGTTAGCTTTCCCCCAGGAACAGGAAAGCAACCGGAAGCGAATGCTGCGCTCACAGGCGCTCGCGCAGTCCGTCTCCGGAGCGGGACGGGTAAACTAGAGCACCCACAGGTCGCTGTACCGCTCGGGCACCCCGCTCGGAATCACCTCGGGGGAGCACGGCGGCGAGCGCGGTACGAACGTATCGCGCGACAATTTGCAGCGCGCCGGGACCATCGCACCCGCGATGGACTTGCGGCCCCGGCGCCGAGTTTTCGAGCAACGTGACTGACACAATCGAAACATTGGACGTCGACGCCCCGACGAGCTTCGCCGAGCTGGGTCTCGCGCCGGAGCTGATGCGCGCGGTGACCGACGCAGGGTACACCGCTCCCACACCGATTCAGGCGCGCGCGATTCCGCTGGTGCTTCGCGGGCGTGATGTGATGGGACTCGCCCAAACCGGCACGGGAAAGACCGCCGCCTTCACACTCCCGATCGTGCAGCGGCTGCTCGGCGGCCCGCGCCGAACTCGCGCGCTGGTGCTCACGCCCACGCGCGAGCTCGCGGTGCAGGTGAGGGAGGCGTTCGCCAGCTACGCCCAGCACAGCGGATTGTTCGTGGCCGACGTGTACGGCGGCGTGCCGATTGGCCCGCAGGAGGAAGCGCTTCGCGCTGGCGCCGACGTGGTGGTCGCGACGCCGGGCCGGCTCCTCGATCACCTGGAGCGGCAGAACGTGGTGTTCGACGATCTGGAGGTGCTGGTGCTCGACGAGGCCGACCGGATGCTCGACATGGGCTTCGCGCCGCAGCTGAACCGCATCGTCGCCGCCATTCCGAAATACCGGCAGACGCTGCTCTTCAGCGCCACCATGCCGCCCGAGGTGGAGGCGCTCGCGCGCAAGTATCTCCGCAAGCCGATCGTGGTGCAGGTGGGAATGCGCACGCAGGCCGCCAGCACCGTGACGCACGCCGTGTACCCCGTGCCGCGCGACCGGAAGTGCGCGCTGCTCGCGGAGCTCCTGCGGAAGACCGAGCTCGACTCGGTGCTCGTGTTCACGCGCACGAAGCACGGCGCGGACAAGGTGGTGCGCAATCTCGAGCGCGAGGGGATCGCCGCGCTCGCGATGCATGCGGACAAGAGCCAGGGGCAGCGCACCGACGCGCTCGATCAGTTCAAGAAGGGAACGATCCGCGTGCTCGTCGCCACCGACATCGCGCAGCGAGGGCTCGACATCGCCGGGATCTCGCACGTGATCAACTACGACGTGCCCGCGCAGGCCGAGGATTACGTGCACAGGATTGGCCGTACCGGACGGGCCGCGGCGACCGGCGATGCGTTCACCTTCATGGCCGCCGATGAGATCTCGATGGTGCGCCTGATCGAGCACACGCTGGGGCAGCCGATTCCCCGCATTTCGGTTCCGGGATACGATTTCGGAACGGTGGCCGCCGACTGACAGCAGAGCAGCATGCGCATCACCATCGCGCGCGGCCGAGCCGCGCGACGAACACCGTTTCCGCCGCGGCGCCGCGGCTCAGCACGATGGTCGAGTTCGCGGCACCGTACCCGCGGCCGCTCGCGCCGTACGTGACGCTGTCGCGCGACGACGCGAGCGCGACGCCGAGCTCCGTGCGCAGCGAGCGCACGAGCAGCGTGTCGCCGCCGGAGAACACGCGCACCAACCCGATGCTATCGTCGATTGCAAGCGTGACCCGCTCGCCGCGCGCGAGCGCCGAGCCGCGTGCGCTGCCGAGCGCGCTCACGAGCTGCATGCGCGCGTTGCGGACGGCGGCGCGATCGAGCGCCGACGCCGTGCGCGGGCCGGCGAAGGTGAGCAGGATCGCCATCACCACGAGCACGACGAGCTGTTCCAGCAGCGAATATCCGCTTCGCATAGATTCCCTTCGTTCGGTGACGTCGGTATATAGAATCGGGCACCCAATGTCCCGCACCGGTTCGTTGCACAGGCGGGCATTCTCTTTCGTCTTCTGATGCGCATCGCGATTTCTACCGGCGGCGGCGACGCGCCGGGCCTCAATGCAGTCATTCGCGCAGCCGTCCTGGCGGCGCTCGACCGCGGCTGGGACGTCCTCGGCATCAAGCGCGGCTACGCCGGCCTCCTCGGCGACGACGATGTCATCGCGCTCAACCGCGAGGTGGTGAGCGGCATCGGCCACCTCGGCGGCACGATCCTGCGCACGACGAATCGCGGCAATCCGTTTCACTTTCCGGATCGGCAGCCCGACGGCTCCATCGTCGAGATCGACCGGTCAGACGAGCTGATCGAGCGCGCGAACGAGCTCGGAATCGAGGCGATCATCACGATCGGCGGCGACGGCTCGCTCGCGATCGCGCAGCGGCTGTTCGAGAAGGGAGTGAAGATCGTCGGCGTGCCGAAAACGATCGACAACGACGTGAGCTGCACGATCACGTCGTTCGGCTTCGATACCGCGGTGAGCACCGCCATCGAGGCGATCGACAAGCTCCACACCACGGCGGAGAGCCACGATCGGGTGATCGTGCTCGAGGTGATGGGGCGCGACGCGGGATTCATCGCGCTGCACAGCGGGCTCGCGGGCACCGCGGACGTGATCCTCATTCCCGAGATTCCGTACAACATCGAAAGGGTCTGCGACAAGATCCGCCATCGCGATCGGGCGGGGCGCCATTTCTCGATCGTCGTGGCGGCCGAGGGCGCGGTGCCGGTGGGCGGCGCCAAGTCGACCATCGGCAGCTCGCTCCCGGGCGAGGCGCATCGCGTGGGCGGCATCGCGGATTCACTCGCGCGCGAGATTCACAATCGCACCGGCAAGGAGTGCCGCTCGCTCGTGCTCGGCCATCTCCAGCGCGGAGGAATGCCGACCGGCTACGACCGCCTGCTGGCGGCGCGCTTCGGCGGCGCGGCGGTGCGCGCGATCGCGGAGGAGCGGTGGGGAGAGATGGTCGCGCTCCAGTCGCCGCACATCGTGTGCGTGCCGATCGCCGAGGTGCTGCGCGTTCCGAAGCGAGTGGAGCTGGACCACGATGTCATGCTGACGGCGCGTGCGACGGGGATCGCGTTCGGCGATTGAGCACTCGCGTGTGACCACCGTCACGCGCTCGTCGCGATCGGCGCGAAAATAATATTTTGTCAGGAACCTGCGCGGCATCTGGTGTATCGCCTAGCGCGAGTTTTGCGATAGGTGCGTGCGATAGCTGCGGGAGATCGCGGCGATGCATACACGAACGCGCAACACGAGGGAGCATGCGGGCGACGAACGACGAACCTTCCGGGAACGACCACGATCTCCGCGATCGCGCGATGCGTCGCGTGATCGAGAACGTGGAAATGTCCGATCACCGAGCGGGCGAGCGCGTGAACGAGGCGGTGCGAACCCGGCTGGCGGATGGGTCGCATCGCGTCATCGTCACGAGCGCGCAGGGTGCGCTGCCGCCAAACATGCTCGAGCATGCCTTCGACGCGCTGCGATTTTCGCGGCTGGTGTGCGCGCCCGGAAGCGATGGCGCGATCGCGCTCATCGGGATGTCGCAATCGCACGATGCGCTCGTGTCGTCGATCCCGTGGGGAACCGATGACGCGTTCGACGGGCTGCTGCGCGCCGCGCGCGAGAGCCATCTGCCGCTCCTGCTCCTCCCTCCGGTGGATGGGGTGAAGGCGGCCTGACGGGCATACGAGCATGGCGCGCCGGACGCCGGGTCGACAAGTTGGTTCCTCGCAGCTCTCGCCCGCGTCCCGCAGGGTGGACGGCTTTGTCCCGCAGGGAGGACAGCACGCTGGCCGCCCATTCCATCGTCATCCGTAACTAATTGTCATATAAGTGTTTACGTAATGAGCTCCGACCCGTCGTGGTGGCACTCACTCTGCCTTGTGAGAGGGTGCGACACGATCCTGGGAGCTCAATGAAGCATCTCGCCGTACTCATCGCCGGTCTCGCATTCTCCACGGCGGCCCTCGAAGCACAGGGGCCGCCCGGCGGTGTTCCGGAGAGTCATAAACCGCCTCCCGGGATGTGCCGCATCTGGATCGACGGGGTGCCGCCCGCGCATCAGCCCGCGCCGACGGACTGCGCCACCGCCATCCGCAAGCGCCCCGCGAACGCGCGGGTGGTGTTCGGCAACGAGCCTGCGGGTGCTGAGCGCGGCTTCGCGCCATCGCGTGCTCCGCAAACGGTGGCGCCGGCTCCCACGCCCGTGGTCGTGCCGAACAACCAGCCGAACAATCAGACAGTGAGCCCGCAGAACACGCCGTCGCGTGAGGAGATCGATCGAGCCGCGCGCGAACGCGAGGAGCAGGACCGGCAGCACGAGGCGCAGCGGGTGGAGGAGGAAAAGCGCGTGCGGCGCGCGCCGTCGCCTCCGCCCACGCAGCACGAGAATCATCCGAACGACCGGCCTCGGTCGCACCCGCGAGTGGAGAAGTCGCCGTCGCGCCCGCCGAGTCACTCCTTCTCCGGACGACGACCGAGGTAGCTTTGCGAACGTGAGATACGTTCGCGATCACTACCTTCCGCCCGATCGAAGCGCCTTCGCGGCCGCCGAGCCGCCAACCGGCCGCATCATCGTCATTGCTCCCACGCGGGCCGCGTGCGAAACGATCGAGCTCGCCGTGGGGCTGCACCTCGACACGCTTCTCGAGCGCGAGCACGGGCAGGAGATTCGCGACCTCGCGCGCGACGGGAAGGGATTCGGCATCGTCGCCGGAACCGGCACCGGGAAGACGCTCTCCATTCGCCCCATCGCCGAAACGATCCTCGGCACCACGGAGCTGCGCGTCGGGGTGGTGAATCGCGAGCGCGAGGCCACGCCCGACACGCCGAGCTGGAACGTGGTGATCGTGACGACGGGGATCGCGCGCCGGTGGTTCCAGGACGGCGACATCTTCGCGCGCGACACGCTCGTGGTCGACGAGATTCACCAGACCTCGGCGGAGCTCGAGCTCTGCCTGGCGCTCGGCAAGCGCGTCGGGTGCCGGTTCATCTGGCTCTCCGCCACCGTGGATCCGTCGTTCTACGCGCGATATCTCGGCTCGGCCGCCGTGCTCGAGACGTACGCGTTCGATCCGGACAAGGCGGCCCGGGTGACGATCGTGCACCGCAAGCCGCTCGATTTTCTCGACGAGGGCTTTTTGCGTGACGTGCAGAAGGAGCGGCGCGGCGTTGGCGTCTTTCTGCCGACGCGGGCAGCGGTCGAGGAGGCCGCGGCCATCGTGAACAGGAGATTCCCGCGCATCAATGCCGCGTTCTACCACGGCGGCGAGCCGATCCGGATCATCCGCCCGTTCCTCGAGGGCGACGTGCGCAAGCCGTACCTGCTGTCGATGACGGCGGCCGGGCAGAGCGCGCTCAACGTGCACGGGCTCGACACGGTGGTGATCGAGGACATGCGATTCACGAATCTCATCGAGGGCGGCAGGAACGTGCTCACGCGCGTGCACCTGGGCGCGAACGAGATTCTGCAGATGGCCGGGCGCGTGCACGGACGCGTGGCGGGCGGCCGCGTGTTCATCCTGAGCGATCGCGACATCCGCTTCAAGTCGCTGGTGCCCACGGAGCCGGAGTTTCAGCTCGCCGGCGATTCGGAGCGCGTCGCGCTCACCTGCGCCGGGCTCGGTGTGCGGGCCGACGAGCTCGAGCTGCCGGTGCCGCTCGACCGCGAGGCGTATCGCGCCGCAGTGCGGATGCTCGAGGGACGCGGGATCATCGAGCAGGGGCGGCTGTCGGCGTACGGCGCGGCGGTGGAGGCACTACCCGTGGACCGCGCGTGGGCGGAGCTGCTCGTGCACGCGAGCGAGGAGCTCGTGCCGTACGTGGCGATCATGGCGTCCATCGAGTCGCTGCACCGCATGACGCGCGAGGAGCGCGATCTGCGCGGGCTGCTCGTGCCGGGGAGCGATCATCTCACGGCGTACAACCTGTACGCGGACGCGTACGCCGCGCACGGCTATCGCGGCGAGGTGTACGGGCTGCCGCGGCACCTCTTCGCGGAAGGGATCGAGGAGTGGGGCGAGGAGCGCGGCGCGCTCGTGAAGACGGTGGAAGACGCCGCGCTCGGCATGGCGAGCATCTTTCGCAGCCTGGAGCTGGAGCTGCCCACGGAGCTGCCGATTGCGGGTGAGCGCATCGCGCGTGCGTTCGCTGACCTGCTCGCGCGCATCATGCCGTTCGACCTCGTGATGGAGGAGCGCACGGCCAGCGGCGAGGAGGCGCGCGTGTCCAAGACCAGCGTCTGCTCGAGTCACGGCACGATTGCCGGCGAGCTGCGCTACTTCGCGGACCGAATGGGCATTCCGCGTGCGGCCATCGAGGGAACGCAGATTCCGTTCGATCTCGTGCGGAAGTACGCCGTGCACGATCCGCCGGAGCTCGTATTCGATCCGCACCGCAAGCGCGCCCAGCTCGTGCTGCGGCGCCAGATCCGGTACTTCGGATTCGAGCTCGGTCGCGACGAGGAGCCGGTGGAGCGCTTTCCGCCGGAGCTGGCGCGCGAGGCGCGCGAGAAGATCGCGGAATCGCTCGCGCGATTCGAGGCGCGGCACCCGGCGGTGAAGCACAACCGCGCGGCGATCGAGGAGATACGCGACGTGTACCGCCGAAGCGGCGGGGAGACGCCGCGGCTCTCGCTCGCCGAGCTCACGGCGATCTACGCGCGCATGCTCGAGGGGGCGAGCTCGGTCGACGAATTTCGCGCGATGCCGCTCGCGATCGACGCGGACGCGATCGTGCCGGCCGCGGTGCGCGCGCGATGGCTCGCGCTGCCGAGCGTGACCACGGTTCGCGATCATGAGGTGCCGATCGAGTACGACGTGGAGGACGGCGCGGGTGGCGTCGCGCGACTGCGTCTGCCGGAGAAACTGGCGCGCACGCTCCACGAGAGCGAGCTGCCGGTGCTCGACCGTCCGTTGCGCTTCAGCGTGCACCGCGGCGCGCGCGGCTCGGTACGCGGAGCGACGCTCGAAGAGCTGCAGGAGCTGCTCGACCGTCCGTGGATGCCGGAGGAGGTGGAGCGCGAGCGCGCACCGGCGCGTGGCGCGGATGCGCGGCGTGTGCGACACGGCGATCGGAAGCGCGGAGGCGGCGGAGGGCGCGGTGGCGGAAGGCGCGGCGACGGGAAGCGCGGCGGGCGCGGGCGCAGATCGCGCTGATCTCCGGCTGGCCGCTTCCGGTCATGATCGTGGAAATCGTCTTTGCGCGCGGCCGGTGGGTACGTAGCATGCGGGCTGTCATTCCCATGACATCGGGCCCGGTGGGAGCCCGGCCAGCGCAGCCGCGAAAGGCGTGGCGTAACCTCAAACGCCTCCGTGGGTTGACATTGTAAAGTCGCCGGGTCCCCACGACGCTCTTGGACTATCGGGTCAAAGCCGACCGCTCCGAATTACCTACCCGAATGGTCAGGTATTACTACCGACTTTGTAACAGGTTGCCAAATAGATACTTGCGAGATATTCAAGCGTTCACTTGACATATGGACCAGCGGGTCTTATCATATCGCCCATGAAGGACAGGAGAACCCAGATAGTGGAGGCCGCGTCCGCGGTCATGCGGCGCCAGGGCTTCGGCGATACCTCGATCGACGAGGTGATTCGCGAGTCCGGGCTGTGTGGCAAGGGACACTTCTACCATTACTTCAAGTCGAAGGAAGAGCTGGGATACGCGGTTCTCAAACTGCAGTTCGACAGCTTCGCCGAGCGTGGGCTCGCGGCGCTGCGCGACCCGACGAAGGATCCGCTCGAGCGTCTCGAGCGATTCATCGACGGCGTCGTCGGCGGCCACGCGGCCGGTGGCTGCGGCGCCGGCACGCCGTGCGGCGCGCTCGCAACCGAGATGGCCTCGCAGCACGAGGGATTTCGGCAATTGGTGGACGCGCTCTTCGAGCGCTGGGCAGATCAGATCGAGGCCGTGCTCTGGGAGGCGCGTCCGCGATTGAACGAGGATGCAGACACCGCGCGGCTCGCGCGCTTCGTCGTCGCAACGCTCGAGGGCGCGTGGTTCATGTCGCGCGTGAAGGGCGACGCGGCAAGCGCATCGGGAATCGCGACGGAGCTCAAGAGATCGATCCGTTCGTATGCGCGAGATCGCGAACCGGCGGCAGCGGCGGCGGGGTCGACACAATGAACAAGCAGCCTGTGGGGGAAGGAATGCCGACGACAATGGCGGCGCCTGTGGTGGCGGAGCGCGCGCTCACGAGCGCGACCGATGACCGCGCGCAGCGGCGCAAGCAGTTCGAGGGCGAGGCCCTCAACCATCTCGATGCGCTCTACAGCTTCGCGCTCAAGCTCACGCACGAGCGCGATGAGGCGGAGGATCTCGTCTCGGAGACGATGCTGCGCGCGTTCGACCGGTGGGAGCAGTATCAGCTGGGGACCAACGTGCGTGCGTGGCTCTTCACGATTCTCTATCACGCCTTCGTGAGCCGGAAGCGGCGCATCGACGCGCGCGAGGTGCGCATCCCCGAGGATGAGGATGGGCGCGGCGCGTACGAGATCGTGGGCGATGCCGATCCGGAAGGGAGGTTCTACGACTCGTTTCTCGACGACGAGATCACGCGCGCGATCGACGCGCTCCCGGAGGACTACCGGCTGGCCGTCGTGCTGAGCGACGTCCAGGGGCTGCGCTACGCCGAGATCGCGAACGTTCTCGGCATTCCCGAGGGCACCGTGAAGTCGCGGCTGTTCCGCGGGCGGAGGGTGCTGCAGAAGAAGCTGGCGGGGTACGCGGTGGAGATGGGGTACATCAAGCCCAGGCCGGTGGCGAGTTAATCGGCGCGGAAGGGCAAGTGCGTCGGCATCGCGAGGCGGGGCGGGATCGCGACCACCGGCGCGAGCTCAGGCTGTAAGCAAAGAGCGAGAAGCTGTGAGACTCGAGCGGAAGCCAATCAGCGTGTGGCGGTGATTGGCTTGCAATTCCGGACTCGCGCCGACCAAACTCCCGTCTACACCCCGCCTGGCTTCCGCTCGAAGCTCAAGCTTTCTCGCTCACGGCTTACGGCCTGAGCTCGCACGACCGGTCGCGATCCGCGCCCCGCCTCGCGATTCCGACGCAGTTCCGAACCAGCCTTACACCCGAGCCGGAACCCCTTCGCTCACCCTCCTCCGGTGCCGCGCGGCCTTCGCGCGGTTGCCGCAGGTGGACATGTCGCACCAGCGGCGCCTGCCGTTCTTCGTGCTGTCGAAGAACACGTGCAGGCAGCGAACGTCCGCGCAGCGGCGCACGCGCGCGAGCTCTCCCGTTACCAGCGCGTCGGCCGCGGATTCGACCACCGGGATCATCAGCCCGGCGAACGCGTCACCCACAGGCACGAAGCTCCGCACGAACGTGCCATCGCCGCGCTGCTCCACGCGCCGCGTCCCCGCGCTTCGCCCCAGCACCCGGTTGATCTCCCCCAGCGCATTCGTGCGAATCTCGGCCATCTGCGCGCCCCGCTCGGCGAGCGCGCGCAGCGACGCACGAATGCGCCGGGCGTCGGCGAGCGATGCGGTGGCGCCCGCGGGCTGCTGGTGCGCGCGCCGGCGAATGCCGCCCGCGCGCTCGCCGTCGAGCACGGCCGTCGCCTCGAGCCAGCGTATCAGCTGCTCGAAGTCGCGCAGCACGTCCACTCGCGCGCCGCGACGCACATCGTCGGTGTTGATGAAATCGAGCCAGAGCCGCTCGCCTACGAATACGAATGGTGGCGCCGGCAGCGGCGCGGTGGGGGCGTGAATCATTCCCTGAATGCGAAAAGGGAGACAATTCTATCCCCGCGTCACTCGACCGGCAAGCGTCATCAATGTCGACAGCGCACCATCGCGACAGAGTCTTTCATCGCGTCCGCGACGCCGCTCGAATGCACGAGCTCCTGCTCCATTTCCGCATACACCCGCACGGCATTTCGGCGCACGCGCGAGTTGCGCGACACCGGGCGATCGCGATCCGCAGGCGGCAGCGACGCCAGCGCCCGGCTCATCGACACGCCCTGTTGCACATCGCGCCGCATCGCCTCGCGAAGCGCGAGCATCGTGCAACGCGTCTCGTGAATCAGTTCGATCGGATCGGTCGGTATGCGACCGTGCCCTGGCATCGCCTGTGCCGGATGCAGCGCCTCGATCCTGTCGAGCCCCGCGAGCAATCCGCTCGAGCTGCCGTCCACCACCATCGCGACACCATCTTCGATGAGGAGGTCGCCGGCAAAGACGACCCGCGCATCCGGAACCCAGATCACGAGATCGCCCGGCGTGTGCGCGCCGCCGGGAACCTGAATCGCCAGCGTCCGTCCGCCCAGCACCAGCGTGGTGTCGCGAGCGATCGGGATGTCGGGCGTGTCCGCGAACGCGAAGCCCTGCATCTCCCGCAGCCCGAGCACGCCGGTCCACGCGCTCACCATGGCGTCGTCGCCGTCCTCGGACGCCAGCGTGCGGCGATCCGGGTGGGCGATCACCTTCGCGCCGGCGCGCTTGAAAACGATCGCGCCAAAATGGTGGTCGGGATGATGATGGGTGAGAATCAGCCACCGCACCGGCAGCCTGGACACCGTCCGAATCGTGCGAAGGAGCGCCTCGCCCTGGGCCGGGCTCGCGAGCGCGTCGATCACGACGATGCCGCCCGGCGTCACCACGAAGCCCGCGTTCGAGCGCCCCTCTGAGCCACGGCCCGTGTCCCCAAGCACCGCGTAGACTCCCTCGCCGAGCTTACGGAGGGGAAACGCCTTGATCGTGTCCGGGCGATCGCGAGGTGGCCGGCGCGCGAGCGCGGCGGCGGCGGCGGAATCCATGGTGAGCGACTGCGGAACGCCCTGGCTCGCCGCGGGCCCCGCGAGAACGCCCACCGCCGCGATCGCGATGGCCAATCCAATGCTTTGCGTGCGCCAAAATGACATCATGCCTTGTCGGAGCATCCTGCCGGCTGCATGGTCAGCTCGAGTCCAGAAGACTAACGAGTGTGGAGGCGCACGCACCTGCGCGGTTTCGATGATACCGACGCTCGCGGGATGCGGGCCGCCGCTCTCCGGTTCGCGAGTTTGTGCCACGAAATCTCCCTCAGGTCGCGAGCGCACGGTCGTGGGCATTCGGTACCGCACAACCATCGAAGCAATGGCGTGGCGCACGCTCGTTCCGGGCATCGCGCTCATGCTCTCCGCTGCCGCGCTGGCCAGCCCGCTCCGCGCGCAAACCGGAACGGTGGAGGGAGTCGTATTCGACAGCCTCGCCCGACGACCGCTCCCCGCCGCGCTGGTCCAGATCGTCGCCGCGCCGCCCGGGCACGAGGCCTATTCCGCCACCGCGGACTCGCTCGGCCGATTTCGCGTGGAGGGCGTTCGGCCGGGCAGCTACATCGCCGGATTTCTCCATCCGCTGCTCGACTCGCTCGGCCTCGTCGCGCCGTACCGCGCCGTCACGGTGGCCGCAGGCGAAACCGCATCGCTGCCGCTGGCGATTCCGGGCGCGGCGAGTCTCGCGCGAGCCATCTGCGCTCCCGTGCAGGATCCGCGAACGGACCCCGCGTCGCGCACCACCGGCACCCTCGTCGGACGCGTGATCGACGAGACCAACCGCCAGCCGGTGGCCGGTAGCCTCGTGGCCGCCGTGTGGTCCGAGCTCGTCGTCGACGCGCGCGGCGTTCGACGCGAATCTCGGCAGGTGCACGGCAAAACGAACGCCGATGGCTGGTTCGCCATGTGCGATCTCGAGGGCGGCGACTATCGGCTGCGGGCCGAGCGGGGGAAACGGGCTACGGGGTTTCTCGACGTCGCGGTCGGCGCCAGCGAGGTGGATCACGTGTCGCTCGCCCTTGGCGCCGATTCGGACAGCGCCGCCGCCGCGGATTCGACGCCGCGATCCGGAGGCGCGACTGTGGCGGGCGTGGTCAGAAACAGCAGCGGCCACCCCGTGGAGGGTGCTCAGGTGGTCGTCGAGGGATTGGGAGCGAGCACCACCACCAACGCGAGCGGCGCCTTCTCCCTCAGCGGGCTCCCCGACGGGTCCCGCATGGCCGAGGCGCGAGCGCTCGGCTACGCGCCCGCGCGCATCGCCGTCGAGCCGTCGCGCGGCGAGACGCGATCGGTCACCATCGTCATGGACAAGCAGGTCAAGACGCTCGCCGCGGTGACGGTGTACGGAAAGTCCGGCGCGCGATTGCGCGATCTCACCGGATTCGCGCAGCGGCGGCAGGAGGGATTCGGCCGCTTCGTCACCCACGCGGACATCGACAAGCAGGGCGTGTTCACGACGTGCGATCTGTTCCGGCGCATCGTCGGGCTGCACGTCGTGGACGGCGGGATCTACGGCTGCGAGGTATCGATGCGTGGCGCCGCATCGATGATGCGGCCGCGTGGGGCCGGCGGAGCGTGCCAGCCCACGGTGTATCTCGACAACATGCAGTTCCAGGGGACGGTGGGTGAGCTCGCGCAGACTATCACGCCGCAGCAGATCATGGGAATGGAGGTCTATTCCACGGCCACGGAACCGCCGGAGTATCCGGGCGCCTGCGGAACCATCGTCGTGTGGACGCTGCAGTGAGCCGCCGGTGCGGGGCTAGGCGGCGCTGAACTTCACATCCGCGCTCTGGGTATAGATACCGCCCTTGTTGTCCTTCCACGTCACCGTGAGGGGCGCCTCCTTGCTGGCGAGCAGCGAGAATCCGACGAACGGATCGCGGCTGATCCCAGACGTCCATTCGAAGTGCGCCACCTGCTCGCCGCCGTACGTCACCATCACGTCGTTCACGAAATAGGCGGGAATGGGAATGCCGGCCTGATCGCGGCTCAGCCCCGTGAGCATGGGATGCGAGAGCAGCGCGCGCACATTGATCACTGCGTTCCGCTTGATCGCGGCCGGCAGCAGGATCTTTCCCTCGCCCGTGTCGTCGCGCATCACACGCACCCGTTGAGCGTCGTGTACACGAAGTGTGACGTCGTCCACAGCGCTCCCTTGCTCGTCTCGGCGATGATCCGGATAGGCGAGCTGCGGCGCATCTTGATGCGCGTATCGAGCGTCGCCGCGCCGATCGCCGGCGTGAAGTCGAAGCCGGCCAGATAGATGTCCGGGTTGTGGTCGACCACGATGTGGATGCCTTTCACGTAGTCGTCGGCCGTCATCGGCAGGTCGCTCTCGATGAGGAGCGGCACCTCGCGGCTGTCGGGCGCTACGTCGGGCACGTCGAGCGAGAGATGCCCGCTCCGGATGGGGCGGTCGCCGAATTTCGCGCGGAGCACCTTCTTCACGTCCTCGCCGGGCTCATCGTCCGGGCCGCCGAACAGCGAGGACGCAGACGCAGCGCGTGCCGATGCCGCCAGCGCCGAAGCGGCGAGCGCGAGGGAAGCGAGAAAGGAGCGTCGGGACAGCGGATCGCGCACGGAGCCTCCGGAGGGGGCGCGGGTCACACGAGAATAATAGCCGATGGTGCAACCCGTGTTCCCGCGATTCAGTCGAACTCGAACCGCCTGCCCTCCGGATGCCGCAGCAGTGCACCCGCGGCGATTCGCGCCCTGGCGTAGTTCTCGCCGCGAACCGGCGCGCCGGCCAGCCGGCGAAGCATGTTGATCTGGCCCACGTGCGTGAGCGCGTCGGCGATCGGACCCTGAAACAGCTCCTCGAGCGGCCACTTGACCGGCTCGCTCGACGCGAGAATTTCGTCGAAGGACACGAGCGCGCGATACAGCCGCTCGCCATCCGAATCCCACCCCGTCTGCGCCACCGGATTCCACTTGTGCGCGCCGCGCGCCATGGCGATCGCCCAGTCGATGAGATCCCCCAGGTGCGCGAGAATCTCGCCGGGCGTGCGCGACGTGGGGCCGACGCGAAACGCCGCGAAGTCGGCCGGCGCCCCGCGCAACGTCTTCTCCGCGCGATACCAGAGCGTAGCCACGGTGAGGCGCAGCAGCGCGCGCGCCGGGTCGGTCGTGCCATCGTTCGCGCCGTCGGTCATGCCGTCAGCTTACGACCACCACTGTGTGCTTGTCCACCGGGATTCCGCACACGACGCCGTTGAGCAGCACGTCGTACGTGTCGTTCGACGAGGTGTACAGCGTGCTGCTCGTGACGTCGATGGCGCAGCTGCCGCTGTGCGTGCCGTTCGTCCAGTCGATGGTGCCCACCTCGGCGCCGATGGCGAGCGTGCTCTGGCTCCCTCGCGCCACGTCCACGGTGATCGTGACCGGGTGGCTCGTGGTGAAGATCCACTTCGCGCCGTCGTTCCCGCGCGCCGCGCAGTCGCGCAGGTTGGCCGAGACGGCGAAGTGCGATGCGCTGGACGACGCGGAGACGATGCCGACGAAAACGATCGTGCCGCCAACGGGGCACGACGCGCTCACGTCGAAGTTCACGTCGGTCGACAGTGCACGCGATGCGCTGCCGGCCTGCGTCTGGGTGGGCGCGCCCGTGCTCGTCCCGATGATGGCGCTGAGCGCGTCGGTCATCGAGGCGAAGTCGGCGTGCGAGAGCGAGGCCGGCTGCGTGACGCTTTTGATGTCACCACCGCAGGCGGCGAGCGCGCAGAGTGACACAGCCGAGACGATGCGCCTGTTCCACATGCGACCCCCTTCGTGCGCGTGCGAGCGGCTACGACTTGCGGCGCGGGCGCGGGACGAGCTCGCCGCCGCAATTCGGACAGACGTTGTGCATCGCGATGGTGCACGGCTCACAGAAGGTGCACTCGAAGGTGCAGATGAACGCGCGTCCGTCGAGCGGTGTGACCGCATGACACCGCTCGCATTCGGTACGCATCTCGAGTGCCATTTGTTCCCTCAGGCGGTCGCGGCCGCGGCGGCGCGCGACTGCCCGACCAGCGGCATCACCTGCTCGGCGAACCGCTCCATCTCCTCGAGCTGGGGGCTGCACTGGAGCAGGAGCACGTCCACCCCCACGTTCTCGAACTCGCGAACACGCTCGGCCACCTGTTCCGGCGTGCCGACGAGTCCGGCGCGGAGGCCGCGATTGGACACGGAGTAGTCCTGTAGGCTCACCTGCTGCTCGAGCTTCGTGTTCGCGATCCAGTCGCGGTAGTTCCCGTAGCCGGGCGACCCTTCGGAGACGTTGGTGATGCGGTCCATCTCCTTCTTTACCTCGGCGTCGCTGTCGCGCACGATCGCGTACGCGGCCATCCCGTACTGCATGGGCGGCTTTCCGAATTCGGCGCGGCGCTGCGAGAGATCGGCAACCTTGGGCGCGATGCGCTCCGGCGGATCGCCGTGCATCACGTAGGCGTCGCAGTCGCGGGCGATGAGCGTCTTCGCCGCCTCGCTCTCTCCGCCCGCCCACACGGTGGGGCGCGTGCGCGCCCCGCGCGACACGGGCTTGGGCTCGACGATCGTCTCGTCCACCGTGTAGTAGGTGCCCTGGTGCGACAGCGTGTGGTCGCGCCACGCGGCGTCTACTATGGTGAGCCACTCCTGCGTGCGCGCGTAGCGGTCGTCGTGCTGGTCGAAGCGCACGCCGAACCGCCGCGCTTCGTCGGCCCACCACGACGACACGAGATTGAGCGACAGCCTGCCGCCCGAGATGCGGTCGATGTTCGCGGCCTGCTTCGCGAAGATCGCGGGGAGATGGAAGGTCGGCCGCACCGCGATCATGAGCTCGAGCTTCTTCGTCACCGCGGCCAGTGCGGCCGCGGTGGACCAGGCGTCGAGGGATGGCGCGTCGATTCCCTTGATGTCGTTGAGAAAGAGCTCGGCGACGAGCGTGAGATCGTAGCCGATCTCCTCGCTGCGGATCGCGAGCTTCTTCGTGTAGTCCCAGCTCGCTTCCATCTTCTCGTCGGCGACGTTGCGCAGCCAGCCGCCGAACACCGGCATCCAGTAGCCGTATCGCATCAGGCGGCACCCACGAGTGAGGACTTGAAGCCGGCGCGCGCCTCGAGGTAGTCGGCGAGCCGCGCGAACGGATCGAAGCCGATCACGTTCACCGCATCGGCCACGAAGTTGGAGAGCGCATTCACATCATAGAAGTAGGGTTTGCCGTCGCGCGAATCGACGAGGTACTCGATGCCGCCGATGTCGAGCCCGATGCGCGACGCGATGCGCTCCACCTGCGCGATGATCTCGCGTGGCGGGTGCGCCGCTTCCACGCGCATCCCGTTCTTCGCGAGATCCACCGCGCACGCGCCGCGCACGAGCTCGCGACCGTCGGTGGTCTGGCAGACGTCGGCCGGGCAGAGGTTGAACGATCCCGTGTCCGGGTAGACATCGATCGCGTACAGGAACTTCCCGCCGAGCACTTCGACGCGGGTGATGTGACCATCGGTGAGCGGTGCCTGCTCCTGCACGAGCGCCACGTTGTCGATGCCGAGGTCGATCGTGCCCTCGGCGGCGGCGCGGGCGAGCGCCGACTCCGATTCGAAGCGCGTGATGCCGGCGCCCGATCCGCCGATGTTCGCCTTGACGAGCACCGGAAAGCGGAGGCCGCGCGCCGCTGTCGCGGCCATGCTCGCGTGGTTGATCACGCGCGCGCGGGGGTAGGGCAGCCCGAGCTCGCGGAGGATGTCGAGCTGCATCGCCTTCGAGATCTCCACCGTGTAGGGCTTGGCGCCATTCACCACGGGCACGCCGATCCGGTCGAGGTGGCGAAGCCAGTCGAGCGTATAGAAGGTGGCTTGGCCGTGTCCGCGCAGATACGCCGATGGCGACGTGCGATTGAACACGAGCGACCACGGGACGGACGTCTCCGCGGGGTCGTAGCTGTGCGCGGCCGCGTCGAGACGAACGTAGGGAACGGAGCGCCGATCGAGCTCGGCGAAGAGCGGACGGAACCAGTCCGGATGCTCGTGATAGATCGCGATCGGCTTGATCGCGTCGGCGCGTTCGGACATCGGGCGGCTCCGTTCAGGGGGTGATGCTCAAGGTTGCCGGGAGCGTGAAAGTTCCGCGGCACCAGTGAATTCTCGCAGCATGCGCCGCCTCGCGGTAGATTCCCCGCATGACCGCCAAGGCACCCTTTGTAACGACCGATTACATCCGCTGGGAAGACATCGACCTCGCCGGAATCGCCCGATACAGCGCGTACACCCGATTCCTGGACATCGCGGAGACTGACCTCTACCGGTCGCTCGGGACGCCGCTCAGCACGCTGCACGCGCAGTACAAGGTGTGGCTGCCGCGGAAGGTGATGCACTTCGAGTACTTCTCGCCGGCACGGCTCGACGATCAGGTCATCATCGCCGCGTACTTCAGCAGCATCGGGCGCACCTCGGTGACGATGAACGTCGATCTCCTGCGCGCGGACCGGACGACGGTGATCGCGGCAGCGTATCTCGTGCTGGTGTGCGTGAACCTCAGGATGGAAAAGACTCCGCTCCCGGTGGAGTTTCGGGATTTCGTCGCGCGCCACACGATGTCGACGGAGGAAGTGCGCGCGGCGCTCGTGCCGGCGGCCGCTGGCTGAGCCCGGGCGCCGCCGCCTCGGGGCATCGAGACACGCCGACCCTCATTCCAGCGCGCGCCGGTACAGCTCCGCCGTCGTCGCGTCGAACGCGCACGCGATGATGCGGTCGTGCTCGTGCTCGTGCCGCCGCATGGCGCGCATCGCGATCGAAGCCGCGAGCTCCTTCGGATAGCCGTACAAGCCGGTGGAGATCGCGGGAAACGCGATCGAGCGCACGTCGCCCGCCTCGCGCGCGCGTACGAAGCTCGATTCGTAGGCGTCATCCAGCAGCTCGGCCTCGCGGCGCGCGCCTCCGTGCCACACAGGTCCCACCGCGTGGATCACGTAGCGGGCACGGAGATCGAATCCCGGCGTGATCACCGCGCTCCCCGTGGGGATCGGGCCGAGTGCGCGGCTCGCCCTCACGAGCTCGGGGCCCGCGGCGCGATGAATCGCGCCGTCCACGCCGCCGCCGCCGCGCAGCGCCTCGTTGGCGGCGTTCACGATCGCATCGACATCGAGCACCGTGATGTCGCCGACCGTCACCTCGATCACGCGATCACCCCTCCGGGCACACGGCGCCGTCGCCGCCGCACAACGCGTCCTCGCGATAGGTGATCCACCCCGTCGTCTCCTCCGCCACGAGCTCCACCTCCGTTCCGATCGGAATCGTGAGGTTCGGCATCTCGTGTCCCGCGGGAAAGTCCGTGATCACCGGCACGTCGAGATCCGACAGGAGATCGAGGAGAAAGTTCTCGAATTCGTCCTCCTCGCTCCGGTCGATCGACAGCTTCCCGATGATCACTCCGCGCACGGCGCGCAGCAGTCCGGCCGCGCGCAGATGCACGAGCCGCTCGTCGAGCACGCTCATCGGATCGCGCGTCTCCTCGAGAAAGAGGATCGAGTCGCGGGTGTCCACCTCGTACGGCGTGCCGATGGTCTGCTGCACGAGCGAGAGGTTTCCGCCGATCAGCCGGCCGATCGCCTTCCCGGGGCGCACGACGCGCGCGATCCCGCGACCGATCTTCGTCGTCGGGCGCGCCGTGGTGAGCGCCGTGAGCAGCGACGCCATCGTCATGTCGCGCGTGCTCGGAATGAGGTCGTCCACCGTGGGCCCATGGAAGGTGCGCAGCCCCGACCGCCGCATCAGCCAGAGGTGCAGTGCGGTGATGTCCGAGTAGCCGACGAAGATTTTTGGATTCCGACGAAAAACCTCGGGCTCGAGATACGGCAGCATCCGCACGGCGCCGTAGCCGCCCGTGCCGCCGATCACCGCCTTCACCGCCGGATCGAGCCAGACGCCCATGAAATTTTCGGCGCGCCGCTCGTCCTCCACGCGCTTGAAGCGCCGTCCCGTTGCGATCTCGGGGTCGAGCACCACGCAATATCCCGCGTGCTCGAGCGCCTTCACTCCGCGCAGCAGCCATCCGGGGCGCGGCGCGTACGACGGCGCCACGATGCCGATCGCATCTCCCTTCGCGATGGGCGCGGGGCGAAGGAGGGGGGCGGTGTCTGGCGGGTCGGGCGTCATTCTGCCGAAAATTAAGCCGCCGCGCGCGAAGTTGAGGCGGTCATTGTAGAGTCCGCCAACCCGCCCGATTCGGGCAGGATGTACGGCAGTGTGCCATAATGTCCCGTCCGCCCGCTCTCGACCTTCCAGCTCGCCACCCGAGGCCTCATGGTCGCTTCAGCCCGCTTGCCGGCGCTCATTCGTGCGATCGTCCTCGCGCTCCTCGTGGCCGCGTTGGCGCTCCACGCCAGCCGACCGCCGGCCCCGGTAGCCGCCACCGCGCCCACCACCTCCTTTTCGGCCGAGCGGGCGATGCGGCACGTGCGGGAGGTGGCGCAACGGCCGCATCCGATAGGCAGCGTCGAGGAAGCTCGCGTTCGCAACTATCTGCTGGCGGAGCTGGCCAGGCTGGGCGTTCCGGCTCAAGTGCAGGAGGCGACTGGAGTCGGCACGCGCTACCAGGTGGCCGGCCGCGTCCACAACGTGATCGCGCGGATACCCGGGAAATCACCAGGCGGACCGGCGGTACTGCTCATGGCGCACTACGATGGAGTGCCCGCCGGTCCCGCCGCGGGTGACGACGGGTCGGGGCTCTCGGTGCTGCTGGAGACCGTGCGCGCGCTGCGATCGGGCCCCCCGCTGCAACACGACGTCATCGCGCTCTTCACCGACGGTGAGGAAGCCGGGCTGCTCGGCGCCGCGGCCTTCGTTCGCGAAAGTCCAATGGCGCACGACGTTGCCGCCACCCTCAACTTCGACGCGCGCGGAACGCACGGCCACGCGTACATGTTCGAGACCGGCGCCGGCAATCTCGATCTGGTGCGCGTGCTCCGCGGAGCGCCGGACGTCTCCGGTTCATCGCTGATGGTGACGGTGTACCGCGCGCTCCCCAACGACACCGACCTGTCCGAGCTCGCGCCGCTGGGGCGGCCCGCGCTCAACTTCGCGTTCGCCGACGGAGTCGAGCGATACCACACGAGCGAGGACGACGTCGCCCACCTCGATCCCGGCAGCGTGCAGCAGGAGGGGGCGGAGGCGCTCGCTGTCACTCGAGCGCTCGCCAACGGACCGCTGCCCAGGCCCACGACGGGCGACGCCGTGTTCTTCGATTTTCCCGGGCTCGGGCTGGTTCTCTACCCCGAGGGCGCGAGCCGCCCCTTCGCCATCGTGAGCGTGCTGCTCGTCGCGGCGCTGCTCTTCACGCTTCGCCGCCGCGAACGCCGCTGGATTCGCGACCTCACGCTCGGGGTGGTGGCCACCGTGGTATCGACGGCGCTCGCGGGAGGAGCAGCGCTTCTCGCCGCGCGCGGAATGACGCGGATTCATGCATCGCTGGGCGGCACGCCGGACTACAGCATCGTGTACGCGCTTGCGATCGTGCTGCTCGCGCTCACACTGGTGGCCGCGTGCTGGGCGCTCGCGCGGCGCTGGGGGAGCGCGCCAGGAATTCACGCCGGCGCGCTCATCGTCTGGATGGCGCTCGCGCTGTTCGTCACCTGGAGGGCGCCAGGGGCGAGCTTCCTCTTCGTGTGGCCGCTCATCGCCGCATCCGTCGCCGCGCTGCTCGCCGCGCGCACCGGCATTACCGGCGAAGCGTCGCTGTGGGTCTCGACGTTCATCGCGCTGGCGATGCTCGTTCCCGTGATCTTCTCGATCGGCGTCATTCTTCTCGGCCTCACCTCGGGAGGCGCGGTGCCCATGGGCGTGCTCGTGTCGCTGCTCGCATGGGTGATCGCGCCGCAGTACGAAGCGATCGCCGGCGCGCGACGGTGGCGAGCGACGTTGGGGATGCTGGCCGCGACGCTGTTGCTCTTCGCTCTGGGCGCCGCGACGGTGCGCCAGAGCGTCGCGCATCCGGCTCGCTCCGTTCTCGAGTACACGGCCGATGCGGATTCGAGCGGCGCGTGGCTCGTGGCTCCGGCCGACTGGGTGAGGCCGGGCTCTTGGACCGCCGCGGCACTCGGATCGTCTCCGACGCTCGTCACTCCCGGTGAGCATGCGAGCGGCACGTTGCCGGAATGGCTCGCGCGATCCTTTGGACGGGGCGTGCGTGTGATGGCGCGAGCCGTTCCGCGGATTGCGGTCACGAGCCCCAAGGCGACAGTGATCTCCGATTCGATCATCGCCGGCCAGCGTCATCTGAGGCTTCGGCTCGTCTGCGCGCCCGGCACGCAGAGCGTGAGCATCCGGACGGTGGATGGTACCGTGCTCGGCGCGTCGGTGGATGGACGCACGATCGACCCGACCCGCTATCGCCGTCCGTCGCCTCAGTGGGAGCTGTCGTACGAGGCGCCGCCGGATTCGGGCTTCGCGCTCGCGCTCACGCTGCCGGCTGGCGAGAAGACCACGCTCGAGCTCATCGCGCAGACGATCGGCATCGGGCCCATACCCGGCGTGGACATTCCGCGCCGCCCCGGCGACGTCATACCCGTTCAGAGCGGCGACGCCACCATCGTTCATCGGCGCATCACCCTCTGAGTGGCCGTTCAGTGCGTTCCGAAGGCTTCACCGTACGGCTAGCTTTCGCACATGGCGGCGAACGACAGCGCGATGTACTTCCGGAAAGGGTTCGGGTTGAAGGCGGACGTCCAGGAGACGCTCGCGGGCGACTACTCCGGGCGGCTCGTGGACCTGCTCCAGTCGCGCGAGTACACGCTCACCGCCGGCGACACGACCCTTCGCCTCGCACGCGAGTTCGGATTCTGTTACGGCGTCGAGCGCGCGGTGGAGTACGCCTACCAGGCGCGAACGAAGTTCCCCGACCGGCGCATCCTGCTCGTCGGCGAGATCATTCACAATCCGCACGTGAACACCCGGTTGCGCGAGATGGGGATCAACATTCTGATCCCGTCCGCCGCCGGCTTCGACTACGCCGCGATCACCCCCGCGGACGTCGTCATCCTTCCCGCGTTCGGCGTGCCGATAAAGGATTTCCAGACGCTCCGTGAGATGGGGTGCGTCATGGTGGACACGACGTGCGGCTCGGTGCTGAACGTCTGGAAGCGCGTCGAGTCGTACGCCCGCGAGGGCTTCACCTCGCTGATTCACGGGAAGCACTACCACGAGGAGACGCGGGCAACCGCGTCGCAGGCCGAGAAATATCCCGGCAGCCACTGGATCGTCGTACGCGACATGAGCGAAGCACGCATCGTCTGCGACTACATCGAGGGGCGAGGGGATCGCGCCGGCTTTCTCGCGCGATTCGCCCCCGCGGTGTCCGAGGGGTTCGACCCCGATCTTCATCTCCGCCGCATCGGCGTCGCGAACCAGACGACGATGCTCGCGCGCGAGTCGCTCGCGATCGGCGAAGAGGTGGGAAACGCCATCGAGCGCGCGCGCGGCGCCGCTGCGCGCGCCTCCGACTTTCGCTCCTTCGACACGATCTGCAGCGCGACGCAGGACCGCCAGGATGCAGTGAAGGAGCTGCTCGCCGAGCCGCTCGACGTGATGGTCGTAGTTGGCGGCTACAACTCGAGCAACACGATCTCGCTCGCCGCGATTTGCGCCGAGCGGGTGACGACGTACCACATCGAGGATGCGACCGCGATCGATCCGGAACGCGGCACCATTCGCCACAAGCCGATCGGGCGCGACGAGGAGGTCGCCACGGGGTGGATGCCCGCGGCCGGCGCCGTGCGCGTCGGGCTCACCGCGGGCGCGAGCACGCCGAACAACAAGATCGGCGATACGGTCGCCCGCGTATTCGCCACACGGGGCGTCGACCCGCTTACCATCCGATGATGCGCGCAGCGTGACCGCAGCCGTTCGCCCGACGTTCGGATCCGCCGAGCTCCGCGCCGGCAGCACGCGCGTGGTGATCATCCCTGCGCTCGGCGGCAAGATCGCGAGCATGGAGCTCGCCGGCCGCGAGTGGCTGTGGACCAGCGACGTGATTGCGTACCAGACGCCGATCGATGGCGCGTCGTACGTGGAGACCGCGGATTCCGGCGGCTACGACGAGTGCTTCCCGACCGTCGTGTCGTGCACGCTCCCCGCGATCTCCGGACGCTACGCGGCGCTGTCGCTCCCGAACGCGTACAGCGGGCTCGCGCTGCCGGACCACGGCGAGCTCTGGTCGCAGGCGACGACGTTCGACCTGCGCACCACGGACGACGGGACGTACGCGGTGTGCGGTTGGGTGGGGAAGCGGATGCCGTACCGCTTCGCTCGCGCGATCTACGTGACCGCGGATCGCGTGGAGATGCAGTACGCCGTGACCAACGATGGCCTCGACCGGCTGCCGTTTCTCTGGTCGGCGCATCCGCTGCTGCCGCTCACGAAGAACACGAAGCTCGAGTTTCCCGAGGGCGCACGCGTGCGCGTGTGGTCGCAGTACGGCATCGAGCTCGGCGGCCCGGGAGCGGAGCATCGCTGGCCGCGCGCGGTTGCGGCGGGGAAGAATCACGACTTCCGGAACCCCGACCAGATCGCGCGTGCCTTCGCGTGCAAGCTGTTCGTGGACATGGGCACGGGCCGGGCCGCGATCGAGGAGGAGGGGGCGCGGCTCGAGGTCTCGTTCGATACAGCGAGCGTTACGCACTTCGGGCTCTGGCTCAACAAGGGCGGCTGGTCGCCGTTCGCCCGCGGCAAGGGCTACCGCAACCTCGCCTTCGAGCCGTGCATCGGCGCTCCCGACTCGCTCACCGAGGCGCTGGGCCAGTGGCGCAGCGCGAGCTGGCTCGAGCCGGGGCAGACGCGCGAATGGACGCTCACCTGGCGCGGGATGAAGCTGTTGTAGCTCGCGCGGTCAGTGGTGGTCGATCGTGATAGTGACCCTGCCGTACGGGTGGTGCGACGAGAATTCGGTCTGGTACTCCTTGCCGTCGCGCACGCCGCCGAACGAGAGCATGAACGAATGTCGGCGCATCGCGATGCCGAACTCGAAGCTCGATACCCAGGGGATGCGTTGCACCGAGAACGTCATGCCGTTCTTGGTGTAGCTGCGGTCGAGCGTCTGGTCGTAGGCCACGAGCGATTCGCGAAAGCCGGCGTAGGCCCACACGCCGAAGTCCGATGCCCCCGCGCGCGCCCGCGCGGCCGGGCTCCATGGATGCGCGACGTGATAGCCCGCGCGGGCGATCACCTCGCCGTACGCGCTGGTGCGCGCGTTTCCCGCCTGCGCGCTCCACGAGGGCAGCACGTCCACGAAGTCGTGGTCCCCCGAGGAGGCGAGCACCGCGCGCAGATGATCGGTGTACGACAGATTCGCCGCCGGCTCGAAGCCGAGCTGGTAGCGCCAGCCCACCGGATCCACCTGGTGAATGAGCTGGTGAAACGCCTTCTGCAGCGGCTCGGCGAGCGATGGCGGACCCGTCACTCCAGCGACGAGCCCGAACGACGTGAGCCGCCTGGCGGAAACGATGTTTGCGGTGACGTCGCCGTGCAGCCAGCCGACGAACGGACGGTTCCCCGGAACGGGCGCGGGCATCTCGGGATTGTTCAGCACCGGATTCGGCGTGTACATCTGCTGCGCGATCGCGAACTCCGTGGTGAGGCATCGTTGCGCGGCGGTCTCGTGTCCGGTACACCCGTTCACACCGGGAACGAGCCGCCCCCACAGCGGCGCGACACTTCGGGTGAGCGAGAACCGTAGGCCATTGGTGTACTCGCCGTCGGGGCGCTGCTTGGTGGGAAGCCAGTAGTCGAGCGCGTCGTTGTCACCCTGGATGAGGGTACCCGGCACCGCCTGTGCGTGCGCCGGCGCGGACATGCATGCGATCGACAGTGCGGCGGCCGCGGCGCGCACGGCGATCGTCATTGCGCGGGTGCGCGCGGGCGACGAGCGTTGGTGCGGACCTTCTCTGCCGGCCGAGGAGCGCGTGATCATGAAGACCGTGGTGAACCGCATCGCGAAAGGAGCCGCCATCCTGTGCATCGCGGCGATGGCCGGCGGCTGTCATCGCCGAGCCGCGAACCCGACGGCGCTCGCACCCGAGGTCGCGACCGACAGCGGAGGCGCGCGCACGCCCGAGCTGCTCTCGCGCGGCGACAAGCTGCTCGTGATGATCGATGGCGACAAACGCGGTACCGGCACCTACGACGGCACCCGCGTGGTGCTCGATCCGCCGCTCGACACGCTGCCGCAGTCGCGCGTGGACTCGGTGCGCGTGCGCGTCGGGCCCGCCGCACGCGAAATGTACGGCCTGAGCTATCGGATGGTAGGCGTGCTGCTCGTGTGGCTGCGCCGCGACTGAGCCGTTAGCGCGCGCGTCCCTTCCGGCTGGCCCAGTCGCGACCGTACATGGACGAGAGCGTCAGCGCGCCGAGCGCCGTGAAGATCACGCCGGTGGCGCCGAGCGCGGTGGCGTAGACCGGGCCCCACTCCCACAGCGTGTTCGCCGGAAGAAAGAGCACGACGGCCATCGCAATCCAGCACATCGCGGTTCCGACGAGCCACACCGCGACGACCATCTTCGTGCGCGGCGACTCCACCGAGCGGCTCTTGCGCCGGGCCATCGTGACCAGGAAGACGGCGGCGATCAGGAGCGCCGCCACGGCGACGATGCGCTGCGCGGGGGATCCGGCCGCGATGAAGAACAGCGCGCCCACGAGGCACGCGAGGGATGCGATCGTGAGTCCCTGATAGGCGCCGATCGTCACGCCGCGCTTGCGGCGCACGATCGTGTTCTCGTCGGCGTAGGGATCGGGGCGCTTCCGCTCAGCAACCTGGCTCATGCCGTTCACTCCGTGCGTGGATGCATGTCGTGTGTGGAGGGGTACCAGAGAAAGACGCATGGAGCCGCCGGGCGGCAACGTTCCCCGGCGGTTCCGGCCCCGCCCGGGGCCGCGGCTATCGTGTCCAGCGTTCAGCCCCCATTTTGGAGGGTCGCGACGCCTCGCGACCGCATCCCTCGAGAGGACGATCGAATGCCCAACGCCGCCGTTCGGACGATTTCCCTTGTGCTCGTCGCGCTGCTCGCGCGCGTCACGCCGCTCGCCGCACAGGACAAGCAGCGGCCGATCGACATCGATGCCTTCGAGTCGGTGAAGGCGGTATCCGATCCGCAGATCGCTCCGAACGGCAGCGCCGTACTCTACGCGGTACGAACGCCGAATCTGGCGCAGAACAGCCGGGCCTCAGCCACGTACAAGGCTCCGGTGGCGGGCGGCGCGCCTGTCGCGTTTCCCGACGCGTCCACGAGCGCGACCGAGGCGCGATGGTCGCCCGACGGGAAGCGCATCGCGTACATCGCGGGCGATCAGCTGTGGGTGGCGGATCTCACGGGTGGC
>Ga0207707_10001050_pt1 | contig 26502 bp, 20 predicted proteins | sample KBSC83BmetaG_FD_184336 | JGI IMG/M metagenome (GOLD analysis project Ga0207707, IMG submission 184336) | Corn rhizosphere microbial communities from Kellogg Biological Station, Michigan, USA - KBS C8-3B metaG (SPAdes) (version 2) | ecosystem: Host-associated > Plants > Roots > Rhizosphere ... | reverse complement strand
GATCGGATGATCGCGGGCATGACGGTTGATACCATCATCCGGACGCAGGAGCGCACGGTGCTTTCCTATCTGCTGGCGCCGCTGCGCAATCGCATCGCGAAATCGATGCACGAGCGTTAGTGAACCATCAGGCCGAACCGCGTCAGTTGATCGTGCCAGTTGATCAGAGTTGACCTTCAGCCCGCAATGCGTCGATGTCCCACAGCGAAATGAGCTCGCTGTCATCGAGCACGAGCGGCAAATCGTCCATCGCAATCATGTCCGGAACGATCGATGGCGCGGGCATGGAACGTCGCGGCCTCCCATCGCCTTTGGGCCGGTAGTCGGGTCTAAGATTCTGCAGCGAGAAAAGGCAGGCTACCGCTATATCGACGCTAAGGAAGCCGTGGCGCGCCATCGCGCCGAGGGCCGCATGCTCCAAATGGAGAAAGCGTGCGGGATCGAGCACATAAAGCGGCTGATCGGTGTTCCCGAGTGGTACCAGCAAATTGCCGATCAGGTATTGGTCCAATGTGCCGGCGAAGGACTCCTGTCCGCTTTGCAGCAAGCGAAATAGCCGGTGTAGTTCGTTCACCAGCCGCCCCGCATCGTCGACAATCGGGATACCGATGGTTTCCGACAGGTATTTCGAGTCGACATCGATGACAATGTCTTCCAGCGGATCGTCGCCGATGTGCGGCGCCGCAAAGGGGAAGCATCGCAGCGCGATCGGCCGATAGGCGCCCCGCCAGGCCCCGGCCGAATTCAGCAGCGGGTGCATGATGTATCGCTGGTCGACGATGAGGCCGAGCGAGGGCTTGGGCCCCTCGAAGCGCACCGCAATCGGATAGTAGCGGCATGCGAGATGAATTTCGGTCGGGCTGACCGGTATCCAGTCTACCTCGCTGACCCAGCGGTCATCGCTGGGTAGCGCCAGGCGAAGGTGCGCGATCTCGCGAATGGGGACCAGGCGGGTCATGATGGCGTCGACGGCATTTGCGTATCGGCAGCAGCCGCGCGCGGCTGTTCGGCGGGTTCTCCGCCTTCGCCAGGAATGATGACAGGATTGTGCTTGAGGAAGGCCTTCGCCGCCGCCAGCAGGACGCCGGCCCGGAACAGGGAGATGCGATGAAGGCCCAGCATCTGGGCACACGGCATTCCCCAGGCTTCCAGAAGGCCCGCGAGCGCGCCGCTATCGAACGCCGATGGGCGAATCACCATGAGATCGGGAATTTCAACGTGATGGCCGTCGATATCGAATTTCAAGGGCCACGGCTCGAGCAGATCGAGGTCGGCGAGGGCGTTGCCGATCGCGGTCGTGACCACGGATTCGTTCGCGAACCGGTCGAGGATCTGAAACCGGCTGGCGGTGGCGCGCGCCAGCTTGCGGTTGACGGTCGTGATAGAGGCGCCGACATCGGTCGGCGCGTCGGCAAAGACATCGTCCAGCATCTTCCTTGTATCGATCCCAACCGGCTGGTCGGGATCGAACACGAACGGATAGGCGTGAAGCAGCAGCGGCAACAGCGCTCGCGCGGCGGGTGGCTGCGTACGCTGGTCATTCAGCAGGGCGCGGATGACCACGAATTCGACCGCGGCCTGCCGGCGCCGCCAAACCATCGGGAACCACAATGCCAGCATCAGGCACTCGGAATGCACGATCGGAACCACGGCTGCATTGCGAACCGGCGCATAGGCCAGCGGCGCGTAGATGCGCCGGCGCAGCACATCCTTCTCCAACGCGATCGGCCGCTCGCAAAGCGTGGGTGCGCTCGCGGCCTGATCGTCCGGTGGCGCGATGGAATGCGGCCCGGTCATTCCGGATCGCTGGACAGATCAAGGCCGGCGGCCTGCAGCTTGTGCTGGATGGCGTTGCGGTCCGCGCGCCCCATCAGGGCGAGCGCCCAAAGATCGAAATCCTGCCGCTTCGTCACCGCTTCGGCAAAGCCCGCCTGTAACAGCAGCCCGCCAAGCCGCTCGGACGTCAACCCCGAATGATGCGCCATGTGGACATGACCTGATGCGATCGACGGCGAATGGCCGAACATCATATCGAGCGGCGTGATCGGTCCCGCCGCGGAATGGTAAACGACGTGATCGGGCCCATGCTCCAGAAAGAGGGTCATCACGGTCTCCAGGTCCGGACAGGTAATGATTGCAAATCCATCGTCCTTCAACACGCGCCTGAATTCCGCCAGGGCGATCGGAATCTCGTGGCTGTGAAGATGTTCCAGGCTGTGTGAGGACCAGATGGCGTCGAAGGTTTGCCTGTCGAAATGCGCGCGCATGTCCGTCATCGATCCAACGACATCCGGTTTGACCATGGGATCGAGGTCGATGCGAATTTCAGTCCAGCCCGCAGGATCGAATACGGACTTCAGCCTGCGAATCGACTTCTGGCCGGATCCGGCATTCAGGACGCGCCTTGTCGTGTCACCAGACGATGCAAAGAGAAGTTCACGAACGTCATTTTGGAAAGTGATCATGATCTCTCTTCATACTCCGGCCGGCGCTTCGCAAACGCTGATAAATTCCAAAGAATGCAATACAAATTCATCAGTTCCGCGTTAACCGTTTGTCAGGCGCGATACTAGTGAATGAAGAGAAGCGTTGTTACTTATCCCTGCAGTCCGATTGATGTTCGGCAGGGATTGGCGAGTGGGATCGTGCAATTGAGGGCGGGGCAACGGTGGATTGGCATCAACGCTTGAGACGTCGATTTATACAGGGGCTTCTTGCGCCGGCGACGCTGAGCCTGCTTTTGGCTGGAATGCCTGGCCCCGCGGTCGGCAGCTCGGCGGTTTCGATGCATCTGGCAGGCGACGAGCAAACCGAATTCCGTTGGGCAACGGATCGATGCAACGATAACGACATACCCGACGCGCCCGCACGTGCGTTTCGTGGCGCCAACGGGCAAATCCAGCTTCTGGCACCGCATTTCGACAACAGGCTGCTCACGGTCGTCGACGGCAAACTCAAGCACAGCGGTTGCCGGATCGTTCTGGACAGCCCGGGCGATCCCGATCCGGCCCACTATCGTGATCGACGGTGGATCGCCGCGACATGGACCAACGACGGAAAAATCATCCACGCTCTTGTTCATCACGAGTATCAAGGCCATCGGCACCCCGGCGCTTGCCCGTTGGCTGACTATATCGCCTGCTGGTACAATACCATTACCTATGCGCGCTCTGATGATGGCGGTCAGACATTCGTCCAATCAAATCCGCCGAAGGTCGTTGCCGCACCACCGTTTCAGCAGAATGTCGGTCAAGGACGCCATCGCGGGTTCTTCAACCCCACCAATATTATTCAGCTCGGCGACTATTGGTATGTGCTGATCTATACCACCGGTTGGGAAGGGCAACCGCCGGGCATGTGTGTTTTTCGAACCTCTGACGTCGCGCGGCCCGATCTTTGGCGCGCCTGGAACGGAAGCGCCTTTGACAGCCAATTCGGCGATCCTTATTCCGGATCGGCGCTCTCCCCCGCCAGATGCCAGCCGGTAACGCAAAACTGGTTTGGCAGCCTTCAACGTGTCGACCGAAGCGATTCCATTGTCGCCGTGTTTTTGCATGAGGTCGTGTCGGGCCAGTCGCGATCATGGCAATTGGCTTACAGCGTATCCCGGGACCTCATCGCGTGGAGTGCGCCAAATGATCTCAAGCCGCTGACTAACCTCGGGAGCCGAGATTGTAGTGACGTTTCGCGTTATGCCTATCCGTCCCTGATTGACCTGGCCGCACCGTCGTTGAATTTCGATGCCGTCGGCGAAAACGCCGATTTGTTCCTGACCCGTGTCAAGGTCAAGAATTGCCGAAACTCATTTGATCGTGACTTGGTTCGATACAAAATCAGGATCGATCGCCTCAATTGAGGCTTGAGCGACGATCATCCGTTCGGATGTCCGGAACATGGGTTCAATGGTCAGGTGCGGGAGAGGGTGGTGGAGAACGGTTTCGTCTGGCCACGTTGACGTTTCAGGCTCAGGCGGCTGCCGCCTGCTTTTGTCCGATAGCCTCCAAGTGGGTCAGGGATGTGACGATTCCGGCATGCGAGAACATGTTGGCTAACGTCTGCGCGAGCGCTGCTCTCTTCTGATCATAGGCGGGGCCATCAAAGGGGAACATTGATCGAAGATCGTGAATACCAAACTTGTCATGGATCTCCTTGTGATCGCGCACCGGGATGCCCATCGTTTGGCACAGTTCAAACGTCCGGCTATCGTGAGCAATGACAGCGCCGGGTACGCCTGCTTGTATCCCCAGCATGACGCCATGAAAGCGCGGCCCCACAACAAAATCGAATTTTCGCATTGCATCCATCCACGACGCGGCGTCGATGAACGTCGTCGCGTAACGGCGCATCCATTGCACAAAGTCCGGGGTGCCCAATTTTGGGCGAATGTAGGCCCTGAGTTGTTCCAAGACATTGGGCGCAATTGCAGCTGCTTCGTCCCGGGCCAGACGAATCATGTCGATCTCGGATTGGGCCACGTAGGTGCCTGAACAGCTTTCCACCAGATCGGCCAGCCATTCTTCGATGCGCTGAAGACCTGGCCATAGATGCAGTCCGGCAGGTACCGCAACCCTGTCGATGATCTCGGTGGCGTATCGTCTTTCGATCGACCGACCAAGTGCAGGATCAGGATTTATCAGGTTCGACGGGCAACCAATCACGGTTCCGCGCGCGGCGTGGCCCAGAAGCTGCAGTTGTGACTGGGTGTAAAGGCCGCGCACCCCGATGTTTGGCGCAGACGAGGGCGCGCAATCTGCAATCACGTCAAGCCAGCGCCGTGTTCCAGCAGTCAGTTCGATGGGGCGTGAGGTGTCGAGAGTTTGCGCGCCGAGGCCTACTGCTAGAATAGGACGATCCATCGTGGTGAGACGATCGGCCAACCAGCCCAGATCGGTGTGAGGGCCTAACTGGTTGGCACAAGCAAAGACAATGACGTCATAGCGATTTTTGACCATCTCCGGGTTAACATCCCAAGGCAGGATGTCCACATGCGGAGACAGCAGCTGGTGCAGGGCAAATACGAATGCAAAGTTACCGGTATTACCCCCGCAAAGCCTGAAGAGATGTTCCGCATTGTTGTGAGCCGCGTCGGGTACGGATAGCGATGGCGCAATCAGTGCAATTCGCATGGTCATCTGCCTGGTGGTTACGGGTTTGTCGAGAAATTTGATGGTCAATTTACGCGACCAACCGCATGTATGCCTCCGCGCATTGGCCGTAGGTAATCGGTTGTTGTATGTTCGACGCAAGCTCGTCCCACAGGCCTTCGGTTGTGGCGGCGCGCGTGAGGACGTCCGCCAGATCCGTGGGGTTTCGTGCTTCAAAATGCAGCCCGTCGACGCCGTCGCGGACTTTCTCTGCCATTCCGCCAATGCCTGAACATATCACGGGGCGGCCGCAGCAGAATGCTTCCTGGATAACCATCGGGGAATTCTCCCACCAGATGGATGGCACGACGACCCAATCGACCTTGCTCATTCTTCGTTGCAGTTCCTGCGGCTCATAGGGGCCGACCCAGCGCAAACTGCCTTCCGCGATCAATGGCGTTCGCCGTTTTTCAACGAATTCGCGCAGCCATTCCCCTTGAACTTCCAGGTTGGCGCCGTGGATCTCCACCAGCAGCGATTTTCGCACCTGGGGGCTTATCGAGTGCAGGGCGTTGAGAAGCAGGTCCACGCCCTTGTATTCCGTCACCTGGCCAAAGAAACCGAATCGATTGCGCCGGTCCCGCCGATGGCTATCCGACGAGCGGGAAAACGTTGGTTGGCCGTTCTCGATGACGGTGATGAGCTCGCCCGGAATCCCCCAATCGACGTAGCGTTGCCGCAGGAATTCCGACGGCGATATAAACATGTCAGCGGCTTCGAAATGCTTTTGCAGGAAGTGTTTTCGCAACCAGAAGTCCTGAACGCTGTAGTTGGGAAAGCACAAGTTACAGTCTTCGATCGACTCCCGATAACACAGGCGTTTGGTCTGATTCTTGACCATCTGTCCGTTGCGCTGACAGATCGCCATGTATTCGTGCAATGTCAGGGCGATGAAGGCGTTCGGCAAGGTCCGCCGTAGCTCACGCAGGATTTCGACCCCGATGTTGGCAAAGTGATGCACAAACACGACATCCGGCTGCTTTGTGCGCAGGAACTCGCGGAAGGTCGTGTAGATCGCATTCGGATAGGATGACTGCAGCCGAAACCAATCGCCGATATCTTGCCGCCAAAGATATTCATTGGTTCGCTTGAGCCCGATGGCGCCCGGCGCAAGCGAGGTGTGATCGGTGCGCGCCAAAAACGTTATCTCGCGCACGTCAGTGCGGTCTTTGAGGGCCGAATAAAGGTTATACGCGGCAAGTTCGGCTCCGCCGACGCTGAAGTCCGGATGTCCGTGTGCAATCACCAGGACTTTCATGCGACCGCTCCAGATGTCGGGGGATTTACCAGTGCTTCGATGTCCTGGGACCACCGCCGTTGATGGCGCCAGGCGTTGTAGCGCGCGACCCGCTCGCGAAAGCCGTCTGCGCCGATGCCGGAAAACGACTGGCGTTCCAGATGGGTGAGATTGAGATCACGCAGGCAAACGATTTCCTTCCCCTGCCGCCTGACCTTCAGACAAAGATCGGAATCCTCGAAATCGCCGATCAGAAAACCTTCGTCCAGACCGCCGACGGCATCGTAGGTCGATTTACGGATCAGCAAACAGGCGGCGGTGACGGCTGGATCATTGGCGTGCCTGGCGCGCACGGTCGACGCCTCCATGCCGGCGCGCGGATGTTTGTTGAGATAGGCGTGCCAGCTCGGCTCCCACTGGAACATCATGCCGTCGTGCTGGATCGAGCCGTTCGGAAAAAACAGGCGCGCTCCGACAATACCAATGTTGGGAGTTTTATTGATCGCCTCCTGCATTTTTCCAAACCAGCCGGCCTCGACCGGAATCACATCGGAATTGAGCAACAGCAGAAGGGGGGCCCGACTGACGGAAGCCCCCAGATTGTTTGCGCCGGCGAAGCCGCGGTTTTCCGGGGTCACCACGACCCGAAACGGAATCTGGTTAGCCTCGTACAGGAGCCAGCTTTGCTGAATCACATTGGAGGCGATGCGCGGATCGTCGACCACATAGATCAAGTCCGCATGTTGCTTGATCTGCTTGTCTTCGGAAAACTCAAGCATCTGGTTCAACATGAAATCGAAGCGCCCATAGAGAGGCACGATGATCGAACATTTGGGGTTTTTCACCAAAGCGCCAAATGTATGGATCTCCGGCGTCACCGTTCGCCACGACATTCGATCTTTGGCGATCAGCGTTTCGATGATCGCGCCATCATGGTGCTCCAGCCTTTCGGCAAACCGGTCGAGCGGCGTCGGTAGTTCGAAAGCCCAGCGCGCAAAGCTGACCGGTTCGATCGGGGCAGCTTCCCAGCGGCCGCTGGTGAGAAGGAAGGCTGCGTCGCCATCGAGGGCAACTATTCGAAGCTCGTCGCCGATCCCGAACGGATGTTGCCAGGCCTGCAGCAGGCCGGCGTTAAAGGTGTAGTTGCCAAAGTCGCTGGCTAACGCCTCGACGATATCCGCCCGATGCCAGCGAATGGCCCGCATCAGGGGGACGGTACGGCCTGCCTGATCGAGAAGGGCGAGCTTGACGCCGGGAAGATTGACGGCCCAGCCGACCGCAAGACCGCCGTGACCGGGGACTCCCTTCGCCTGCTCCAGAAAACCACGGGCACCCTTATATGTCTCCGGAGCGGGCTGCAGCTGCTTTGCAACCAGCGCCCGTTCGGGTGAACCCTCCGGGAGGCTATCGAGCAGGAATCCGAATCGCTGGGTATGCTCCGTCAAGAACGCGGCAAAACCCCCGTCATCCCCGCCAGGCAGGGGAAATTTGAGCTTGAAGCCAAACAGGCTGAAATCCTCAGCGCCCTCCACCGTGATGACGGCGAGGATGCCGGCGGTAAATGTCGGATAGGCGTTTTCGACGTCCGGCCGCCGAAAAAACGAAACGATAATACCTGGCGCATAGGTGGCTCGGCTCGGGCAGAGCTGCTTGATGTCGTCGCCCATCACCCAGCCCGAAATCAACAGCGCGTTGCCCGCATAGGCCCAATAGTCAATCGCCAGTTCCTTGACCGGGCGACCGCTCGCATCCTTCTCCGTGATCGGAAGCCGATCGAATTTGAACGCTCGTCGTTCCGGCCTGGGCTCGCTTTCATCGCGCGCCGATGAGGCGCCGGATTCGGGACCAGGGGAGAGCCCCGGCAACGGCGCGCCAGCAAGCTCGACACGGGACGCCGGTAGTTCGAGATCCCTTGCTTTCCCGGGCCGCTGCCTCGGCATCCGGTCCGCGGACGCCTTCGACGATTTTCTCTGCACGAGCTCCATTGCTAGGCCCCGTCCCGGAGCAGCAAGGGCTGCGGCTGCCGGCCGTCCCTGGGGTGTGGCTGGCAATCGCGGACTTGCGACAAGCCATTCATTCGCGTCATTGTTGGTTATCCGTGATCTCGATGACTTAAATCGACTGGGAGACGATGCGTGGCATTCGCGGTGCTACCCTGCCAGACTGGTCGGATGGGTCAGGCCAATCCGCACCGCCTGGTAGCCGCCGTCGAGAATCGATCGCCACCAGGGCTCATGGCCGAGATACCAGCGAACCGTCTTCTCGAGGCCGGTTTCGAACGTCTGCGTGGCGCGCCAACCGATTTCGCGTTCAAGCTTTGAAGCATCGATCGCATAACGGCGGTCATGTCCGGGCCGATCCGGCGTCAATGTTATGAGCCGCTTCCGCGGCCCCTGTCTCGAAGGCCGCATCTCGTCCAGCAGATCGCAAATGCCTTCAACCACATCCAGATTCCGGCGCTCGCTCCGCCCGCCGATATTATAGGTTTCCCCGATGCGGCCGTGTTGCAGCACCTGGACCAGGGCGCTGGTGTGGTCGTCCACGTAAAGCCAGTCGCGAATGTTTCCGCCGTCGCCGTAGACCGGAAGCTGTTCATCCGCGAGGCCCTTGATGATGATGTGAGGAATGAGCTTTTCCGGGAATTGATACGCCCCATAATTGTTGGAGCAGTTCGTGATCAACGTCGGCAATCCGTAGGTCTCGTGCCAGGCGCGGACCATGTGGTCGGAAGAGGCCTTGCTGGCCGAATACGGCGAGTTCGGAGCGTATTTGGTATCCTCTGTAAATTGGCCGCTTGGGCCGAGCGAGCCGTACACTTCGTCGGTGGAAACATGAAGCAAGCGAAACGCGCGATGTTTGTCAGCCGGCGTGGTGCGCCAGAAATGCAGTGCTGCCTGCAGCAGCGTGAATGTTCCGACGATGTTGGTCTGGATGAATTCTCCCGGTCCGTCGATCGAGCGGTCAACGTGGCTCTCCGCCGCCAGGTTGATGACGGCGCTCGGCTGATACCGATGGAACAGCGCCTTCAGTCCAGGGCCGTTGCAGATATCGACCTTGGCAAAGGCATAGCGCGGATGCCCGATCGCCTGGGGAATCGACGCAAGATTCGACGCATAGGTCAGTTTGTCGATATTGACGACGAACGCGCCGGTGTGTGCCAGCAAATGTCGAACGACAGCGGAGCCGATAAAGCCGGCGCCACCCGTTACGAAAACAGTTGAGCCGTCGTGATGCATGATCGTGAGCCTATGTTCTTGGAGTCAGCGACAGACGAGCTGTGGACGGACAGAAGGTATTGCCCGTAGCTGCTCTTGGCGGCGCGTTGCGCAAGCTTGAGGAATTGATCGATGCCGATATAGCGCAATCGCAATGCGATCTCCTCGATGCAGGCGATCCGCAGTCCCTGGCGCTGCTCGAGAATCTGCACAAAATGACTGGCTTCCACCAGCGTCTCGTGGGTCCCGGTATCGAGCCAGGCGAATCCACGGCCGAGGACCTCCACGAACAGGTCGCCACGCTCGAGATACGCCCGGTTCACATCGGTGATTTCCAGTTCGCCGCGCGCCGAAGGCTTGAGCGAGGCGGCGATGTCGAGCACGTCATTGTCGTAGAAATACAATCCGGTTACCGCGACGTTCGACTTCGGCTTCGCAGGTTTCTCTTCGATGGAAATCGCGCGTCCGCGGCTATCGAGTTCCACCACGCCGTATTGTTGGGGTGTGCTGACCATATAGCCGAACACCGTCGCTTCATTGCTCCGCATCGCGGCCCGCGTCATCATGTCCGGCATCCCGCTGCCGTGGAAAATATTGTCACCGAGGATCAGCGCGACGTCGTCGTTGCCGACGAATTTGCGGCCGACAATGAACGCATCCGCAAGTCCGCGCGGCTTGTCCTGGCTCGCATAGGACAATTCCAGCCCGAAGTCCGAGCCGTCTCCCAGCAACCGCTGGAATAGCGGACGATCCTGAGGCGTGGAGATAATGAGGATTTCGCGAATGCCGGCGAGCATCAGTGTGCTCAGCGGATAATAGATCATCGGCTTATCGAAGACCGGCAGAAGCTGCTTTGAAACCACTGTGGTGATCGGATAGAGCCGAGTGCCGGTGCCGCCAGCGAGAATAATGCCCTTCATGACCACCTCGGAACCATTTTACGGATTTCTTATACGGGATGGTCAATGCAGAGGAGCTAAAGGTGTTCGCTAAAGTTTGACCAATGCGGGAATTCGTCATGAAAATTGTCCGAACTGAAATCCCCGACGTCGTTATCATCGAGCCCAAAGTCTTCGGGGATTCGCGAGGGTGTTTTCTTGAGACGTTTCAGTCGCAGCGTTACGCGGCGGCAGGAATAAAAATGCCGTTTCTTCAGGACAATCTCTCGCGCTCGGCTTGCGGCGTGTTGCGAGGGCTTCATATTCAAAACCCGAAAGCGCAGGGAAAGCTTGTAACGGTCGTGCGCGGCCGGGTGCTCGATGTCGCGGTCGATGTTCGGACCGGCAGCCCAACCTTCGCGCGGCACGTAGCCGTCGAACTGTCCGAAGAGAATCGGCGGCAGTTATGGGTGCCCCGCGGCTTTGCGCATGGTTTTGTTGTGCTTTCTGAATCGGCGGACTTTTTCTACAAATGCGACGAATATTATTGTCCGGAGGGCGAGATGGTCATTCGCTGGAACGACCCTGCGCTCGGGATCGAATGGGGTGTGAAAGAGCCGATACTTTCCGCGCGCGATGCCGCCGGCCTCCGCCTGGCTGAAATTCCCTCGCTACCGAAATATGGAGCAAACTCAGATGCGGATTCTATTGACTGGCACGACGGGGCAGGTGGGCCGGGCCCTGTTCGCTCCACTCGCCAGCCTCGGAACAGTACTCTCGATCAACCGCAGCCAGCTTGATCTTTCGCGGCCGGAAACGATCGGTGAGGCATTTGATCATCTAAAGCCCGATCTCATCGTCAATCCCGCGGCATATACGGCCGTGGACCGTGCTGAAGATGAGAGGCTGCTGGCATTTCGCGTCAATGCCGACGCGCCTGGTGCGATGGCTGTCTGGGCGGCTCGCCATAGCGTTCCTCTGCTCCATTTTTCGACAGACTACGTGTTCGACGGATCGGGAACGGCGCCATGGCGCGAGGACGACGTGCCGGCGCCGCTATCGGCGTATGGGGCCTCGAAGCTTGCCGGCGAGAACGCGGTCCGGGCGGCTGGCGGCGAGCATCTTATCGTCAGGACTTCGTGGATCTATTCCAACCACGGGCAGAACTTCATGCTGACGATGGCCCGGCTCGCCGATCAGCGCAAAGAACTGAGGATTGTCGCGGATCAATTCGGTGCGCCGACGTCTGCGCGCGTAATCGCCGACGCGGTGGTGAAAATCCTGAATTTCAGCCGAGTTGGCCCTGTTTGTCGGTTCTCAACCGGAAGCAATGTCGTCAATATCGCAAGTTCCGGCGAGACCACCTGGCACGGCTTCGCATCGGCAATTATTGTCGGCCTGAAGAACCGGGGCATCAACGTTGAGACCGAGCGGGTTGTGCCTATCGGTGCGGAGGATTATCCGACCAAGGCACGGCGGCCGCAGAATTGCAGGCTCGATTCTCGCCGCCTGAACGAGTTGTTTGGAATCAAGACGCTGGCGTGGCGAGAGGCGCTTGATATTGAACTCGATGAACTTGCCGATTTCCGCGGGATTTCAATCTCGCCGGTCCAGCCAGCGCTTGTCAACTCAAATGACGGGCGATTGACTCTCCTGAGCTGAATCATCGTCTCTGACTTTGGTTGCGCTCGTGATCTGAACCAAAACAGTATTTAGACAAATAGGGCGTGGACTTGGCAATCCCGTCCGCCGCCTGACCTTGATTTTTTCAACTCTCGTCTGGCGCAACAGTTGCGCTAAATTTGCGCTGAATTTGTCCGCAATAGGACCGCGGCCGCGGAGCTGGTTTTTAACTCCAATTGCAATTTCGGATGCCGCGGCCGCGCATTTCAATGATGTGTTCGCCATCAACCGCTAAGCGATAGGCCGGACATTCAACAGCAAGGCAGAAACAGTGATGTCATCAGTCCTGCGTCACCCGACAGGAATGCGGCCATGACAACAAGCGTGCTGGTTACCGGCGGCGCCGGCTATATCGGCAGCCATATGGTGCTCGGTCTGCTCGAGGCCGGCGAGACGCCGGTCGTGCTGGACAATCTCAGCTCGGGATTTCGCTGGGCTGTGCCTGGCAATGTGGAGTTCGTCACCGGCGATTGTGGCGACGCGACATTGCTGTCGTCATTGTTCGACCGGTACCATTTCGATGCCATCATCCATTTCGCCGCCAAGATCGTCGTTCCGGAATCCGTGACCGATCCGCTCGGCTACTATCGCAACAACACTGCAAACGCCTGCACCCTGCTGGAATGTGCGGTTCAGCACCGCGTCCCGCGTTTCGTGCTGTCTTCCACCGCGGCCGTTTATGGCGAGCCCGCCGTCAGCCCGGTGACCGAGACGGCGCGGACCTCGCCGATCAATCCCTACGGTTGTTCCAAGCTGATGGTCGAGCACATGCTGGCGGACGTGGCCAGCGTTCATCCGCTTTCCTATGCGGCGCTTCGCTATTTCAACGTGGCTGGTGCCGATCCCGCCGGCCGCGCGGGCCAGTCCGGCGCCCATGCGACGCACCTGATCAAGATCGCCGTGCAGGCAGCGCTCGGCCGTCGGGACGGCATGGATATCTTCGGCTCGGACTATTCGACGCCTGACGGTTCCTGCGTCCGCGACTACACCCATGTCAGCGATCTCGTCGCCGCGCATATCGATGCGCTGCGCTATTTGCGGGCAGGAGGGCAGAGCATCACCTGCAATGTCGGTTATGCCCGCGGCTATTCGGTCTTTGAGGTGATCGACACCGTGAAGCGAGTCTCGGGGGTCGACTTCGATGTCCGCGTGAAAGCGCGTCGAGCCGGCGACCCCGCCAGTCTCGTGGCGTCGAACGATCGCGCCCGGGCCGAGCTTGGCTGGACTCCGAAGCACGACAACCTTGAGACTATCGTGCGTCAGGCGCTTGCATGGGAACGAAAGCTCGGTCTTGAAAGTGCGGCGGCCTGAGGAACACGGTGCCCAACTCCGCATGCTGCGCGGAGCGGGCTGGCTGCAGGTCCGCCGCGGCGGCGGTGGGAGTGATGTGCACGGTGAGCGGGACTTCACCGATCGAACAGCTGCCGCAGCACGTCGTTCAACGGCTGGCTGTCCGGCGACTGCGGGGAAACGTTCTGCGCCGGTGGCGCGGCCGGGGTGGGCGGGGTTGGCGGAGGAATATTGCGGCGCTGGCTCAGTCCCTGCTGCAGCAGGTTGCCCAGGGTTTCGCCGAGCGTGCCAAGCGTATCGGACTGGCCGCTGCCGCCCGATCCACTTCCGCTCAGTCCGCTCAAACTGCCGCCAGGCCCGAACAGGCCCTTGCCCATCTCCTTGAGTTTGGCGTAGGCCGCATCGGGATTGTCGAGGATCCCGGCCACATCGGGATAGATGCGCGGCTCGGCCCATGGGCCATCGATCACCACGGGGATGCCGAGCCCGACCGGATCGCCGCGGCGGCCCTGGCCTTCGGTCGTCATCACAAGCTTCGGCTCGACCCGAAGCGCCAACGCTTTGCCGGCGAGATCGATCGTGCCCGCCCCGGTCATCTTGACCAGCGGCCCCACAAGATTGAGATCGCTGGTGGTCGCCTGCCCCTTATCGATGCGGAACGAGGCAGAGAGCTGCGTCAGGTCGGTGGTCTGCTCGCGGGTTTCCTGCCATCCCGACAGCGTGCCCGAGGTCAGCGAGCGAATCATCCGGGCGACATTGAGGCCTCTGATCGCGCCGTCCTGGAAATTGGCGAACACGGTCCCGCCAAGGTTCGACAGGATGGCGCGCTGGCTTGAGCCCGCCGAACGCACCGCGATTTTCGCCTGCAGCTTGCCGTCGAGCTTGTCGAAGTCGGCGGCGGCCCGCAGCAGCGGCAGCGCGCGCACGCCGACGAGGTCGCTGGAAAGCACATAGGTCGGATTGCCCGAGGACGCATCGACGGTCAGCTGACCGCTGACCTGGCCCCCATAGGCTCCGAGATTCGGAAATCCGGATTTGAGAACACCGTTGGCAAGCGCAGCGTCGATCGCAACCGGCGCGAAATGCGCTTCGCCAAGGTTGAGCTCGGCGGCGGAAACCCTGAGCTGGGCGTCGACATAGTTCAGGCCTATCAGCTCAACCGATGCATTGCTCCAGGGCTGCGAAGCCTGCGACGATGCGCGAGGGGCTTTCGGCGTGGCGACGTTGAGCCGCTGGAAGTCGAGATCGAGTTTGACGAGAGGCTTGCTCGCGACATCGACCGAGGCCCATCCGTTGAACGCGCCATCGCCGAGCGTTCCGGTCAGGCCGTTGATCATGATCACCGCACCGTTGAGCCGGACCTCGGCCTTGGCGGATAGCGGGGCCTGCAAGGCGCCGGGCGCGTCGAAGGAGAGTTCGACCGGAATATTCTGCCGCTCCATCGCCGCAGCGGGCATCGTCGCCTTGATCTCGAATTTGAGCGGATGCTCGCCGGCGCGCGCGCTGCCGGTGGCCTTGATCCTGCGGTCATTGCCGATCATCGCATCGGCGTTGATGCCGTCGATGCGTTTTTCCACGTGGTCGCGCAGGTTGGAAAATACGATGGCCCCGTCGGTAACCGTGACGCGATCGATCGCGAGCGCATTGCCTTCACGCTCGCTGGCGGAAGCCGCCGGTTTGGCGGATGCATTGGCTGTTCGGATGCGTTCGCGCAACAGCGGCACATACAGAACCGGGCGGCCGATCACGAGTTCGGTGATCTGCGGACGGCCCGCCCACACGCTCGCCAACGTCACGTCGGCCTGGACGCTGCCGACCGTCAGGCGAGCGGAGGTGTCGCGATCCCTGGGGTTCTCCAGCGTGACGTCGTTCAACGTCACGTTCAACTGTGGCCATAGGCCGATCCTGGTGGAGCCTGCGATCGTCAGCCGATATCCGGTTTCGCGTTCGACAGAGGCCTGGATTTCCGATGTCAGGAACCCGGAAGGAATCCCGATCACCAGAAGTAGCGCCAGGATGACGATCACGGCAGCGATGGCGGCGCCTGCGATTTTCAGTGCTCTCATGACGACATTCCAAACCGGGCAAGCGCGTGGGAACGCCAGCCATATCCGCGCGCGGCCTTCTCGCTCGAGCTTATCCCGGAAGGAGAAACGGCTCAAAGCAGCTCAAAGACCATCCGGGGTGCTGCAAAGTTATGTTATTTATGACACAGTTCCAGGCAGCGTATTTTTCCGACTCCATATTTTGGTTCCCGAAGGCATTGCAATGAGTAAAGCGGCCGAATTTGCGGTCATCCTGAAGATGAATCCGATGTTCGCGGATTTAGACGCCTACGAATTGCAGCGGATCTCGAGCCTTTGCCACACCCAGCATCTCGGGGCCGGGGAGGCGCTGTTCCACAAAGGCGATCCCGGCGATGCCTTGTTCGGGGTTCGCCGCGGCCAAATCCGGATCGAAACCGGCGCCTCCGACGGCAGCCGGCTGACCTTGAATTTCATGGGCCCGGGCGAGCTATTCGGCGAGGTCGCGGTGCTCGACGGCCAGAGCCGCACCGCGGACGCGACCGCGGGCGAGCCGACCGAATTGTTCGTGCTGGGGCGGCAGGAATTTCTGGAGCATCTCGAGCGCGAGCCCCGCGTCGCGATCAAGATCATCCAGCTTCTGTGTCAGCGGATCCGCTGGCAGAGCGAGCGGATGGAGGAATCCGTGCTGCAGCCGCTGCCGGTCCGGCTGGCGCGGAGGCTCTGCGCGCTGGCCGCCGATTTCGGTTCTGAAGTACACATTTCGCAGCAACAGCTCGGCGTATTCGTCGGCGCCGCGCGCGAAAGCGTCAACCGCCAGCTGCAGCTCTGGCGCAAGGACGGCATTCTGGACCTTCAGCGCGGCCGGATTCTGCTGCTCAACATGGGGCGGCTGACGGCTGTGGCAAGGAACGAGTAGGGAAGGGCGCAGTACGCGAGTTTTTCTGGGGCGCTTTGTACCCCATCGTCATGGCCGGGCTTGACCCGGCCATCCACGTCTTTCTTTCTTAAATGCAGCGAAGACGTGGATGCCCGGCACAAGGCCGGGCATGACGAGCTTTGCCAGAAGCGCTCCTGCCGTTGGCCTCACTTCGCCTCGGAATCTAGTTTGACGTCATGCCCCGCGAAAGCGGGGCATCCAGTACGCCGCAGCCCGGTGTTTTATCATTGACGCCGTGGATTACTGGATCATCCGCTGGAGCTCGTCATCGGGCAGCGCGCTGTGCCGACCCGGTGGCCGATAATGACATTTGGGAGTGCGAGGCTGCGGCCCCTTACTCCGCCGCGGGCGAATGCGCGACCTTCGTCGGCCCCTTGTGGTCGGCCGGCGGAGGCTCGGTCTCGGCATGCGAGGCCAGCAGCTTCTTGCCGAAGTGCCACGAGATGGTGCCGATGTCGTCCATCAACATGAACATCGCCGGCACGAATACCAGCGAGAGCGCGGTCGAGAATAAAAGGCCACCGATCACGGCCAGCGCCATCGGCGAGCGGAATTCGCCGCCGGCGCCGAACGCCAGAGCAGAGGGTATCATGCCGGCGGCCATGGCGATCGTGGTCATGACGATGGGGCGCGCGCGCTTCATGCCGGCGTCGATGATCGCCACCTCCCGCGGCTTGCCTTCACGCATCGCTTCGACCGCGAATTCCACCAGCATGATGGCGTTCTTGGTGACGATGCCCATCAGCATCAGGATTCCGATCCACACCGGCGTCGTCAGCTGCTTGCCGGTCAGGAGCAGCGCCACGATCGCGCCGCCGATCGAGAGCGGCAGCGAGAACAGGATGGTGATCGGCTGCAGGAAGGTTCCGAACAGCAGCACCAGCACCGCATAGACCATCATCAGGCCGCCGGTGATGGCGGTGGCAAAGCCTTCCGACAGCTCGTTCAGGCTTTCGGCATCGCCGGATGGGCTGACCTTGACGCCTTTCGGCAGGCTCTTCATGACAGGCAGCTCGTAGATTTTCCTGGTGGCATCGCCGAGCGCCGCGGAGCCGACGAGGTCGGCCGCCACGGTGGCCTGGCGTTCCCGGTCGTAGCGGTTGATGCTGGTCGGGCCCTGGTCGAGCTTGATGTCGGCGACCACCGATAGCGGTACGCCGCCCTTTTCGCCGCGCAGGCCCAGCGGCACCCGCAACTGCTCGAGCATCGGCAGGTCGCCGCGCGCGCCGTCTTCGAGCTGGACCCGGATCGGCACCAGCCGGTCGCCGGCGTCGAATTTGGCAAGCGCCGGACCGACGTCGCCGATGGTGGCGACACGGATCGTCTGCGACAGGCTTTCGGTGGAGACCCCTAGCCGCGCCGCCAGATCCGCCCGCGGCTGGATGCGAAGTTCGGGCCGGTCGAGCGAGGTCTCGGAAATCACATTGGCGATGATCGGAATTCGCCTCATCTGGGTCGCCAGCTCGCTGGCGACGTTGGCGACGATGTTGCTGTCCACGCCGGTCGCGACCAGCGATATCGCGCGCAGGCCGTTCTCGTCGAGGAACCAGAACCGGATATCCGGGACGCTTGCCAGCTCGTTGCTGATCGCGAGCTCGAGCTCGCGCTGGGTAATCCTGCGTTCGGTTTTCGGCGTATAATTGATGATCAGCGCCGCGCGGCGCACCTCGAACGTCCCCGGCGGCACGCGACCGCCATCGACAAACACGTTCTTGACCTCCGGCCGCTTGCGCAGCCGCGCAACGATTTCCTCGGTGGTCTTCTCGGTGAAGGCGAGTTGCGAGCCGGGCGGTAGCTCCATCGCGAGCAGCGAGCGCGCGGTGTCCTGCGCCGGCAGGAAGCCTTGCGGCAACAGCGTGATGCTCCAGATCGAGGCCGCGAAGATTCCGAAGCCGATCAGCACGGTGATAAAGTAGTGACGGACCGACCACGTCACCAGCCTGGTGTAGGTCTGCAGCAAGCGCGCCGGCGGCGGGGCGTCGTGCGGATGATCCTTCAGGAAATAGGCGGCCAGCACCGGCGTGACGAAGCGGGCGGCCAACAGCGAGAAGAACACCTGCACCGATACCGTGATGCCGAACTGCTTGAAGAACTGACCGGCGATGCCGGACATGAAGCTTGCCGGCGCGAAGATCGCGATGATGGTCAGTGAGATCGCGATGACGGCTAGCCCGATTTCGTCGGCGGCCTCCAGCGCCGCTCGATAGGGCGACTTGCCCATCCGCATGTGGCGCACGATGTTCTCGATCTCGACGATGGCGTCGTCGACGAGAATGCCGGTGGAGAGCGTAATGGCGAGGAAGCTGACCAGGTTCAGCGAAAACCCCAAAATGTCCATCGCCCAGAACGCCGGGAAGATCGACAGCGGCAGCGAGATCGCGGCGATGATGGTGGCTCTGATGTCGCGCAAGAACAAAAGCACGATGATGACGGCGAGAATGGCGCCTTCGAACAGCGTCGAAATCGCCGCTTCGTAATTGCCTTTGGTATAATCCACCGAGGTGTCGATCAGCTTGAGGTCGACATCGGGATAGGCGATCTTCAGCGCATCGATGCGCTTCTGCACCGCCGCGGCGACGACCACGTCGCTGGCGCCCTTCGAGCGCTTGATGCCGAGCGCCACCACCGGCTCGCCGTTGAAGCGGGCGAAGGTGCGGCGGTCGGCGATGGTGTCGGTGACGGTGCCGAGATCGTCGAGCCGCACTTCGCCGCCGCCAAAAAGCGGAATCATCGTTCCCGCAAGATCGTTGAGCGTCTTGGCGCCGGCCAGCGTCCGGATCGCCTGGTCGTTCTTTCCGATCTCGGCCCGGCCGCCGGCAAGATCGACATTGGTGCCGCGCAGGCTTTGGCTGACGTTGACGGCGGTGAGCCCTGCGGCCTGCAGCCGGTCGGGGTCGAGCGACACCAGAATCTCGCGCTCGACACCGCCGATACGCTCGACCTGGGCGACGTTGCGCACGCCCTGCAGCGCGCGCTTGACGACGTCGTCGACGAAATAGGACAACTGCTCGGGCGTCTTGCCGGGAGAGATCGCGGCATAGGTGACGATCGGCAGGCCGATCACGTCGACCCGCTGGATCAGCGGCTCGCTGACGTTTTGCGGCAAATTGCTGCGGACGCGGGTGACGGCGTCCTTGACGTCGTTCAGCGCCCGGTCGGTATTGGTCTCGAGCGCGAACTGGATCGTCGTCAGCGACAGCCCGTCAGTGATCGACGACGAAATGTGCCGCACGCCCTCGACGCCCGAGACGCCGTCTTCGATCGTCTTGGTAACCTGCGATTCGAGTTCGGCCGGCGCCGCGCCGAATTGCGATACCGCGACTGAGATCACCGGGATGTCGGCGCTGGGCAGGCGCGTCACCGCGAGCTTGGTAAAACTGACCCAGCCCAGCACCAGCAGGATGATCGAAAATACGATGGAGGGAAGCGGGTTTCGGATCGACCATGCCGAGATATTGAGCGCCATTAGCGTACCCGCGTCCGATCGAGGTCTTCGGCGAACGTGGTCTTGATCTGGTCGCCGTCATGCAACGAGGTGCCAGCATCGGCTACGACAATTTCGCCCACGTCGAGACCTTCAAGGATTTCAATGGAGGTGTCGGACACCAGTCCAACCCGAACTCTTCGCGTCTCGACCGTATTTCCTTTGACCACTTGAACGGTCAGATGGTCAATGGCGGTACGGGGAATCGCGACGCCGCAGCTGCGCTTGGCGTCGATATTGGCGCGGGCAAACATGCCGACCTTGAGCGAGGGGTTGTTGGTGAGGGATATCCTGACATGGCCGAGCTGGGTGGCACGATCGATTTGCGGCGAAACCTGCCTGATGCGCCCCACCAGGTCCGGCGCATTATCGCGGCTGATGCGCGCCGTCGCGCCCGGATTGAGTTTCAGCACGTGGAAGCCCGGCACTTCGGCATCCAGTTCGATTTCGTTGTTGACAGAAATGCGAAACATCGGTCCGGCCTGCGGCGAGGCCGGCGCGCCGACGACGGTCCTGACCTCGGTGACCAGTCCGGCAGCCGGCGCGCGCAACGAAATCGTGGCGGCCAATGCGGGCCTCGCGCCGCTGCCAGGCGGCGCCGGCGGCGGCGTCAGCCGGGCCAGCTCCTGATTGTCGGTGACCATGTCGCCTTCGCGGACGAAAAGATCGGTAACCCTGGATCCTTCCTGATCGGCTCCGACAACCGCCTCCCGGCGCGGCACGATAAATCCGGTGACCCGCACCAGGTCGGAGAAACAGGCATTGGTGGCTTTCGCGACAATGACGAGCGCGTTGCTCGGGGTGTCCTTTTCCTCAGGCCGCGGACGATGCTCGATCCAGTACCATGCGCCCCCGAGCGCAACGACGATGACCACCGCTAACGCAGGCTTGTGGTATTCGGAGAGCATCATCGCCGGATCAATCCAGAGCTATGGTCGTAAAGAGTCATATAAAGGGTTTAGAGCCGTCATTGCGAGCCAACAAGTCGGCGCAGGAGCGCCGCCCGATGACAGGCTCCGCGAAGCAATCCACAGGACGGATATGGCGGTTACAGGATTGCTTCGGTCGCTTCGCTCCTCGCAATGACGGAAAAATGGCGGGCTGTCCGAAAAGTTCTTAACCCCCGAACGCATGAGCGCCCCGCAAGGGTGCGGGACGCATTGTAGCCGCCTGCCCCGGGGGTTCGAGGAAACGCCGGTCCCGAACTCGAATAATCGTCACCGTACCCCGTAACTTGCGAATTCCTTGACAATATTCGGATCCATGGCTTTGGCATTGGATATATCCAATGCGCCCTCCGAAATCGCGCCATTGCGTTGCTTGGCGAGGCCGCGCCCGTACAGCGACGACGTCAATCTCGGATTGATCTTGAGGGCTGCGTCAAAATCGGCGATGGCGTTTTTGGCCATTCCGCTCTTCAGGTTGACAAGGCCGCGGCTGTCGAGGGCGTCGACGAAGTTCGGGCGCAACCGAAGCGCCTCGTTGCAATCCTTCAATGCAGCCTGCAGGTCACCGATGACGGTGCGCGCCCAACAGCGGTTATTGAAGGCTTCGACGTCCTTGGGATTAAGCTTGATCGAGGCATCGAAGTCCTTGATGGCGAGGCCATAGGCGCCCTTGCTGGCATAGACCTGTCCGCGCCGATAGAGCGCGCTCTGATCGTCGGGATTGTCGGCGAGCTTGGCGGTCAGGCTTTTGATGGTCGGGTCATCGGCAAGCGCGACCGCCGTCGACCCATCATTGTTATCCGCCGGCTTGTCGGGAGGAGGAATCGAGACCTCGACCGGCTTGGCAGGCGCAGGGTCGGAGCGCGGCAATGGCGCGGGTTCGGGAGCAGCGACGGCGGCGGCGGGCGCGGGAGCAGGAGCAAGCGCCGCCACCGCAGGACCGGCCGGCCGGCCGCTTGCACCGGGAGTAAACGAAAAGTCCTCGGCCAACGAGGACGAAATCCACGGCACCTGCTCGCTGCGCGATGCGCGGGTGACGCCGACACGGGTGCGGTTGAGCGTCTCTTCGGCCATCAGGTCGGCAACGCGGATTTCCTTGAGCAGTTCCTGCACGAACAGGCTGTGATCGCGGCCACTGTCAGAGATGACGGAAGAGAGCGCCGCCGAATACATCACCAGCGTTCCGTTCGGCGCAATCACCGGCGCGAGGCCGGCCGAAAAACTGCGGAAACGGCGCTCGAATGGATTGCGCCTGGAGGCGTCGACCAGGGCGATCTTGACACCCGCGCCGCGACTGTTGATTTCGCCCAGCACCGTCTCCAGGCTGAAGCCGTCGCGGCGGACATCGGCTTCGGTCCAGATCTGGGCGTCGACCGGGATCATGTAGCTCTGGCGGCTGGACTGGACGCCGAACCCGCTGAAGAAAATCAGCGCGACGGAGCCGGGCTTGATGCGTCCATAGAGGCGATCGAAGGCGCGGTGCATGGCATCGCCGGTCAGATTTTCTCCGACGTCGACGTTGAAGCCGTTGCGCTTGAGTTCCACGGCGACGTCGCGGGCGTCGTTGATCGGCTCTTTCAGCGGCGCTTCGGCGTCGGGATATTTCGCGTTGCCGATCACCAGCGCAAACCGGTCGGCCTCTGCCGCGACCGACGGGAGGATCGGGGTGGCCGACAAAACAAGGATCACAAGCAATGCGAGACGAGTTCTCATGCCACGGCGGTCCAACCAACAGGGCGCCGGTTCCAGCTTGCGCCGCGGCGACCTTACCCCACGCAAACTGCATTATCAAACCGGGCACGCAAGGCCTGTCAACCGTTTGCAAAGCAAACGGTAATCGCGATAATTGATCTCAACAAAACCTTCAAATCCCGCAGCAGGCCGAGGGGTTTCAAACCGCTTGTTACCGCGGATTGGTTCAGCGATGGCGGGGGCTCCCGATCGGGGGGCAGACGGTTTGACCTTTCGCCATGGCGGTGGCTTGCTGTGCGGGTCATCGCACCTCGAGAGAAAAGTAGACCCCGATGGGAAACGCCTACGAAATCTACGCCATCCGCTATGCGACGATGTCGCCGCGCACGCCGCACCTGAATTTCCTGCAGCCGGATCCCCACGAGACCGCGGCTCAAGACCTCGATTACTTCGTCTGGCTGATCCGCGGCGGCGGCCGCGACATTCTGGTCGATACCGGTTTCAACGCCGAGGAGGCGAAGGCGCGAAGCCGAAAGCTCACGCTCAATCCGGTCGAGGCGCTGGCGCGCTTTGGCGTCCTCGCCCACGACATCCGGGATGTCGTGGTCACGCATCTGCATTACGACCACGCCGGCAATCTCGACCTCTTCCCCAACGCGCGATTTCATCTGCAGGACCGCGAGATGAGCTACGCCACCGGGCGCTGCATGTGCCACGGCCTGCTGCGTCATCCTTTTTCGGTGGAGCACGTCACGCTGATGGTCCGCCACGTCTTCAGCGACCGCGTCACCTTTCACTCCGGCGATGGCGAGGTCGCGCCCGGCGTGACGCTGCACCGCGTCGGCGGCCACTCCGACGGCCTGCAGGTGGTGCGGGTCGAGACTGCGCGAGGCCCGGTGGTGCTGGCGTCGGATGCTTCGCATTACTATGCCAACATGCATCGCCGCAGTCCGTTTCCGATCCTCTATAATCTCGGCGACATGTTCGAGGGCTGGGATATCGTTAAGCGGCTTGCCGGCCATCCCGACCGCGTCATCCCCGGGCACGATCCGATCGTGACCGAAATCTACCCGCGCGCCAGCGACAAGGTCGACGCCTATTCGTTGCACGTGCAGCCATCACGCTCGTTCGTGAAGTAGCGGTTGGCTTGGACGGCACCTAATTTCTGTCATCGCGAAGCATATCGATCGGGCGTAGGCGCTCCATTCGTCATTACGAGGACGCGAAGCAATCCAGACTTTGATAGGGTGTTGAATGGATTGCTTCGTCGCTTTGCTCCTCGCAATGACGGGACAGGCTCGGTCTTCAATACGCCCCCGTCTTGCTCGCTTCCCTGCTGGTCTGTACCAGACCCAAGCTGTTCTCGATCTTGCCGAGCAAGCGTGCGAAATCCCCTCGCTCCCGTGTGGAGAGACAAGACAGAATCTCCTGCTCCCGGCGCAACAGCCGCGGGATTAATTCCCTGTACAGCGCTTTGCCCTTCCGCGTCATGCGCAGCTGGTACTCGCGGCGATCGTCTGCGTTTTCCACGCGTTCGACCAGTTGCCGCCTCATAAGCGCCGTGACCGCGCGGCTGATGGTGGATTTGTGCGTTCGGGTGCAATGCGCAATATATTGCGCGCTGCACGCATCGTTGCGGAAACCGAGCGTCGCCAGCACGCGCCATTCCGGAATGTCCAGCCCGTAGCGTTCTTGATATTCGCTCGAGAGCGCGGCTGAGACCTCGGCCGCCAGCCGGTTCAGCCGGAACGGCACAAACCTGAACAGGTCGAGTCGGGAGGCTTTTTTTAACGCGTTTTCTGCTCGCGAGCCGCTAGCCACCCCGGATGGCGTCTGGGTCAGGCGTTCGCTTGAAAACCCTTTTGGCAAACATCGCTCCAATTTGAGTTGACGCCGAAACGCGCCGGGGGTTTAGGTAGTTGCAGGTGAGACTATCCTAGTAGGGACGGGGTCCCTTGGCCAGAGCAGGTTGAGCGCATGGCGCAGCAGTCCAAATCCAACTTCGGCTATCGCCGCCACGCCGATCAGGACCAGACCGGCACTGAGGCGGCGCAATATCCCGTGGTAGCTGTTGGCGCCGGGCCGGTCGGGCTGTCGTTCGCGATCGATCTGGCGCAGCGCGGTCTGCCAGTCGTGCTGCTCGACGATGCCGACCGGATCGGCGAAGGGTCGCGTGCGATCTGCTTTTCCAAGCGCTCCCTTGAATACTGGGATCGGCTCGGCGTCGGCGGCCGCATGGTCGGCAAGGGCGTAGTGTGGAGCGTCGGCAGGATTTTTCACGGCGCGTCCCTGCTTTATCAATTCAATCTGCTGCCGGAGGAGGGGCATAAGCGGCCTGCCTTCATCAACCTCCAGCAATTCCATGCCGAAGCCTATCTGGTGGATCGGGTACAGGAGCTTGCTGCGATCGACCTGCGCTGGCGCAACAAGGTGATCGGGCTGGAACAGCGCAACGACCATGTGGCGCTGACGATCGAGACGCCGGACGGACCCTATCGGATCCGCGCGAACTATGTCGTCGCCTGCGATGGCGCCCGATCGTCGCTGCGGCAAATGGTCGGCGCAGAATTCGCAGGCCAGGTTTTCGAGGATCAATTTCTGATCGCCGACGTCAAGATGACGGCTGAATTTCCGACCGAGCGCTGGTTCTGGTTCGATCCGCCGTTTCACGCCGGGCGCTCGGCGCTCTTGCACAAGCAGCCGGACGACATCTGGCGGATCGATCTGCAACTCGACCGGGATGCGGACCCCGCGGTCGAGAAGCTGCCGGAAAATGTGCGGCCACGGCTCGCACGTATGCTCGGGCATGAGAAGTTCGACTTCGAATGGATCTCGCTCTACAAATTCCAGTGCCGCCGGATGGAGAAATTCATCCACGACCGTGTGATTTTTGCGGGCGATGCCGCGCATCAGGTGTCGCCGTTCGGTGCCCGCGGCGCCAATTCCGGTCTGGAGGACGCCGAGAACCTGGCGTGGAAACTTGACCGCGTACTAAAGAGCTTGTCGCCGGAAGCATTGCTCGAGAGCTATCACACCGAGCGTAGTGCAGCGGCCGACGAGAACATCCGGGAATCGACCCGCTCGACCGATTTCATGGCACCCGGCTCCCGCCAGGAGGCGCGGTTGCGGAAGGCGGTGCTGTCGCTGGCCAGGGAAACCGAATTCGGCAAGCGCATGATCAATGGCGGGCGGCTCTCGGTTCCCTCGATCTATGACTCTCCGCTCTCGACCGCCGATTGCGATGTGTGGCGCGGCGGCCCGCGGCCGGGCGCTTCCATGCTCGATGCGCCGATTGCCGCGCCCGCCGGCGATCTTGCGTTCTTGACCGAAGCCTTCATCAAGGCGGGAACGAGGTTCACGCTGCTCGAGTTTGCCAATGGCGTTGCGGTTGACCCTCCTGACGGTGTCGGGGTGATCCGTATCGGCGGCCAGGATGGTTTTACCGATTCCGCAAGGCTGGCTGGCGCGCGCTACGATGCCGAACCCGGCACCGCCTATCTGTTGCGGCCTGACGGCTACGTCGCCGCGCGTTTCCGGCACCCGACGCGCGCCGGGCTCGACGCCGCATTGGCGCGTGCTACAGGTCACAATTGAGGTTTCGATCATGGCATTATCTACCAGCTCAAATTTTGCCAAGCCGGATGATGCCTTTCGCGCCGTGGTCGAGGCGCATCGCGGATTGAGTGACGAGCAGAGCGCCGATCTCGATGCGGCGCTGGTTCTGATTCTTGCCAATCACATCGGCGATCTCGACGTGCTGCGCGAGGCGATTTCGCTGGCGCAGCGGCGGATGGTGGACGCCAGCCAGCAACAACAGCAGCAACAGTAACGCAAAGGAATTGAATTGATGGCGAAGGGCTTCGCATCCACGACCGACATGGCGGAGAAGAAAATCACCTTCTCCGAGATCGGCACCGATCTCTATGCCTTCACCGCCGAGGGCGATCCCAATTCCGCGGTCATCGTCG
>Ga0207707_10001049_pt1 | contig 26514 bp, 21 predicted proteins | sample KBSC83BmetaG_FD_184336 | JGI IMG/M metagenome (GOLD analysis project Ga0207707, IMG submission 184336) | Corn rhizosphere microbial communities from Kellogg Biological Station, Michigan, USA - KBS C8-3B metaG (SPAdes) (version 2) | ecosystem: Host-associated > Plants > Roots > Rhizosphere ... | reverse complement strand
CTGAGCATCACCTGCCTTTCGTTTGCACCCTCGGGAGAGGGGCGGGTTAGCGGCCACCAACCGCCAGATACGGGCCTTGGAGATGTCGGTCTCCTTGGCCCGATTTCTTTAGCCTCCTACTGCACGCAGTGTCGGCGCATGAGCAGCCGCATACCAAACACCACCGACCTGCTTGTAGAGAGGTGGAGTTAGAGTTGAGCCAACGCCAAGTTCATTGCGAATTGCAGAGGTGCTAAGCTTCATTTCGTATTCGCCGGTCGCCTGATCCTGAATCTTCTTGATAGTAAGACCGGAGTCTCCCGCTTGATTCAGGGCGCGCCTGCAAAGCACGCGCGCAGACCCAGCGGGAGCGCGTTCTCGCTTTTCCGCATCTGGATGTCGGGTTACGCGACGCTCGAACAGATCGCCTGATGGCTTCGGCGCGTTCGATTGCAGGCTAGCGATGAATTCTTTGACTGCGTTCTCTCCGGCATCGGCAATAGCCGCGCGGATGAGCGCAAAGGCTTGCTCAAGACGTGGATCAGACACGGAATCACACTCCAGCGTTTCTGTGCCGTAAGTATCAAGTTCCGCGCCTTCTGTAAATACTGGACTTTCAGTATCCCCATGTGAAGCGACACTTGGGTGATTCATTCCACCATCTGCGCCTGAAGCGGCTTTACTATCCGGCTTATGTTCCATTGTGCCTCCATGCTATATTTCGGGATACCTGTTTCAAGGGGATAAACCCGAACATTTTCATGGAACAAAACGTGACCGTTTGCTATGGGACAGCGCGCAGTTGGAAATGGAAATGAGGGATCGCCAATGTCCGGCATGTTTGGGTTTCTCCGCGGCGTTGGCCGGCTTTCCGCTGCTGCAAGCCTGCTCCTGATCCTGCCGCTCCTGACGTGGGCCGGCGCGGCCGAGGCGTTCGACTACGCGCGCTATCAGGCGGCCGACCTCGATTCGCTTGCCCGTCGAAAGCCGCCGCTCGGATTGGGCGTCGATGTCCCGGCGATGCGAAGTGTCCGTCTCGACGCTACGCTGGCCTCGCCCGCTACATCGTGCCCGACCAATGTCCTGAAATGGGCGATGCGAACCTCGGGGATCGCAAAGGACGCCATCCAGAGCACGCCGATCAGTCGTTGCATCAAGGTCAAATCGGCCAAGGGCAGATCGTATTCGATGTTCATCCAGGATGCGCTCGCCGACGGTCTCGCGAAGGAGGTGCAGCCGGGCGCAAAGCTGACGCTCTATGGCAGCCTGGTGTACTTCGCCCAGAGGGGACCGGGCATTGTCGTGAACGAGTTCAGTGCACAGCCGGCGCCGACACCCCAGCCGCATTCGGGCATCGATCTCACCGCGACCAGTAAGAAATGACCGCGGCGGCAAGCGCCAGATCGGCCTGATTCAATCGGCTCCATTCAGTTGGCCCGACTTTCACGCCAGCAGGTCGTTACCGCCTGCGCCCGCGCCGTATAGGTTCCGGCCAACCGCCTCACCCCGGGCCCCGGCAGGCGAGCATTGCGCAGATGCGGGTTGGGCAGGATCGACGCCAGCAGCGCCGCCTCCCGCGGCGACAGCGTGGCGGCCGAATGCCCGAAGGCAAAGGCCGAGCCGGTCTCGGCGCCGAACTGCCCGGACGGGCCGAGCTCGGCGATGTTGAGGTAGATCTCGAGAACCCGCTGCTTCGGCAGCACGAGGTCGATCCAGAGCGCGAGCGGAAATTCCAGCGCCTTGCGGATGAAGCTTGCCCCCTGCCACAGGAACAGGTTTTTCGCGACCTGCTGGGTGATGGTGGAGGCGCCGCGCACCCCCTCGCCTTCCTGCGCGTCGTTGATCGCCTCGCGCAGCGCGCCGAAGTCGATGCCGTGATGCTTGCAGAAATGCGCGTCCTCGGCCGCCACCACCGCGCGCGGCAGGTAAGGCGACATCGCATGCAGGTCGATCCATTGCCGCGATACCGGCGCGCCGGTGAGGCGGCGCCAGACCATCAGGGTCGAGACCGGATGGCCGGTGCGATAAAACGGCGTCAGCACATAGGGGATGAGCAGTACCGCCAGCACGATCAGGGCCAGGATTTTAAGGGCGCGCAAAATCGGTCTTTTCTGCCTCTGGGCAAAGCGGCGGGACGCGGAATAGCGCTGTTATCCCGCTCACAGTTCCTGATCTTTTCAAGCGGTTTTATGACGCAGGCGGCGCTTGCCTGCGATTGACGCAGGCCCCCTCTTAAAGGATTGTCCGCCCAATTTGATCTGGAGTTTGCTTGAATGACCGGCACTGCCCAACCGACTGTCCAGGAGGAAGCCAGGGACTTTTCGAAGCGACTGGACAAGACCGCGGAGGAGACCGAGGCCCTGCTCGGCAGATTGTTGTCGGACAAGGTCGAGACTGACGAGATCGTGCGGCCGAAGCGGCTGATGGAGGCCATGCGCTATTCGAGCCTTGGCGGCGGCAAGCGCCTGCGGCCGTTCCTGGTGGTCGAGAGCGCGGCGGTGTTCGGCGTGGCGCGGAAGGCCGCGCTGCTCGCCGGCGCGGCGCTCGAATGCATTCACTGCTATTCGCTGATCCATGACGATTTGCCGTCGATGGACAACAGCGATCTGCGCCGCGGCCGTCCCACGCTCCACAAGCAGACCGACGACGCCACCGCGATCCTCGCCGGCGACGGCCTGCTGACGCTGGCGTTCGACATCGTCACGCGGGATGAGATCCACCGCGATCCCACGGTCCGGCTGTTGCTGACGCGGGCGCTGGCGCGCGCATCGGGAATTGGCGGCATGGTCGGCGGGCAAATTCTGGACCTGGCCGGCGAAGGCCGCTTTGGCGACCGCGAGCCGGTCGACGTTGCGCGGCTGCAGCAGATGAAGACCGGCGCGCTGCTGCGTTTCGGCTGCATCGCAGGCGCCCTGCTCGGCCAGGCCTCGACAAAGGAATACCAGGCGCTCGACGATTACGGCAAAGCGCTCGGCGAAGCCTTTCAGATCGCCGACGACCTGCTCGACGTCGAAGGCGACGCAGCCGCACTGGGCAAACCGTCCGGCCAGGACGCGGCGCTCGGCAAGACCACTTTTGTCACCCAGCTCGGCATCGAGGGCGCGAAACAGCGCGTGCGCGACCTGTTGGCGCGCGCCGATTCCGCGCTCTCGATCTTCGGCGCGAGGGGTGACGTGCTGCGCGCCACCTCGCGCTTCGTCGCCGAGCGGAAGAACTAACCCGGGAATACAGGTGCCGATGGCCGGCGACGAACTCGAAGAGACCCTGCTTCGTTTCCGGAAACTGCCAAAGCCGGTGCGAGTAGTCTATGCGCGGCCGCGCACGTTCATCTCGATCGCGCTTGGCATCGTGGCCTTCTTCCTGCTGCCTTCGTCGCTGCGGCTGGTGACGCGGCTCTTGAGCAGTTGGGACGTGTTTGCCGCGTTCTACCTCCTGCTCGTCTATTTCATGATGTGGCGCAGCGGGCATCGCCATGTGAAGCGAAATGCCGTGCTGCAGGACGACGGCCGCTTCCTGATCCTGCTGGTGACCGCGCTCGGCGCGTTCGCCAGCATCGCCGCGATCGTGTTCGAGCTCGGCGGAACGCATCATGCCGTACCCCAGCTCGTGATCGCGACCGCCACCATCGCGCTGTCCTGGGCGGTGGTCCATACCGCCTTCGCGCTGCACTACGCCCACGACTATTATCGCGGCAGCAAGCCTGGCGGCCTGCAATTTCCGAGCGGCGACAAGCAGGACCACGCCGACTACTGGGATTTCGTCTATTTCTCGTTCGTGATCGGCATGACCGCCCAGGTCTCCGACGTCGGCATCACCGACAAGACCATCCGCCGCACCGCGACCGTGCACGGCATCATCTCGTTCGTCTACAACACCGCGCTCGTGGCGCTGATGGTCAACATCGCCGCGAGCGCGATCTCGAACTGATGGTCATTGCAAGGAGTCCACGGACCCGCGCGTTCGCCTGACCCGTCGAGTCAGATAACCGAAAATGCGCAGGACCGGCAACCGCCGACGCGGCGGTGGTTATGGGCACCTTCCCGACATGATGGCCTCGTTCGTGTTGCAACCACGCTCACGTTCGATGCCGGTGAGCGGCCGGCCGGAAGCCGAAGGCCCCTGCGCCGACATTGGAGGACGTCCGAACCGCGGCGGCATCGCGCCGACGCCGGCATCATAGCCAAACCCGGCCCCGCCTCTCGGACCAACGGTGCGCGCAGCGCTGTCCTGACGGCCCTGACCCTGGCCCTGGCGGGCGCGGCGGCTCGAACGGTCGTCGTCATCGCGCTTGGCCACCGGCTGCTTGCGCTGCTTCTCGCACTCATTGTCGCTGTTGATGAACGAGCCCTCCGCGCAGACGATCCTGGTGCAGCGGTCGCCGTCGGCCTTGAAGCCGTGCTCGCAGACCACCGGGCAGACCCGCGACGGCTTCTGCTTGATCGCGTCCAGCGTATCGGCATTGGCCGTCCTGACGTCGAGCTTCATGCCGGCGTTGCGGTTGAACTGCGATAGCGAGCGCTGCGAAGCCTCGCCCCAGTCGCCGTCGGCACTGCCGCTGTAGCAGCCGACGCGGCGCAGTTCGCTCTGCACCGACTTCGTGATCTCGGTCTGCGACGGCGCGGGATTGAGCGCGGCCACGTTGGTGTTCTTGTCAGGCGCGGGCGCGGGCGCGGCGGGCCGCGGCGCAGGTGCATTGACGGCGGCGACCCGGTTGCGTTCGGCGTCGGCGGCCTGCTGCTGCGCGGCCTGCTGCGCCTTCTCGGCGTCGAGGCGCGCCTGCTCGGCGGCACGGGCGTCGGCATCGGCCCTGGCCTGCGCATCCTTCTGCGCACCCGAGGTAACGAGCCGAACCCGCTCCTGCTCGGCCTGCCTGGCCTTCTCGACCGCCGCCACATGGGCTTCATCGGCCACGATCTTGTCGAGCTGAAGTTTCGCGAGGCTCGAATAGAAACCGTCGGGATGCTGGGTGAGAAACGCGGTGAACGCGGCGCGGTTGCCGACCTGCAACGCCAGTTCATAATCGCGGCGGATGTCGGCCTGCGGATTCGGCGCCGCAGCCGGTGCCGCCGCTACCGGGGCCGCAGCAGCAGCCTGGGCCGGCACCAGCGGCACGTCGTCGCCACCGAGCGAGCCGTAGACATAGGGCTCCTGCCGGTTGTTGGTGGTCTTCAGCACGTCGTCGCGCACGAAGCCGAACGCACGGCGCACGTCGAGGCCGGGCGCGGTCAGATGCCGCGACAGCGCCGTCGTGAACGGGCTGTTCTTGCCGCTGCCGTCCGCAGCCGTCGAGCCGGCCTTGGCGGAATAGGCGATCAGGGTGTTGGGGCTGGCGGGCTCGACCTTGGCGAGGCCGCGGCCGATCGCGCGCGTGGCCAGCGTCTTCTTCATGGTCTGGGCAAAGGGGTTGTCGCGGCAGGCGTCGAGGATGACGAGCCTGAGCTTCTTGGCGGACTCGACCGACACCAGGACCCGGTCCAGCGAGAACGCCTCGTCATAGACGTCGTTGTCACGTTCAAGTTTGGCGTCGACCGGAATCAGATAATTGCTGCCGTCAACCTCGATGCCGTGACCGGCATAATAGATCATGGCAATGTCGGCACCGGTGGACTTGTCGGCGAACTCGCGCAACACCCGCCGCGTCTCCAGCGCCGACAGGTTCTGGCGAAAATCCACGACGTCGAAGCCAGCATCTTTCAGGGTTTTCGCCATCAACGCGGCATCGTTGACGGGATTGGAGAGCGGCGGCACGTTTTGATAGGCCGAATTGCCGAGCACCAGCGCGACGCGCTTCTCGGCCAGCGCCGGCTGACAGATCAGGATCAGCGCCGCGGCCAGCCAGAATTTCAGCGATCCGAAAAATCCGAGCCCACGCATGATGGTGCCTTTCGTTAACAATAGCTCCCCGTCCATCATGACCTAGCAAAACCGACCCACCCGCGTTGTGAGCCAGATCACGAAGTAAGCCCCGGCAGAGCCTTTGCTTTTTGCAAAGCAGGCCTCGAACATGGGTCGCGCCGGAGGGCTCAAAGGTTCGCCCTTTGCGAAGCCGTATTTTCCGTTCAAGATCGGGCGGAAATACAGAAAATTCCGGGAGGAAGCGATGCGTGGGGTGGTGTTTCACGGCGACCGCGAGCTGGAACTGATGCAGTTCCCCGATCCCAGCCCCGAGGCCCACGATGTCGTGATCGAAATGAAGGCGTCGGGCATGTGCGGCAGCGATCTGCATCAATACCGACGCGACCGGAACCAGGCCCAGGCCAGCGGGATCCCGATGCGGGACGGGCCGGTGATTGCCGGCCACGAACCCTGCGGCGTGGTGGTCGCGGTCGGCACCGCCGTAGGTCCCCAGGAGGCGCGCGTCGGCCAGCGCGTGATGGTGCACCATTATCAGGGCTGCACGCAGTGCAACCATTGCCGCGCCGGCTGGCAGCAGCTCTGCCAGGAGGTGCCGGTCAAGGTCTACGGCAACAACGCCCATGGCGGGCATGCGAATTACCTGAGGGTGCCGGCGAACACGCTGGTCCCCTTGCCGGACGAATTGTCATTCTCGGCGGGCGCGGCGATCGCCTGCGGCTCCGGCACCGCCTATAGCGCGCTGCGCCGCATGAACCTATCCGGCAACGACACCATTGCGATCTTCGGCCAGGGGCCGGTGGGACTGGCCGCGACCCAATATGCCAGCGCGATGGGCGCGCGCGTGATCGCGCTCGACATCAGCCAGCAGCGGCTCGACCGCGCCAAGGCCTTTGGCGCCGATGCGACCGTCAATCCCGGCTCCAACGATCCCGTGGCGGCGATCAAGGACCTGACCCATGGCCGCTACGCCGACCTCACGCTGGATACGTCGAGCAATTCCGACGCGCGGCTGAATGCGATCCGCGCCACCAAGGTGTGGGGCACCATGTGCTTCGTCGGCGAAGGCGGCAACGTCCACATCGATGTCAGCCCGCATCTGCTTCGCCGGCAATTGACGCTGGTCGCGTCCTGGACCTTTTCGAATATCATCCAGGCCGAATGCGCGCGGTTCTCGGTCGAGCGCGGCATCGATGTCGACCAGCTCTTCACCCATCGCTGGAAGCTCGACCAGGCCGAAGAGGCCTACAGGCTGTTCGACAAGCAGGTCGACGGCAAGGGCGTGTTCTTGATGTGATCAATCCGGGAGATGCAATCGTGAGCCATGACCGTTCATCCGTTGAAGCCGTGGTCAACCACTATTTCGACGCGCTATATGAAGGCGATGCCGACAAGATGGGCACCATCTTCCACCCCTCCGCCGATTTGCGCTGGGTCGAGAAGGGCGAGCTGAAAGTTCTCACCGTGCCCGACTGGCTCGGCTTGATCAGGAAGCGCGCCTCGGCGAAGGCCGACGGCAAGCCGCGCGAGGATTTCATCGTCACCATCGACCGCTCCGACGACAACACCGCCTTCATCAAGGTCCGCTGCCAACTGCCGCCGCGCTACTTCACGGACTATCTGGTGGCGATGAAGCTCAGGGATGGCTGGCAGATCGTGTCGAAATCCTACCGCTACGATCTGCGCGACTGATCATGCCTGCACGCCCACGCGCGTCGCGGCTGCATCGCCCTCCCCACGGCGGAGATTACCGGAGATCACGCGCGCGACGACCGCCGGGTGCAGCAGCCGTTCCGGCGGCGCCTTGAGATTGGCGACCTGCACGAAGGCGGCGGTGAGCCTGGCGTCATGGCGCGCTGCCTTGTGCAGCTTGCCGATATACCAGTTGATGAATTTGACCTTGGCGGAGCGCGGACCCGCGACTTCCGGATGCCGGAGATCGTTGCCGACAACGATATCCCAGGGGATGTCGATCGCCGGCTGCACGGCGTTGAAGAAGCGCCGCGCGAGATCGGCGTTGCCCCCAACCGCGAGGCATTCGCCCAGCACCGAAGCCTCCTGCGCCGCGACCGTCATGCCCTGGCCAAAAACCGGATTGAAGCTGCAGACGGCATCACCGAACACCAGGTAGTTGCTCGGAAAGCGCGCCAGCCGCTCATAGCGCCGCCGCAAATTGGCGTTGAATCGATAGGTGGCGAAATCGGTAAGCGGCTCGTTGCGCGAGACGATGTCGTAGACGCCGGGTGTCGGCAGCGAGCGGGCATAGGCCGCGAACATCTGCTCGTCCTCGGGCGCGAGGTCGCCGAGATAGCCACCGATCGACACGATCCATCGATCTTCGGTCTGGAACAGGACCGCGCCATTGCGCCAATTCGGGCTGCTGCCGGCAATGACGAGGGCGGTCTTGCCGCCAAGATCGGTCGGATGGCGACGATAGACGCGCGTGGTGTAGCCGATGCCGATCTCGACTCGTTCTTCCTCAGGCCGGGCATAACCCAAACCCTCGAGCCAGGCCGGGCTCGACGAGCCACGCCCCGAAGCATCGATCACCATATCGGCGAGCACCTCCTGTTCCTCGCCGTTGCCAATCCTGACGCGGACGCCCTGAACGGCGGCCTTGTCGCTGGTGGCGACCAGGCGCTGGACCGCACAGTTCTCGATCGCGCGCACATTGGGCAATGCCAGCAGCCGCCGGCGCACATGGCCCTCCAGCACGGGGCGCGAGGCCAGGACGCCGACCAGGTCGCTCGGCCCCGATTTCAGCGTGATGCCATGGCCGACCCAGACGACGTCACCGACGACGTCGCCCCGCCTGCCGCCGGAAGCGACGACCTCGTCGGTCCAGCCGGGAAAGAACGCCTCGATCACCTCGCCACCGCGCGCGAGCAGGCCATGCGCATGACGGCCCTGTGGCACGCCCTTGCGCGGAATGTCGGCGGCCGGAAAGGCGTCTCGCTCCATCACCGTGACATTTGCGAAAAATTCCGACAGCGCCCTTGCGGCCAACAGGCCGCCCATGCTGGCGCCGATCACAATGGCATGCTCACCAATCTGCTTCATGAAAATGCTCCTGGCTTTGAAAATGCTCCTGCCCTGTGCGCCTGCCCTATTAGTCTTCCGATACGCGGAAAGGTTGCGTCTGTTACGGAGCGGAATCGGAAGCGGTTTTGCGGCATTCGCGCCCGACGCTCACAAAATCGTCAGGTGCGGCCTGAAACCGGGATGGGCCTGATCCGTGCGAACGACACCGGCCGGATTGACGGATGGCGGGCTTCCCTGCCAAACCAGCGCCCGTGGAGGCCAAATTCCAGATCTTTCTGATCCTGCTCGCGGTGCTCGCAGGCACCGCCCTGCTCGCACGGCGGGTCAATATCGCGCCCGCGATCCTGTTGATGCTGGCCGGCATCGCGCTCGCCTTCGTGCCGGGCATGCCCGCGGTCGAATTGCCGCCGGAAGTGGTGCTGCTGCTGGTGCTGCCGCCCCTGATCTATTCGGCGAGCGTCGCGATGAGCTGGCGCGAGTTCAAACAGAACTTGCGCCCCATCGCCCTGCTTGCGGTCGGCTGCGTGATCTTCACGGCCTCTGCGGTTGCCATCGCGACGCATTACCTGATCGGACTGCCCTGGAATGTCGGTTTCCTGCTGGGAGCCATCGTAGCACCTCCCGACGCGGTGGCGCCGCTCGCGATCGCGCGCAGGCTCGGTATCCCCCGCCGCGTCCTGGTCGTGCTCGAGGGCGAGGGCCTTGCCAACGATGCCACCGCGCTGATCCTCTACCGCTTCGCGGTGATCGCGATCACGACCGGTTCTTTCTCGCTCACAAAGGCGAGCGGCGAGTTCTTCGCCATCGTCGCCGGGGAAGCGCTGTTCGGCGTGGCCGTCGGCTGGCTCTCACTCCGCGCGCGCCACTATGCGCGCGATGCGCAGGTTGAGATCACGCTGTCGCTGATCACGCCTTATCTCGCCTATTGGGTGCCCGAACATCTCGGCGGCTCCGGGGTGATCGCCACCGTCGCTTGCGGGCTCTATGTGAGCTGGAACGGCCCGCTGTGGATTTCCTCCGCCACGCGGCTGCAGGGCATCTTCTTCTGGGATTTGGTGATCTATCTGATCGAAGGCCTGCTGTTCCTGCTCACCGGTTTCCAGATGCGGCTGCTTTACGAGAAGTCAAAGGCCTTTCCGCTCGACGACATCCTGCTGGCAACCGCGTTGGTCGCGGCCATCGTCATCGTCGCGCGCTTCGTCTGGGTCTATCCCGCGACCTACCTGCCGCGGGTGATGAGCCCAGCGTTGCGCCGGCGCGATCCGTCGCCGCCCTGGCAATGGGTCTTCATCCTCTCCTTTGCCGGCGTGCGCGGCGCGGTCTCGCTGGCCGCGGCCCTGGCGCTGCCGCTTGCGCTCGCGAACGGCGATGCGTTTCCCAATCGCGATCTCGTGCTGTTCATCGCGTTCGGCGTCATCTTCGTGACGCTGGTAGGTCTTGGCTTCAGCCTGCCGATGGTGGTGCGCTGGCTCGGCGTGGCCGATGCCGCCCACAACGAGCACGTCGCCGAGCATCAATCGGAAATCGCTGCACGGCGCGAGGCGCTGGATGCTGCGCTCCGCTCGCTCGATGCCATCATCGAGAAGCGCGATCTGTCCGACGAGGTCGTCAACCTGTTGCGGGCGCGGCACGAAATCCGGGCGGGTCAACTGCCCGCCTCGCTCGATCCGGAAGCCCATGATGTGTCGGCGGCGGGAACGGGATTGACGCGCGAGTTGATCGCCGCCGAGCGCAAGTTCATCCACATGATGCTGCGCGACGGCAAGATCACCGACGAAACCCGCCGCCGGATCGAGCGCGACCTCGATCTGGAGGAAGCGAGCCTCGCCAACCGGGAATACCGGGCGACGCCGCTGTGAGCACCGGCTTTATGATTTGGTGAAGGTCCAGGCTCCGGAACAGCCGATGCTGTTGCGCCAGCTACCGCTGCCGAACGAGCTTGATGACATTCTGCCCCAAAACTGTCCGGGAAGGATTCCGCCCGACTTGAAGCTGCCGGACACACGTCCGTCCGCAGTGACCCGCCCACCTCCGTTGGCGCCGCCCGTGATGACGCCGTTCTTGATCGTGATCTGACTCCGGACCGGCTTCGTGCAGCTCCCTGTCGTGTTGTTGGTCCATGTGCCATCGTAGATGGCGACACCACGCCCTTCCTTGCGTTCATCGGAGGGTTTTTTCGTCGCCGGCACCTGCTGAACCGGCGGCAGCGTCGCGACCTGACTTGGGTGATCCTGACTTGGCCTATCCTGATTTGGCTTATCCTGAGAGGGCGAAGGGGCGTTCGAGGAAGGCGCGGGTGTCTCGACTGCCGAAGCGTTCGTCGCCGGCGATTTATTCGGACTCTCGGCGAGATTTGCCGCGACTGGCGGTTCCTGTTTGGCCGCAAAGTAGAAGCTGCCGTCGATCGGCGACGACGATACCCACGGCTGCTGCTCGCCTGCCGTGGCCTTCTTCACCGTCAGCCCGACATTGTTGAAGACGTCGAAGACGCCAAGCCCGGGCTTGCGGATGGTCTGAGCCAAAGCCTTGGTGTAGGGGCTGTTGCCGTCGACGCCGTCGAGCGCAATGCTCCCGGGCTGGGTGGCGAACGAGATCAGCGTGCCTTCCGGCGCCCGTATTTGCGCGAGGCCCGCATCGATGGCGCGAAATCCGCGGCCTGCGAACGGATTGTTGCGGCACGCGTCGAGCATGACGAGATTGAGCCGCGTGCCGGACGCTTCCATCTGGCGCAACACGAGGGACAGATCGTCGAGTTCAAAATCGGCGTCCGCTTCTCGCGTCGGATTGGCTCCGGTCGGCACCAGATAGTTCGTGCCGCGCAGTTGCAGGCCATGACCGGCGTAATAGAACAACCCGACATCGGCACCGCGCAATTTGGCGCCGAAGGTACGGATCGCCTCGTCGAGCGCCGCCTTGTCGAGGTCGAGCTGGGCATCGTCGCCGATCAGCGTGAAACCCAATTCCTTGAGCGTTTTTGCCATCAGCCGGGCATCGCCCGCCGGATTGGCCAGGCTCGGAATGAATTTGTAGTGTGCATTGCCGACGACCAGCGCGATGCGGTTCTCGGCCGCGGCCGGCAGGGCGGCGATCGTCAGCAACAGCAGAGCAGATAAGAAGAGGGTCCTGAAAACCCGGCACATCGACGCCTCCCATGCCGCGCTGACGAAGTTAAACCCATTGCCGAGTGAACATATGTGACCAAGCTCATACAGGGGCGACAAACTGCCGTATGATCAAGAGAATCATCAAAGCGGCGGCCGCAGCTCCCTTCGTTTTCACTTGCGATCGGCGGTCGCCTGCAGCGGCGGCGCGGGTACGCCGCAATATTCCTTCAGCGCATCCGTCACCGCGCCGATGGTCTTGTCCTGACGTTCGGTCGAAGCGACCTCAAGCTCTTCGTCGCGGTTGATGATCGAGCCGGCTTCCAGCAGCACCGCCGGCATGCGCGTCCGCATCAGCACGACGAGATTGTCGTAGCGATAGACACCGGCCGCACGGTCCAGGAGATCGTGCCGGTACTTGCCCATAATAGGCATCGAATACTGGTCGGCAAACTTGTAGCCGTTCGCCTTCATCCGCTTGCCGATCATTCTGGCGAACGCGAAACTCGCCTCGAAGTCGGCGTTGTCATGGGAGACGAACAGTCCCCAGCCCGCAAAACGGTCGCTGAACTTGCTTTTCTTGCCCTCGAAGTCCCAGTTCTCCATGAACTTGTCGGGCACGGAATCATGATGGACCGACAGGAACAGATCGGCATTGGAGCCGTTCGCGGTGGCGACGCGCTTGATCAGGCTTGGCCGCGCCCTGCCTTCCGTTATCATCAGTCGGGTCCGTTCAAACCCTTCCGATTTGAGTTTTTCGACCAGCCGTGTGGCGAGGCGCAGGTTGAAATCATACTCGGGAACGTTGCGCGCGCTCAGCGCGCCGTCCGACTTGCGGGTATGTCCGACGTCGACGACGAGGCGGAATTTTGCAGGCTCGCATTTCCTCGCCACCAGCTTTGACGGTGGCGACGCCTCGGCGGCTTCGGATTTGACGGACCGCGCCTTCGCCACGGCGGCGTGCAGCGAGGCCGCCGCGTCCTTTGGCGTGGGGTGTCTTGCCGGCGCGGCCTGCTTTGCCGGAGGGGCATGCCTTGATTGACTGGTGGATTTTGGCGCGTCGCCCTTTTTGCCCCTGAGGAAGTCGAAAAAGCCGGCATGGCTCGCTTGCATCGGCAGCAACGCGAGAGCAACCGCCGATGCGATGATCGTGCCGCCGAGCAGACGGATGCCGGGGCGCGACGCGGCGGGTGTGCGCGAAGAGGACAACGATCCCTACTCCGCCGCCACGGTGCGCGGCCGGCCGACAAAGCCCGCGGCATCGCCGAAGCGCTCGACCATCACAGCGGCCAGGTCCTTGGCCCTGTTGGTGACGCAGGCGCCGGAGCGCACCGCGTAGCGGTCCTGATGTTTCACCTGCGGCGGCACTTCGCCGCGCTCCAGCGCGCGCGCCAGATCCAGCACCAGCTTGCGGAAATGCATGATGCCGAGATCGGTCGGTCCCAGATGCTCGCGGGTGCGGTCGGCGATCGGGCCCTGGCTGTCCTGCACGGCCGCATCCTGTTCGGAGACGCCCTTGATGCCGGTATAGCTATTGGTCTTCTGCAGCTTGCGATCGATCAGATAGTCGTTGGCCTTGTTGCGCAGCGGAATGTAGTTCTCGTCGACCACCGACATCACGCCGTTGCCGCGGGCGTAACCGTCGCGCTCCGCTTGCGTCAGCGGCCGCTCCGGATTCCAGGCATAGGTATAGATCCAGCAATTGGTGTCGGTGACGGGCACGAAGGTCTGGCCGAAGATGTTCTCGCCCGGCATCGAGCTTGGGGCATAAGAGTGGAACGGCATCAGGAACTGGGCGATGCGCCAGTAGATGTTGTCGCTGCCGGTCAGCCTGCCGCCGGCGACCACGAGACCCGCCTCGTGCGGATTGACCTTGATCACCGGACGCGGATCCTCGGCGATCCATCGCATGTGGTCGGTCGCGACCCGCGTCAGCGGATTCACAAAATGCTTCTTGATGTCGAGGATCTCGTTCTCCTCCTTTTCGAAGGAGAGATGGGCGAAGGTGAAATGCGCGGTGTCGATCGAGCCTTCCAGCGCCTGCACCCAGTTGCAGTCCTGCCATTTCTTGGTGACGTAGCGGTGCGAGGGCGGCACCAGCGCCATTTCCAGATCGGGCAGGTCCGGCGTGGCCTCCGCCGGGCCCATATAGGCCCAGATGATGTCGCCCCATTCGCGCACCGGATAGGACTTGATGCGGATCTTGTCCTTGGCGCTGAGGTCGGGATAGGACGTGGGCATGTCGAGGCAGGCGCCGTCGGTGTCGAACTTCCAGCCGTGATAGACGCAGCGGATGCCGCATTCCTCATTGCGGCCGAGCCAGAGATTGGCGCCGCGATGCGGGCAATACTGATCGATGACGCCGACCACGCCGCGGGTGTCCCGGAAGGCGAGCAGTTCCTCGCCCATCACCACGATCTTCTTCGGCTCGCCGTCAGCCTCCGGCAATTCCTCCGACAGCAGCACGGGAATCCAGAACCGGCGCAGCAATTCGCCCATGCCGGTGCCCTGACCGCTTTCGGTCAGGTACTTATTGTCCTCTGCGCGGAGCATGGCGGACCTCCCGGGGATTCGTCTTAATTCGGCAAGCTTCGCGCAGCCGATGCAGGGCGTCAACGCGGAAGGTGGAGCGAAATCGCAAACCATCTTCATTCCCGCGGCACGAAATGCCCGGGTGATGCATCGTCGTGTCCCTCGAAATCAGGAGGGCACAGGGAATGCCGGATGCCGAAACGCACCCGCGAGCCTTGCGTGCAAAAGGGAAGATAGCACGCACGCAAGTCGTGACAGGTACGCCGAACATTCCGGCATTCCCTGCGCGATGGTGTTACGGCTTATACGCGCTCTCCCCGGGGTGCCGGGCTTGATAGCCCCCGTCGCCTTTGAGAGGATCGCCCTCCAAGACTTGACGCCAGCATCGGGGCGCCAGGACCACGCGATTTCGCCGTCCGCGCCCTTATCGCTCGCCTGGCGATACCGGCGCGTCCACCGCATCCTGTTCCAACGTCCGCGGCGATTGGCCAAACGCCCCTCCAGGTGGAATCAGGATGCGGAGAGCGTGGCATATTTTTCGGAAAACCGGAAGAGATAATCTTTGGTTCGAAGGCGGAAATTTCAAATTACCTTGAATCCGTTCGGGAAATCGGATTTTTGCGCAGTCGATTTTGGCGCGGCGGGTTGGGTGAACACGGGGTCAGAGTTCGAATCTCCCCAGGCGCGCCACTCACATCCTCGTCCGCTCCCAACATGCCGAGCGCGCAGAAGAAGCAGTGTTTCTTGATAAGGCAGGATGCAGTGGATCATTTGGAGATCGAGGCACTGCGAAGGCAAAGGCGTTGCGCCGTTACCGTGCAGTCAAGCTGCTTGCCAAGTTGACAGGGGATCGGCGCCAAATCGATTCATACCGGGAGTGCCCGGGAGAGCCCCCAGAATTATTTGTCCGCCTGGAATGCAGAGCCACGGAATCAACCACCAACCAGATTTATCGAGGTCGTGAAGTCGCTTCGCCGCCGCGGCGAGATGTATCCAACAGCCAGGAAAGGCTATGATAGCGGCGCTGTCGCTTTTTACTACGTCGATAGAGAGGTACAGCGCTGCGAAGATGGACACATAAAATGCGAGGAGACAAAGCCAGTATTTTGCGCGGTTAATGCGACCGGAGAAACTAAAGAATATCGCCCACCAATTCATTTCCCCCTCCCGAGAGCAGCGACCTTAGCACAATTCCCCTGCTACTCCAGAAAAGTTCTGTTCGTGGTTGTGACCGTGCGTGACGACGACATCTGTAGAATCATTTTGGCCCGAAAGGCCACACGACATGAGCAGACCGGTACTACGCAGGTGACCGTGAAACGTAGTGAGCCCCTTTTCGCGGGGCCGCGCCAATTGGACGCGACTCGATGCGATGAGCGACGAGGAGTTGATGGCTGCCGCGCGGTCCTACCTGATGCACAACCGCTCACGCCCGAACAACTTGCTAATATGCGCCGGGTGTCGCGCGTGAAGGTGCTGCGACCGCGCCTCGGGATGACGCAGGCGGGAATTTGCCGAAGCCTTCCATCTGCCCATCACGACGTTGCGCGATTGGGAGCAGCGCCGCAGCACGCCCGACGCACCAGCCCGTGCGTTGTTGCTGGCCGTCGAGCGCAACCCGAAGGTCATGCGGAGATTGCTTGCGGATAATGCGGCGTAGTCTCAGCGACTTTCTCGACCTGCGGAGCGCCACATCATAGCGCCACAGCGAAACTATAGTGCCCATCTTCATCGGCCGCGGCGCGCCAGTCTACGATTTTTCGCGACTGGGTGGGCGCCGATTACAGCCAATGATGCCCCTCTCATGGCAGCCGCCGTTGCGGTGTTGCTGCCACGGTGCTCGCGCTCAGGCGGCTCTCGGACGAAGCGTAGGAATGCCGCTCACATCCTCTTCGCGTTCCGCGTGCCACGTATCGTAAGCCGCCTGCATGCGTACCCAGACCCCGGCGCCGTCGCCAAACAACTTGCCGAGTCGAACCGCAACCGCCGGAGAGACCGGCTTGCGCTCGCGCAAAACGTCGTAGAGATGCTGCCGTGAAATGCCGAGAAGCTGTGCAATCTCGGCTTTGGTCTTGCCGGTCGCCGGGATCACGTCCTCTCTCAGCAAAGCGCCAGGATGGGTCGGGCAGCGATCCGGATTCCGCTTGGCGCCATAGACCATGATTGTCTCTCCTCAGTGATATTGTTCGAAATCAACCCGGCACGCATCGCCGTCCTCGAATTCAAACGTGACGCACCAAGGCCCATTCACATGGACAGAATAGCGCGTGGGTTTGAAGCCTCTCAAAGCATGAAAATCAAAGCCCGGGATATTCATTTCCCGCGGCGTCGCCGCGGCATCCAAGCGATCCAGCCGACGAAGGATACGTTCATGCATCTTCGCATCGATCTTCGACGTTCGCCCCTTCTCCCAAAGTTCGGCGAGAGGCTTGCTCTTGAAGCTTCGGATCATGCTGTTGGCAGCGTAAGCGATTGGCTGACTGCTGTCAACAATTAGCTTACGTGTTGTGGAGCAACAAGCGTAGCGCCCGTGCTCCGGCGTCGCTGTCCCGCCAAGAATCGCGTACTAGCGCGCGCGGCATCATAGCGCCACTGCGAGCGCGTAGTGCCCATCTTCATCGGCCACGGCGCGCCATGAGCGTCCGGCGATTCCATGCGGCACGCGCCGCATCCGCGTCCTACCGCCAGCCCTGCGGCCCCTGATTCCAGCCCTGGGGCTGCGGCACCTGATTATAGTACGGGCCGCCGCGCCGGCGCGCATTGCCATTTTGCGGATTGCCGGCCTGTGGGTCCGGACCGCGCTGGAAGAAGAAACCAAAGCCGCTGTCGCCCCAGCCGTTGTCGCTCGCCATGACATCGACCACGGGCGTGGGCCGGCGCGTGATGAAGCCGCCCTGGGGCTGGTTGTTCAGCACCGCGACGAACTCGGTACGATAGTTGGTCTCCTTGCTCAGCGGTTCGTCCGAGATGACGATCGAGGATCGCGGCAATGCGGTCGGCGCGATGCGATCGAGCACATCCTGCGGGAAGGTGACGCGGTCGAGTGCGTCCCTGGCGTCGTCGCCGCTGTCGATCGTGACCACGCTCCAGCGCAGTCCGGTATCGCTCTTCGCCATCGCCGTGAAGATGTGGGTGCCGAGCGGCCGCTCGGGGTTGCGGATCGTGACGGGCACCTCGATGGTCGTATCGAACACCTCGCCGCCGCCGTCCGGCGCCGGCTTGTGCGTGTTGCGGCGGACGTAGAGCTTTTGCGTCGCGCGGCTGATGTAGACCGAGACCGGCTCGAGCGCGAGCTTCGCCTCGGTCGCTGCCTTCGCGGTCTCGGCCTTCCTGGCCGCCGCGGGCTTGGCGGCGTCCTTTGCGGCAGCGGCGGCGTCGCGCTTCGGCTGCGCGTCCGCCTTGGCGGTGTCGAGCTGCGTCGCCGCGGCGGCGGCCCTGGTGGCGGCCTTCTGCTTCAGCTCCTCGGCCTTCGCCCTGGCCTGATCGGTCTTGGCATTGGCGAGCACCTTGTCGGCATAGGCGAGCTCGCCGTCGGCGCGCGCCTTCTGCTGTTCCAGCTTGCGCAGCATCGCCGGAAGCGATGCCGCCTCGCGCGCCGTGGCCGCGGCGGCTCTTTTCGCGTCGTCGGCCGCAATGGCGGCGTCATCGGCCTCGCGCGCGAGCTTTTCGGCACGCGCGGGAACCGCAGCGATGGCTTCCGCCTTCGGCACGAACAGCGCCGGATGGGAGAACGCGACCGGCTCGGCGTCGTTCGGCGAGATGATCACGCGCATCCCGATCTGCGTCTTGTCGAACAGGTCCTCGGCGAAGCCAAAGGGCATCCGCACGCAGCCGTGCGAGGCCGCATAGCCCGGCAACGGCCCGCCGTGCAGCGCGATGCCGTTCCAGGTGATGCGCTGCATGTTCGGCATCCATGCATCGTCATACATGGTCGAGTGATGATCCTTGTCCTTCTCGATGATGGCGAAGACGCCGGCAGGCGTCTCGCGTCCCGTGGTGCCTGTCGACACCGGCGCGCGCAGGATCCAGCCGTCGGCATCGTAGAAGGTGACCCGCTGGCTCTTGATCGACACGATCGCCATGATCGGCTCGCCGGCCTCGCGCGGCGCCACGGCCTCGACGGCTGACGCAGGGCGCGCCTGTCTGGCCGCAGCGCCGGCGGTGAGGGCTGTCAGGGCGGCCATCGCCGCGAACGTCACAATGGCGGCATGTCCCCAACGCCGCATCGCCACGGTGGACTGCGCCGTCGTAAGTCGATTCACCATGCCATGTCCCGTTTGCAATGCCTGTCCACGCTTATGTCGATCAAGTGTCGGATTTGTGGATTTGACGAACACCGGCACCATCCACGTCGCCAATTCATTCATTGAGACAATCGACGCGATCCGGTGACGATTCTCTCATATACGACAGTACGCGCAGGAGGAAGGGCGGCTCGCGGCTGGTCGCTCTCCGTGACAGCCGTCCTATACCGGCCGCTCGCCCTTCACCGTGACGCGCGTCCCGGCGCGGGTATGCGGCCAATAGTCCCACATCGCCCGGTGCTGGGCACAGCGGTTGTCCCAGAACGCGATCGCGTTCTCGGTCCAGCGGAAGCGGCACTGGAACAGTGGATTCTCCGCGTGCTGGTAGAGATAGGCGAGCATCGCGTCGCTCTCGTCGCGGGGAACGCCGACAATGGCTCGGGTGAAGCCGCGGTTGACATAGAGTGCCTTCTTGCCGGTCACCGGATGGGTACGCACCACCGGATGCTCCGCGCGCGGGTAAGTCGGCTTGTCGGCGACGCCGTAATTGGCATAGAGGCCGCGATAGGTCGACTCGCCGTCATGCAGCGCGTTCAGCCCGTCGAGATAGACCTTCATGCGGTCCGAGAGCGCCTCATAGGCGGCATACATGTTGGCGAACAGCGTGTCGCCGCCGCGCGGCGGGCATTGCCTGATGTAGAGGATCGAGCCCATCGGCGGCTCCTCGTCGCAGGACACGTCGGTGTGCCAGCCCTCGCCATTGGCGCGGGGGGAATCCTTGTCGGCGTAGATCCTCATCAGCGCGGGATCGTCGCCCTCGTGGGGTGCGGCGGGATGAATGTGCAGCTCGCCGAACTTGCGGCCGAAGGCGAGATGCTGCTGCGGGCTGATGTGCTGGTCGCGGAAGAAGATCACGAGGTTTTCGGCGAGCGCGCGATGGATCTCGTCCATCTGGCGGTTGGAGGGCGCATCGCCATCGACGAGCCTGCCGATATCGACGCCGGAAATCTCCGCGCCGATGATCGGCGTCAGCTTCTCGACGCCGATGGTCTCATAGGGCTCGGATTCATCAGCGACGTGCCGATAGCGGGGTCCCTGCTTGCCTGACAGCGAGCTCATGCGATTCCTCCCGGCTAGAATTGGGGGAGCATGGTAGCCTCGCGCGAAAGAAGCGCAACACACTCCACCGTCGTCCCGGACAAGCGAGCGTGAGCGAGCGCCGATCCGGGACCCATTACCACAGGCGCACGTTGTTGCGCACGCTGGTGCAACAGCGCGACACAACAATAAAAGTCTGTGGTAATGGGTCCCGGCCTTCGCCGGGACGACGGCGGAGGATTACTCCGCCGCGGTCACGGCTTCCGGCGCCTTGGCGCCCTTGCCGTAGCGCTGGTCGATGTAGTCGATCACCAGCGCCTGGAAGTCGGCGGAAATCGTCGGTCCCCGCAGGGTACGGAACTTCTTGCCGTCGACGAACACGGGCGCGGCCGGCGCTTCGCCGGTGCCGGGCAGCGAGATGCCGATATTGGCGTGCTTGGATTCGCCAGGGCCGTTGACGATGCAGCCCATCACCGCGACGTTGAGCTCCTCGACGCCGGGATACTTCGTCTTCCAGCCCGGCATCTCGTCGCGGATGAAATCCTGGATCGAGCGCGCCAGCTCCTGGAAGGTCGTCGAGGTGGTGCGGCCGCAGCCGGGGCACGCTGCAACGAGCGGCACGAAGGTGCGGAAGCCCATGGTCTGCAGCAATTCCTGTCCGACCTGCACTTCGCGCGTGCGGTCGCCGCCGGGTTCCGGGGTCAGCGAAATGCGAATGGTGTCGCCGATGCCCTGCTGCAGCAGGATGCTGAGCGCAGCGGACGAAGCGACGATGCCCTTCGAGCCCATGCCGGCCTCGGTGAGGCCGAGATGAATGGCGTAGTCCGAACGGCTCGCCAGATCCTGATAGACCGCGATCAGATCCTGCACGGCCGAAACCTTGGCCGAGAGGATGATGCGGTCCTTGGGCATGCCGAGCTCGATGGCGCGCGCGGCCGACAACAGCGCCGACTGCACCATCGCCTCGCGCGTCACCGCACGCGCATCGCGCGGATTGGCCGAGGCCGTGTTCTCGTCCATCAGCCTGGTGAGCAGCTCCTGGTCGAGCGAACCCCAGTTCGCGCCGATGCGGACGGGCTTGTTGTTCCTGTTCGCGATCTCGATGATGTCGGCGAATTGCGTGTCGCGCTTGTCCTTGAAGCCGACATTGCCGGGATTGATGCGGTATTTGTCGAGCGCCTCGGCGCAGGCCGGATATTGGGCGAGCAGCTTGTGGCCGATATAGTGGAAATCGCCGATCAGGGGCGTGTTGATGCCGCGCTTGCGCAGGCCGTCGCGGATATGCGGGACGGCGGCGGCCGCCTCCTCGCGGTCGACGGTGATGCGTACCATTTCGGAGCCGGCGCGCGAGAGCGCCGCGACCTGCGCGATCGTGCCGTCGACATCGGCGGTGTCGGTGTTGGTCATCGACTGCACCACGATCGGCGCGCCGCCGCCGACAGCGACGTGGCCGACCTTGACCTGCGTGGTCCGGTGCCGGGCGCTCGGGCCGGCGATGTCGATTTCAGCGAGTTTTTCGGGCTTGTTCATGGGGCAACCGAATATCAGGTTTTGGTGACAATCACCAAGGGGACGGGCAAGGGGATTAGACAGGGCGTCGCGGGTTACCCGGAATGGAGTGTTTCAATCGTTAATTCAACAGCTTACCGAGCCGGCCACGGCCCATGACAGGCTGTTCCGGAGGCAGCTTGCCTGACCGCTATATTGGACCGGATCGCCCCAAATCAAAGGGCAAAACGCCGCCTTTTCATGTGATCTACCGCACCCTAACATCCTGACATATGTCGGGAGGCAGCGATGTCGGTTCGAAATGAATTGATCAGCACAGCGGAACTCGCGAACCAACTCGGCCAGCCCAGCCTGCGCATCTTCGACTGCACGACGAGGCTGGAATACCTGCCGGCCGGCAGCGATGCGCCCTATAACGTCGTGCCCGGACGCGACACATTCGACGCCGGACATATCCCGGGCGCGGACTTCCTCGATCTGCAGGGCGAGTTTTCCGACCAGCGCACCAGGCTGCGCTTCATGATGCCTGCCACGGCGCAGCTCGAAGCGGCGTTCGGGCGCCACGGCGTCGGCAACGACAGTTTTGTCGTGCTCTATTCCATCGGCACGGCGATGTGGGCGACCCGGTTCTGGTGGATGCTGAAATCGCTGGGCTTCGACAATGTCGGTGTGCTCGACGGCGGGCTGGACAAATGGAAGGCGGAAGGCCGCGCGCTCGAGAGCGGGCCTGCGAAGGGTTATCCGCCGGCGACATTCACCGCGCGGCCGCGCGGGGGATATTTCGTCGACAAGAACGATGTGCTCGCCGCCGGCGGCGAGCGCGACACGATGGTGGTCAACGCGCTCAGCGAGCAGCTCCATAGGGGCCTGGAGCCGAGCCGCTACGGACGTCCCGGACATATTCCCGGCAGCTGCAACGTCTCGGCGGCAACGCTGGTCGATCCCGCGACCAAGGCCTTCGTGCCGCTCGCGGACGCCGAGAAGAAATTCGCCGCCCAAGGCTTTTCCCGCGACAAGCGCGTGGTCGCCTATTGCGGCGGCGGCATCTCCGCCACCATCGATCTCTTCATGTTGCACCGGCTCGGCTACGACAAGCTCACGCTCTATGACGGCTCGATGGGCGAATGGGCCACGGATGAGTCGTTGCCGATAGAGACGGGTTGAGTCTGTCTTCTCCCTCTCCCCGCTCTGGGGTGAGGGGCTGCTTCCGCAAGAACGGTGAGAGTTGGACTCGCGGAGAGTCCCCCTCACCCGGCGCTACGCGCCGACCTCTCCCCGCATCCGCCTTCGCCAGAAGGCGGGCTTCGGCGGACAAGCGCGGGGCGAGGTGAGAAGAGAGCGTATTGCTCAAGTCGATGTAAACATCATCATGCGCTAAGCCGGCACATTCGGGTCGGGCACGACCTTCGGTCCGGTCATTTCCGGCCGGTTGACGAGATAGAGCCCGGCGACGACGAGCAGCGCCGCGACGCCAAAGGAAAGCGTCAGTTTCTCATCCAGGATGAAATAGCTCGCCACCACGCCGAACAGCGGCGTGATGAAGCTGAAGGCCGACAATTTGCTGGCGGAATAGGACTGCACCAGCGCGAACCAGACCGCAAAGGTCAGACCCACGACCCAGATCGCCTGATAGGCGATGACCGATAGCGCGAGCGGACCCGGGACATGCGTGATCTTCTCGCCGAAGAACCAGGCGGCGGCGCCCAGGATCGGAATCGAGATCGCAACCTGATAGGACAGCGCCTTCTCCGGCGCGGCGACACTCAATTTCGTCGCCTTGGCAATCAGCGTGGTCGCGCCCCACAGCGCGCCGCCGCAGACCACCATGAGGTCGCCGAGCAATACGCTCGCATCGACATTGGCCTGCGGCACGCCGATCGCAAGCGCGACGCCGGCAAAGCTCAGCGCGAGCCCGGCCCATTGCGAGGCGCGCAGCCGCTCGCCCAGCACCTGGTAGGAGCCGAGCGCCACGAAGAACGGCGCGGTGTAGAGAAACACCGCCGCGCGCGACGCTGTGGTGAAGCGCAGGCCCTGATAGATCAGCGCGAATTCGATGCCGAAGATGATGCCCGAGATCACGCCGGGGCCGAGCGAGCCGTCGCGCAGCGAGAAATCCGCTCTTCGCCACCAGCCGACGAGCAACAGCACCGGCAGCGCGCCGATCGAGCGGAACATCGCTTGCATCATCGCAGGAACGTCGGGCAGCGCGAGCTTCACGGCGACCTGGTTGAATCCCCAGGACAGGCACAGCATCAGCATCAGCGCAACAGCTCCCGGGCTGAGCGGCCGCCCGGTGGTGGACTTCACTTCGTTTGACGGCATTTCTTCCCTTGGGGCCGGCTTGACGCCGTTTTGATTGTTCTAGGCGGCCTTCTGGCAATGCGCGCAGGTGCCGGTGATTTCGACGACGGAGAGCTTTGGCGCAAAGCCCGTGGCGCGCGCAGCGGTGGAAAGGCTCTGCGCCACGGGGGCTGCCGGAATCTCGCCGACCGAACCGCAGCGCTCGCAGATCAGGAATGCCACCATCGCCGCCGAATCATGATCATGCGCGCAGGCGAGATAGGCGTTGCGGCTTTCGATCCGGTGCACCAGCCCGTTGGCCATCAGGAAATCAAGCGCGCGGTAGACCGTGATCGGGGCCGGCCGCGGCATCGATTTGGCAAGCTCGTCGATCACCTCATAGGCCCCGAGCGGCCGGTGGCTCGATAACAGCGCCTGCAGCACCTGGCGGCGGATCGGGGTGAACTTTTGCGCCCGTTCCCGGCAGACCCGCTCGGCATGGCTGATCGCTTCCGCCGTGCAGCGGTTGTGGTCGTGGTCAGGCGCAGGAAAGGCCGGCTTGGTCGTGGTCATTGGCCGCACTTCTAGCATTTTGGCCCACGATCCCAAAGCCCGGGGGCGGAACCGGCCCCGAGCCATGTGCTGAGAGCAAATCTGGTGCCCGTTGACCCAAGGTGAAAAATTCATAAGCTTGCTTATTATATCGCAAGCTTATGGAGATTTTGGCGTTATGAACCGCGGTTCCGTCGACATGAATTTCTTCTTTGCCCTGGCCGAGTTGCAGCGGCTGACGCGCGTCTATGCCGACAAGGAGGCGGCGCGCTACGGCATTACCCGTGCGCAATGGGCGGTGCTGGCCAAGGTCGAGCGCACCGAGGGCATGAAGCAGACGGAACTCGCCGAGCAGATGGAGATGCAGCCGATTACCTTGACGCGGCTGATCGACAAGCTCTGCGACAATGGCTGGATCGAGCGCCGCGGCGACGAGAACGACCGCCGCGTCAACCGTCTCTATCTGAAGAAGGCGGCCCGCCCGCTGCTCGCCAAGCTCGCGGGCCTCCGCTTGGAGCTGACCGCCACTGCGCTGGAGGGAATCAATCCCGCCGACGCCCACCGGCTTCTCACCCAACTCGAAGCCATCAAGGAAAACGTGCGTAACGCCATTCAGGGTCATGAAGCCGAAGCGCCCAAGAAGGAGCAGCGCTATGGCTGATCCCGTTCTCAAATTCCCGCCCGAACAGAAAGGCGCGCCTTCCGGCCGCCCGACCAGGAAGCTTGCCGCGGAACCGCGACGGCGGCTGATGGCCGGCATGCGGCGCTATCGGCGCGTCCTGCTGCTGGTCGTGCTGCCGCTTGCGGCCGCGATCGCAGGACTCGTGTTCTATCTCAATGGCGGCCGCTATGTCGGCACCGACGACGCCTATGTCGGCGCGCAGAAGGTGCTGATCACGCCCGACATCTCGGGCAAGATCATCAAGGTGGTGGTGAAGGAAGGCCAGAACGTCAAGCAGGGCGATGAGCTGTTCGAGATCGATCCCGAACCGTTCCAGCTCGCGCTCAACCAGGCCAAGGCCCAGCTCGAACAGGCCAGGACCACGTATGAAAACCTCGTCGCGAATGTCAAAATCTACGGCCAGATGCTCGACCTCGCGCAGCAGGGCGTCGATCTGAAGCAGCGCGACGTCAACCGCAAGCAGGCGCTGGTCGACCAGAAGGTCGGCTCGCAGCTCGACCTCGACAATTCCGCCACCGGCCTCGTCACCGCGGGCGCGCAGGCGCAATTCGTCAAGCAGAACCTCTCGAACGCCAAGGCGCAACTGCTCGGAAATCCCGAACTGCCGATGGCGGAGTTTCCGCCCTACGCGCAGGCCAAGGCGCAGCTCGACATGGCGCAGCGCAATCTCGACCACACCGTGCTGCGCGCGCCGATGGCGGGCGTCGCGACCCAGGTCGAGCAGATCCAGCTCGGCCGCTACGTCATCGCCGGCACGCCGGTGTTCTCGGTGATCGACGTCGCCAACCCCTGGGTCGACGCCAACCCGAAAGAATCCGACTTCACCTATGTCAACGAAGGCCAGCCGGTCACGCTCGAAGTCGATGCGTTCCCGAACCACGTGTTCAAGGGCACCGTCGGCTCGCTCTCGCCCGGCACCGGCGCGCAATTCGCGATCCTGCCGCCGCAAAACGCCACCGGCAACTTCGTGAAGGTGGTGCAGCGCGTGCCGGTCCGCATCTATTTCGACAAGGACGATCCGTTCGTGAAGAAGCTGAAGGCCGGGATGAGCGTCTATGCCACCATCGATACCGGCCACAAGCGCTCGCTCGCCGGCCTGCTCGGCTTCTCGTCCGCTTCCGCCACGAAGGAATAGCAGACGATGTCGCCGACCACGGTGCCAGCATCGTCCATGGTTCCGGGCCTTCGCCGGAACATGGTGACGATCTGCGCCATGACGGCGACCATCATGCAGGCGCTCGACACCACCATTGCAAACGTTGCCCTGCCCTATATGCAGGGCTCGCTGTCGGCGTCGCAGGACCAGATCAACTGGGTGCTGACCTCCTATATCGTCGCGGCCGCGATCATGACCGCGCCGGTCGGCTGGGTCGCCAACCGCTTCGGGCGCAAGCGCATCTTCATCATCTGCTCGGGCGGCTTCACCCTCGCTTCCGTGCTGTGCGGGCTCGCGCAGGACATCAACCAGATGGTGCTGTTCCGCCTGCTCCAGGGCGTGTTTGGTGCTGCGCTGGTGCCACTGTCGCAAGCGGTGATGCTCGATTCCTATACGCTGCAGGAACGCGCCAAAGCGATGTCGATCTGGGGCATGGGCGTGATGATGGGCCCGATCATGGGCCCATCGCTCGGCGCCTGGCTCACC
>Ga0207707_10001046_pt1 | contig 26538 bp, 25 predicted proteins | sample KBSC83BmetaG_FD_184336 | JGI IMG/M metagenome (GOLD analysis project Ga0207707, IMG submission 184336) | Corn rhizosphere microbial communities from Kellogg Biological Station, Michigan, USA - KBS C8-3B metaG (SPAdes) (version 2) | ecosystem: Host-associated > Plants > Roots > Rhizosphere ... | reverse complement strand
CCCGGAGGAGGCGGAGCTTTCAAGGTCGCAGTTTGCGACCTTGAAGGGCGGCCGCGGCCAGAACATCAAGTACCGCCCCTATGCTTTCACCGAGCACGGCGCCATCCAGGCCGCCAACGTCCTCAGCTCCCCCGCGCCGTGGCGATGGGCGTCTACGTCGTGCGCGCCTTCGTGCAGCTGCGGGAGATCCTCGCCTCGAACAAGGACCTCGCACGCAAGCTCCAGTCCCTGGAACGCTCCCTCGTCGCGCTGGACTTGAAGACTCAGCGCCAGTTCAAGGAGGTCTACGAGGCGATCCGCGCCCTGATGGACCCGCCCCCGGCCAAGCGCCGCGGCATCGGCTTCACCGCCGATCTGGAGAGCAAGGGGTAGCGGCTGGCAGGCATGGGCCAGGCCACTTTGGCCCTGAGGCCCGCTCGCTGCCTATCCCGCCCTCGGGCGGATGATATGGACCACCGGACGGAGCCAGCCCCGTTGAGTCCCAATCGCTCACCGGATTGTCGTAGACGTAAACGTACGGATTGATTCCGCCAGGATGAGATTCCCCGTCCCATCGTACTCGCCGATCAAGTGCCCGGCCTCATCGTACGCGAAGTTGACGATTGAGCTCGGGGTCACCTTGCGAACGCGCTGACCCAGAGCATTGGACAGGTACGTCGTCTCCGGTAGAGCTCGTAGCCGAGATCATGCGCAGCGCTCAGTCGCTCAGCTCGCGCGCCCACCGCTCACGCGCGCAGCACGTGTAAGTGGTCGCGCGGTGCGGGCGAAGTGTTGTTGCTCGGCGGCACGTGACGGGCGCCGCGCGACGGGCGTTAGCGCGCCTGCCCACGTGACGACTCAAATCTCGCGACGGCGCATCTGGCAGGCGCGGTAGCCCGTGCGCGGGTACCCGACGTCTGCCACAAAGGATAAACGTCACCACCTCTGCACCCCAGCAGACGCACAGCCTCCAGCCCCTCCAACCGACGACGGGCGCCCGTCCCCGTGACGCCGATCAACAACACTTCGCCCGCACCGCGCGACGCCCTACCGCACCTTCGCCAACACCCTGCAAAGCTGCTCAGTCGCATCCACCACGCTAGGCCCCAACCGGCTGAAGCTATTCACCTCGAACGGAATCAGCCGCCCGCCCTTGACGGCCTTCAAATCCGGAAAGCGCCGCCAGTCGGCGAGCCATGTATTGGCCTCGCCGGCGGGCGCCGCAGCCAGGATGACATCGGGATTGCGTGCAATCACCGCTTCGACATCGACAGCAGGGCCCGGAGTCTCGAGGTCACCAAACACGTTCTGCGCACCGCAGATGCGCAACGCATCGCTCATGAGCTGCGTCCCACCCACGGTGTAGATCGGCCGGTTCCAGGCCTGGATCAGTACGGTGAGGTGCCGGCTGCCGGCGTATTCACGCTTGAGGTTATTGAGTCGCAGCTCGAGCGCCTGCGCGTTGCGATCCGCAACCGCTGAAGTCCCGGCGAGCGCACCAAGCCGACGAACGGACTTCGGCAGATCCTCCAGTACGTCGACTTCCTGCCGATAAAGCGGAATGCCGAGCCGCAAGACTTTCTCGATCTGCGCCGCGTTGCTGCCGCCCGGCCAGATGACGACGACATCGGGGTGCAGTGCGATGAGCCGTTCGATGTCGATGGCGGTGGCATCGCCGATGCGCGCGACGCTCTTGGCCGCGGGCGGCTCGTCGGAGTATTCGACGGTGGCGACGATTTTTGCGCCAGCCCCCGCCGCGAACAGCATCTCCGTGGCTCCAGGAGTGAGGCTCACGATCCGCGTGGCCGCCGCGGGTAGCACGATGTGCGCGCCGGTGTCGTCCGTGACCGTGACCGAGGCATCGGCCACAGACCAAAGGCAGGCGAACAGGATCAAAAGGCTAAGTGCGCGCGTCATCGGGGGCGTAGTGTAGGCGCCGGCGGCGAGATCCGCTTTCTGCCGATTCTGCCGACCTCGGCAACGGCCGTGGGTGGACTGATGCGCGCCTGAGCCTCCCGGGCACCCGGCATGAGCCGTCGCCCGGGGGCGTTCTGCCCTCAGGCGGCCCTGACCTCTTCTACTCGAGCGGCTACATCGCTCTCCAGGACGCGCGCCACAGCATGCACGGTGGCGGCGATTCTCACGGCACTCTGCACTGCCTCGCGGGTGAAGCCGTGCTGTCGCAACTGCTTCTCGTGCGACTCGATGCACATGCCGCAGCCGTTGATGGCTGACACGGCCAGCGACAGCAGCTCGAAATCCGCCTTGGGTGTGCCGGGGTTGCCGATGACGTTCATGCGCAAGCGCGCGGGCAGCTGGGCGTACTCCGCATCTCCAACGAGGTGCAGAAAGCGATAGTAGACGTTGTTCATCCCCATGATCGCCGCCGCGGAGCGGGCGGCTTTCACGTACGCCGCGTCCAGATGCGCCGCGGCCAGGGATTCGATGTCCCGTGTGAAAGCGACATTGCGGGAGGCAACAGCGGATGCCAGCGACCGCCCAGATCTGCGTCTGGGTGAGGCCTGGCGCCCCCGTGGGCGCCAGGACCGAGCCGAGGTTCAGACTCAAATCCCGCGCGTAGTCGGGAATGGAGTCGCGGAGGGTATCCAGAGTGGTCATCTCAGGCCGCCTTCAGGGTCTCTTCGCCCTTCTGCCAGTTGCACGGGCACAGCTCGTCGGTCTGCAGGGCATCGAGCACGCGCAGGACCTCTTCCGGGCTGCGACCGACGTTCAGGTCGGTGACGTAGACGAAGCGAACGACCCCCTGCGGATCGACGATGAAGGTGGCGCGCTGGGCGACTCCTTCACTCGGATCGAGGATGCCGAGGCTGCTGGAGAGCTCGCGCTTGATGTCGGCGAGCATGGGGAACGGCAGGCTCTGCAGCTCCTCCTTCGCCTGGCGCCAGGCCAGGTGAACGAACTCACTGTCGATGCTCACTCCGAGGATCTGCGCATCGCGCGCCTGGAACTCGCGATTGAGCTTGCCGAAGGCGGCGATTTCCGTCGGACAGACGAAGGTGAAGTCTTTCGGCCAGAAGAACACGACGGTCCACTTGCCCGGGAAGCTGTCGTGGGTGAAGGTCTGGAAGGCATGGTTCAGATCGCTCGAGACGGTGCCCTTGAGCTCGAACCGCGGAAACTGTTTACCGATACCGATCATGGTGCTGATGCTCCTCGTGCTAGGCAGGGCCGATGGCCCGGTGGTGTGGGAGCATGATGCGGCGCGGGGGCTATGGGTGGCCAATCAATTGATTTTATAATCTCGATAGAGGCCATATATCGGAAGGACATGCCCCTGGCGGACATCAAGCTGAAGGATCTGCGCTACCTGGTCGCGGTGGCGGACGCGCGGCATTTCGGGCGCGCCGCGGAGCGCTGCTTCGTCAGCCAGCCGACGCTGTCCGCGCAGTTGAAGAAGCTCGAGCAGTACCTCGGAGTGCAGCTCATCGAGCGCCAGCCGGGCCATGTCTCCCTCACCGATGCCGGCGAGCAGATCGTCTCGCGAGCACGCCGGATTCTGGAAGCCAGCGATGAGGTCGTGACGCTCGCCCGCTCCCATCGAGACCCTCTGGCCGGAACGTTGCGCATCGCCCTCCTGCCGACCGTCGGGCCCTACCTGCTGCCGCGAGTGTCGCAGCCCATTCGCAAAGCATTGCCGCGGCTGGAGCTGCGCCTCTATGAGTACCAAACCGCCCCGATGCTCGAGAAGCTGCAGCTTGGCGAGATCGACCTGGGGATTCTCGCGCTGCCCGTGGAAATGGAGGGGATGGAGTCCCGGGAGTTGTTCGCCGAGCCTTTCACGGTGGCGATGCCTGAGCATCATCGCCTGGCCAAGCGCGAGTCGATCCGCGTCGATGACCTGCAGGGCGAGACGCTACTCTTGCTGGAAGATGGCCATTGCCTGCGGGACCAGGCGCTGGAGGTCTGCAGCCGCATCGGGCCGAGCGAGAAACAGGACTTTCGCGCCACCAGCCTGGAAACGCTGCGTCAGATGGTTGCGACGGGCGCCGGCATTACGCTGCTGCCTGAGTTGGCGACGCGCGGAGCTTATGGCCACGCACGCGGCGTCGCGATCCGGCCTTTCACGCGGCCGTCACCGGTGCGACACGTGGGCGCCATTTGGCGCAAGTCGAGCGCCCGCATTCCCGCGATTCAAGCGGTGTGCAAGGCCATCTCGGAACATGCGAAGTGAAACGGAAAGGCGCTGGGCAGGTGGGCGCACCGGCCTCTGGCATAATTGCGACTTCACCGAGGATCGCCGTTTGAACTATCGTCGTTTGGACCATGGCCGTTTGAGCTCTGGCCGCTCGCTGCTTCCGACACTGGCGCTGATGTGCTTTGCCCTTGCTTACGTTGCGAGCGTGTGGGCACAGCACTCCGACCTGGTTGTCACAGATGCGTGGGCCAGGGTGACCCCGGGATCTGACGTCGCAGCGGCGTATCTCACCCTGCGCAACGTGGGCAAGAAAGCAGTGACGGTCGTCAGTGTCGACTGCTCCGTCGCCGGCATGGCCATGATTCACGAAACGACGCTCAAAGGCGGCATCTCCCGGATGCGCCCCCACGAGCAGCTGGTCATTCCCCCGAGCGCGACAGTGAAGCTCGAGCCTGAGGGCCTGCACATCATGTTGCATTCCCTCACCAAGCCGCTCGCTCCGGGCGCTTCGGTACCGCTGGTTCTGCGACTCTCTGACGGCACCTCCGTGCAAGTCGAGGCGCTCGTGCGCCCGTTGAATGCCCAGTGAGAACGGGCAGCTCGGGCCGGCCGGACCTGCCGTCGGACCACGTCACTCCGTACGACCGTTTTGCATGGAATGACACTGAAGTCGAGCGTCTGCTGGCGACGGGTGAGCATCAACGCGAGCTGATAGCCTATTTCGGCGTGCAGGAGCATACGGAGCTGGCACGGCTGGCGCACAAGGCCGCAAGCACCTCCAATACGTCCGACACCCGGGTGCTCGTGGTGCCGGGGATCATGGGGTCGCAGCTTGGGATGAGGCGCCCGGCCCCGCTTCCTCACGATGTCTTGTGGGTCGACCCCATCGACATCGAGCTGGGACGCCTCTCCTCGTTGCGGCTTCCCGGCACCGCGCCGGTCATCTCGCTGGGCGTCGTGTTGTATTCCTATCTGCGCGTCAAATTGCACCTGCGAGCGGCTGGATTCTCGGCGGCCTTCTTCGACTACGACTGGCGGCTCGGCGTCGATGAGTTGGGGCGGGCGCTCGCCGAGCGCGTGCTCGCCGACCCAGCGAGCTCGGTGATGATCGTGGCACACAGCATGGGCGGCTTGGTGAGTCGAGCCGCACTCGCCCTGCCAGGTATGGAAAAGGTGAAGCGAGTCGTGCTGATGGGGACGCCGAATTTCGGCTCCTTTGCACCTGTGCAAGCGCTGCGCGGCACCTACGCCGTGGTTCGCAAGATTGCGCGCCTCGTCCGGAACAGCTCTGCCGAAACGATGGCAGCGGAGGTGTTCACGACATTCCCCAGCCTCTATCACATGTTGCCCTGCGCCGGCCGTAACGGTGGACCTGATCTGTTCGACCCGCGCGAGTGGCCCGAAGTGGATCCGCGACCCAACACTACGCTGTTGGCCACGACGAAGTCGGTGAGGGATTCGCTTGCACCGCCGGACGAGCGATTCACTACAATCGTCGGTGTAGGCCATGAGACGGTGACCGCCGTTGCCCGGCGCAACGATGAGTTTGAGTACATGATCACCCGCAGAGGCGACGGCACCGTGCCCTCAGTAAGCGCCGAGCTTCCCGGGGCACTCACGCACTACGCCCGCGCGGCGCACAGCGATCTCACCCGCGATCCCGTCGTCGCTGCCGCCGTCGTCGACCTGCTGCGCAAGGGAAAGACGCGGCGCCTGCCGACGCGCTGGACGAGCAGGAGCCGGGCGGAGGCATTCGTCCGCGACTCGCAGTTGCGCCTGACTCACGCCGAGAAAGTCGACTGGGCGGGAATGGAGCCGGAGGAGCGGCGCGTGTTTCTGCAGAATCTGAATGAGCCGCCGCAGTTGAAGCTGCGCGTGCCGGCTGCGAGCCGCGCAGCGGCGCGCCGGGCAGCGGAGGGCAGGCGAGCGTCGAGCCCCGCCCGCTCGCGGGGGAAGGCAGCGGGCCGCGTGCCGCGAGGCGGCTCCTCGCGGCGGGTCGTACGCAGGGGAAAGTCCAGGCGTAAATGAGCGGAGCCACTATTGTCTGGTTCCGTCAGGATCCGCGTCTGCACTCGACAAGCGGGCTGCTACAATGCGCGGCACAGGCCAAGCGGGGGGCAACCACATTGGCGGCGACCTGGCAAAACGTCATCGGAACGATGCCCGACGGTGCGGAGATGCTGCGCATCGGAGTGCGGCTGCTGACTGCGTTGTTCGTCGGCGCCGCCGTCGGGCTGCAGCGCCAGATCACCCATCACGCCGCCGGCTTCCGTACTCACATTCTGGTCGCGTTGGGCTCGGCGCTCCTGGTGATCTCCGGGTCCGAGTCGGGCATGAGCCCGTCGGACCTGTCGCGCATCATTCAAGGGATCGTCACCGGCATCGGCTTCCTCGGCGGCGGCGCGATCCTCAAGCTCACTGCCGATCAGGAGATCCGCGGACTCACGACAGCAGCGGGGATCTGGATGACGGCGGCCACGAGCATTGCCGCCGGTCTGGGACGCGTCCTCACGGCGCTCATCGTGCTCGCATTGACGCTCATCGTGCTGGGGCTGCTGATCAAGGTGGAGAAGCGTCTCGACCCGCCCGGGCGCAAAGGACGAGGTGCCGCGCGGCCGGGGACGGATGAGAGCGAGCCCGCCGTTCAACGGGGCCGCCGTTCAGAGGAGCCTTGAGTCGGTCTCTGTGACACTCGCGGCGCCGTGCTGCACGACACGTGCAAGCAGCAGTGCGTTAGGAAGCATCTGCTGCGCATAGAACAGCGCCGTACGCACCTTCGCCGAGTAAAACTCCGCGTCCGGTCCTGTCAGCTGCGGCGCCGAGATGGCGGAAGACTTGGCCATCAGCCAGCCGCCGGTCACAAACCCGCACAACTTCAGATACGGCACTGACACGGCCAGTGCCAGCTCCGGCCGCGAAGCGAGACTGGCGAGCAAGGATTGTGTCGCCTCCCGGAGCAGCCCGACCGCTTCCAGCGCCGCGGTGCGGGTGGCGCCCGTCGCCGCATTGCCGGCACCGAGTCCCTGCAGCTCGGAGGCCATGTCAGCAATGAGCGCGGCCATGGCCGCGCCGCGATCGCGGGCCAGCTTGCGGCCCAGGAGGTCGTTGGATTGGATGCCGGTGGTGCCTTCGTAGATGGTCGTGATCCTGACGTCGCGCACGTACTGCGCGGCGCCGGTTTCCTCGATGTACCCCATTCCGCCGTGCACCTGTACGCCGATGGCGGCAATCTCGTTGCCCAGCTCCGTGCACCATCCCTTGACGATCGGGATCAGAAGGTCCGCGCGCGCCTGCGCCGCCTGTTTCTGCTTCGCATCCGGTGCATGCGCACCCAGATCGACCTGATAGGCGGCATACAACGCCAGCGCCCGCGCCGCCTCGGTGCCGGCCTTCATGGTCAGCAGCATCCGGCGCACGTCCGGATGCTCGATGATGGTGGCCTTTTGCGAGGCGCCCGGCTGGGCAGCCACGGGCCTGCCCTGCACACGGGTTCGCGCCCATTCGAGCGCGCGTTGAAAGGCCCGATCGGCCACGGCGTAACCTTCGAGGCCGACTGACAGGCGCGCCGAATTCATCATCACGAACATGTACTCGAGGCCGTGATTCGCCTCGCCCACCAGATATCCCACCGCGCCGTCAGCGTCTCCGAAGGAGAGCACACAAGTCGGACTGGCGTGGATGCCGAGCTTGTGCTCGATGGAAACGCAGCGCACTTCGTTGCGCTCGCCGCGGGTTCCATCCTCCTTGACCAGCCATTTCGGCACGATGAACAGCGAGATGCCCTTGACCCCGGACGGGGCGCCTTCGATCCGTGCCAGCACCATGTGGATGGTGTTGGAGGTGCAGTCGTGGTCGCCCCAGGTGATGAAGATCTTCTGCCCGAAGATACGATAGTGCTCACCCTGCGGGACCGCGCGCGTGCGAGTCTGCGCGAGGTCGGAGCCGGCTTGCGGCTCGGTCAGCACCATCGTGCCCGTCCATTCACCGCTGATCATCCTCGGCAGGAAGCGAGCTTTCTGCTCCTGCGAGCCGCACAGCTCGAGCGCGTGTACCGCGCCATGCGTCAGCATGGGACAGAGCTTGAACGCCAGGTTGGAGGCGGCCCACAGCTCCTGCACGGCGGTCGAGAGGACCTGGGGAACGGCCTGGCCACCGAATTCGGGGTTGGCCCCGAGCTGCGGCCAGCCGCCGGCGACGAACTGCTCGTAGGCCTCGCGAAAGCCCGGCGGAGTTACTACGCCGTCCGGGGTCCAGCGGGACCCCTGTTGGTCGCCGGTCCGGTTCAAGGGCTCCAGGACCGTTTCGGCGAAGCGCGCCGCTTCGCCCAGCACGGACTCGGCGAGCTCGCCGGAGTAGTCGGCGAAAGCCGGGCACGCCGCCAGGGTGCCGCTGTTCAGCAGCTCCTCCAGCACGAATCGCAATTCCCTCAGCGGTGCTCGGTACATGGGTGACGGGCCTGTTTTCTGCCGATCCCGCAGTGTAACGGTTTCGGCGCTAACCTACCCGTGGGAATTGATCCTACCCGCGGGTAACTTGGGCCGGCGTGAGCGCCGGCACGATGTTCGCGCCGAGGAACTCGACAAAGCGTTGCACACGCGGATCGCCTTCGAGGGCGAGCGGATAGAGGGCATACAGTGCCGCAGCGTGCGGCACGGTCCAGCCCGGCAGCACCCGTGCGATGCGATTCGTGGCGAGCCCCTGCCGGCACAGGAACTCCGGCAGCAGCGCGATTCCGAGCCCGGCCGCCATGGCAGCGTGCAGGACGGCGGGATCGTTGACAGCGAGTTTCGGGGCAAGCGGTATTTCCGCGCGCTGCAAGCCGCGCTCGAGCCGCAAGCGAAATTCCGGAAGGTCGGTCGCTTCGGGCATCAGCAGGTCGTGCGCCCGCAGATCTTCCGGGCGCGCCGGCTCGCCGCGTTGCTGCAGATAAGCCGGCGTCGCGCACAGCAGCGCAGGCGGTGCGCCGAGCAGCCGGCTCGAGAGGCTGTGGTCGGACGGCAGCTGCGTGCGAATGGCCACGTCCCAGTCCTGGCCGGCGACGGCGCCATCCATCGCCACCTCCAGCGGAACGTCCGGGAAGCGCTCCAGAAAGCGCGGCACCAGCGGAGTGAGCAACACCCGCCCATAGATCGGATCGGCGACCACACGCAGCGGCCCCTCGATAGGGCCCTGGAGCTTTGCGATCACGGCTCGCGCAGCGTCGGACTCATCCACGACTCGCTTGGCGTGCGGGTAGACGAGGCGGCCTTCAGCCGTGAGGGCAATTCGTCTCGTGGTTCGCTCCAGGACACGTACTCCGAGAGCTTTTTCGAGGTCGGCCACTGCCCGGCTCACGGCGGCCTTCGGGACGCCGAGCGCTCGCGCCGCCGCCGAGAAGCCGTTCAGATCCACTACCTTGGCGAGAACAGCCAGGTGCGCCGGGGCCCAGATCGCGTTCATATTGGCTCAATCTCCCGAATGAACCCTCCTATTGTTTCACTGAAGAGGCATCCGGGCCAGGCTGGGGCCGGGTAGAATTCCCGCGGCCCGGCCCCCCGGTCCCCGAATAGAACACTGAAGGAATGCCATGAAGATTTCCGTGCACGCCGTGACCGTCGATACTTTTGCTGCCGCGCTGTCCAATCTCTCCGTCCTGCTCGAGAAGGGAGCCGCCCACGCCGCGGCGAAGAAGTTCGATCCCTCCGTGCTGGTGAACGCCCGTATCGCACCTGACATGTTCCCGTTGTCCAAGCAGGTGCAGATCGCGTGCGACCTGGCAAAGAATTCCGTCGCTCGACTGGCCGCTCTGGAGCCGCCGCGTTTCGAGGACAATGAAAAGACGATCGAGGAGCTGCGCGCACGCGTTGCGCGGACGGTCGACTACATGAAGGGAATTCCGGCGAGCGCATTCGAAGGATCCGAGGATCGCGACATCAAGGTGCCGGCCGGACCGGATCGCACGTTCGAGTTCAAGGGACTGGCCTTCGTGCAGAAGTGGGCGATCCCCAACGTGTATTTCCACGTCACCACTGCCTACAACATCCTGCGCCACAACGGCGTCGAGATCGGTAAGCGCGACTTCCTCGGCGCGATCTGACGAGCGCTGCTACGCCGAATCCACAGGCACAGACGCGGCGAGTATGCAAGCCGTACTCGCCGCGTCCTGCGTCGAAAGTGGAAAAGAGCGCTCGCCGTGAATATGACATGTTGAATATGACAAACCCGGCGGTTTGCTGTCGGCGATTGCAAACACGTAGCTGAAGAACGCGAGCACGGTCACGGCAACCACCCCTTCTGTACTGCCACCCTATCCGTGCGCGGGGGAACTTTTTTCACCGCCGCCCCGGGGAAGTCCTTGCAGTCACAGAACGCTATGGCCGTGCGTCCGCCAACCAGTGCGCCCGCCGCTGCACCTGCAGCCGCTGAGCCCGTTACCGCAGAATCCTTAGGCTGGCAATTGCGCGCGGCCCTGCCGCCGCTGCGCCTGCATTCCGTTTCCCTCTTCGACAAAGACGCCAACGTGTTGTGGCTGAGCGAAGGCGCGCTCGGACCCGACGAGCACACGGTCGTCCTCGAAGCGATGGAAGCACTCGCAACGGACACCACGCAGACTTGCCACGAGAGCGGCCTGGAGGACGGTCGCGTCGCCATCTTCCTGCCGGTGCGCGCGCCCAAGGGCGACCTCGTCGGGCTCGCAATGATTCTCGCGGATATCAAGTCAGTCGGTGACGGCGTGATCGAGCGCCTCGTGACTGCGCAAATCCGCACGGTCATGCAGAAGGTTGCCGTGCTGTTGCGCGGCGCGGTCGCCAAGTCGGGCGAAACCGGCCTCGTTCCTGTACTCGATGTGGGCTCGGAAGGCGTCCTGGCTCTTGTCCCAGACACTGCGCGGTCGGTTACTCCGCCTCCTGTCCCGGCGGCTTCTTCCAAAATCCCGCCCAAGTCCGCGCCAGCGCGCGGGGCGCCGCCGCCTGCTTCGGTCGCGCCTGCTCTATCCGCAGCCCCGATAGCCCCTATCGCCCCCGCGAAGGCCGCTGCGGCGCCGCCCGCACGGCGACCCAGCGCGACTGATGCGGAGGTGCTGACGCCGCAAGCGGTCGAGGACATTCTCGAGTTTGAACTGACGCCGGACGTGCCTGATCTCAACAAATCCGCGTCGCTGCGCGACCATGCCCTCGCCCGAGAGGCGGCACCGCCCGCTGTTACTGCGGCGCCCATTGTGGCTGCGGCGCCCATTGTGGCTGCGGCCCCCGTTGCTTCCGCGCCCCTCGTGGTTTCCGCCGCTCCGGTTGTTTCCCCGCCCCCTGGTGTTCCCGCCGCCTCGGTTGGATCCGCTGCGCCGGTTGCGCCGGTTGCACATGCAGTCCCCCCGTTCATGCGCGAGGACGTGCCAGTCGCGCGGGAAGCTGCGCCGATCAGCGTGCCGACTCTCTCACCCGCAGCCCCGGCGGTGAATGAGTCGGGGCGTCACGCGGCTGTACAGGTGACTCCGACCGCGAACTCCACGGGTTCGTCCAGAGCCTTGGCGTCAACGGGAGCGACAACGGCCTCGCGCGTCCTCTCTGCAAGCGATGCTCAGCTGCTTCTCGAAGTGCAGCAGTACGCAAAATTGCGTGCAGGTGGACGCTCCAGGCGTTTCGAGCTGCAGGTGCGCACTCCCAACCGCGATTCCAGCCGCGACTCGGCCGCGCTCGATGCACACGCGCTCCAACGACTGTTGTCCTGGCTGAGCCTCAATCGCGGTGCGTGGAACCTCGAGCCCACGAGCTTCACGCTGAACCTGTCGATTACGACGCTCGAAGATGACCGTTTCCCGCACAACGTCGCATCGGCGCTGAAGAGCCACGGGATCGCCCCTGACACCATCGGCTTCGAGATCGCCGAGCCGTTGTGCATGCAGCGACGCGCGCAGGTGGAGCGCTTCATCAACCTCTGCGACAAGATTGGCTGCTTCATCGTCATCGACGATTTCTCGTTGGACTCCGCGGTGCTGCCGCTGCTGCGCTCCAAGGCGCTGCGCCTGGTGAAGATCGATCCCAAGCTGACCGGCGCCGCGCTCAAGGACAAACTGGCGCAGGCCCTGGTGGTGGCCATCGCGCAGGCCGTGCGTGTGCTGGGCATCCACTGCTCCGCCAAGCGCGTCGAGTCGCAAGGCTCGCTGCAATGGCTCACCGCCATCGGCTGTGATTTTGCGCAGGGCTCTGCAATCTCGCAGTTGCAGCCCCTGGAGGCTCTCCTCGCCTCAAGCGCAGAGCTCGCCAAAGTCTGAAGGCGCCGACGCGCCGATCCCGCTAGGGCGGCGCGCTGCTCGGGGGTGGATTTGCCAGCGTCTTGAATTCTTCCCGGGACAGGAAGCCGTCGTGGTTCCGGTCGGCTTCCAGGAACCTCGCGGCGACCTTGGGACTGGCGTTGGCCTCCAGTGCTGAGATGCGGCCGTCGTGGTCGGTGTCGAGCTTCTGGAACGCTTCATCCGACACATCGATCGTCGCCAGGCGCACCAGGAAGGCTTGCACCGCCGCCTGGGTCTGGGCGGTTGAATCGGCTGCTGGGGGGCTCGCAGGGGTGGCCGTGGAAGGGTTGGCCTGCTGAGCGCCCGCCAGCTGTGCCGCGAGGGCCAGGCCCGCGACTCCCAGGGCTTGATAGGCGGCTCTCATTCGCTCTCCTTTCGGGTCAGCACGGGCGCAAGGTTTGTGCCGGCGCACGCGGAGCTCATTCGTCATATAAATCAGACAGTTATGCAATGGACGCCTTTCCTCGCCGGAGAGCTCATGCGACCGGACGAGACTGCGGCGCGGCCAAGGGGCGCGGCGCACGAGAGGAAGATGACCTAAGCTCTCCGCTGCATGCTCACGCCCGATCAACTGCGGAACCGGAACGTCGTCTTCTGGACGCTGCACACTGCCGGCTGGAGCGTCTACGCGCTGACGCAGTACTTCGGCGGGATGCTCTATGAGACCCCGGGGAGTTTCGGGACCCTGATCGTGGTGGCCACCGCGGCGGGGTTTGTGCTGTCGATACCGATGCGCTACGCCTACCGCAAGCTGTGGGGCCGCAGTCCGCAGGCCATTGCGCTCGGCATCCTCGTCACTTCGTATGTCACCGCACTGGGGCTGCGTGCGGTCATCAACAGCGCGTACTACGTGGTCGAACCCGATGAGCCTTTCGAGTCGCCGTTCCAACTGTTCGGCGGCGCGACCCGCTCGACCATTCTGTTGCTGTGCTGGAGCGCCCTGTACTTCGGCATCAAGTACTACGAGAGCCTGCAGCAACAGCGCGAAGCAGCCCTGAAGGCCGCGGCGCTGGCGCAGGAAGCGCAGCTGAAGATGCTGCGCTACCAGCTCAATCCCCACTTCCTGTTCAACACGCTGAACGCCATCTCGACGCTCATCCTCGACAACCAGAATCGCACGGCCAACAACGCGGTCACACGGCTGTCGGAGTTCCTGCGCTACACCCTGGATCAGGATCCGATGAAGAAAGTCACGCTGCGCCAGGAGCTGGAGGCGTTGGAGCTGTATCTGGGCACCGAAAGGCTGCGTTTTGGCGAGCGGCTGCAGCTGGAATACGCGATCGAGGATGCTTCGCTGGAAGCGCTCGTGCCGAGTCTGCTGCTGCAGCCCCTGCTGGAGAACTCCCTCAAGTACGCCATTGCCACCCGTGAGCGTGGCGGCCTGGTGCGCATCGAGAGCCGCAGGCGCGGGACGCTGCTGGAAATCAGCGTGAGCGACGATGGTCCCGGGCTGCGGGATCAAACCAACACCGGCGAACGACGTGGGGTCGGCCTGAGGAACATCCGCGAGCGACTCGCGGTGTTCTACGGCCCCAACCACCGGTTCGCCCTCATGAACGGCGCACCGGGGCTGCGAGTGGAGCTGGCGCTGCCCTTTGAGCTCGCTCCTGCAGAGCCCGCCGTCAACAACAGGCCGCCGGCGGCGGCGCTACGCGCATGAAGATACGAACACTCATCGTCGACGACGAAGCCCTCGCGCGCCGCGGCATCGAGCTGCGTCTTCAACAGGCAGGAGATTTCGAGATCGTCGCGCAGTGCGCCAACGGGCGCGAGGCTCTGGCCGCCGTGCACATGCACAAGCCCGACGCGATGTTCCTGGATATCCAGATGCCTGGCATGTCGGGATTCGAGGTGTTGGCGGAGATCCCCCATGAGTCGCTTCCGACCCTCGTGTTCATTACGGCCTACGACCAGTACGCGATCCGGGCCTTCGAGGCGCGCGCCGTCGACTATCTTCTGAAGCCCATCGATGAAGCGCGCTTCGAGGCCGCCCTCGGGCGCGTGCGCGAGCAGCTGCGGTCACAGAACGCGGCCAGCCAACGTGACCGGCTCGTGCAGCTGATCTCCGAAATCAGCGGCTGCGGCGAGCTGGCCCTCGATGAGTTGCTCGCCCACGGCCGCAAGGCACTGGAATCCAAGCACCCGGACATCCTGCCGATCCGGCAGGGCCGGGAGACCGTGTGCGTATCGGTAGCCTCCATTCAGTGGATCGACGCAGCAGGCGACTACATGTGCGTGCACGCCAGCGGCGCCACACACATCCTGCGCGGGACCATGAAGGAGCTCGAGGATGTCCTGGACCCGAAGCTGTTCCAGCGAGTGCATCGCTCAACGATCGTCAATCTGCGCCTGGTGAAGAGTCTGCGGGCGCACATGAATGGCGAGTATTTCCTGACGCTCGAGGGCGGGCACGAGCTGAAGCTGTCGCGCACCTACCGCGACAAGGTCGAGTATTTCCTCAAGGGGGCGCACAGGGCCTGAGGTCGGTGGGGCGCCATAGCCCCTTCGAGACGGCAGGTCTGAGGACGTGCCCGGTCAGGCGCGCCGGCGGAAGGTCCCCGTGGAGAACATGGTGTACTCGGCGTCGACGACCGCAACGGCATTGCGTCCCGAGCGCTTCGCGCTGTAGAGCGCCTCGTCTGCGAGCTGCACAGCTCCCTCCGGACTGCGGCCCGCGCGGGGGATAACGATCGAAGCTCCGACGCTCGCCGTCACGTAGAGCGCAGTCGCCGAGTCCTCGTGCATGATGTTGAGAGCATGGATGGACTTGCGCAGATCTTCCGCGATTGCGCGAACACTGTCGGCATCCAGGTCGAACAGCGCGATGACGAACTCCTCGCCGCCGTAGCGCGCAGCCATGTCGAGGGGGCGGCGGGCAGAAGCATGCACCACCTGGGCCACGCGCCGTAGCGTGCGGTCGCCTGCTTGATGGCCGTAGCGGTCGTTGTATGCCTTGAAGTGATCGACATCGATCAACAACAGCGCCAGGCTGCAGTGATCGCGCATCGCTTGCTGCCACATGCGCGGCAGGTACTCCTCGAACGCGCCGCGATTCTTCAGGCCGGTGAGGCCGTCCCGCGTGGCCATCTCACCCATGAGGCCACGTTCGAGAAACGACGTACGCAGCTGTCTCTCGATGCCCCGATAGACGAAGGCTCCGACGGCACCCGTCACGCACAGTACGCCCACGTGGTAGGCGATGGCCGCCGCCGGCTGCCCGATGTAAGCCAGCGCGGCGCCATGCGCCAGAATCATCAGCCCGATCGCGATCAGGGACTCCCGGAAGAGCTGTCCGCCCAGGAAGTAGAGAACGATGCTGTAGGTGGTCAGCAGGTAGAACTGATCCGGATGGCCGTCGATGACCCGCCCGGCCACTCCTACCGCCGATGCGACGGCGAATACGGGCAGCGCCACGCGTGCCGCCCGCAGGTAGAGCCGCTCGTAGTAACGGCTCCACGAAGCCCATACGAGCAACAGGCTCGTGGGGAGAACCACGCCGAGCCATCCTGAGAGCACCCTGCCAGCCGGCACGTGGTCAAGGGCGATCAGGTAAACGGCCGCAGTGGCGCACAGCAGGCATAGAGCCAGCTGGAAGAAACGCACCCGCGCATGCACGCGTTCTACGTGGAACGCCTGAAATTCCTGCTCCAGCTCCGGCGAAAAGCGCAAATCCGGGAAGTCCCGCCGCAGCTCCGCCGCGTAGGGAGAATCCGGAAAGTGATCGAGGTCGAGCGCGAAGGGGGGCAACTGCATGGAGGGCGCAATTTATCTCACCGGCAAGCGTCAAAGTGTGACGGATGTCCGGGGGAACCTTTATCGGCACGGCCGTTGTTTTTGCGCCAACTGCGGAACACTCTTTTCGCTCGCAATGTCCGAGCGGGAACAACCTTGTGGTTCTGACGGATCGAATCGAAGGCCAGTATGTTCAGTAGCCGCCAGCGCCGCGGGCGCAACCGCTGATGATGTCGAATGAGACCTCGATCACGCGCCTCGCCTACCGTGCTTCGATCTGTGAGCCATCAGGTAGGTGCTGCTGTCGCGGCGTTGCAGGATAGCCCGCTACGAGGCACGAACCCGTGGAGGCTGCGTCTCGCTTTATGCTCGAGCCCCTGACCGATCTGCCCATCGAGGAGCCTCTGGAGCCCGGCCTGCCCGCGCGGTCCGCTCGTGACAGCTCTGTCCAGGCACCCTCTCGCGACGGCTCTGCCCAGACGGACGAGCCTCTGGCGCCCGCCACGGGCGCCCCTCGAGGCACCAGCGAAGAATTGATCGACCCTGAGGTGCTTCTCGGGATGACACCCTCGACGCCGGTCGAGGGCACTGCCGGCGCGCTCACACGGACTGCGCCCGACTCTGCTTCCGACCAGAAGAGCACTGCAACGCCATCGAGCGCTGCCGGGACGACCGATCTCGTCGATCCGGACGAGCTGCTCAGCGCACAGCTGCTCACCGGTGATCCCCAAGCTACCCCGGTTCGCGGCAGTGATTCCGATAGTGGCGCAAAGCTCTCAACGCCCGCGGAACTGACCCTGACGGATGAGCCCTTTGAAGGGGCGGCGAAGCCTTCGGCGACAGCGCCGGAAGCCAAACCCTCTGGAGCGGCGGCCCCAGTCACTCCCGCAGCCCTGGCGACCCCAGCGGCCCCAGCGACCCCAGCGGCCTCGGCGGCCCCGGCCACTTCGGCGGCGCCGGCCACTTCGGCCATTTCGGCCGCCCTGGCAGCTTCGGCCACTTCGGCGGCCCCGGCGACTTCGGCCACTTCAGCGGCCCCGGCGACTTCGACGACGCCAACGACCCCAACGAGTTCGACGCCTTCGGAGACCTCGCCTGCGGCTGCCGCGGCCTCACCAGTCGCGTCGCGGTCTTCGGGCAGCGTGCCGACGGTCGCAGCCGCTGTACAAGCCACTCCGGCAGGGAGTGCGGGATCCCCCGCGGCTGTAGCGCCATCATCAACCCCCGCGCCAACGACGCAGGCGCGCACATCTCAGCAAAAAACTTCGCCTTCGAAGCCGGCAGCCGAGGCTGCTACGCCGGCCAAACCCGGCAAGCCGGCCACCGTGACGCCGATTGCACCCGCGGCTCGCCCGGCCGGCACCGCGAAACCCGCACTCGCACCGTCGCCCCCGCCGAAACCAACTGTTGCGCCCCCAGCGGCTGCTGCGCCCATGGCCGCGGCTGCGCCCGCAGCGGCAGTTGTGCCCATGGCGGCTACGGCGCCCGCGGCGGCTGTTGTGTCCGCCGTGGGTGTTGCGCCCGTGGCGTCTCCCGTCCCAGCGCCCGCGCCGGCTGTTACGCCCGCGGCGGCTGTTACGCCCGCGGCGGCTGTTACGCCCGCGGCGGCTGTTACGCCCGCGGCGGCTATTGCGCCCGCGGTAGGTGTTGCACCCGTGGCGGCTGCGCCGACAGCGTCTCCTGCCCCAAGTCCTGCGGCGGTCGCGTCGCCTTCGTCAGTGCCAACTCTCGCCGCGGCGCCCGCACCTGAGGCAGCGCCGGCTCCCATGGTGACACTCGCACCAACAGCGGCGCCCGCGCCCGCGGCAGCGCCGGCTCCCGTGGTGACACTCGCACCAACAACGACGCCCGCGTGCGCGGCAGCACCGGGCCCCGTGGTGACACTCGCACCGACGCCCGCACCTGCGGCTGCAACACCGGTAAGCGCGACACCTGCGGCATCGGCGACGCCTGCAATGCCTGCGGCGCCCGTGACTCCGGCACCGGCGCCCAGCCCGGGCATGGATCGTGACTTCATCGCCCGCAATCAGATTGTCGAGCGCTACCTGTCCGGTCGGCTCCCCCTGAAGGGCGCGACCGACTTCGAGCGGTTCTGTCGGGAGAATCCGGAGGTTCTGGACGAGCTCGGCCTCCCCGAGCGAGTCAATGCGGGCTTACGACTGCTGGAGGCCAGCGGCAAGCCAGAGCCATGGGAGCAGGCACCGACGCCCTTCTGGGCGAAGCTGCCGGTGGTCCTGGGTGCGGCGGCCACGGCGCTCGTGCTGGCTGTGGCTCTGTCGATCGTGGCCAGCAGCAGCGCGGCGAAGAGCACAAAGATCGAAAAACTGCTGCGCCAGGTCGCAGATCAACCGCTGGATGCGGCTACGGCGACGCGGGAGATCCGACTCCTGCCCAGTCGCGAGGGCGCCAGCAACACACCTGCGGTGACCGTCGGCGGCGGCGACGCCCAGCTCGTCGACTTCAAGATCGATGAGACACGCTCCCCATACAAGGAATTCACCGTGACCATCGACCGAGTGGACCAGGGTCGTGTCGGAGTGTTCCACAACCTCGCCAAGGACTCCAACGGCCACATCCGCTTCTCGTTCAACAGCTCGGCCCTGGGCCCCGGCAATTACCAGTTCACCATCGAAGGAATCTCGTGGAAAGGCGAGGCGGTGCCTGACTCGTGGGTAACGATCCGCGTGCAGCACTGACGGCGTGACGCAGCGCTGATCGGCTGCAGCGCGCTAACCGGCTGCAGCGCTACTCTGCACGCAGCGTCAGGAGTGGCGGCTGACTCACGACGGATCGTGTTGCCAGCCAGCCGCTCAAAGCCACGAGTGACGCTCCGCCGAGAAGGCCCACGAGCCATACCCAACCCTCGAACGAGTAGTGCAACTCCAGCACCCGCGTCGTCATGAAGTAGGCGGCGACGGATGCCCCGAGCGCGGCGAGCAGCCCGGACAGCAGGCCGAGCATCGTGAACTCTGCGAGCACGCCTTGCAGGACCGTTACGCGGCTTGCGCCTAACGTACGCAGCATGGCGGACTCGTAGCGCCGTTCGCCTCGACTGGATTGCACGGCGGCGAGCAGCACAGTCAGCCCGGCGAGCAGGGTAAATGCAAACACGCTTTGCACCGCCAGCGCAGCTTTATCCAGCATCGATCGCACCTGCGCCAGCAGGTCATCGATGTCGAAAATCGACACGCTGGGAAAGCGCCGCACCAGCTGCGCGAGAAAGCGCGAATCGGTGCTCTTGAAGTACGCGCTGGTGAGATACGTTCCGGCGGTGTCGTCGAGCACTCCGGGGACGAACACGATGAAGAAATTGGGCTGGAAGCTGTCCCACTTCACCTTGCGGACGCTGGCGACCTTCACCGTGAAGGGCTCCCCGGCAATGTCGAAGGTCAACTCGTCCCCGAGATGCAAGCCGAGGGACTGCTGGATCTCCGTCGACAGCGACACGAGCGGCTTGCCGAAGTCAGCCGCTGTCCACCAGTCGCCGGCGACCACGCGGTTGTCCTCCCCGAGATCCGCGGCCCAGGTGAGATTCTGCTCGCGCGTGGCAAAGTTATCCCCGTCCTCGCGGCCGAATCTGAGCTGTTCGACGGACCGGCCGTTGATGGCCGTGAGACGCCCGCGAATCATCGGGAGCACGCGTGTGGTGCGCGCGCCGCGTGCCTGCAGGAACTGAACGAATGAGGCACGCGCCGCGGGAGGAATATTGATGAAAAAGTAATTGGGGAAATTCTCAGGCAGCGTCCGCCGCCAATCGCTGTTCAAGTCCCCGCGAATGATGGCCAGCAGCAGCAGCACCATGATGCCCGAGCCGAACGCTACGATCTGCACGAGGCTCTCCGCGCGGCGGCGGCTGAGATTCGCCACCCCGTAGCGCCACGCAACGCCCACGCTGCCCCGAAACCTCCCGGCGAGAAACACGAGCACCGCACCGGCACCCGTGAGCAGCAGCACGAATGCCGCGAGGCCGAGGGAGAAGCCCCAGAACAGCCGCCAGTCGAGCACCACCCAGTAGATCAGGAGCACCACGACCGCGACGGCCGGACCGAACGCGAGCAGCACGATCGGCGGCGGAGGGCCGATATCCCGGCGCAGCACACGGATCGCCGGCACGCGCGACAGCTGCAACAGCGGTGGCAACGCAAACCCCGCAAGCACCGCAATTGCAGTCATGAAGCCCATGGCCACCGGCATAAAGCTCGGCGGCGGCAGCGTCGCCGTCAGCAACCCCTTCAGCGCGTGCAACAGCCATTCCTGTGCCAGAAAACCGATCACCGAACCCAGCACGGCGGCCGCCAGCGCGATCGCGAGCAGCTGCAGAAGGTTGATGCTCAGAGTGAAGGCTCGCGTCGCACCGAGGGTCTTCAGCAGGGCTACCGTGTCCAGGTGCCGATGAACGTACCGTCGCGCAGACATGGCGACAGCGATCGCCGACAGCAACACGCTCACCAGGCTCGCCAGGCTCAGGAAGCGGCCGGACCGCTCGACGGCGTTGCGAATCTGCGGACTGGCGTCAGTGATGTCGCGCAGGCGCTCGCGACGCTGCTTGTGGGCCCCCAGCCAAGCCTTGAAAGTGTCGATGCGGCTGCGGTCCCCCGCAAACAGCGCGGCGTACCCGACGCGGCTGCCGGGCTGGATCAGCTGCGTAGCCGGCAGGTCGACGGCGTTCATGATGAGCGCAGGTGCGAGCTCTGCGAACGTGCCGCCTTGATCCGGCCGCGAGATCAGCACGCGCCCGACGCGGAACGTCGCCGCTCCGATGGACAGTTTTCCACCGAGCTTGCCCCCGAGCGCGGCGAGGACCTTCGAGTCCGGCCAGACCTCCCCCGGGGCCGGAATTCCGCCAGCCGCAGTGCCCTTGGCAAAGGGCTCGTCCGCAACCAACAGGTTGCCGCGCAACGGATAGCCCTTGCTGACCGCCTGGATGTTGGTGAGCTGGCTCGCATCTCCATTGAACACGACGCTCAGCAACGAGGTGACGCGCGCACTGCCGATGCCACGGCGGCTCGCCTCTTCGAAGTATCGATCGGTGATCGGCTGGGGAGAGCCCAGGCGGACGTCGGCGGCGAGGACTTCGTTCGCCTGCATGGCGACGGCGGCGCCGATGCGATTGACGAGGAACCCGACGCCAGTGAGAGCGGCGACCGCGATCGTGAGTGCCAGCAGCAGCACTCCGAGCTCTCCGGAGCGCCATTCCCGGCCTAGCAATCTCAGGGCCAGCCGCAGCGGGCGCATGGAGTTAGCGGACCTCTGCCAGGGGAGCTTTTTGCGCGAGGACTCGCCCGGCTTCCATTTCGATAGTTCGGCCGCAGCGCGAGGCGAGCTCCCGATCGTGAGTCACGAGGATGAGGGTCGTGTGCGAGTGCGCGTTCAACTCGAACAGCAGCTCCCCGATGCGCCCTCCGGTGGCCGTGTCGAGGTTTCCGGTAGGCTCGTCCGCGAACAGCACCGCTGGTTGCGTGACGAAGGCTCGTGCCAGCGCAACGCGCTGCTGTTCTCCGCCGGAAAGCTGGCGCGGATAGTGCCCCGTGCGATCCTTCAGACCGACCCGAGAGAGCGTGTCCAGGGCGCTGCGACGTGCGTCCGGGCGCCCGGCCAGCTCGAGTGGGAGCATCACGTTCTCGAGCGCGGTCAGAGCGGGAATGAGGTGGAACGACTGGAACACGAATCCGACACGCTGCGCACGCAGGCGAGCACGCCCGTCCTCGTCCAGCTGTGTCAGATCGGTACCGGCGAGCAGGACGCGTCCGCTCGTTGGCACATCCAGTCCTGCCAGGAGTGCCAGCAGCGTCGATTTGCCGGCGCCGGAGGCGCCGACGATCGCCACGGACTCCCCTGCCGCGATATCGAAAGAGACCCCGTGCACAATAGTCAGCGGCCCTTCGGGGCTGCTAACCTGCTTGCAGAGGTTTTCGGCCTTGAGAACACTGTTACGAATCATAGGCGCGTGGGCGCTCGGCATCGGATGGGTACTCGTCGCCGCTCAAGGCGCAGTGGCTTCCGATCGTACCATCCTGGTGTTCGGCGACAGCCTGAGCGCCGCATATGGGCTGCGTCCGGAACAGGGTTGGGTAGCGCTCCTGCAGAAGCGCCTGGCGAGCACAGGGTACGGGTACGAGATCGTCAATGCCAGCGTCAGCGGTGAAACCACCAGCGGCGGTCTGCAGCGCTTGCCGCGTGCGCTGCAGCTGCACCAGCCGGGCATTCTCATCCTGGAGCTCGGAGCGAACGACGGCCTGCGCGGCCTGCCGCTCGCCGTCGTCGCGGGGAATCTGCAAAAAATGGTCGCGCTCGCCAAGCAATCCCATGCTCGAGTGCTGCTGGTCGGAATGCGCATACCGCCGAACTACGGTCCGCGCTACACCACCGATTTTGCGCAGATGTACCCGCAGATTGCGAGCCGGGAAAGCCTTCCGTTCGTGCCGTTTCTGCTGCAGTCCGTCGCATTGGATCCGGGCCGGATGCAGTCGGACGGCCTGCATCCGAACGCGCGCGGCGAGCCTGCTGTTCTGGATACACTCTGGCCGCAGCTCGAGCCGATGCTGAAGAAATGACGAAAGGCGTGCGATGGATAGGATCTGGCTGAAATCGTACCCGCCCGGCGTGCCGGCAGAGATCGATCCCAGCAAGCTCAGCTCGCTGCGCGAGCTGCAGGAGCGCAGCTACGCCGCGTACCCCGAGCGTGTCGCGTTCGTGCAGATGGGCCGCTCCATGACCTATCGCGAGCTCGACGAGCTGTCGGGCGCGTTCGCAGCTTGGCTGCAGAAAGTCGCACAGCTGAAGAAGGGCGATCGCCTGGCAATCATGCTGCCGAACGTCCTGCAGTATCCGATTGCGCTGTTCGGGGCCCTGCGCGCCGGCATCGCCGTCGTCAACACCAATCCGCTCTACACCGCGCGCGAGCTGGAGCACCAACTCTCCGACTCCGGTGCCACGGCGATCGTGGTGCTGGAGAACTTCGCGCACGTCGTGCAGGAAGTCCTGCCACGCACCCAGGTCAAACACGTGCTGGTGACCGGCGTCGGGGATTACCTGGCGTTCCCCAAGGGCCCGATCGTCAATTTCGTCGTGCGGCGGGTGCGCAAGCAGGTGCCTGCATGGCGGATCGCTGGGGCCATCAGTTTGCGTTCGGCGGTGAGCGCGGGCCGACAGGCGACCCTGGATGCGGTCGAGCTGGGTCACGAGGACATCGCCTTCCTGCAGTACACCGGGGGTACGACGGGCGTCGCCAAGGGCGCCGTGCTCACGCACGGCAACATCTGCGCCAACGTGCTGCAGTCGGGCGCCTGGGTCGAAGGGCCCTTCGGCAACAAGCCCGGGGTGCTGATCACACCCATTCCGCTCTATCACGTGTTCGCGCTCACCGCGAACTGCCTGCTGTTCATGCGGCTCGGATGGGAGAACGTCCTCATCGTCAACCCGCGCGACTTCCGCGGCACGGTCGCCGAGCTGAAAGCGCATCCGTTCGAGTTCATCACCGGCGTCAACACGCTGTTCAACGCCTTGCTGCATACCCCCGGATTCGAGACCGTCGACTTCAGCCGCATGAAGATCACCCTCGGCGGCGGCATGGCCGTGCAGGCGGCGGTCGCGAAGCGCTGGAAGGAAGTGACCGGTTGCGTGCTGACGCAGGCCTGGGGTCTCACCGAAACCTCCCCGGGTGTATGCATCAACCCGCCCATGGACGATTTCAACGGCTCGATCGGCCTGCCCATTCCCTCCACGGACGTGGCCATCAAGGACGACGCCGGCAAGGACCTGGCCTTGGGCGAGGTCGGCGAGATCTGCGTCAAGGGCCCTCAGGTCATGCGCGAATACTGGAACCGGCCCGATGAGACGCAGAAAGTCATGCTCCCGGGAGGGTGGCTGCGCACCGGGGACATCGGCCGGATGGACGCCAAGGGGTATGTGTTCATCGAGGATCGCAAGAAGGACATGATCCTGGTGTCGGGATTCAACGTATATCCGAATGAGGTGGAGGAGGTTGCCTCGACCCATCCGGGAATTCTCGAGGTCGCTGCAGTGGCGCAGGCGGATGAGCATTCCGGTGAGGTGGTAGCACTTTTTGTGGTTCGGAAGGATCCCTCGCTCACCGAGCACGATGTCATCGACTACTGCCGCACGAAGCTCGCTGCATACAAGGTGCCGCGGCACGTGTACTTCAGGAAAGAGCTGCCGAAATCGAACGTGGGAAAGATTTTGCGAAAGGCGCTGCGCGACGAGTTCAAGGAGACCTCGGCCGACCGCTCGCACGCCTGACCAGGCGCCCCTTACCCGCCGTCGCACCGCTCAGGTCTCGCGGCGGCGACCCACCCTGGTCGTTGTGGACCAGATACACCCCGATGCCGACGCGCGCCACAGGGGTACCCCCCCTTCTACCCGGCTTACGCGGTTGCGAGGCGATCCACTGGTCGAAGCTATCGAGCAACGCCGCAGCGCGGCTGGAGAACACGCGGTCAAACCTTGCCGCCTGCTGTGGCAGCGTCAACATGGAATCCTTGAACGAGAAGAATGCCGGCGGTCCATCAGGCGCGTGTCGCTGGTTGATCGTGCTCACGAAGTCGCCCAGCAGGCGTGCCAGCTCAGCCATGTTCTGCTCGGCGTCGCCTTTTTTGTGAGCGCGCGGGGATAACAGGCGGAGCGTGTTCGTTGATGGGGACCTCGAGACTGCGCCTAGGCGCACGAGCTCGGTGAGGACTGACATTGGAGTCACGTCACGGGCATAGGCTTTGACGAGCGCGGCGAAGGTGCGGCGACCGGATCTGAGCGGTAGCTCCGCAGGCCGCCCCTTCTCATCGTGAAAACGAGGATCCATACGCCATCCGCGAACGACTTCCAGTGCACGCTGCCCACGCGTCGTTCTCATAAACTGACAACGACCGCCGTCAATTTGTGCGACAGTCTGAGAAACCTCCTTGCGCGTGAGTCCAGTAATCACGGCAATCCTCGAGTAATTGAGTTTCGAGGAACCCGGAAACGCATCCTCGATTGCGGCGCGGACGTAAGCGCGCTTGGCAGCACGCACAAACCGATCCGCGCTGAGTCGATTGCCAACTGCCAAAGTGACGATCGGTAGCAGAAGAGATACCAACATTTCTTCCATCTTGACAGATTCACGTCTTTTCAGACTTGCCAACGATGGATCACGGCGCTCTTGCGCCCAACGGGGCATTGTTAACGACCCTTTTCGGGGTCAGAGTGAATCAAGAAAACTCCTAGACCGACCCTACGCGACGCATCGATTTTGCCGTTCTTCTTTTTGGCGTTCTTGCTGTGAGCTTCCAGCCAGTCATCTAGCTCTTCGAGAAAGAGTAGGCTCCGTTCACTCGCGAATGCATTGAACTCTTCTGCGTCGGCGTCGGAGATTCGTGTGCTTTCAACCTTCCGCCAAAATAGTTCCGGTACGCGAGAGTCGCGGGGTCTCCTGAGAATTTTGGAGAGCGTCGAGCTCGCATCGGTGAGGAAAGCTGACACTGGTTCCAGTGCCATTTTGGTCTGGCTGCTCACTACAAAGAACGGTTTGATGAGCTCGTACCTGCCATACCTGTTCTTCCTGACATTTCCATAGTCCATTAGCACATCTAAAGTTCTTTGCGCGTCGAGTCCGCTGGCCGCGAGGTGAACCAGCCGCGAGAAGGAGTTCCGCCCCTTGAATGTAAGAGCGCGCGGCCTGCCGCGTTGGTCTAGGAACTCTCTGTCTCTAGACCAGTAAGTCACTATGTCCGCGTATCCGGTCGTCCGGCCGATCTGTTCGATGGACCGTGAACTCTTTGCCGTCAAAGACCGATCAAACGCCGTGGTGAAGCACTCCAGGGACTCCGCCCTGTTCAGCCCAGCTTTTCGGAGAAACGCGGCAATTGGGTGAAGAAGGGAGATCGCGCGTCGTCTATCGATTGAGATGATTTGGTGTCGTTTGCGGCTTTGCACAGATCGAAGTCCTTTTCCGAGTCCGGTTCCATGAGCCTCGCTTACATCCTACGATATTAAGCCTCTAGAACGAGGCACATGAACAAGCCCGAGAAATCTCGGCTGCCTCAATGAAGATTTGTGGATTCTGCGCTGAGGATAATGCTTGACTCGAGCGACGACCGAAATCTGGTCGCTGCACGACGATCCGCATGCTACTTCGCAGAAGGCGGAGAATTCGCACAAGCTGATGTGGACAGCCCGGCGCTCAAGACATCCATCGCGCCTTAGCGGTTAACGCCAGAAGCGCAACCTCGCAAGGCCTGGTTCAGTTAGGCGCGATGATGACCCGGACGTATGAGCGCCGCCGCTAATGCCACGGCCTTAGGTCACTGCACCACCGCTGATACCGCCACCTTGAGTGACTGCACCACCACTGATGCCGCCGCCCTGAGTCACGGCGCCACCGCTGATACCGCCACCTTGAGTGACTGCA
>Ga0207707_10001045_pt1 | contig 26539 bp, 22 predicted proteins | sample KBSC83BmetaG_FD_184336 | JGI IMG/M metagenome (GOLD analysis project Ga0207707, IMG submission 184336) | Corn rhizosphere microbial communities from Kellogg Biological Station, Michigan, USA - KBS C8-3B metaG (SPAdes) (version 2) | ecosystem: Host-associated > Plants > Roots > Rhizosphere ... | reverse complement strand
CGGCGAAGAGCGTCCTGGCCATCCGGGTCTCCCGCGCGACGCCGCAATACGTCGCGTGTCCAAGGATGGCCTGTAATACGTCTTCCGGATAGCCGCGAGCCCGCAGAATCCGCACGCCCTCCGCCGGGTGCTCCTCGGTGGGCGAGTGCGACGCGTTGGGATAGCGCTCGTAGTCGAAGTCGTGCATCAGCCCCGCGAGGCCCCACAGGTCCGCGTCCGCGCCGAACTTCGTCGCGTAGGCGCGCATGGCCGCCTCCACGGACAGCATGTGCGCGCGCAACGACTCGCTGGTGGTGAATTCGTGCATCAACGCCAGCGCGTCCGAGCGCGTGGGGAGCGAGCTCGCGCCCGCGGCCGCCGGCTCGCTCACTGCCTCGTATCCACGTGCGTGACCACCGACATGCCGGGACGCAGCGCCCGGCTGGCACCGCATCCCTTCGTGATCGCGATGCGCACCGGAAGGCGCTGCACCACCTTGGTGAAGTTGCCGGTGGCGTTGTCGGGCGGCAGGAGGGCGAACCGCGCGCCGGTGGCGCCGCTCAGGCTCTGCACCTTCCCCTCCGCCTCACACCCCGGATAAGCATCCACCTCGAACGCCACCGGCTGCCCCACGTGCATCTTCGAGAGCTGCGTTTCCTTGAAGTTGGCGGTCACCCAGGTGCCTGTGTCGGCCACGATCGACATGAGCGTCTGCCCAGACTGCACGAGCTGGCCCACCTCTACCTGCTTCTTGGAGATCGTTCCCGTTTCCGGCGCGGTGACCTGCGTGTAGCTCAACTGCAGCTTCGCATTGTCGAGCGCCGCCTGCTCGGCCTGCAGCCTGGCCTGCGCCAGCCGCACCCCCGCCTGCGCGTTCTGCACGGCGCCGCTCGCGGCGGCGGCCTGCCGCTGGAGCGCGTCGACGTTCGCCGCGGCGGCGCTCGCCGCCGCCTGCGCCGCGTCCAGCTGCTGCGCCGATACGATCTGCTTGGCGACGAGATCGCGCATTCTCGCGAGGTCGGCGTCGGCCTTCTGCTTGTTGGCGATCGCCGCCTGGATCTGGGCGTCCGCCGCCGAGGCCTGCCCGGTGGCCGTGGCCACCGCTGCCTGCGACTGGCCCGTGAAGCGGCTCCCGCCCGCCGCGGCCTGCGCCGCCGCGAGGTCGGCCTGCGCCTGCGCGACCTTCACCTTGTAGTCGGAATCATCGATGCGCACGAGCGTTTGCGCGGTGGACACCGAGTCGTTGTCCTGCACGAGCACCGCGGTCACGTAGCCGCCCACCTTCGCGAGCACGGGGACGATGTGTCCGTCCACCTGCGCGTTGTCCGTGGTCTCGTGCCCGCGCGAGTAGATGAACGTCTTCACGGCCCACACGAGTCCGATGACCACGATCACGGCCACGACCCCGATGATGATCTTCTTCTTCGTCGTCATGCCCGGCGCCGGGGCGGGGAACGGGTCGCGAGCAGGCGGCGGGGGCGAAGCCGTCGCTGCGGGCTGGGTTCCTTTGACTTGTTGTTCGGTGGTCGTTCCCATGTCGCTATTCCTCAGTGTCGTATGACCGTCGTTGTGCCGAATACGTTCTATGGAAGAGCGGTCACCGATCCGACCGCTCGAGCCAGTGCCACTTTCGCGCCCTGATAGCGCGAGAGCGCATCCACCGCCTGGGTGCGTGCCGAGTTCAGCGATAGCGACGCGGTGATCACGTCGGCGTTGCCCGACACGCCGGCGCGGAAGCGCTCCTGCGACTGCTCGACCTCCTGCTGCGAGAGCCGGAGCGCCTCGCGCGCGGCGTCCACCTGCTCGCGCGCCGATGCGAGATCGAGCAGCGCGCCGCGCACCTCGATGGCCGCCTGCTGGCGCAGGTCGCGCCGGCGCACGTCGATCTCGTTGGCCACCGCCTTCTGCTCCTCGATTCGCCCCTCGCGGCGAAGCCCGTCGAAGATCGGAATCGAGACCTGCACGCCCCAGTCGTACGTTCCGAGAAGCTTGTTCTTTCCAACCCATCCGTAGTCGCCGAACGCCGACAGCGACGGCAACCGTTCCGCCTTGATCGCCGTGACCTGCTGCTCCACCGCGCGCAGCTGCTCGTCCGCCGCGCGGAGATCGGGACGCGAATGCATCGCGAGCCCGATCGCCGAGGCCTCGTCCACCGTGGTGTCGTGCACCGACAGCCCATTCAGGCTGTCGGCGAGCGTGACGCGGGCCGTGAGCGGCTCGCCGAGCGCGCGCAGCAGATCGAGGCGCGAGCGGTCGCGCTCGTTGCGCGCGCCAATGAGCTGGGCGCGCACCGTGGCGAGCTGCGACTTCGCACGCGTGACGTCGAGCGCCACGCCCACGCCGGCGCGCAGCTCCTCGTTCGCGATGCCGACGAGCGAATCGGCGAGGATGGAATCGGCGACTCGCGCCGAGAGCTGTGCGTCGGCCCGCTGCGCCCGGAGATACGCGTTCGCCGCGTTCTGCGCCGACAGCTCGGCCTCGTTGGCCGCGGTGGCGCCGAACGCGCGCGCGCTGCTCTTCGCGCCGCGCACGCGCTGAATCGCGCCGAAATCGAGGAACGTCTCCTCGATGCGGCCGCGCGTGTCGAAGATGTTCACCGGCCCGATGATCGAGCCCGCGGGATCGAAACCGGGGAAGTCGACGCCGAACGTCGCGGAGTTGTACGTGCGTCCGTTCTCCTGCGCGTAGCCTGTCACCTTGGGGAGCAGATCGGCGCGGCTCTGCGTGATGCGCGCGTTCGCCTGATCGGTGCGGGCGCGCGCCTCGATGGCGGCCGCGCTCTGGCGCGCGCCGAGCCGGGCCGCGTCACCCAGGGTGAGCGGGCGGGCGAGCACGGAGTCCTGGGCGTTCGCCCGAACCGCCGGAACGGCCGCAACGACGCAGAGACAAACGAGAGGAAAAAGGCAGGAACGAAAAATCATGGCTGCACGGTCGACGCGACTGGCGTGGGAGATTGGCCGATCGCGTGCAGACAGAAGTCCACGAGCTGATCGAGCACCTGGGAATCGGACAGCTCACGCATGAACGGGATTCGCGAGCGCTTCGCGGACCACACGCCGTGCGTGAAGAGAAGGGAGTGCAGCATGCGCGCCGCGACGAGCGGATCCATGTCGCGGAACTCACCGCTCGCGATGCCGCGCCGGATGATGTCGGCGATGATCCGCATCGAGCGCATCGGGACCTCCTCGACGAACTGCTCGTAGAGGTCGGGAAAGTGGTGGAGCTCGCTCAGGATGAGGCGATAGAGGATCTCGAACGTGGGCATGCGCATGTAGTCCCACGAATTCCGGAAGTAGTGCCGCAGCTGTTCGGTGGCGCTATCGGAATCGGAGATCATCCCTTCCACCGTGGCGATGTGGCGGGCGGGGATCTCGCGAATCATCTCGCAGAACAGCGCTTCCTTGTTCGGGAAATAGAGGTAGATGGTGCCCTTCGAGACGCCCGCGGTGCGGGCGATGTCCTCGAGCCGGGCGGCCGCGAGCCCGCGCTCGCCGAAGACCTCGAGTGCGGCATCGAGGATCTGGCGGGGGCGCTCGCCGGGAAGGCGGCGCCAACGAGGGGCGTTTGCGTGCGCGTGCTCGGACATGAGAGTAACTAAACGGCTCGTCAGTAGAACGGTTCCCGCGGGTTTTCGCGGGCTAACCCTCTATTTTTACTGACTGACGAGTAAGTTACTCTGGCCCGCGGGCGATTGCCAGCCCCAGGCACAAAAAAAGGGCGAGGCCGATTGGCCCCGCCCGCCCTCGACCGCTACTTCGTCGCCGCTGCCGCCGGTGGCTGCTCCTCGGCGTAGTGCCGATTGGTCAAGTGCACGATCAGCGTGAGTGCGCCGAGCAGCAGCGCGCCTCCGATGATCAGACCGGTCACGCCGGCCTTGAGATCTCCTTCCCTCGGTGCGGACATCTGCTCTCCTCGTTGTGCGCGGACTAGGCGACCCGGACGGTCGTCATCGTGTCGTTCTGCTTGATCTGCTTCAGCACATCCACACCCTTCGTGATCTTGCCGAACACCGTGTGCACGCCGTTCAGGTGCCGCGTGCTGTTCTCATCGAGCACCATGAAGAACTGGCTGCCACCGGTGTCCTTTCCGGCGTGCGCCATCGACAGCGCGCCCACCTCGTGCGTGTGCGGGTTCCCCTTGGTCTCGCATTTGATGTGGTAGCCCGGGCCGCCCGTGCCGATGCGGCGGTCGCCCTCCGGGAGGTCGCGCGAGAGCGGGTCGCCGCCCTGCACCATGAAGCCGGGGATGACGCGGTGAAACTTCACGCCGTCGTAAAAGCCGCTGTTCGCCAGCTTCTCGAAATTCCCCGCCGCGATCGGCGCGTCCTTCTCGAACAGTTCGGCGACGATGGTGCCGCGGTTGGTCTCGATCGTTGCGTGCTTCGTCATGTCATGAGCCAGCGGTTCAAGGAAACGGAAATGGTGCAGCGGCCAAAGTTAATCGCCACCCTGTCGGTGCGCAGCCTTACACGCGCGACGACGGGCAGATGTCGTTGAGCACGCACCGCTCACACCTCGGCACCCGCGCCACGCAGATCTGACGTCCGTGCTCGATGAGCAGATGCGAGAGCATCGTCCACTGCTCGGGTGGGAAGAGCGGCATGAGCGCGGCCTCGATCTTCACCGGGTCGGTCTCGTTCGTGAGGCCGAGGCGCTCCGAGAGCCGCGCGACGTGCGTATCGACCACGATGCCGACGTTCTTTCCGAACGCGTTGCCGAGGACGACGTTGGCGGTCTTTCGGCCCACGCCCGGCAGCTTCGTGAGCTCCTCCATGGTGTCGGGGACGTTCCCTCCGTGGCGGCTCACGAGCGCGCGCGCCATGCCCAAGAGGCTCTTCGTCTTCGCGCGGAAGAATCCCGTGCTCTTGATCTCCTCCTCGAGCGCCTCGGGGCGCGCGCCGTCGAGCGCCGTCGCGTTCGGGTAGTGCTCGAACAGCGCCGGGGTCACCATGTTGACGCGCTTGTCCGTGCACTGCGCGCTCAGGATCGTCGCGACCAGCAGCTGGTAGGGATCGTCGTGCTCCAGCGCGCAATGCGCGTCGGGATACTCCGCGCGCAATCGCCGGTAGTACTCCGCGGCGCGCGCCTTGAGCTCCGCCGCCGTGCGCGGGCGGCGCGCGAGTGCCGCCCTGGTAGGCGAGTTCTTCGCAGGCCCCGCCTTCGCGGGCGCCGCTTTCCCCAGTGTCGCCTTCGCGATCCTCGGTTTCGCCAGCCTCGGTTTCCCCAGCGTCGCCTTCACGACCTTCGCCTTCGCGAGCTTCGGTTTCGCGAGCTTCGGCTTGGCGACGCGCTTCGGTGTCATCGTACGCTCCGTGTGTGAAAGTGCCCGGCGATCGCGGCCGCGCTCCACGTGTTGATCACGTCACTCGCCTCCAGCCATCCCTTGCGCGCGATGCCCACGCCGAACGACACGTTCGCCAGGCCGTTCGTCGAGTGCGCATCCGGTCCGATCTCGAACGTGCATCCCTCCGACTTCGCCAGCTGGCAGTGCCGCCAGTCGAGATCGAGCCGGTGCGGATCCGCGTTGATCTCCACCGACACGCCGCGCTCGCCCGCCTTCTCGAGCACCGCCGGCATGTCCAGCGCGTACCCCTCGCGGCTCAGCAGCAGCCGCCCCGTGGGATGGCCGAGGATGGTGACGTGCGGATCGTCCAGCGCGCGCAGCACGCGCTCCGTCATCTTCGTGCCGTCGAGCGAGAAGCGCGAGTGCACCGACGCCACCACGAATTCGAACCGATCGAGCAGCTCGGGCTCGTAGTCGATGCGGCCGTCCACGAGTATGTCCGCCTCCACACCCTTGAACACGCGCACCGCGCCCCCGCTCGCATTCAGCCGGTCGATCTCCTCGTGCTGCGCGAGCACCGCGTCGGGCTTGAGACCGCCCGCGTAGAACGCCGACTGCGAATGGTCGGTGATGCCGATGTAGCTCCAGCCGAGCGCGCCGGCCGCCGCCGCCATCTCGGCGATCGTCGCCTTGCCGTCGGAGTATGTCGAGTGGCAGTGAAGCGCGCCCGCGATCTCCCCAGGCTGCACGAGCGCCGGCAGCGCGCCCGCGGCCGCGGCGGCGATCTCGCCGCGCCCCTCGCGCAGCTCGGGCTCGACGTACTCGAGCGCGACAGCGCGATAGAGCGCCCGCTCGTCGGCGATGGGCACCCGTTCCCCCGACGCATCCCGCAGCTCGTCGTTCACCATGCGAAGCCCACGCTCCGCCGCTCGGGCCACGAGCTCGCGCTCGTGCGATTCGCTGCCGGTCGCCCTCCACAGCGCGACCGCGAATCGGTCGGGCGTCACGCAATGGAGATGCATCACGGTGCCGTCCACGTACCGGATGACGATGGTGCCCACGCTTCCCTGCGCGTCTCGCACCCCGGGCGCCGACGCGAAGTCCGCGGCAACGGCCGCCGGCGCCGCGGTGCACCCGGCCACGATGTCGATGTCGCGCACCACCTCGCTCCGTCGCCGCGCCGAGCCGGCCACCTCCGCGCGCTCGACCGCCGGGTGGCCGCGCACCGCCGCCAGCATCCGCACCGACTCCGCGACCGCGCGCGGGTACAGCATGTACGCGCTCGTCTCGCGCAGGTACGCGATTCCCTTGAGGATCTTCGCCGCAGTGCCGCTGCCGAAGCGCGGCAGCGTCGCCAGCCGGCCGCTCTGCGCGGCCGCCTCGAGCTCGTCCACCGACGAGACGCCGAGTCCCTGGTGAACGGTCTGGATCTTCGCGGCGCCGAGGCCGGGAATGCGCAGCATCTCGATCAGCCCGTCGGGAGTTTCGGCGCGCAGCTGCTCGAGGTAGCGCGACTCGCCGCTCTCCACGAGCTCGCGGATGGTCGAGAGCGTGGCTGGCCCGATCCCCTTGAGCGCCGCGAGCTCGCCCGATCGGAGCGCGGGGCCGAGATCGTCCGTCTGCACGCCGAGCGCGGCGCGGGCAGCGGTGCGATAGGCGGCCGTCTTGAAGCGGTTCTCCCCCCGCAGCTCGAGAAAGTCGGCGATCTGCGAGAGCGCGTGCGCGACGGATCGTGGATCCATCGCTCAAAGATGCGCGGTCACGAGTCGCGCGCTACCGGACTCGCACGTACGGAAGGCGCGTGAGCCCCTCGCCCTCGCTCCCCTCGCGACGCTCGAGCGTGTCGGGGTGCGTGTCGAGATAGTGGAAGGCGCGGATGACCAACGCCTCGAGCTCGCTCGTGGTGGCGAGCGTGCGATAGCCCATGCGCTCGCCGCCGGGGATCGTGTTCGCGTACGCGGGGCCGTCGGCGCGCCACGGATGCTCCGCGCGCGCGGCCACGCGGTGCGGATCGATGTCGTCGCGGTACGAGACGAGCGACACGCCGGGGCGATCGCGCCGCAGTCCGAGCACCATCTGCGCGCGGAGATGCGCGCCCGACTCCGTGCGCTCCTGCGTGTCGGCGACCATCGCGAACACCCCATCGAGCGGCTCGTACGGCGCGTCGGTGGCCACTCGCGCCCAGAGCTTCTGATACGGGAACTGCAGATAGCACGCGGGCGGGCCGGCGAGGATCCAGTCGCCGATGGCGTAGTCGGGAGCGGTGAGGCGCTCGGTGATCGCGCCGTCGAACGAGTACAGCCGGCGGCCGTAGCTCCAGAACTGGTATCCCTCGTAGAGCAGCTCGCCGTATTCGTCCAGGCTCGCCGGGTCGGCGTCCTCCGCCACCATCTCGTCGAGCGCCGCGCCCGCGTGCCCGAGCAGAAGAAACTGGTCGCGGCGGTGCACATCGGAGCCGCGCTGCTCCCCTTCGGCGCGAATCGCCGGAAAGTCCTTCTCTTCCAGCGGCTCGAGAATCAGTTCGTACGGCGTGAGACGGGCGGACACGGCGGACAAGTGCGCAGGAATCAGGCCGGTTCCTCGACCCCGGCGGCGTCGCGCAGCCGCGCCACGAGCTCATGCAACTGGTGCTCCGTGAAGTCGATCTCCTGCGCCGCGCCGTCGAGGTCGATGAGTCCCGCGCGCATCGACACCGCGACCTGGTTGAGATAGCGCACCTTGCGCAGTATCTCGTCCGTCACCGCGCGCAGCGAGAGATAGCGCCGCTTGTTGACGGTGGCGCGGCGGTGGCGCGCGAGCAGCTCCGCCTCCGAGAGCGCGCGCGCGAAGGTGATGACGTCCTCCGTGGTGCGCCCCGAGATCACGCCGCGATCGGGAATTCCATCGTCCTCCCAATCCTCTTCGGCGAACCAGAGGCGTCCCACGTGCTCGATCCCGTCGAACGACACGTTGAGCGTGACGGCGAGCTGCCGCCCCTCGGCGTTGATCGTCGCGATCTCGCGCTCGATGGAATCGCCCGCTGGGTTCATGGCTGTACTCTCATCGTTCGCCGGAGAAAGTCGCGGACCGCCGCGAAAAACGTCTCGCTCCCTTCAACGTAAGGGACATGGGCGCTCTCGTCGAGCACCTCGAGCTCCCCGTGCGGGAGCGCCGAGGCGATGAGCTGCGAGGATGCGAGCGGGATCGCGTCGAGGGCGCCGTGGAGCACGAGCGTGGGCGCGTCGATGAGCGGGAGCTTCGGCGTGAGATCGTAGTCGCCGAGGCTCTCCCACACCGACTGCTGCACGCGGCCGATGACGCGAAACGGGGTGAGCTCGCGCGCGCGCGCGGGATCGGCGAAGTAGCCGGCGACGCCGAGCTCGAACAGCCGCTTGGAGTACGCGGCCAGGTCGCGCTCGCGCAGCCCCGATGCCGCGAGCTCCGCGCGCGCCTCCTCGATCCACGGCGCGCGCTGCCGCCGCGCGAGCTCCGCGGCGAACTGCTGCCGCAGCGCGTTCGTCGCCGGCGCGGGGCAGATGAGCACCATGCGCACCGGCGCGGGCGCATCGAGCACGAATCCCTCGTCGCCGAATCCGCCGGCGGCCGCGATCGCGTAGAGCAGCGACAAGAGCCCGCCCCACGAGTAGCCGACGAGCGTGAGCGGCGCGAGGCCGAGCTCCTGCACGAGCGCCGCGAGATCCTCCACGTGCGTGCGCCAGGTGACCGGCGCGCGGTCGTCGGACCGCGACCGTCCGCCGCCGCGCTGATCGTAGAAGAGGAGCCGGTAGTCGTCCGCCAGCGCGGCCATCTGTGGCAGCAGATAGTCGTGCGACGCGCCCGGCCCGCCGTGCAGCACGACGAGCCGCGGCGCACCGGGCGGGCCGAGCGCGGTGTGATAGAGCGCCACGCCGCGCGCCGTCTAGGGGTGCAGCGCGACGGCCGGCGTCTTGTACACCGCGCCGCCCTTCATCACGAACAGCGCCTTCTCCATGTTCGTGATGTCCTTGAGCGGGTCGCCGGGCACCGCGACGATGTCCGCCCACTTGCCCGCCGCGAGCGAGCCCACGTGCTCGTCCCATCCGAGCAGCTTGGCACCGCTCGACGTGCCGGCGACGATCGACTCCATCGGCGTCATGCCGCCCCACGTGGTCATGAGCACGAACTCGTGCGCGTTCGTGCCGTGCTTGCCGACACCGGCGTCGGTGCCCAGCGCGATCTTCACGCCCGCCGCGCGCGCGATCTTCACCGTGTTGCGCATCGCCTTCGCCGCATCGAGCGCCTTCTGGCGTCGCAGTCCCTTGAGGATGCCGTTGTTCGCCGCCTTCTCCACCGCCTCGCCCGCGCTCAGCGTCGGCACCAGATACGTCCCCTTCGCCGCCATCATCCGCGCACCCTCGGCGTCCAGAAACGATCCGTGCTCGATCGAGCTCACCCCGGCGCGCACCGCGGTCTTGATCCCCTCGGTGCCGTGCGCGTGCGCGGCCACCTTGCGGCCGAGCTTCGTCGCCTCGTCCACCATCGCCTTGAGCTCCTCGTACGTGTACTGCGATGCGCCCACCGCGTCACCCTCCGAGAGCACGCCGCCGGTCGCGCACGTCTTGATCACGTCCGCGCCCTCCTTCACCATGTAGCGCACAGCCGCGCGCACCTCCTCGGGACCATCGGCGATGCCGGTCTTCACGCTGCCGTCGAAGAGCCCCGGCTTGTAGCCGTTGTCGTCGCAGTGGCCGCCCGTGATGCCGATCGCGTAGCCGGCGTTCTCCATGCGCGGTCCCCAGATCTGGTTGTCGTTGATCGCCTTGCGCAGCGCCATGTCGTCGAAGCGTGGCGCGCCGACGTTGCGCACGCTCGTGAAGCCGTCGAGCAGCGTGCTCTTCGCGTGGTCGACCCCGAGGATCGCACTGTACTGGTCGTAGTCGTGCACCGCCGACTCTTCCCCCTCGGGATCGGAGAGGTCGCGGCCGGCGAGGTGCACGTGCGCATCGATGAATCCGGGGAGCAGCGTCGCGTCGCCGAGGTCGATGGTGCGCGCGCCCGCGGGCGCCTTGATGCTCGATGCGGGTCCCACCGCCACGATGCTGTCGCCCACCACGACTACCGCGCCGTTCTGAATCTCGGCGGCACCCGTGCCGTCGATGAGATGCGCGGCGCGAAGCACGTAGGTGCCGGGGGCGGCGAGCGCGGAATCCTGCGCCACGACGGGCGCGGCGCAGAGCGCGAGCAGCGTGATGGCGAACGACGAACGATGCATCAGAGGCCTCCGGTGCGTTCAGGGGCCACGCTTGCCGAGCGTGGCGGTGAGCGCGAGCCGTGTGCCCGCGCGCAAGACGATCACCTGCACGACGTCTCCCGGCTCATGCGCGCCGATCGCGTCGGTGTAGCCGTAGATGTCCTTCACTTCCTTGCCGCCGAACTCGACGATGATGTCGCCGGCCTGCACGCCCGCCTTGTCGGCCGGACTCCCCGGCGTCACGCCGGCGAGCTTCACTCCAGGCACGTCCGAGCTCCCCATGTCCGGCACCGAGCCGAACCAGGTGCCGTGTCCGGGCGCGCCCGACATTTTGGGCGGCGGCTGCGGCGCGCGCACGTACGTGAGCCGCGCGGGGCGATCGGCGATCGCGCGCGCGATGCGCGCGGCGTAGTCGATCACGCGCGCCTCGCCCCCGATGTTGATCTTCGACGCGACGTCGGTGGCGCGGTGGTAGTCCTCGTGGATGTCGGTGAAGAAGTGGAGCACCGGAATCCCCTTGGCGTAGAACGACGAGTGGTCGGACGGCCCGTAGCCATCGCCCACCGCATCGAGCGCGAACGGCGTGCCCGTGTTCGCGCTGTCGACGATGCCGCGCATCTCGGTGGCCGTCGCCACGCCGTACACGATCAGCTTGTCGTTTCGCAGCCGGCCCACCATGTCGAAGTTGAGCATCGCGTCGATGCTGTCGGTGGGCACTGGCGCGTGGTCGACGAAGTATTCGGAGCCGAGGTCGCCGAGCTCCTCGCCGCTGAAGTTCACGAAGATGATCGGCCGCGCCGCCGGCGCGTCGTGGAAGTGGCGCGCGAGCTCGAGCACCGCGGCGGTGCCCGACGCGTTGTCGTCCGCGCCGTGGCGAATCGCGTCGCCCGCCTGCGGGTCGAGCGCGTTGAACGTGGAGCGCCCGAGATGGTCGAAGTGGGCGCCGATCACGAGCGGCTCGCCGCGCCGCGCGGGATCGGTGCCCGGCACCATCGCGACGACGTTCTGCGTCGGAAGCTCGCCGGGAAGTCCGGCGTGGGCGGCCTCCACCGAGCGCGCGGAAAATTGCTGCAGATACGACGCGCGCCCCGACACGCATTCGCGGACGCCCGCGCGCATCTCGGGGCAGGATCTGGTGCGCTCGACCCTGGTGAGCCCCAGCCGCTCGTACTCGCGCGCGAGATACGCCGCGGCACTGTCGTTCCCCGGCGTGCCCGTGCCACGCCCCTCGAGCGCATCGCTCGCGAGATACTCGATGTCGGCGCGAATGCGCGCGGTGTCCGCCATGGACGTCCAGGCGGCGGGCGCGACGCGCGCGCTGTGACACGCGGCGAGAAGAACCGCCGCGGCGGTACAGACGGCACGGCGCGGGAGCGGTGCTGACATGGGGATGGCGGCTGTGGTGAGGAGCGCGAGACCAGTGGTATGTTATCGGCCGGTGACACTCCCTGCCAGCCGCCCGCTCTCCACACTCGCGCTCGCGCTGATTCCGCGCGCCGTGGCGCTCAACCTCGCGCTCGGCGCCGTGGTGGGGGCGCTCAAGCTCCCGGTGTATCTGGATTCCGTGGGGACGATCCTCGTGGCGGTGCTCGCGGGGCCGTGGGCCGGCATCGTGACGGGCATCGTGTCGAACAGCGTGCTCGGGCTCCTCGTGTCGCCGACGCTGTTCGCGTTCATCCCGGTGACGGTGGTGATCGGCGCGCTCGCGGGCGTGGCGGGGCGCCTGGGCGCGTTCCGCACGCTCGCGGGCTCGCTCGCCGCGGGGCTCGTGATCGGCATCGCGGCGGCGCTCGCGTCGGCGGTGATCGTGATCGCGCTCATGGGCGGGCTCACGGCGAGCGGTACCGGGCTGCTCACGATCGCGATCAGGGCGACGTTCGGCGTGTCGGTGACCAGCGCGGCGAAGATCGCCGCGGTGGTGACGGACGCGATGGACAAGCCGCTCTCGTGCGCGCTGGTGTATCTCGTGCTCGAGCGGCTGCCGCGGCGCATCACCGCACGATTTCGCGGCGCCGCCGCATGAGCGCCGCCCTCGACCGGTGGAATCCGATCACGCCGCTCGCTGTGGCGGTGGCGATGGTCGTGGCGGCGTTCGCTGGCCCGCAGCCGTGGACCGCCGCGCTCGTGCTCGCGATCGCGCTCGCGGCGGCGTACGCGTTCGGCGCGGGCGGGCGCGTGCTCCGCCTCGCGGCGCTGGTCGCGCTTCCCACCTTCGCGCTGCTCGTGCTCCTGGCCGCGGCGTTCCCCGACGCGCCGGCGGCGCACCGGCGGTGGGTGCCCACCGAGGCGGCGGTGATGGACGCGCTCGCGATCGCGCTTCGCCTGGGCGCCGCGATCGCATCGCTCGGCGTCGTCATCGCGGGCGTGCCGCCGCGCCGGCTCACGCGCGCGCTCGCGGCGCGCGGACTGCCGGCGTGGGCGGCGTATCTCGTGATCGCGTCGCTCGAGGCAGTTCCGGATGCGCGCCGCGGCGCCGACGAGGTGCTCGACGCGCAGCGGTGCCGCGGCGTCGCCGTGGGCAGGGGCACGGGCCTGCGCGGCCGGCTGCGCGCGCTTCCCGCGCTCGCGGGCCCGCTCGTGGTGGGGCTCGTGGTGGAGTCCGAAGAGCGTGCGCTCGCGCTCGACGCGCGTGGCTTCGATCCGCGCGCGCGCCGCACCGCGCTCGTCCCCATCGCCGATGCGCGCGGCGAGCGATGGCTGCGCGCGGCGATCTGGCTCGCGCTCGTGGTGCTGCTGGGGTGGCGACTCGTGGCGCTCGTGCGCTCGTTCACCATCGCCGCGTGAGCACGCACGGGCTCGTGCTCTCGCTCCGGCTCGACTCGGTAGCGTACGGCAGGCGCGTCGCGCTCCGCGACGTGTCGCTCGACATCGGGGCGGGCGAGATCGTGGGCGTCGCCGGGCACGTGGGCGCGGGGAAGAGCACGCTCGCCCTCGCCGCCGCAGGGCTGCTCGGCCGCGCGCTCCCGGCCACCATTCGCGGCACGATCGTGCATCCGCGCGGCGGCCGTCCGCCGGCCGCGTTCGTGTTCGCGAACCCGGCCACCCAGCTCACGGAGCTCGGCGAGACGGTGGAGGAGGAGGTGGCGGTGGGGCCGGAGAATCTGGCGCTCGACTCGCGCGACATTCGCGCGCGCGTGAGCGATGCGCTCGTGCGTGCCGACGCCACACGACTGGCGGCACGGATTCCGCGCGAGCTCTCGGGTGGAGAATTGCAACGGGTGGCGCTCGCGTCGGCGCTCGCGCTCGACGCGCCGCTGCTCGTGCTCGACGAGCCCACCGCGCAGCTCGATCCGGAGGCGGCGGAGCGATTCGTGGATGCGCTCGGAGGCCTGCGCGCGCGAGGCGTGGGCGTGCTGCTCATCGAGCAGAACCTCGACCTGCTCGCGGCCGTGGCGGACCGCGTGGTGGTGCTCGCCGATGGCGCGGTGCTCGCGAGCGGCGATCCCGCCGCGCTGCTCGGCCGCACGCCGCCGCTGGACGCGCGACTCGGCGGGCTTCGCGCCGCGGCGAGCGACGCCGCGCCCGCGCTGCGCACGGGCGCGCCTGGCGCGCCGTTCGTTCGCGTGTCGGGGCTCGCTGCCGGCCACGGATCGCGCGAGGTGCTGCGCGACCTCTCGCTCGACATCGCTCGCGGCGAGGTGGTGGCGTGGGTCGGGCGCAACGGCGCGGGGAAGACGACGCTCGCGCGAACGATCATGGGGCTCATCCCGGCGCGCGCGGGGCGGATCTCGGTGGGCGAGCGCGCGCTCGACGCGCTGCCGGTGCACGAGCGGGCGCGGTACGTGGGGCTGGTGTTTCAGGATCCGCGCCGGCAGCTCTTTTCGCGGACGGTGCTCGAGGAGGCGACGTTCGGCCCGCGTACCCTTGGTGTGGCGAGGGGAGCGGCGCTCGCGCAGGCGCGGGAGGCGCTCGAGCTGGTGGGACTCGCGGCGTGCGAGCGCGACCATCCCGGCGACCTCGCGCCGCAGCTCCAGCGGCGGCTCGCGATCGCGAGCGCGCTCGCCTCGCGCCCCGAATTTCTGATCCTCGACGAGCCGACCGCCGGGCAGGACGCCCAGGGCCGGGCGTTCATCGGCGCCGCGCTCGCGAGCCAGCGCACGCGTGGCGCCGCGGCGGTCATCACGCACGACCTGGGATTCGCGCAAGACGCGTGCGATCATAATGTTACGATCACCGATGGTCATGTGTCGCATATCGGGAGAATCTCCGTTCGGGAGCCCCCTCCCGCGCATTGAAAGCGGACCCTATCGAGCCTCGATGTCATACGCGCTGACCTTCGCACGCCACTTCGCTCGTCTCGTCAGTCTGCTGCTCATCGAAGGAGGCTCATTCGACAAGCAACTGGCGACGTTGAAGTCGCTCGTGGCCGTGTCGGCCGAAGGTCCGGTCAAGCTCGTGCTCCCCGGCATGAGCTTCCTCTCCGCGAACTCCGAGCTCGTTCCCGAACGATTCGAGGGAGTCGACAACCTCGTCGCGCAGCTCATCGGGCATTCGATCACCGAGATCCATTTCCAGCAGAACGCGACGCCGGCCGACCTCCTGCTCGTCGCGCGGCTCCTCTCTGTTGCTGCGACGCCCGGACTCGGCGGCGAGATCGCGCTGCGGCGGATCGCGGCGCTCGACGCGCAGACGGTGACGCTCACCGTCGAGATGCCGCCGCAGCCAAAGGAAGAGGCGGTGCTCTCGAACTCGAAGCTGGGGAACGCCGGCCCCGGCTTCGTGCGCAACAGCATGACGATGTTCATGCCCACCGCGGACGAGTTCGAGGCGCAGCAGGCCAGCGGCGCCGAGGTGTCGCAGGACGGCGACGGCGATGCCGGCGACAAGGTACCCGACGGGGTGGTGAAGCAGGATCCGAGCGCGATGTTCCAGGCCTTCGCGGCGACGTCCGCGCCCAAGGGATCGATGGCGCGCATGTTCGAGGAGCTCGAGGGCGCGACGTCGTCCGAGAAGATCGGCAATCACCTCGACACACTCGTCAAGCTCGCCACGGACTCGTCGAGCAAGGATCGCATCGACATCGTGGCCGACGTCTTCTTCGGGCTCGTGAAGCGCGAGGCCGACATGGAAGACAAGATGGTCAAGCGCCAGTACGCGCTCGCGGTTCGCCGGCTGTGCGTGCCGCGCGTGCTCAAGTGCATCGTGGAGCTGCTGCCGCGCCGCCGCGAGAACTACGAGCAGTACATGGCGATCTTCGTGCGCGCGGAAGACGATGGCGTGGAGGCGCTGGTGGAGGCGCTCATCTCCGCGCCGTCGATCACCGACCGCCGCGTGTACTACGACTCGCTGCTGCGGCTCCACACCGGCGTGCGCACGCTCGTGCACATGCTCGGCGATCCGCGCTGGTACGTGGTGCGCAACGCGATCGAGCTGCTCGGCGAGATGCGCGTGGCGGAGGCCGACGAGGAGCTGGAGAAGCTGCTCGAGCATCGCGACGACCGCGTGCGCACGGCGGCGGCGAGCGCGCTCGCCAAGCTCGGACCCGGCGTCGCGGCCAAGGGGCTGCGCGGCGCGCTGCGCGATGCGCCCGAGGAGGTGCGCGAGCGCGCCGCGGAGGCCATGGCGCTCCAGCGCAGCGGCTCGGTGGAGTCGATCGTGCGCGCGCTGGACAAGGAAGAGGATAATCGCGTCCAGATGGCCATGGTCACCGCGCTCGGCCAGCTCGGCACGCCGCACGCGGTGGAGAAGCTCATGGACATCGCGCGCACCGAAAAGGGGCTGCTCAACAAGCGCCGCCCCACGCCGATGCGCGTGGCCGCCGTGCACGCGCTGGGCGAGGTCAAGACGTCGAGCGCGCTCGCGGCGCTGCAAACGCTGCTGCGCGACAAGGAGAAGGCGGTGCGCGGCGCGGCGTCGTGGGTGATGATGGGTCGCAAGCGCGAGAGCGGAAAGTTTCCCACGCCCGCGGACACCGAGAACATCGACAACGAGTAGCGGCGGGCGCGATCGCCCGGCGCATTACCGCGCCGTGAAGTCGGTCTTCTCGTCGATTCGGCGGCACGCCTCCGCGATCAGCGTCGCGGCACGGTCCACGTCCTCCAGGCTCACGAGCTCGTTCGGCGAGTGCATGTAGCGATTGGGCACGGACACGAGCCCCGTCGCGATCCCCTGCGCCGCCACGTGGATCGCATCCGCATCCGTGGACGTGTCGCGCCCCGCCGCCTGCAGCGAGTACGGGATCTTGAGCGCGTCGGCGGTCGCGCGCAGCTCGCGGAACACGACGGGGCTGATGATCGAGCCACGCGTGAGCACCGGCCCGCTGCCAATGGCGTGCTCACCGAGCTCCTTCTTCTCGATGCCCGGATGATCGGTGGCAAAGGTCACGTCGACGACGATCGCCATCTGCGCGCCGATGCACTCCGCGCACACCCCCGCCCCGCCGCCGTGCCACGCGATCTCCTCCTGCGTGGTCGCCGCGGCGACGACCTTCGCGCGCCCGGGCGATTCGGCGTAGCGGCGTAGCGCCTCGAGCACCACAAAGGCGCCGATGCGGTCGTCCACCGATCGCGAGACGATGCGGTTGTTCGGGAGCTGCACCATGCGCGAGTCGATCACCCCCGCGTCGCCGACGCTCAGCTGCTCGCTCGCCTCCGCGCGGCTCGAGGCGCCGATGTCCACCCAGAGGTCGGTCATCTTCGATGCCTTTTCGCGATCCTCGTTCTTCATCAGGTGGATCGGCTTTTTCCCGACGACACCGATCACGTCGCCGTTCGTGCCCATGAAGCGGATGCGCTGCGCCACCAGCACCTGCGGGTCCCATCCGCCGATCCCCGAGATGTGGACGTAGCCCTCCTCGTCGATGTGCTGGATGATGACGCCGATCTCGTCGATGTGGCCGGCGAGCATGATGGTCGGCGTTCCCTTCGGATTCACCGTCGCCATGCTGTTGCCGTGCACGTCCGACTGCACCGTCGCGAAGGTTCCAGCCTCCTCGCGCCACACGCGCGCGGGAGCGGACTCGAAGCCGGAGGGGCCGGGCGTGTCGAGGAGGCGTTTCAGGAAGGTGACGGACGTGTCGCTGAGCATGAGAGAGAGTATGGGAGAAGAGGAGCGCGGCGGACGTGCAGGAAGGTAGCTGCGGGCGTCATCGAAACGTCATCGCGACGTCATGGAGGGTCAACCGTCGGTGAGCTGAACGGCGCGGGAGTGGTGCGGCTTGAGAAACACGTCGGGATGCAGCACGCCGGCGAGCGTCTCGATGCCGTCCACCAGGCGCGGTCCAGGGCGGCTGAGCAATCCGCCCGAATCCATCGCCCAGACGCGGAGCCGCGCGATGTCGTCCCACTCGGACCGCCGGAGCTGCGACTTCGCCTCCTTCGCCGCGCGCGACACGTCGTACCCGCACGGCGCCATGATCACCGTCTCGGGCCTGGCCGCGACCACCTCGGGCATGCTCACGACGCGCGAGCGGTCGCCCGCCTTGGCGAGCACCTCGACACCGCCCGCCTTGCGTACCATCTGCGGAACCCAGTGGCCGGAGTTGTAAATCGGGTCCGTCCACTCGATCACCGCCACGCGCGGCCGCGGCGCGGCCGCGTTCACGAGACGCTCGTGCACGCGATACATCCGGCTCTCGAGCCGCTGCACGAGCGCCTCCGCCAGCGGCGAGCGCTCGAGCACCGCGCCCACGCGTCGAATGTCGTTCATCACCTCGTCGAGCGAGTCGGCGGAGAGCGAGAGCACGATCGGCGGCTCGGAGAGGCTCTCCGCGATCAGACGCACGTCGCCCTCGCGTATCGCGCAAACATCGCACACGCCCTGCGTGAGAATCACGTCGGGCGCGAGATCCGCGATCGCGTTCGCGTCCATCACGTGCAGCGCGTCGCCGAGCGTGTCGGCCACGCGCACCATGCGGTCGACGTCCGCCGGCGCGGCGTTCGCATCGATGATCGAGTGCGTGACGCGCGGGATCCCCTCGAGGAGCTCGCCGGGATAGTCGCTGTCGTGCGAGATGCCGACGAGCGAGCCGGCGGCACCGAGCGCGGCGACGATCTCGGTGGCGGCCGGGAAGAGGGAGATGATTCGCATCACTCCGACCTGCCGCCGCCTCCGCGTCCCACCCGATACAGCGGCACGGCGAGAAACAGGACGTAGAGAATCATCGCCGCCAGCGCGCTGGCGCCGACGAATCCCACGCGATGCGACAGGTCGATGACGTCGGCCGCCGTGCGGGTTCCTCCCGCCACCTTCCAGATCGCGAGCACGGAGAGCCCGACACCCATGATCGCGCCGCCGGCGATGAGCCCCGACGAGAAGAGCACGCCCGGTCCGGAATCCGCCTTCGCGCCCACGCGCTCCTCCTCGGGCACCCGGCGTTCGACGAGCCAGCGCACGACGCCGCCCATGAACATCGTGGCGGACGTCGAGATCGGGAGATAGACGCCCACCGCGACGGGGAGCGACGGGATGCCGAGGATCTCGATCGCGATGGCGAGAAACGCACCGATGAGGATGAGTCCCCACGGCAGCTTCTGCGTGAGAATCCCATCGACCACGAGCGCCATGATCTGCGCCTTGGGGGAGTCGAGCTTCTCCACCGTGCGGCCGCTCACATCGGTGGGATAACGGCCGGCGATGCCGGGGTCCACGAGATAGTGGATCGTGTGCGATGCGTCGACGAGATATTTCCCGGGAGGCGCGGCGCCCTGTGCCTCGACGAGATGCCCCACCTGGTACGCGACGCCGTTCACCGTGTCCGCGGCGCCGGGATCGATGGACGACACGGTGACCCCGGGATAGCTCTTCTCGACGATGGTCGTGTGGGCGCGGTTGAGCAGCTGGATCATCCCACCGATGAGCAGCGCGCTCGTCGTCACGCCGAAGAGGAGGCCCACCTGCTGCCGCGCCGGCGTGGCGCCCACGATGTAGCCGGTCTTGAGGTCCTGCGACGTCGCGCCGGCCACCGCCGCCGCCACGCACACCACGCCGCCGATCGTGAGCGCGAGCACCCGGTGCTCCGGACCCGTCCAGCCGATCGCGAAGAAAATGAGCGCCGTCAGCAGCACCGTGGCGACGGTCATGCCGGAGATCGGATTCGACGACGCGCCGATCTGCCCGGTGATGCGGCTCGACACCGTGACGAACAGGAATGCGAATCCCACCGCGAGCGCCGCGGCGAGCACGTTGATCGAGATCTGGGGGAGCGCGATCATCGCGATCACGCACACGGCCACGCCGCCGAAGACGATCGAGAGTGGCATGTCGCGATCGGTGCGTGCGCGCGCCGCGCCGCCTCCGCGATCCTGCGAATTCCTGCGGAAGCCGCCCGCGATCGCGCTCATGATCGTGGGGGCCGAGCGGAGAAGGCTGATCAATCCCGCCGCGGTCACCGCGCCGGCGCCGATGTAGTACACGTAGTTCGCGCGCACCGCCGTCGCATCCATGTCGGCGATGAGCCCGGTGCCCGGCGGGATGATCGTGGTGAGCCCGCCGCCGAACAGCTTGATTGCGGGGATCAGCACGAAGTACGACAGGCAGCCGCCGGCGAACAGGAAGCCCGCGATGCGCGGGCCGATGATGTAGCCCACGCCCGTGAGCTCCGGGCTGATCTCGGCCCGGATCTCGCCGAACAGCTCGATCTTTCCCGTCGGCGCGATGCGCTGGAAGACGTATCGCGGCACCTCCTGCCAGAGGTGCAGCCCGCTCACGAGCAGCTTGTACAGCGCGGCGAGTCCGAACCCCATGAACACCGTGCGCGCCTGCACGCCGCGCTCCTCGCCCACGATCAGCACCTCGGCCGCCGCGGTCCCCTCGGGATACTTGAGCGTCTTCCGCTCCTTCACGATGAGCGCGTCGCGCAGCGGGATCATGAGGAACACGCCGAGCAGTCCGCCCACCACGGCCACCGCGGCGACCTTGGTCCACGGCAGGTTGTAGCCGAGCAGGAGCAGCGCGGGGAGCGTGAACACCACGCCGGCGGCCACCGATTCGCCCGCGGAGCCGGTGGTCTGCACCATGTTGTTCTGTAGGATCGTCGCCGGCTTCTGGCCGGAGATCTTCGAGATGTAGCGGAAGATCGTGATCGACAGAACGGAGATCGGGATCGACGCGCTCACGGTGAGCCCGACCTTGAGCGCGAGGTAAACGCTCGAGAGCGCGAACACGAGACCGAGCAAGATGCCGAGCACGATCGCGCCGGGCGTGAGCTCGGCCAGCACCTTGTGCGGTGCGACGTAGGACACGTGCTCGTCGGCCGCCAGCGGGATGCGGTCTGCCTCCGCGGCTGGCGGCGGCTGGGTGGGGATCGCCATGTGCTCCTCGTCGAGTGACGGGGGCAATATGGGCGACCGGCCTCCGCGCGGGGAAGAGATGCGGGAGGCCGGGCGCGGAGACTATCGGGCTTCGTTCGCTGGTAGCTGGCCATTGCGGCGCGCCCGCCAAATGGCCCAGCCGATCGCCGCAACGATGATGCCGAGCGGCAGCAACGTGCCCAGTGCCGCGATGAGGCTCGCGACGAAGCTGATGCAGTTGCGCCAGGCCTGCCGAAATGCATCGGCGATCACGCCGGTGCTCCCCGTGCCGGCCACCACGGGAATCTTCTCGTGCACGGTGATCGCGAGCGTGCTGTGGGCCGAACGCGAGCGCAGGTAGCGCATGCGTCCCTCCTGGCGCTCGATCTCCTCGCGCACGCGCGCGAGCTCGTGCTCCACGGCGAGCACGTCGCTCAGCTTTCCGGTGCGCGTACCGAGAATCTCGATGAGGCGCTGCTCGAGCCGCTTCTCGCTCGCCGCGCGCGCCGCGACGTCGACGTACTCCTCGCCCACGTCCGCCGCGCTCACATTCACGGATTCGAGCGATCCGAGTGGCTCGAGCCCCGTGATCGCCGCGTCGAACGCGGGGGCGGGAATCTTGAGCTCGAGGGTGGCGGTGTGCGTCTGCTCCGCGCCGGCGAGGATCGAGCTGTTGGCGACGTAGCCGCCCACGCGCGCCGCCAGCTCGCGCACGCCGCGAATGCCGCGATCGAGCGAGTCGACTTGAACGCTCGCCTGTCCCGTACGAATGATCATCGACGTGGGCATCGCCTCGCCCTCGAACGGCACGGACGCGGACGAGCCGCTGTCGCTCGCGATGAATCCCTCGCTCCGCGGGGCGTCCTTCGCGAGCGCCGTAAGCTCCGGCATCGGGGCGCCGGCGGCGACCGCGTTCGTTTTCCTGGATTCATCTTGGCGGCCCGCGTCGCGATGACACGCGCACACGAGCGCGACTACGCAGAGCAGCAGGAATCGTCTTGGCATCTCTTCCCCGGCGTGAGCGGCGAGCCGGCATGGCCCGCACGAGAGTGAGACGCCGGTGCCGCGTGAACTTGCACACGCGGGAGCTGTCGCCTGGCGAGGCGTTTACGCCGCGGTGGGAGTGCCGAGGGTCGCGAGCGCCGCGCGCAGGTCCTCGAGCAGCGCGTCGGGGTGATCGTGCCCCTCGTACTGCACCTCCGCCGCGGCGTGCCGCATCCAGTCCTGCTGTTCCGCCGGCACGTCGCTGCGCGTCACGACCACGGTGCGCACGCCGCGAAGCCGCCCGTCGTTCGACACGACGTCGAGCAGCCGCGTGCCGTCCTCCTCCGGCATGGCGACGTCGAGGAACATCAGATCGGGCACCTCCCGCTCGAGCGAGTCGATGCACGAGGCGAGCGAATCGCACGTCCGCACGCGCACGCCGAGCGAGCGCAGGAGGTCGGCCAGCAGGGTGCGGGCGTCGTAATCCTCGTCGACCACGAGCGCGCTGTGCGTCATCGTCCGCGTGCGCAGCCGCTCGAGGACGTCGATGAGCACCCGGCGGTCCACCGGCTTCACCAGATAGTCGGTGACGCCGAGCGAGAAGCCGAGCGAGCGCTCCGAGACGATCGACATCACGATCACGGGAACGCGGCACAGCTCCGCATCGGCCTTGATCTCGCGGAGCACCTGCCATCCGTCCTTCTCCGGCATCATGATGTCGAGCGTGATCGCGAACGGATGGAGGATGCGCGCCAGCTCGATGCCGCGGTCGCCGTTCAGCGCACCGACCACGCGGAAGTGCGCCGGCGCGAGCGAATCGCGCATGAGGGCGATGACCTCCGGATCGTCGTCGATCGCCAGGATCACCGGATCGTTCGAGAACGTGATGTCCTCGGGGAGCTGTCCCGCATCGCCCACGAGCGCCTCGCTCTCCTGGCCGATCGGGAAGCGCAGCGAGAATGTCGTGCCGATGCCAGGCTCGCTCTCCACGTGCACCGTGCCACCCAGAAACTCCACCGTGCGCTTCACGATCGCGAGCCCCAGGCCGATGCCCTGGAACCGGCGCGTGGTTCCCGACTCCAGCTGCTGAAAATTCTCGAAGATGAGCGGCAGGTGCTCGGGCGCGATCCCGATGCCGGTGTCGCGCACGCGCGTGACCACGGCGTCGCCGTCCTCCTCCACCGAGAGCTCCACGTCGCCTCCTTCCGGCGTGAACTTCACCGCGTTCGATGCGAGGTTGAGCACCACCTGCTTGTACTTCCCGCGATCGAGCCGCACGCGGCGCTTCGTGCGGGTGCGCAGCGACACGTGCAAACGCTTCGCGCTCGCGAGCCCCGCCACCGCGTCCCTCACCTCGGCCAGCACCGCGCTCGGATCGAACTCGTCGATGCGAAGCTCGGCGCGACCGGATTCGATTTTCGAGAGATCGAGCACGTCGTCGATGAGCAGCTGCAGGTCGCGGCTGCGGCGCACGATCGACTGCACCGCGCGCGCCTGCTCCGGGGTGACCGCGCCGTACACGCCGTCACGCAGCAGTCCCGCATAGCCCATCACCGCGTTGAGCGGGGTGCGCAGCTCGTGCGACATCGTCGCGAGAAAGCGCGCCTTCGCCTGGCTCGCCTCGATCACCGTTTGCGCACGCTGCGCGAGCTGCTCGTTCGCCGCGAGCAGCTCCTGGCTCACGCGCGCGTACTCATCCGTCTGCGCCTCGGCGCGCTGGTGCGCGCGGGCGAGCGCCTCGCGCTGGTCGTCGAGCTCCGCCGGCTGTCCGATGAGCCACCGCGTGCTGCCGTCCTGGACGACGAAGAAGGTGCGCGCGCGCGCGGTGGCGCTTCCGGTGAAGCAGAGGTGGACCACCAGCCCGTCGGGCATCGTTTTCCGGATCGCACGCGCGGCATCCTCGCGCGTGCTCTCGTCCACGATGTTGGCCAGCGATTGGCCCACGAGCGAGCTCCCCAGGGCAAGCTCCCGCTCGAGCGCGCGGTTGCTCTCGCGGATGATTCCCGCCGGGTCGATTCCGAGTACGGGAAAGGGGAGGAGGGAGATGAAATTCACGTTGCACTCGAGGCGTTCGGGCTGGTGTATCTCGTTGCGGGATGCTGAGTTACGGTGTGTCTGGCGCAGATGTGACGATAGTGCAAGTCACACGCCCGAAACTCGCATTCGCGCGATCCCTCGTTAGCTTCTGCGGTCCCTCAAGCACTGGTTTCTCGATGCACGTTTCGATCAATCGAGCTCTTCTGATATTCAGCGCATCGGCGTGTGTCGCGGCGGCTGCCCGCGCGCAAAGCGGCGCCGTGTCCGCGCCGATCACCGGGGTGGGCTACCACCTCACGATCGACAGCGCCGACGCCGCGCAGCGCCGGATTCGCGTCTCGATGACGTTCGCCGTCGCGTCGGCGGCGCCGGTGCTCCTCGCGATCCCCGCCTGGACGCCCGGATCGTATCAGCTCGGCTACTGGGCGAAGAACGTGTCCGCGTTCGCCGTCACCGCCAACGGGAAGCCCGTGGCGTGGGACAAGACCGACTATCAGACCTGGCGCATCCGGCCGTCCGCTGCGGGCTCGCTCGCGGTCTCGTTCGAGTACAGGAACGACTCGCTCGACAACGCGAACTCCTTCGCGCAGCCGCAGCTGGCGCTGCTCAACGGCGCGAACCTCTTTCCGTACGCTGTCGGACGGCCGTTCGAGTTTCCGAGCACGGTGGAGCTGCGCGTCCCCGCCGAATGGCGCGTCGCGACGGGGATGACGCCCGCGCCGAACGGCTACGCGGCGGCGAGCTATCACGACCTCGTCGACATGCCGATTCTCGCCGGCCACTTCGATTTCGACAGCACGAAGGTCGGCAACGGATGGCTGCGGTTTGCGAGCTATCCCGCGTCAGTCGAGAGCGCGGCCCAGCGCGCATCGACGCTGTCCGATCTCTCGCGCGTCATCGGCGCCGAGTCGGCGGTGTTCGGCGAGACGCCGTGGCGCGACTACACCGTGATGCAGATCGCCGACTCCGCGTTCGGCGCGATCGTGGGGCTCGAGCATCAGAATTCGCACGTCGACGTCACGAGCCCGTTCGCGATCGGCCAGCCGATCCTCACGTCGGTGTACGCGCACGAGATCTTTCACGCGTGGAACGTGAAGCGGCTGCGCCCCGCGGACATGTGGCCGTACGAGTACGCGCACGAGCAGCCCACCACGTGGTTGTGGGTGAGCGAGGGGATCACCGACTACTACGCCGATCTCGCGCTCGTGCGCAGCGGCGTCACCGACTCGGTGGCGTTCTTCGCCACCACCGCGGGCAAGATCTCCGAGATCGCCGCGCTTCCGTTGGTTGGTCTCGACGATGCCTCGCTCTCGGCGTGGATCCAGCCGACGGATGGCACGGCGGACAGCTACTACCCCAAGGGCTCCCTCGCCGGTCTCATGCTCGACATCATGATCCGGGACGGAAGCAACAACGCACGCTCGCTCGACGACGTGATGCGATCGCTGTACCGGGAAGCGTACAAGGCGGGGAAGGGATTCACCGCCGACGAGTGGTGGAAGGCCGTGCAGTCGGCGGCCGGCGGACGGTCATTCGCCGACTTCGACTCGCGCTACGTGGATGGGCGCGACCCGTATCCGTGGGCGAGCGTCCTCCCGCTCGCGGCGTTGCAGCTCCTCACCGACTCCGTGCGCGTGCCGGTGCTGGGCGTCACGATGGGAGAGTCTGATGGTGCGGTTCGCGTGACCGCCGTCGCGCCTGGATCCACCGCGGACGTCGCGGGCGTGCACCCCGGCGACGAGCTCCTGCGGGTGGGAGAGATTCCCGGCGACGCACCCGGGCTGGCGGAGCATCTGCGCGCGCGGTACGGCAACGAGACGAAGGTGATGATTCCGATCACCGTGCGTCGCGACGGGCGGCAGATGTCGCTGGTGGCGCCGCTCGGATTCACCTGGGAGGTCGAGCGGCGGATCGCGCCGCTTCCCGGAGCGCCCGCCAAGGCGGTGCGGATTCGCGCGGGGATTCTGCACGGCACCACGGGGTGACGTTACCGCGGCGGCTCCGTCTGTCGATACCAGTCGACGACGGCGGAGTCGCGCGGCGCCGGCGTAGCGGCGCGGCTGCGCATCATCTGCTCGATCTCGTCCGCCTCGCGCGGCGCGCGCGAGATCCACTCGACGCCGGCAGGCGTCACGAAGTAATCGTCCTCGATGCGCACCCCGATGTTCGCGTAGCGCTTCACCAGCGGCCGCAGGCGGGCGATGAGCGGCCGATTCCTCGGCGTGTCCGGAAGCTCGTCGAGCATGGTTGGGCGCACGTAGATCCCCGGCTCGATCGTGAACGCGTTTCCCGGCGTGATGACGCGCGACGTGGGATCGTGCACCTCGAGCCCGATCCCGTGGCCGAGCGCGTGAATGTAGTAGAGCGAGAGCTGCGCGCAGCCGCGCGCGATCCGGCGCCGGCATCCGCCGCTGCCGGGGTCGTACACCGCGTTTGCCGAGTCGATGAGGCCGAGGCGCGTGAGCCCGTCGGTGAGCGCGCGGTTGGCCGCTGCATCGAGCGTGGCCTGGGAGACTCCCACGTGCGCGACTTCTTCGGCGGCGCGCTGCGCGTTGCGCACGATCTGGTAGATCGCGCGCTGGTCGGGGGTGAAGGTGCCGCTCACGGGCACGGTGCGCGTGACGTCGGCGGCGTAGCCGCGGTACGACGCGCCGATGTCCATGACCACGACGTCGCCGGCGCGCATGAACCGGTCGTCCGCGTTGTAGTGCAGCGCGGTGGAGTTCGGCCCCGATCCCACGATGGTGGAGAACGACGGGCGGTCGGCGCCGTTGCGGCGAAAGGTGTACTCGATGAGCGCCTGGATCTCGAACTCGTT
>Ga0207707_10001043_pt1 | contig 26561 bp, 44 predicted proteins | sample KBSC83BmetaG_FD_184336 | JGI IMG/M metagenome (GOLD analysis project Ga0207707, IMG submission 184336) | Corn rhizosphere microbial communities from Kellogg Biological Station, Michigan, USA - KBS C8-3B metaG (SPAdes) (version 2) | ecosystem: Host-associated > Plants > Roots > Rhizosphere ... | reverse complement strand
TAAACTCATTCAGTAATAAAACCTTTGTGGTGACGAAGTTCATCGATATCTTTTTCAAGCATGTTAATGCGAGTATCTTGAACAGCTATTTGAGTTAGGATGGTGTTAAGCTGTTTCAAACTTTCCATCAGTAATCTCTGATGATCTTTAATTTGAGAAATATCAGAACGCAATGAAACTAACTCAGTTCTCATCCAGAAGAAAAAACCAATGATGCCTGCAAAGATACTAGCTCCTTGGGCAATAGCATTGATATGTTCTATAATCCAGTCCATTAGAGAATAATCTTCTTTTCAGGAACCAGTATTGGTTGTTTATTGTTATTCTCTTGCTCATAGAGAACCTTCAGTGCTTGCTGAGCTAACAAGCCTTGCATTAGGATAATTCCTTTAAGATCAAGCTTACTTAAGCTATCTTCAAACTTACTTGGATTCATTTATTTTTAGACTTGGGTTTCTTCTTAAAGCCATTAGTAGCATAGTACATCTCTACCTGCTTCTTAGTAAATGTTCTACCAGAAGGAGATTTGTACTTACCATTAGATTGTTTAGTAAAAGGCATTGATTTAAGGGAATTATGTGATATACTGGGGAATTCGCTTCGAATACATAAGTATACACTAAAATGAAGGAATTGTCAAATTATGAGTAAACAACAGAATCTCCACTGGGAAGAATACGAATTATATCATGATCGTGAGCCTGTGATGAGAATAGAACCTCACCTGATTCATCCTGGGATGTTTTATGTCGTATGGCCTGATGGGGTGAAATCACAGGACTTTTACAGAATTGAATATGCGAAGGAACATTGTCTTATAGAAGCCGGTAAAATGATGCGTGGGAGGGCCACTGATGCGTTTAAATGAAAAAGAGCTAGGAAGGTAGTCTAAATTGATAAAATCGATGTACGGGCTTCTAATTGGATTTAAATATGCTCTGGTGTAATACTCATCAAAGACCTTCAGAGTTTTGTAAGATCAGAGGAGGTATTTTGCTTCCTTGTAGAATTGTAGATTTAACAGATATACTAGAATTTGATGAAAATTTTCTGTCAGATATTTTTAGGGTAGTTTAACTATTAAAAAATCTTGTCAGATATTTTTGAGATGTAATTCACGCCGCCGAAGGCACCCCCGACCCCCTATGGTCGATTGATTCGGATTGTCCGAATTGCTGATTAACAGAAGTTCTGAAAAGCAGAAGCGTAGCGTGGTGCTGAATAACCGAAATGCTATTAAACAGAATTCGGGTAAGCCGAATTACGATAATCGGTAATGCTGATAAGCCGAATGCTGATAGTCAGCAATGATGATTATTAGAACTTCGGGCAAACCGAAGTTCGTATTATCAGTAATTCTTATTAACAGAATGCTGAATAACCGAATACTAAGGTAAACTACTATACTTGTTAATACCTGTAGGTATTACTTATATTACTTAGGTTATCTTTATTAATTACTACGTAAGGTATACCTTAAGTACATTACTACGTAAGGTATACCTTAAGGTACCTATATACCTTAAGGTATAAGGTAATACATATGTTATACATATATAACCTTAAGGAGCCGGGTATTTTAGCAACACTGTTGCTTTTCATACCAACAGTACTAATTGACAATTATACAACACTCATAAAGAATAATACTCTACACTATCGGGTATCTTTAGGAGATTATTCTACCTGATAAGCCGTTATCGCCTTGCATTAGCCACATTTCAGTTTAGAATGCATCATTGGGTAGCTGTGCTACTCACTAGCTGGTCTGGTCAACGTAGCATCGAATGACCTTGGCGCAGTTAGGGTTGTCTCTCATTGTGAAACCCGCTCGCTTGCTCTGCCTGTCCCGTAAAGGGGATAAGCATGAATACAGAGCAGAAAAACAGGATAGCTGAGAGGCTATTCCTGTTGTCATCGTTATCTCTGATCGCAGCTATGATCGGAGTAGCGATATGAGTGAAACAATCCGCAGAGCTAACACTATCAAGCTTTCACGTCCAAACGTATGGGACGATATAATCCACGATGAAACAGACTTGGAAGCTTGTGCGTACCAAGGTTGGTACATCCTTGGAGACATTCCACCTAACTACCCTGTGCCAGCGATAGTTAAATTACCAATGATTGAGTATATCTCAGTCGATGGTGAACTACTCAGAATTGAGGATGAGGCAATCCTTAGTCTGATGAATGCAATCTAACTCTAACCACGCTTGCCATTCGGCAAGCTTAACACGGGACAGACATGGCAAGCGAGCAATAGAAAGGACTACACATGTCTACTCTTACCGCTCAAGACGTCATGCCGTACACTCTTGCATTCAAAGCCAAGTATGGCCGTGACACTACGTTGTCACTTGATGACATGGAAAGTGTCATAATGAATGCAGAGGCAGACATGACTGCGGAAGATTTCGCTGAAGCTTTCAAAGAAGCGGAAAGCGATGATAGGTCCGACGACGACAACGCCAACGGCAACGAACCGGCTGTACCGCCTCAAGTAATTGAGAGTGGTTCTGCTTGGGACTATGCGCAAAGGTTGGATACGGACAAGCAATTCAACGATGACTTGGAGACTAATGCCAAAGCAGCGTTGGAAGGCAAGCGAGGGGCGGCTGTTATTCGCCGTGATCTTGTTCGGTTGTTTTCGGAAGATACCATCGCAATGGTATGGCCGATTCCCGGCTCAGATTCCAAAGATCACAAATGGGGCGGGGACAATCGACAGTTGCATCGCTATCCTACGGTTGTTAGAGATAGTGATGGCCAGTCAAAACCCGGTCAAGGTGACTGGTATTATGACTTGCTTGACGGCACTACGGAAGGCAAGCGTATCGTTGCTGCACTTGAGAGTATCAAGGCAGCAAAGAAAGGCGAAACTGGTAAGCATATCTTGCCAGAACATGCTGCTATTGTCGGAGATGAGATCAAACTCACTACGATGAAAACTGCTTTGGAAAGCAAGCGTACTTTCCGAAAGTCAGCAATCATCCGGGTTGTTAATCTTGTGCAGAGTATGCACCGAATTAACAACGAAACTGAAATGGGCGTCGAGCTTATTACGGTTGACAATAAGCCGGAAGGTGAGCCGGTTCATTCTCCGAAACTGCTCTATGTCTACAACAAAAAGGACCAGAAACAGTTCCGTATTCTGACTATCGGGCAGTTGCTGGCACTTGATGTTACCAAGGCTAAGGCCGATGGCGGTACTTACAATGCCGTTGTCGGGACTACCGGGCGACAGCCCAAGGGAGCAGGCAAAGAAGCTGTTACTGTTCCTGAGATTGACAAGGTTGGTTTGTTCGATGAATGGAGCGCTGTCGGCGCTACGTTTTTCGACAAGCTTATCGGAGATGCCAAGGCGACCAACCAACTGTTGACGCATCTCAACAGCGCGGGGACGGATGACTTGCTTCTGTCTCTCAATCGGATTGCTCTTGGTATCGATGGTTTCTTGTCCAAGCCCGGTATCTCCAAGCGTCTGTCGGAGTTGCTGGCAGAGGATAAGAAATCCAGCAAGGCAGCCTAACTACTGAAACAATGAACCCCGGTTCGCGAAAGCGGCCGGGGTTTTTCTTTTGCCTCAATGAATCTGAATCCACATTCATTTGTTGCATCGCAGCTATTGCATTGCAGCAATTCACCTTTTGTTCACGTGTATCATATTCACAACAGTGTGATATAATTGTCACACTGACAATTATGATAGGTCCACATTAACTCGCGTGCACGGTCACAAACGACATGTGCATGGCAAAGATTTAGCCATGATTGTCGTTAGCAAAAGCTGTAACGATTTGAGGAGGTTGCATTAAGCAACGGTTGGTTTATACTTATGAATACTGAGACATTGCCTTGAAGAAACGTGAGGACAAACTTAATAGCGAGTCCAACTCTCAGTTCACGGTGATGCTTCAAGTTCTGTCGGTCGGCGGAGGTCCTGAGCATGACCTAAAACTGCTCAAACAAAGGAGAGTATCAGTGAAGATGTATATCGGAGTTGGCTTCAATGACGGTCAGGTGCGTCAAGTCGAGTGTAATCCTGAGTCACTGAAAGATATGGCGAAGATCATTTGGCAGACAGTTCATGACGAAGTGAATGCCAGAACCTTCGAGATTTCTATTCAGCTTGAAGAGGATGAAGAACGCGACGCACCATAACCTGCATGGGGCAGGGGATTAGATAGTTTAAACAGGAGGGTTTAATGTGCTACGTCGAATACTATTCGTGTGAACACCTCAGACTGGTGTACCATGGTTGGAAAGAACTGAATTGTCTGTACGTGGACGGTTTGGTCTTTATAAAGATGGTGTCACTATGAGATATATTCAGATAATTCTAACATTATGTTTTCTAGCCAATTGTTGGATTATTTATACTGAATTTATTATGGGGCCAGCAACTTGCTTTATGGCTAAACCATGATTGGCAAATCATGGACGCTATGGCCATACATAGCTAGTTTTCTTCATAACTATCCTGCATTCTCAGGAGTGCAGTTTCATTTGTTTTACATCGAGATGGCTAACCCAATCAACGATAATCAACAGGAGGGTTGAATGGATCAGTGGGTTGGTATGTGGTTTATCGTGTTGGGAGATATCGTGCTTCTATCTGTAGCTCTTGGACTGTTTTATCTTGACAAGGAAGATAAAGATGAAGACTGCAATTCTGATTGATGGTTCGAATACGTACATGGCGACTAGAAATGTCTTCGAGATTGATTGGAAGATATTTCGCAAGTATTACAGTAAGGTGTTTGGACCGTGTACGATCTTCCGTTACTATTCTGCAATTCTGACTGTCGACGGTCATTCTGAACTACGTCCATTGATTGATTGGTTGGATTACAATGGATACGTCGTCATTCAGAAACCCACGAAGAACTTCATTAATGCAGAGACAGGCATCACGAAGATCAAGGGTGATATGGATGTCGAGATGGTTGTTGATATGTTGAAGTTGGCAGGAAAGATAGATCATATCATTCTATATACAGGTGATGGTGATTTCGTTCCTGCAGTTCATGCTGTCCAATCGTGTGGTGTATTCGTTACTGTCGTATCAGCCATGACTGTAGCAGCTGATGAACTTCGACGTGCTGCTGACGAATACATCGATTTGGCAGAAATGAGAATGGAGATTGGTCGTGCCAGATCGACCTAGGATAAGAGATTCAGTCTGGAAGGAGGGCTTAGCCAACGGTATAGTTAGGTACATCGACTACGAAAGTCGAGAAGTCATTGTCTATTTCTACAACTCTAAGTCAGAAGAGAGTTTAGACTTTGACGAATTCGTCTGCAACTTCAACGAACGTCTCAACCAATGGGTGATAAGATGACTATTAATCATGGTAAACTGCTTGAAGAGTTGGCTAGTAATATATCTGGTGATAACCAGAATGAACAACAGCCATTATCAGTCATCCTTGATAATGTAGATCGAAAAGATTTATTGAAACAGACGATCAATTATACTGAGTTGTTATATACTGAAGTAGAAACACTGTCAGATCAGCTACGCCATCGGGCTGATATGATGAGGCGTCGTGCAGATGAATTTGATAAGATGGCAGATAGTTTGATTGATGCTTATGAGAAGCATTCAGGTAGGAGCAATGAGATTGTTCAAACCTGTGAGAATATCAAGGATACTCTAAAGGAACATGCTCATATTGAGCCTACAAAGGTCTAACTGCAGGAGGATTACTTGACACCATCAACTAAGGAATTGCGTGAGACTTTGGTTGAGTCTATCACAAAGAGTGCAGAGATCAGTACGAAAGCAGCAAGACGACGGCTGCGTTCTGCTTTCCTTCGATGGAAGGACCCAGAAAAGAAGAAACATACACGTCAGCAGCGACTACGTGTATGGCTTGAAGCACAACTAGGAGGATAAAATGCTGAGCGTACTCACAGCAGCAGTACTGATTATTGTTGTAATCTTGTTAGTGTTGCTGTGGGTCGTGCTCTTGGAGTTGGATAAGGTTCCTCACGACGACTAATGATAGGTTTTGCCATGGCAACGATATCAGACGAAGCAGCGAAACTGTTATACGAAATCATGACTGAAGAATTACGCTTTTGGGTATTTTCAGATGAACCTACTGCGCTTAAACATGCAATAACTACAGCACAGTTAGGACAAGAGCTTGGCAAGACATTTGATTATTTTATTGCTCATGATAATTCTAGACAGAGGTTTGTCGTAGTTGAAAGAAGGAATAAATTATGAATAAAGAAGAATTTATGCAACAATATATATTAACTAGAGTAAGTCATAAAAAGAAACTAAATGACTTGCTTGATGAAGCTCTTATAGCTTGGGAATTCATACAAGCTAATAAATAGTCATCGTTGGTACATGACCACATATATGCACCGCCGTTCACTTATATATCAGTCAAAAGGGGCTGTCAAGTGGGCAAAAGGCTTATTTTTGGTATTTGCTCATGCCATGCGACATTTTATGACGCAATCAGCATGAATTATCACCCCATTGATGGTAAAATCCACCAATGGGTACACGTTCCTGATATCACATTAATCAAGGAGTTACCATGCAAACGAGGTTCGCGTGGGTCCATAATCTTTTCGGACCGCCAACGCCGTGTAAGTTCGACCCGGAAGAAGTCGTCGTGAGGGATACGTTAATCGTTTATTCTCTTAACGACGATGAGCAACAGATGGATATTCATAGTTTGGCTCTTAAGTATCCTTATAAGGAGTTGGATTAGTTGCATTAACGCAACACTGTGCTACAATGCTTAAATAATGGGAATTGGAAGTAGGGCAGGGGAATGGCACGCAATCCTAATCGAATAAAGGTGATCAAACAATCACGAGCAAGGCCACGCGTTCTTTGGGCTAGTAAATATCAGAAGGTACGTCAGTCGGTTGACAAGACTAAGATACCGAAAGACCATAGAGGTTTGTTTGAGTATCGTTCACGAGGTAATACTTTCGTAGACGATTATCTTGAGGCGAAGTTTCCTTCTCACAATGAGGAAAGTCAGGAGCGGCTAGCAGCTAAGGCATTGAGTGATCGGTTGTTGGCTGCTCCTGATGCCAAGTTCAAGACAGTACTGCAGGATGGCAGATTTGTAAAAATCTGCATGGTAACAACTGCTAAGCTTGATTGTATCGAGTTTATACAATTCGAGGTTCATACGAGAATGCTACGTAGGTCAGTTACCTACGGTAACTATGACCGAGCGATGGAGGTCTTTCGCCTGCAAACAATCAGGTGGAAAGAGTCTCATGTAATTCCTGATGTTGAGGATGACTCCATCAGGTAACATCTGCACTACTCCCCGAGTGCAGTCCAGACCCTGGCAATTAATAGGTTCCCTCCCCTATTAGTTGTCAGGGTCATTTCTTTTCCCTAACAGTATCGGATTAGTAGCCGCAAGGCATAGACGGTTTTTATTGTGCCTGTTCGATTTGGTAATTTCCAACAACCATCGGAGATGTTATGGAAAAAACCGTCGTAGACTTCAACGAAGCAGCGTTGAGGTTCTTCAATTCTAACAATGAAATTCTGCTCGTAGTCGGAGGGCTACTTGTCATTGTTACTCTTGTGTTGGGGTTTACCCTCCATAAGGGAAAGAAAGTACCTGGGGAGGGGAAGATGTCAAAGAAGGATGAATATCTCTTAAACAAGCGGCAACGTCGTCTCAAGCAGAAGTCATGGCTTGCTGACGGTGTAGCTGCACTTCTGCTCGACGGGTATGTCAAAGGTGTACTCGACGAACAGGAGTATGAGCTTTGGCATCTTCGCTTTGGCAAGCGGCTGGCTTTGTATGACCTTCTACCGAAGAAGTTGACAACCCAGCAGACCAAAGAAGCTGTCAAGAAACGACGATCTTCTGACTTCTACAAGAAGATTGTTCCAGTTCCAGTAGTGAAGGAGACGAAGAAGAAGACAATCATCGACCAAATTCTAGCAGCTTGATCACTCACTCAAATGCCTTAGGCAGGAGATATTAATGGCCTACAAGAATATCATTGTCGTTCGCAAACCCGGAACAATAATCACTCAGGGTTACATCGAACGAGCGGTGAAGAATGCTTCTTACATGGGCGTCGCTGTTGTCCATGAAGGAAAGCTTGTCATCGAACATAGGAAAGGATCGCCGAAGATCGAAGAGATCAGAAAGATTCAAGATGGTTTGATGGATAATCACATCGTCTTCAATTTCACTGACAAGCCAGAAATTCTCGATACGGATATGCTTCCGTTTCGAGTTGTCCTAGACAAGGACAAAGGTGATGAAATCGCTGTCTTCATGGATGGCAATTTCGAAGGATATGCAGTTCCGAAGTCGTCACACACCGACGAGTTCCATGCCTTCGATGATTTCATCGGTAAGAAACTTCAGAAGATTTACCGGATTTCAAATGCTGGTCTTCCGGGGTTGTATGCAGAACTGCAGGACAAGCTGACGCAACAGGAGTTTCAAAACTCTTGGACTTCCCGTGGCTTCATGGCATTTCTGACTACTGCTGGTGAAGCAATCACCATCATGAACAAGGGGAATGTATTCGCTCAAGAATTCCCGTGGGGATGGACTTCCCATAGTTTGAATTATACCGAGAAGGCGAGTACGCCTCCGGCTCCGCCCGAGATGTCCCTTCTCGAAAAGCTTAAATTGAAAGCAGCAGGTAAGGCTGAAGCTCCGCCTCCTGCTGCACCTGCTCCTGTTGATCCTCCGAAGACGGATGTCGTTCTGCCGAAGGATGACGACAAGTTCGAGGAGATCAGTCTTCCGCCTGAAGCGAAGGATTGGACCAACAAGCAGAAGATCAACTGGTGGGTTGGTGAAGTCGGCTACAAGCCCGAGGGTTATAAGATGCTCTCGACTAAGGTCAAGAGGACGAAGGGTACCAAGGTTGGCATCCTTGCTCCGTTGGCTTCCACCAATACCGTCGAACCTACCTCTGAGCCTGTCAAGCCAGTGGAATCTCCGGTCGAGCCGGGGAAGGATGTCACCCCGCAGCACGTGCTACCTGCTGTCAACGGTGATGTCATGCCGATCATCTCTCCGAAGCAGAAGCTCCTGCTCAAGACGAACTGGATGAAGGATGCCGAAGTATCCCGTCTGATCGGAGATGATCTCAAAACTCTTGCATACGATCCGAAGAAGTTGCAAGAGTTCGAAGAGCAGTACCAGACGCTCGCTGATGGATTGGGTCTCAATCCAGAGCGTCTGTGGTTGTCGTTCGAAGCGTTGATGAAGCTTGGCCAGACCGATATCAAGGCACTGGCTATCTATGCCTTCAACTGCCAGAACGACCACAAGAAGAAGATGTTGGAATTGCAGTCTGTATACTCCAATCCCAGCAACAAGATCGCCAGAGCGGCGATGTAACGTAGCTGTCCCCCGCTACGCGGTAGACTAAAGTCCCGGTACCCCGGAGAATAACACTGTAACTCCGGGGTATTTACTTTGCTTATGTTATTTAAATCGGAGAGAAAGATGTTCGGCAGGACTGCAACTCAGGAGAAGGTCGATGAAGAAGTTCTTCACTTGGAGAGCATTCGTAACTCCATCAAAGAGATTATCGAATGGGATAAAGATCGTCTTCAATTCACTCCGGATTATCCTACCTTATCTCAGCGTCGTAGCCATCTCTTCTTCGTACCTGATGATATGGCTCAACTTCAACATAACCACAACCTTATTCATGGAGGCAGTCTTAGCGGCTTCTATCCTCTTGCTTATGGGTATACAACTAAACGGTTCTCATTCGTCAAGAAGGAACTCGGACTGAAGTCTTTCCCTATTGCATTAGAACTATCCAGAGACACACAAGACAATCTTCCTGTGTGGATGTCTGATGAGTATAGACTTCGTGGAGAAATATACGCCATCCGTCCACAGCAGTTTATTGTTCTTGACACACACCGTCAGAATGGAGTACAATTCGAGAGAGTTAAGCTCAATATCAACATCGGGTTCCAGAAGTATTATAAACGGAAGGGTAAACCCGATTATTTTCTTGAGCGGGAAGAAATGATTACAGTACCGATGTTTATGTACGTCGGGCGAGAAGCATACTGGAAAGACCAGCTTGAGGCTGGCTTCTTTGATTTCAAACAAGTAACACTTAAGGTAGAAGATAGATTGTGGCTACGGGAGTATTACGAGTACAGTCGAGTAAGATAAGCGAGCAGCACATAGCGTGTCCAGTCTGCCCGTCTTCAGATGCGTACTGCATATACGAGGACGGGCATGGACACTGCTACTCGTGTGGTTATCATTTAAATAATAAGAGTTCTACTATTTCAGACGAAGGTTATACATATGAGTTCCTCGATTGGCGAGGCATTAGTAAGGAAACATTCCGTTACTTTGATACTAAAACTAAGTGCGATGGAACCGGAAAACCTATCGAACTTGGTTTCCACTATCCGAACGACAGTTTCAAGATACGGAGTATCGATACAAAAGATTTCCGTTCAGTAGGTGATATAGCTAAGGCAGGTTTGTTTGGTCGTAATAAGTTTACGGCAGGCAGTCACAAGTATGTGACAATAACCGAAGGAGAATTAGATGCTCTCAGTTTGTATCAGGTTCTTAAGTCGCCTGTGGTTTCTGTTCGGAGTAGTTCTTCTGCTAAGCTGGACTGTTCAATGGACCGATCCTGGCTTAACTCGTTTGAACGCATATACCTTGCGTTTGACGCAGATGAGCCGGGACGCGATGCAGCCGCTTCTGTCGCTAAGCTCTTCGATTACAACAAAGTATTTCAAGTAAAATTCCCCGGTGGCAAACGTAAGGATGCCAACGATTTTGTTTCCAATGGAGAGTCTGATGAACTGAGACAACTCTGGTGGAATGCGAAAAAGTTTCTGCCCGAAAACATCATCAGTACTCGGGCAGAGTTTAAGAAGGAACTCTTCAAACCGTTGAAGGTTGGTGTTCCGTATCCATTTCCAACTCTTACCAGTATGACATACGGTATGCGTACTGGTGAAGTAGTCCTACTGACTGCTCAAGAGGGTGTCGGTAAGACTGAAGTATCCCATGCAATCCTGCATAAATTACTGAAGGAGACTAAAGATGCGGTTGGCGCCATATTCCTTGAGGAGAGCAAGCAGAGACTTCTACAAGCACTCGCAGGGATTGAACTCAAGGCTCCTGTCCACCTTCCAGAATGGTCTGGTGAACCTTCTGAGATCGAGCGTGCTATCGATACGCTGGTACCCACCGATGATCGTCTACATATCTATTCTCATTTTGGGAGCGATGATGCAGACACTCTTCTGGACACTATTCGGTTTCTCGTTTCTGCGTGTGGCTGCAAGTGGGTTGTGTTTGATCTTATTTCTCTTGCCGTTTCAGGTCTTGGCGGAGATCGAGAGGAAAAAGCTCTCAGCTACCTCTCAGGAAGACTAGCTCTTTCTACTCAAGAACTTGACTACGGTCTCATTATGGTGAGTCACGTCAACGACTACGGTCAGACACGTGGCTCACGAATGATCGGTAAGGATTGTCATGTTCGTATCGATCTTACACGTGACCTCAAAGCAACTGATGATAGGTTGCGACGAACAACTGACGTCACCATTAGTAAGAATAGACCTGCTTCACGAACTGGTCCAGCAGGGAAGTTACTATTTGATCCTGCAACATATACATTATCTGAAGATTTTGGAGATGACTTAAATGCCTGACGACCTCACACCAGAAGAGCGTGAAGAGTGTTTGCAGGAGTATTTAGATATATTTCGTAATAGTAGTGGAAATATGACTGCCGAGGTTAATTTTCGTATTATGTTGAAGAGATTAGGTATCGACAGAGATGAGATCGATTACCTCGTAAGGACGAACAGACCATGAAAACAATCGGGCAGGTAGTCAGCGAAGATGACGTAACGACGCCCTTCGGGCGTCTAGTTATTCACGAATACAAAGATCAACGTTGGGTTGATCCATGGTGGTATAGCCTGCCACAGGCAGGCGTAACGTTAAGGTTAACTAATGGGAACATACAACAAATTAAGCAACAACAGAGTAACGAATATCCTCGACAAGATGATAGAAATAAAATCATTCAAGAAGACAGCAAAAGAAACAGGTGAATGTATCTCTACTGTCTGGAAGATAGCTAAAGAGAACCCACTGTGGGAGTGGGCTAGAACCCATTCAGAGCCGCACTGATGCGTTATTTTATTTAGGCTAGGGTAGTAGCCATTTTAAGAAATAACGCATGTACGGCTTTCTAATGGCCTTCTAACTATGGTTTAAAAGAGGTTTAAGATGACTCTTACAGAAATCCTTGATGAGGAGGAAAAGAAAGCTCATCCGAAGCCTCAGTTGAGAGTTATTACAGGTGGTAAGGGTCCTCCAACTAATAATTCTAACAGTGAAGATTGGTTAATTAATCTTCAGAAAGGAGCAGTATTTAGTTGCAAAAGAAGAAATACTACTGTAGAGTTGGATGTCTACGGTGTAAGTTTTAAACATCCTAAGACAGTAGTTTTGTTTAATGCTCTTGGTACTACACCACCTAGAGCGGTGGATACGAGAGAGTTTTGTAAACAATACATCCTATTCGAAATAATCGATGAAGGTGGCAAAGAACCACTAGAGGTAGAAAATGACGGTATACGGTCCATACGACCTCTCAGCATGGAAGACAATGCTGATGCTGAGGGAAGATAACGACAACATGAAGAAGCTTGATGAAAGCAAACATGCCATCGCCATCAAGTGTAACAATAACTGTCTAAAAGAGTTTTACAGGCAGACACTAGCTGCCTGATTTGGTGATTTATGGAAGATGATTTCTTTTGGACTTGGACTACCCAATATGACACAGAAGACAATTTGTACTATGTTCGCTTAGAAAAGATGGAATTAGGTACTTGTAATACTCTGTTCCAATTAGACTACGGACGATTTAAAGATTACCAAGAAGCAATGGATTTTATAGCAACTCTTCCTGAACCTGAAGAGGCTGCAGAAAATGAAGCTAAAGTATTTAATTGCGGATAGTAATTGACATTGAATGTAATGCTTTAGAGAACCCTGACCGGATATGGTTGGTGGTCTGTAAAGATATTGATACTAATGAACTGTATAAGTTCTACGATATAACTAAAAGGAAAGACGAACGTGAAAGACTTACTAGGCTTCTTGAAAGATGTACCGAAAGTGGTAGTTTACTCATCGGGCACAATCTTCTTGGGTATGATTGGCCTATCTTATGTGCCTGCCTTGCAATGGATACCCAGACTATTCTGGGCAATGCTATTGACACACTCATAATCTCTAAGCTGGTAGATTACAGCAGAGATGGACATTCAATTGAAGATTATGGTAAGGAGTTTAATTTAGAAAAAGGGAAGTTCTCAGACTTCTCGAAATTCTCCCAAGAGATGGAGGACTACTGTGTCAGAGATGTTGAGATATGTCGGTTGGTTTATCTTAAGTATCTTCGCTATATTAATAATAGTGAGCACCGTAGGAGCATTAATCTCGAACAGCAATTTCAGATTGTTGTTAATGATCTCCATCGGAGTGGTTTTTGTTTCAATTCTGTACGGGCAAGCAAGCTCCTAGATAAGGTAACTGAAGAGCTTCAAGTACTAGACAGAGATATTCTAGAGGCATTCCCACCTAGACTTCGTTTAATTAGGGAAATACATCCTAAGGAGACTAAGTATGGTACGTTGTCTAAGACGGACTTTCGTTGGCTTGCTGACGGTGATATTACCGAGTATAATGGTGGGAGTTTCTGCAGGTGCCGCTGGGAGTCTTTTAACCCTAGTTCTCACAAACAGATCATTGATGTCTTACACACAGCGGGATGGAAACCTCTTGATAAGACCAAATCTCATATCGATGCCGAAAGAGATTACAATCGAATTAAGAAATCCCGAAGGGTGGCCGAACAGTCGGAAGATTTATCTTCCCTTGAATTAAAATTAAAGGAGTTAAAGAAGAGTGGTTGGAAGGTTAACGAAACCAACCTAGAGACTTTGCCAGTAGGGTCTCCTAAGCCTGCTCGTCTACTGGCGAAGCGCATCCTGCTTGAGTCCAGACGTAGAACCCTCACAGAGTGGACAGCTCTCTGTGGTGCCAATGGCCGAATACATGGGAAATTCTACGGCATCGGCGCTTGGACTCACAGGATGGCGCATCAAAATCCTAATACTGCGAACATCCCCAACGAGTATGATACACAGGGAAAAAAGAAACTGCTTGGGAAGGAGCTTCGTTCTCTGTGGTGTGCTCCCAAGAACAGATTACTCGTTGGGGTTGACGCAGAAGGCATTCAATTAAGAATATTTGCTCATTACATTAATGATCCTGAATTCACTGAAGCTCTAGTCAAGGGGAAGAAGGATGACAAGACCGATCCACATTCGCTTAATCAACGGATACTTGGAAGCGCTTGTCGATCCCGAGCTGCTGCTAAAAGATTTATCTATGCACTCTTACTCGGAGCAGGCTTGGGTAAGCTTTCTGAAATATTGGACGCTTCGGAGTCCGACACTCAAGCTGCTCTTGAGCGTCTCATTTCCCGTTACTCTGGGTGGCGTATACTTAAGGAGGATGTTTTCCCAAAGGATGCAAAACGTGGATGGTTTGTCGGTTTGGATGGGCGAAAAGTCCGTATACCTTCGGATACTGAAGGTGGACGTAGACACTTGGCAATGTCAGGCTATCTCCAAAATGGAGAAGCAGTTGTAATGAAAATGGCCACACTTAAATGGTGGTCTAAGTTAGATGATTTTGATGCCATGTTAGTGAACTTCGTTCACGATGAATGGCAAGTAGAATGTCCAAACAATGTGGAGACAGCATTAACAATAGCAAAGACGATGGCAGATAGTTTAAGAATAGTTGGTGAAGAGTTGAAATTAAACTGTCCATTAGCTGGTTCTTATTGGAATGATGATTTAAAAGATTATACTATTGCAACTAATTGGAGTAAAACCCATTGAATATTAATAAAATTGATAATGGATATATTATTGAATATCAAGTAAACATTACTGAAGAAGGTAAATCTAATTGGGATAGTTCTTATACATATCATAAGTATGCTTTCCAGAACTGGGATGAAGTCTGTAACTGGCTTGCTAAGAATGAAGATAAGGTTGATTATTAATGCAATATAACGTAGACTATAGCTTTAAGACTGAACAATGTGGTATTGTTTTGATTGAAGCAGATGATCCAGAACAGGCTGAACTGTTCGCTCGTGAATGGGTTATCGAAGAGTTCCCTGAAGCAATGAATATTGAAATCGATAGCGTTAAGGAAATTTAATTGGCTAATGAGTATTTATACGTCCAAGGTAAGCTAAGTTGGGTGAGGTGTGACAAGCCTGACGAATGGGGTAAGTGGAAGGCTACTATCCATCCTACTCCTGCTAGCCTTGAGAAGATCAGAGACCTCCAAGCAGAGGGTCTGAAGAATGTTCTTAAGAAGGATGAAGATGGGTATTACGTGTCCTTCTCTCGTCCTACTCAGAAGATGATAAGAGGAAAGGTAGTTGGATTGACTCCTCCACCGATTATTGGTGAGGATGGTGCACCATTTACTAAGGCTATTGGCAATGGTAGTGGTGGTATCCTTAAGTTAGAAGTTTATCAACATAACACTCCCGGTGGTGGTAAAGCTAAGGCTGCACGATTAGAGAGTGTTAAGATAACTGACCATATTCCTTTTGAAAGAGAGAAAGATTTCGATCCTAAGATGTTAAAGGAAACATCAGGATTGGATGATCAGAAAGAGGAGCTTTGGTAATTGAATTCACCTAGCCGCCCTAGGTGAGTGCCTGCGAAGCAGGCTAACGTCCGCTTCGCGGACTACTTGGAGGGAGGGTATACCGTCTGCTTTACTCTCCCTCCATTTCATTAAATAGTTTAGCCTGTCTAGCTCATATGGTAGAGCCCCACATGGTAAGCCTGTAATATCAGGTGCGAAAGCGTGGGAGAAGGTGTGTCAGACTCTCCGGCAGGCTGATTTAATTTCACCAGTGGTGTAGAAACGTAGGAGGTATAGCCTCAGCACACCCATTCGAAGTACTTCTACTGCGGTAGAAGGAACAGTAGGGAGACGACGGAGTTGCGATCCGTTCTGGTGAAGAGTTGCTCGGTTTGACTGGTCTGTCCAAAGGACTAAAATTCCTTGAGCACAACCCTATGTTGCAGGTGTGATAATATCAGGTGCAACATACAGCAGCAAGGTCAGGCTGCAACACGCCAACCGAAAGGTTGGCTAACGCGTTAACTCGATGCAGGCTAAAACAGAGTGGCAGTGAGTCATGCCAAACGACTCAAGCGTGAACCGCTATACATCCGGTGGCAGACGAGTAACAGCCTGCTTAGTCACTGATTCGGTGACGGCAAATGTATAGCCGACGCAACGATCCTGTACATACCGGCTATCCAAGGTAGCGCTGAGATGTGGGCTCGGTAGTGTGTACTGATTGTGGTAGTATGTGAGGCTCAACCCGGATAACCACGTGGCCCCTGAGACCTCAAAACATCCGTTAAGCAGAAAGGTTACAAGTTGGCAGAGATAGAAGATGCTTTCCTGTTCCCCGCATGGTTGCGGTGCCCCTGCGATCATTCAGGTGCGACTCCTGATTAAAGCTGAGATAGCGGCGAAGGATGTAGGTAAGTCGGGAATGGCGGTTCGATCCCACCAATGTTAGTGGTAACAACCCGGCGAGTATTAGCAACTCTTCTTGCTGTGATGCGGGTGGAATGAAATCCACTATAGACCGGAACCCTGCGCCGGTACTTGTATGACGCCTTGAAGCTCGATGTTGAGACGAGCTACGCTCGTCGTAACGCCACCTTCGGTGGCTGATCGCTGGAAGTAACAAACTTCCTAATATCCCTCAAACTCCTTAAGCGTAAGTGTAGCTCTGAACTACACCCAGGCACTGTGTGCAAGGTGACTACTGTCTCATTAGCAGCAAAACCAATGGATCAGGTGGATATGTCGTCCGTAACCTATTAGGGAGATCAGTGGTGAACTGATGTCTTTGACTAAGCCCAAATCAATACGGATAAGATCGGGACCGTTCCGGAAGTCTAACTTCTGGTTCACTCTCTGATGAAATGCAACGGTTCGACATGGCGGTAGGGCGAAGGCCCCCACGATGGTGGAGCAATCCGGACCATGAAGGCCAAGGTCTAGGTATAAGTCCCAACCGGGTAGACACGGGTACTTAAATGTACAAACGGCTACAGGGTAAGGCTGAAACTGAGATAGACCCATCCGAATAATTTCTAGTAGCGCCAGATTAGCGTGAACAACTGCAGAGGCTAGACAAACAAAGTTTGTCGCATGTCGATCGAAGATCGACTAGTGGAGAAATACCATGACATTGCAGCACAGGATAGTGAAGATGCCTCAAATAAGTGATTGTAAACAACTCGGACAACCTCCTTAATAAGAGAGGCAGCCGAGGGAGGGGAGAAATCCCTCCCTCAAGCCTCCAGACATGGAGACTACAATGCGACAATACAGAAGCTCATTCGTCCAAGACTTGATTGATTTTGAAACCTTCCTCGAAGAACGAGAGAAGAAGAGTAAGGAAAAGAACAAGGAGAAAGATAAGCCTAAGCAACATCGATTTACCTTCACAGAAGGTATGTTGATTGCATTCATGGCTCAGTACTTCCTTGGTCCTATGGTCCACGCTTACCTACATGCACAGGGATTGCAATGAGCATCCATGAGAAATGGTTCATCAGTGATACGCACTTCTTCCATGCGAACATCCTGAAGTTTACGGACGATGCCGGTAAGCGTATTCGTCCATTTAATAGTTTGGATGAGATGCACTCCATAATGATTGAACGTTGGAATAGTGTGGTTAAACCTAACGACTACGTTTATCATCTTGGAGATGTCACCTTCCGGTATGACCGTGCATTCAATGTTCTTATGGGTGCTCTTAATGGTCAGAAAAGACTAATTCTAGGCAACCACGATAAGATCAAAGGAACTGATCTTATGAAGTGGTTCGAAAAGGTTGATCTCTGGAAAGGATTTAAAGAATATAACTTCACAGCTACACACATTCCACTTAGGCTTGAGAGTCTCCGTGATGGTGCATTCTGTGTTCACGGTCATATCCATCAGAATATGATGGAAGACCCTCATTACATTAACGTCTCAGTAGAAGTGCGGAATTACACTCCTGTCCACATCGATGAGATCGGAGCAGAGATTAAGAAAATAACTTGAATAATATCTACCAACTCATACCCGACATCTACCAACTGGTAGGAGGGTCACATGGCATCACCGATACTGCAGCATCCAATCTGGGAACTAATGTTGCGAACGCTATCCAGAAATCTCTCGGAGCACAAGAAAGGCGTGGGCTACGGTTGTCAGGACTTGGGCCAGATTGTCCCAAAGCGTTGTGGCACCGTTGTAACACACCCGAACTTGCAGAACCAATCCCACCTTATGCCCGTATCAAATACGCCTACGGACACATCATAGAGCACCTCGCGATAGCTCTAGCTAAAGAAGCAGGTCATGAAGTCACGGGAGAGCAAGATGAACTCATCGTCGATGGAGTTACTGGCCACCGGGATTGCGTCATTGATGGTGCAATCGTTGACGTCAAATCTACTTCTAGTGTGGGCTTTGCGAAGTTCAAGGATAAGACTATCGCTCAAAACGATAGCTTTGGTTATCTGGATCAGTTGGACGCCTATCTGGTGGGATCATTGGATGATCCTCTGGTCCGGATAAAGGATAAAGCTTATCTCCTAGCTATCGATAAGACGCTAGGTCATATGTGCTTATACGAGCACAGATTAAGAGAAAAGAATGTCAGAGAGAGAATTAAACAATATAAATCGTTGGTTGGATTATCGTCTCCACCTCCTTGCGAATGCAAGACTATCCCTGAAGGAAAGAGTGGGAATATTGCGCTCGACGTCAGAGCTAGCTACAGCCCTTATAAATTCTGTTGTTTTCCCAACCTTCGGACTTTCCTCTATTCGTCGGGTCCTAAGTATCTTACAAAAGTGATGAGATTACCCGACGTACCAGAGTTGACAAAGACTTTACATTAGTGTAGAATAAAGGAAGAATCATGGGTATTTGTTATCAGTTAATGCTTTGTGATGAGTTTGACTGGGATTATTCCAATACAAATAAAGAAACTCGTCTTAAAGAATTTGCAGAAGAATATATGAGGGCTGGGGCTTACCAATGTGATTTAATAGCTCAATGGCCTAATAATGCAGTATTTGATGTAGATAAGCGTGGACCATTTTTAGAACGTTTAGAAGTAGTTAAGAAGTATTGTGATGCTGCATATTACAATATGGATATCCAACTTTGGAATTGGATTAAGGTAGAATTTTAATGGGTGATACTTTAAACTATAAGTTCTGGGCTATCAGAGTTGAGATTAAGAAACTCAAGAAGTTAATTAAACTGTTTCCTAATAGTGTGTATATCAATGAACGTAAAGAACGACTTACTAATCTTCAGAAAGATTTAGAAGAGCTTGAGTCGTAACGCTTATCTTCTTAGAAGATTTGGAATTACAGAGGCCCAATATGGTGAAATTCTACGGAGCCAAGAAAACTGTTGTGCAGTTTGTCGAAGGCCTGCTTCAGAGTTCAAATGTCGGTTGGCAGTCGATCACGATCACAAATCCGGCGAGATCAGGGGAGCCTTATGTGTCTATTGTAATCGATATGTCGTCGGAAGATACCGTAAAGGTTCTGGAACAGATTTACTTCAAAACGCTATAAATTATCTCAATAAGGAATATACTGGGTGGTTTGTTCCACCCAAGAAGAAGAAAAGAAAGAAGAGACGTGTACGACGAAGGGGAAGATGACATGTATACCAAACAGTATAACGAAGGTGAGCTTCGCTTTCATGGTACTACGATGTTTTGGGTTGGTGTTGGTTCTGGGGCAATAGGAGCAATACTGTTTGAGTATTTTCTAATGTGGTTGGCTAACTGGGTTTGACTGACTATTCTGCTGTTCTAGAAGTGTATTCTCTTTCAGATATTCTAGAACTAAATGACATAACTGAGGAAGAAGCGTTAGAGACTCTTGTCGAACAAGGCTTCCTCAGATTACCTGAAATAAGAGCAATAGATTTTGATTAAGAAATCAGGACATCCCACTAATAGGGGTGATCGATTAAGAATAAATAAGAAGAAAGCTATTCATAAGAATGCTTCTCCTGTTTATAAACTTCTGAAAGAAAAGGAACTTCTCGATGACGAAGCTTCCCGACTACAGAGAGATCGAACTGACGTTGAACCGTCAGACAATAGTTGATCAAGTTGCTGCATTCTTGTATGCAACTGGAATTGTAAGAGATGATGAACATGTATGTAATATTCAATTTAAGGAGCTATTCGGATCAAGTGATGTAGAATTGGCTCCCATTAAGGTGTGTCTCAAGAAACACCAAGAAGTAGTTTTAAATAAAATTTAATTAGGTTGTAATCAACCCAAAGGAAAGAACAAATGAATGATATCGTCGATACTGAGGTCGCCGTTGGCGACCGCACTGAAGTGGCTGTCGAAGCCCTTCCGGAAGTCCCTGCCACCGAAGTCCCGGTCGCTCCCGAAGTCACCGAGGAAGGTCACGTCCAAGTCGGTGAAGGCCCCGTCGCTACCGAAATCCTCCCCCTCTAAGGTTACACAGGCAACACCTTAGAGCAACTAGAAGAGGACATACTATTTGCGCAAAAGCTCTCTTAGTCCCTGTCCTCTTCTTTCTTTAGGTAATATGTATACATATAGCCAATATTGTACTAAATTCAAACTAGAACGTTCTCTCAAATCAAAGAAAATGTACCGAATGTATTGTGAAACTATCGCTGTAAGTACTGATTGTTGTGCTGCCATGCCAACCTACCCAATTAATGCAAATCTTTCATTTGCACCTTGCACCACTATCGCAGGATCGGTGCCCTGCCAAAAGAAAGAAACTAAAATGTACGTAGATAACGACAAGCATATCGAGTCGAGCAAGATCAATTATCTCACTCAGCGTGCAGATAACCTCTGGTATGCTCAGCATGACAAACTGCGGAAACAGTTTGGTCTGATTGACGACGATGCTCCTCAGACTGCACAGGAGATTGTCGATCGTATCACTTCGGGTAAGTATGTCCTGAAGGTTGACACGAAGGACAAGAAGAATTATGATCCCGTCCGTTACATCTCGTGGCGTGATCCGACTGTCAAGGCTGATCAGGCTGGTTTCGATGCAGCGATGAAGCTCTTCGAGAAGGCCAAGCAGGATACGATGGATATCATCGCTATCGACACTCCGATGAATGCTCTGGCTGCCGTGAAGGCGCTGGAGGCTTGGACTGTCCCGGCTGTTACGCCTGTTGTGTAAATATTGTCTGATGTGAGTCCGACATAACGAAAGCTTCTAGGCTTTCAGACAAAAGAAGAACCCCGCTGGCTTGCGCTGGCGGGGTTTTTTGTGTCTGCTTGGATTGATAGCTGACTATTTACGGTATTATAATACCTATGACAGGTTTTATTGATTACCCGGAGATTCCGTTTGTAAAAATCTCGGGACATCTTCAGTAGAACGTGGAGTATTATTCAATCTTTGTTCATCTGTGAAATCACGCCTAGTCTGGACATTTCTAGCTTCGACTTCACCTTGTACTCTTCTATATTTTGTAAAAGCTACTTCAGGACTATCCTTAAGAAATGCAGATTGCGAAGCTCCTCCGGTAAACCCTTCATGAGCTTGAATGAAATGTTGTGCCTCATGAAGAAGAACTCCTCTGAGGAATTCAGGATCGAGGTCTTTATTGAAAGACATCCTATTCTCACTGAGATTAGCTGTTGCTATTGCACTAGGATTCTTATGTTCAGCTATATTGACATCCTTCAAGAAAGGGTAGGCCTCATACAAAGCAGGATGATCTAAGATATCTCCTAGTTTCTGATTAGGTTTAACATCATAAGTGACGTTAGCTTCTCCACCCGTTCTAGGATCATTAGGAATATAATTCTTATCAAAACCACTTTCTTTTAGTTTAGCATCCTTACCGGGTATTTCGAATCTCCATTGACCATCCGCACCCCTCATCATACCAGTAGCTTTCCAGATATCATCAGGGTGTTCTCCTAATGATTCCATCACAGCAGCAGTACCTAACTTACCGACATCCAATGTCTTAGCTCTTACACCAGCTAAAGATAATCCACCACCAGAGAAGGACATACCAAGATTCATGGCAGTATCTATTTCTTCAGGAGTAATTTTAAGTTTACCAGTCTTGATGTAATCCTCTGCTGTTTGCTTATCGGCTACAGGAGTGATTAGAGGTTTAAATGTATTCTTATCCTCTAACGTCTGAGGAGATACTTCAGCAGAAGAATCTTTCATCTGATCATTAGTAGGACTTTGAATATTATCATCATACTTGGGGTCCCATTCAGCAGCAGCACGATGAAAGTCATCATCGTAGTATGCTCCCATACTAGTACCGATACCCATTAGCTCTTGTAACCTTTATGCGGAGGTTGTCTAACTCTATTTGCATGACGGGAGACAGCCTTGACACGAACATGTCGTAGAGAGCCTGTCGGATGATAGCCCACATGATCTAATTCCTTACCATCACCTTTCTTGACAATACCTTTCTTCATTGCTTTACGACGTGCTGCATTCCTTGCTTCACGTCGTTTTACCTGAGCAGGAGTATCTTCCCAAGCAGTTTCTTTCTTGTAATTTCTCATTTCTTATTGAAATCTCCGAAAGTATCCTCTAACCGTTTCTGAGGCTTACGAGAAGCAGCTATGGCATCTGCTATAGCCTTAGGAAGACCAGAGTAGTTACCATTAAGATCAGCGCCATACTCTTGAATAATCCGGAGTGCATATGCATCTGGATCACCACCGAAGGACTGCTGCATCGTAGAGAGATTACGTAGAACTGTGTTAACTTGATCTACCTGCTTCTTCACTTGCCAGATATAACTATCCGGAGGTGGACGGTTAGTTGTAGTTCGACTATCTTGACCTACAATTGGGGATAGAGCACCTTCTTTATCGCGTAGCGTTAATTGATGGTATTTACTGTCGTAATCGAAGAAGAGATTATCATGACCAGTAAAATGATTGAGATTACGGACTGAATCTCCGAAGAGATCACGTCCTACACTTTCAACCCAGTTACGATACATATTACCAGCAGCTTCATCACTCTTAGCCATCTTGGCTACGCTGGCAGTGATGTCAGGAGAAGTCAGACGACTCCATACTGCATACTTACCTGGGACAGTCTTGTGAGTTATAGGATCGACATAATCTTGATTGAAATTACGAAGAAGGTTTTGACCTTGAGGTGAATAGAAGTATCTAATCACATTAGCTTTATCAGCATCAGGAGCGTTGGGATTACGAAGATCATCTACCAATCCGATGACACTATCGTAGTATTTAGGATCTTTAACCTTAGCTTTCTTAGCTGCTTCGATATGATCCGAAGCAGTAGTAGGTACACCTGTTGCAGCAAGGTTAGGTTGAATACGGGCATCCAGAGCATTGTCATTAAACAAAGCTCTAGCTTTGACATCCATATCCTTACGGAGAGCATCTTGAACAACTAGTCCAGTCCAATTAGGACCCATGGTATCTAAGAATACCTTACTCTTAGCAGCGTACTGACCTATGTCAGTTTGAAGAACATTAGCTTTAGTATCATCAAGAATGGCTCTAGCTTGATTCATATGTGAATAAGCTGCACCTGCATCTTTATTCTTCAATGCATCATAAACTAGATCATAAGCACTAGCTTGACTTTTGATGATGGCATCTGTCTTATCAGCACCTATATCTGAAGCATAACTATTACCATTGACTAGCTGATTACTACGAGCTTTCATTTGAGCCATGAAGGCATTCTTCTGCTGAAGAACTAACGTAGCAAGTTGTTCAAACTGAGCATCTGTAGCTTGTTTTTGCCCAGAAGCAACCTTACCTACGAAGTCTAGAATACCTTGTGGAGTATTAGTTCCAGTAATCATAGTCTGGACATGGAAGGCATTGTCTATAGCTGCACCAGTCTCACGAGTGAAGTCTTTGGTACGTTGATCTGCTATTTCTTCTTTAGTGCCTTTCATGTTAGCACGTTGGGCATCCTGTTGCTTGATAGCCCACATACCGTGATTAGCTTTATACAGCCAAGCACGTGCGTCATCGTCACTGATAATGCCATTCTTCCAAGCTTTGTATACTATATCAGCTTGAGGAAGACCAGGGATAGGTTTACCATTTGCGTCTGTACCCCCAACACCTTGACCGACTGCATTATGCATTTCGGTTTCTAACGCATCTCTAGCTTTATCTCTGGTTGCGCTAGCACGGTTAATATCCTCCATGAGATTACGGATGTAAGCATTAGCAGGATTGATACCTGTAGTCTCAGCTATTCTTTGATCGATGTATTCTCGATAACCGGGATACTGAGTACGGAGGTCTTTAGCTATGCTATTCAATCTTTGAGTATAGTAAGTATCGTTGATCTTACCATTCACTAAAGCAGCCTGCAGAGCATCTACCTTATTAGTACCTGTTTCTATGGCAGCTGGGACGGGCTGGGAAGGCTGCTGATCAGTTAAACTGAGTGCAGTGCTACCTGAACCAGTCTGTACTGCAGGAGGCACCACAGAGCCTTTCTGGGCATCCCTTACTGTGTTTAAAGCAGTAGTGTAGTCTTCCCGTTCTTTGTCTACTCTGTTATAGACATCCTGTTTAATGGTATCTTTTACAGCAGTATCAGCTAGTCCTACAATACCATCAATACCTTGTCCTACAGCAGTTAAAGCTGTTCCAGTACTGGTATCAGCAGCTGTATTTCCTTTAAACTGAGGGGTACTTATAGGCTCAGAGTATTTATCAAAGTTAGGGTCATGAGACCAACCTTGCTGTACTTCTGGGTTAAAGACTGCCATTATTCTTCTCGCTTATCTTGGAGGTGGAGTTGTCGTTTATACTGATCGAGACGTTGCTGTTGCTTACTCTGATCACCTTGCTTCCACATTCTTTCATTGACGGCATCGATTGCCTTTTCATAACCTTTATTAGCTATACCTATAGCTGACATAATCTTTTCTTGAGGATAGCCTACGGCTGTCAATCTAGCCATAGCATTACGATGGTAAGCATTACCACCCTCGTCATCACCATTCTCTTTAGCTTGAATACCTCTACGCCAGTCCTTAATGAACTCTTTCAGGGCAGCCTTCTGGGCTTCGGTCTCACCAGAGATTAGTTGGTTCTTAAGAAACATATCGTCTTGTTCTTGAGGAGACAGTCCAGTCAAAGCCATGAACGTAGCATTCAATGGATTGACATCAGTGACGTACTGTTCGTTGTTACTCATCCACTTGCCAGTCTGGATAGCAGTCCACCACTTAGCACCAGTAGATATAGAACTAATCTGTTTCAGAGGTTCTACTAGATCAGCCGCTTTAATACGGAATGGTTCTTGGTCTCCTCTAGCCCATGAAAGAGCATATTGAGTAAATGGGTCTATAGCGGCTGACAGTAAGTTAGTAGCTGTAGATATACCTGCACCACCTAATGCTTGCCACCAAGGAATATCAGAGCGAAGGAATTGCTTAATCTGTTGGAATCCTTGGCTACCAAAGCGGTCTCCGACGTTGTATACATTACCCTTCTGTAGGTCACCTCTACCAGTAATCATCGCCATAGACCACGCTGGGAGGCCTTCGTTGACCATTGTAGACAACCATTTCTCACCGGGAATATACCCACCGTTGTCCTCAAACTGAGTACGAATATAATCAGATACAGGAAGACCAGTTACACCTATAGCAGAAGGTAAGCCATACAATGCTGTATAAAATGTTAGTATTCTAGCTCTAGCCATAGGAGTAATTCTCTTACTCATAAACAATTCAGCTAGCTTAACTTGATAAGAAAGGAACTGAGTAGATAGAGAGAATACACCGTGGTTAAGAAGTGAAGATGAAGCTCTACTCATATTGACAGTGAGAAGATCAGCTTTCTGAAGTATCTTATTCCTCTCGATATTAGTAATCGGAGTAGTAGGATTGGCTTCTCTAAACTCACGGAAGGCAGTGTACCACGCCGTCAGACGAGTACTTCTTTCACCTTCTTTGAAAGGTATTTGTCCCCAACGGAGAAAGGTATTACCATTATTCTGTAGGAATCCAGTCTTCAGTTGGTTGTCTAAATTGGCATACTCGCCTGCGACATGTTCGAAACCAGTCTTCTCAAGCTCAGTCATAGCTTCTTTCCATTCACCGGGACGGAAACGACTACCAAAGCCTGAAAGCTTAGTTGCGTAATTATCGAGAGCGTTAATCATGGCTTCGCTCTTATTGAAACGACTCCATGTATGAAGCATCATAGCATAGGTACCAGCAGTACCGTGTTGTGGTTCTAGTGCCCATATAAGGGCATGGGTTTGGGATTGAACTAAAAATTGAGGTATAGCGAATAGTCCAAGCTTCGCGTGATAGGTCAATCCACGGATGACATCTACGGGGTCTTTCAACCTTGC
>Ga0207707_10001040_pt1 | contig 26582 bp, 30 predicted proteins | sample KBSC83BmetaG_FD_184336 | JGI IMG/M metagenome (GOLD analysis project Ga0207707, IMG submission 184336) | Corn rhizosphere microbial communities from Kellogg Biological Station, Michigan, USA - KBS C8-3B metaG (SPAdes) (version 2) | ecosystem: Host-associated > Plants > Roots > Rhizosphere ... | reverse complement strand
TCTGCATGGCCGTCGTCTGCAAGGTGGCGTCGACCTGCATCGCCGTCACCTGCGCCGAGAAGGCGGTCTTCATGGCCGTAGCCGCTGTGGGTACGGTCAGGGTCATCATGGTGTTCATCGGGGTGAATGCCCCGGTGTTCATGGCGGCCCACTGGGTGTTAGCCGAAGTGGCCATGCCCAGCATGTTCGTACCCCAGGCAGCCTGCATAACTGCCAGGTTTGCCGGGACGGTTGTGCTCATGCTCATATTCATGGGCGTGAGCGTCTCGGCATTCATCCGCTGCCAACCGCTATTCGCGGCAGTAGTAGCAGCGGACCAGGCGGCCAGCATCGACTCCTTCATGGCTTCTGCCGAGGAGATCAGGCCCTGGATAGTCGACTCGATCGAGGACACGTCGGGGGCGGCGCCACCGCTGGCAGCCTGCCCCCCACCGCCACCGGACAGCGCTGACGCTGTGTCGGTCGCGTTGAGAACCTGCTCGCCACCGCCGAACATCGCATAGCCCGGACTGGTGACCAGCTCGGGACCCTTCTCGCCAACGAGGTGCATGCCGGGGGTCGCGTTGTCCGTGCCCTCCGCATAAGGAGAGCCAGGAACGTTACCGCCATACCGGGCTTTTATGTACCTGGCAGCCGCAACCATGTTGGCCATCGGGTCAAAAATGTTCCCCGACAGGGACGGGTCGCGGTAGGCGGCGAACGTACTGGGAATGACCTGCATCAGACCACGCGAAGCCTGGCCCTTTGCGGCGTTGGAGTCCCAGTTGTTCATCGCGAACGGGTTACCGCCCGACTCGGCCTGCATCAGGGCGAGGAACTTGCCCAGTTGGCTTGCCGAGATCCCGGCCTTGGCGAGAGCCATGGCGGCCATCGGTGCCCACTTCTGGACGCTGCCGCCGCCACCCGCCATACCGGCGAAGTCCATCGGACCGGCCTTTTCTTTCTCCTTGAGGAGGAAGTCAGGCATGATCTCGTCGAGGATCTTCTTGCCGAAGCCGACAGCGATCTTGCCGAACTCGCCAGCCAGGCCGAACTTCTTGAGCTTCCCACCGGCATCCGAAAGACCCTCGGCAATAGAGCCCTTGTCGAGCATGCTGAGCACAATCTGCCCCAGCATCTTCGCCATCTCACCGCCGATGGTGTTGGCGCCTGTCACGGCACCGACAACGCCACCCACCGCATCGGTGACATTCGGGCCGACGTCCGGACCGATACCGGTACCGAAGAGACCCCCGTCGTCCTCCTTGTCGCCGAACCCGAAGAGGTCTGCGACGGCACCGCCGATACCTGCCAGCGGCTTCAGGCCCTTGTAGACATTCTTCAAGATCTTGCCGATGTGACCCTTCAGCATTCCGAACAGGTCGAACCCACCACCGCCGCCGCCACCGCCAGCGCCGAGGCCGTCGCCGCCCTTCATGAAGTCGGCGACCTGCGCCCGCGCCGGACCCGAAAGGGCCGGGTGATTCATCAGCACTGCGTGGATGTGTTCGTTGCCAGTCCAGGTTCCACCGACACGCGCCCAGGCCGCGAAGCCCGCAGCCCTCAGGGCGGCGACGATGGCGGGAGAGGTGGACCCGATGTCGACCACACCACCACCGGAGTGGGTTCCGGCCGAGAGGGCGCCGTTGCTGTACTCGCCCTGGGTGACCATGCTCAGCGGGACGCCAGCCTTGGCCAGTGCGGCAGCGGTCATGCCGCCGACCGCGAAGTGCTGCACCGCCATGCCGCCGAACGCGAAGTGATGCCCCTTCTGGCCACCGGGGTTGTGGCGCATCGGGGACTCGCTGTCGCGAGGGATCCTGAACGAGGGTGACGCTCCCTTGCCTGCGCCACGGTGACCGGCGAACTGCCGGTTAGCGCCGTGGACGAAGCCGGGACCGCCCAGGCCTCGCACAGCCTCCGGGGTGAGGACACCCTCGCCCCTGGAGAGCATGGCCGGAACGGTGTCCCTGCCGGGGGCGTACCCCGGAAGGGTGCCGCCGCGCTTCAGGTTGACCGTGCCGCCCTTGGCGAACGCGGGCGGGGAGCCCGTGATGCCGCCGTAGGCGAAGTTGACGATGCCGCCCTCGGCGAAGTTAAAGTTGACGGGCTTGATCTCACCGATCTTGACGTCGATCTTCAGGAACTTGGTGATCGCGTTAAAGCCCTTGATCAGGCCGTTGACGATCTTGAGGACGCCATTGATGGCCTTTTCGATGATCTCGCCAATTCCATGCCAGACCTTATTGGCAATCGACTTGACGGCATTCCAGGTATTCTCCCAGGCCTTCTTGAAGGAGCCGGAGAACACGTCCCAGGCCCTCTTGATGGCCGTAATGAAGAAGTCCCACCAGCGCTGAACAAGATCCCAGACGGCCTTGGCCGTATCCCTGATCCACGCCCAAACCGTCTGCCAGGCAGTCTTGAGGGCGTTGGACACGGTGTTCCAGATGGTCCGGATGGCGTTCAGGAATGCCTGCCACCACGACTGGAGGAGATTCCATACAGCCTTGGCTGTATCCCTGATCCAGGCCCAAACCGCTTGCCAGGACGCCTTAACGGCCGTGGCCGCAGTGGTCCAGATGGTCCGGATGGCGTTCAGGAATGCCTGCCACCAGCTCTGGAGGAGATTCCACACAGCCTTGGCTGTATCCCTGATCCAGGCCCAAACCGCTTGCCAGGACGCCTTAACGGCGTTCGAGACAGTGGTCCAGATGGTCCGGATGGCGTTCAGGAACGTGCTCCAGGCGGCCTGGAGGAGATTCCAGACGGCCCTGGCCGTATCCCTGACCCAAGCCCAGACCGCCTGCCAGGCAGCCTTGAAGGCTGCCGACACGGTGTTCCAGATGGTCTGAATGGCCGTCAGGAATGCCTGCCAGGCGGCCCTCAGTGCATTCCATACCGCCTGAGCCGCCGTCCGCATGCCGTTCCAGACGGCACTCCAGGAGGCCCGCACAGCGGCGGACACGGTGTTCCAGATGACCTGGAGGCCCGTAATGAACAGGCTCCAAGCAGCTTTGAGAGCGTTCCAGACCGCCTCGGCGGCGATCTTGATGCCGTTCCAGACAGCGGTCCAGGCAGCCCTGAGGGCCCCAGACACAGCAGTCCAGATGGTCTGGAGGCCCATAATGAAGGCATTCCAGGCGGCCTTGAGGGCATTCCAGACGAACTCTGCGGCAGTCTTTATGCCGTTCCAGACGGCGTTCCAAGCGGCAACTAGCGCTGTGGATACGGCAGTCCAGACCGCAGCCAGGGCTCCGGTAAACGCGCTCCAGGCAATCTTGAGGGCGTTCCATACCGCCTGGACGGCGACCTTGACCGCATTCCAGGTGGCATTCCAGGCCGTAACCAGGGCGCCGGAGACGGCGGTCCAGGCGGTAACGAAGGCGTTGACCGTCGCATTCCAGGCGACCTTGATCGCGTTCACTACCGCCTCGAAGGCGACCTTGATCGCGTTCCAGGTGTACTTCCAGGCGGTCTGGAACCAAGTCGTCTTGGTGGCGATAGCCACAATCGCGATGACCAGGGCGCCAATGGCAAGTACCAGCCAGCCCAACGGAGTTGTGAGCAGCGCAGTGTTCATGAGCATCCACGCGATACGCAGGCCCACGAAGGCGGCCGTGAGCGCGTAGACAATCGCGGGATTCATCGCCCTCAGGATGCCGATGATCAAGTCGCGGAGCGGCGGACAGTTCAACACCAGCCACAACATAGGCGACTTGAGGAGCAGCATGGCGTTACCGAACGCCTTGAGGGCGCTCGGGTCGATGGCCGCGATTGCCCTCAAGGCGTCAGTCACGATATGCAGGGAACCACCTGACAGCTCCCTGAAGATCCCACCGATGGTCTTGAGTGCACCCTTGAAGGCCTCGAAGAACTGGTGGACCGGGCCAGCGTTGTTGTTGACGTACTCCAGGAACCGCTGGAAGCCGCCGCCGTCGGACCACTCCCTGAGCCTTGCGGCTCCATCCGCAAGGGACCTGGCGATGCCCGAGGCGAGAGGGGCAAACGCCCTGAAGCCATCACCGAGAACGTTCAGGGCGTCCTTGCCCGCCCTGACGAGCATGGGCATGGACTCCTTGGCGATACCGGCGATGATGCCCGCGTACATCTTGGCGCGGTCACCCTTCATCCAGGCCTCAAAGTCCTTGGCGACCCGGTTGATTGAGGGATGGACGGCGTCAAGTAGCGGCTTCAGTAGGCCGATTCCGGCCGTGAGTCCCCTGACGGCATGGGTGGCCGTGTCGAGAGTCTTGCCCTCTGTCGCCGTGAGGAACCTCTGCCAGGCAGACTTCATCTGGTCGACGGAGGTGACAAACCCCTTCTGGGAGGAGTTGAGCTTCTTGCCCGCCGCGTCCATCTCCAGGGCCCTCTGAATGGCCCCCTTCATCGCCGCGCCGTACACGGCTGTAGACGCAGCTACCGCCGCACCCATGGCCGTTGCGGCACCCGCAGTAGCGGTCATGGATGCGGCGATCGGGACTAGGGCCGGGCCAAAGACGGCAAGGCCCGCAGCGGCCAGCTTGAGGCGGCCCGACCACGAGTTGAGGGCATTCGACGACAGGATGGTGCCCCGCCGGAAGTCGTCGATATCCCTGCGCGCCTGTCGGAATCCACCCCCGTCGTAGTGACTGAAGATGTTGAAGCCGAGACTGCGTATCGAGGCCGTTGAACTCACCCCTCCAGGTAGGCAGCTCCCTTGCGGAGGAGTGCAGGATCCTTAACTGAAACAGCAGCATCCCCACCCGGCCGCGAGAGCCGAGCGGGGAGAGGCTGGAAATCTAGTCCGCGAACGGGTCCTTCGACGGGTCGTACGCGTCGGGATCTGAGCCGTGGACCTCTTCCTCGTCCTCGTCGATCTCGTCGTCGTATTCATCGTCGTACTCATCGCCCTCGTCGGCCTCTTCCTCCTCGTCGGAGGGGAAGTAGATCTCGTGAGCACGCTGAGCCTTCCGGAACTTCCCGGCCGGATTCTTCTTGCCCTTCTTGGTGAGCGAAGCACCCGTCAGGATGTTGTTGATCTGGATCAACTCATGTAGCTGCGCCAGCATTTCACGGTCGTACTCTCGATCCAAAGGCCCGAAGGCCCGCTCGTACGCTTCCCACTCTTTGTACTCGCGGGCCGTCATACTGGCCATCATCCGGTCAACATCCGGGCGGCGCATCGCCAATGCTAGTCGGAACTTGAATCGTCGTCCCGGTCGTCGTCGAAATCCTCAGCCAGGTCCTTGAGGTCTTCCTCGCTGAAGGCCGACATCTCGTTGACCTTGTTAAAGACACGCTGAAGCCCGGCGGCCGGGAGGCTACCCAAGGTTTTGATGTCATGCCGGGTGAACAGCGGACTGCCATCCTCCTTGACAGCCGCAAGCTGCACCAGGCGGGCGCGGAAGTTCGCGTTGTTCAGCCTCTGCTGGCCGTTCTTGCCCATGGTGACCATCGACGACTCGAAGTCGTCGCGCTCCTTGGCGGACAGGTGCTTCAGGCGGATCTTGCCCTTCCACTCCGGAACCTCCAGCACCTCGATCACGAGGGTGGGCTGCTCCAGGATGGAGCGTGCGTCCAGGAAGCCGTCAGCGTCAGTTACGGGGGTGTACTCAGTCACGGGTCTCTCCTTGCGTTTCACGGGTCTCGCCGGGCTTGACGCCCAGGCGGGCGAGCAGGGCGTCGAAGCGGAGTGTCTGCCGCAGCTCCTCATGGGGGTAGGCCTGGGCCACCGCCATCAGTTCCAGGGCTTCGATCTCGCGCTTGCGGTAGTCCTGCCTTCTGGCCTTTTCGCTTTGGGACTCGATCAGGGTGGACTGGCCGACCAAGGTGGCGACCTTCTCCAGAGCCTTGCGCTGACGCGTCTCGTCCGACTGCGCTTGATCGAACTGCCGTACGCGCTCCGCGAGTTCCTTGAGTGATTCGTTGTCGATGCCGAGCAGAGCAGGAAGGCGATTCAAGCCGACACGCTTGATCTCTCCTGTGATATCTCGATCTACCATTTCTGAACTTCCTTCACGGGCCTTCGAGTTGAAGACGGCGAGGGGGACCCGCGCACCCCTCGCCGCCAGCTTGCCCTGGCACCTCGTCAGAACAGCTTCTCTGCGGTATCGAGAGCATTGGCTATGCCTCTCTCGATTTCATCCGCACTGTCGGCGATAGTGTCCGTAAACCAACCCGGACGGGTCGGCCTGGACTGGTACCAGTAGTTTTTGTTTCCGAACAGCGGGTGACGCCAACCCCCGGCCTCGTCAAGGCCCCTTGGGATCGGCCGCTCCGCTGGGTCGTTCACGCCGGAATAGATGGTGAAGTAAGCGCCCCCCTTGGTGCTGATGCCCTTTCGGACGCCAACACCGCGAGCCACACGATTCCTAAGCCCCGTGTGACCCGCCGGGCCGCCCTGCACATCTACTCGCCTGACCGCAGCCTTCGCGCGCTTGACGACCGGATCGAGCGAGTCTCGCAACTCCCTCTCGACCCAGCCTGGCAACCGACTCTCCACGACCCGGAGCCTGGCCGCAGCGGCCTTCCACTCCGGGCCCGTGACGATCCATACGCGCGTAGGCATCGGTTACGCCGTGGCGCGGGTGAACGTGCCTCGCTGGACGTTGAAGGTGACCTCAGTCTCGGAGAGGTCGCCGACGTCACCAGCGAGGGGCTGGTACTCCAGGAGGATGCAGGTGCCGGTGTACTTCGGGTTGGACGCGGAGACCGAGCCCGAACGCGGCCGAATCTCGACGGTGAACTCGTTCTCGTTGTTCCACAGCGGGTAGAGGACGGAGTCGACCGAGTTGGCGTCGAAGTCCTGCTGGAAGGTGACGCTGAACGAGTTATCCTGAAGTCCGTGCACACGCTCCCTTCCAGAACCCGAAAAGTTAGTGGTCTCGACTTCGTCCTTGGACATGTTGATTTCGCAGGAAGAGACGTGGTCGGAGAACACGGTGCCGTTCACCACAACGTAGCAGTCCCGCAGTACGAGCTTTGCCATCTTGGCTTTCCTTTCTAGTTATTGACGGTAAGCCAGGAAGGCTTAGCCCATCCGGACGATGGCGACGGTAACGCCCGTGGGGCTGTCGTTGGTCAGCGTGCAGCGACCGCTGCCGTCCCCGGCGTCGTATGCCTTCCGAAGCGGAATCCAGCGCCATGTCGGCGTGACGTCCCCGGCGGCCAGAGCGAAAGTCGCAGGGGGGTTTGCGACGCCGTACGAGGTGGTACCCGGCACGGAGATACTGATGTTGGACGTGCCAGCGCTCGTCTTCTTGTACAGCGCGAACACGTTGGAACCGTTGCCGACCTCGGCCGTGTCAGACGCGGCAGACGTCCCCAGCGTGGGGGCGGTACCAGCGACGACGATGTCCTGAGTGGTCAGAGCAGCCATTGCGGTACTCCTTTCTGTTTAGGGGTTAGCTGCCGACTCGAACGACGGCGACAGTGACGGCGGTAGCGTCGTCCACATTGAGGACCGCACGACCGATACCGGCCTCGGCGGCGTCGATGTATATCTTGCGCATCGGGATGAACAGCTCACCCGTGGTAGCGCCCAGCGTGTAGACCTTGCTGGGGTACGTGACGCCGGTCTCCAGGGTGGCGTGGTCCATCTCGACCGTGACGGTCTTCTGGGTGCCGGTGTTTCGGTAGACGACGAACGTGTCCTGTCCGTTGCCTACTTCGACGTAGTCGGTGGTGGCGGCGGGGGCGAAGGTCGGCGGAGTGCCAGCGTTCACCAGGGTCTGAGTGGTCAGTGCAGCCATGCGGCTTTACCTTTCTTGTGGCACGCCGTTAGAAGGCATGCACCTGTACCTGTAGTGCGGCGCCCACGTGGGCGACCCTCACCATTTCGTACTGGCCGTGGTATTCGGCCACGCCAGTGACCATCGCGTCGACATCGCCGAGGCCGAGGTCAGGCGTATTCCAGATCGCCTGACGAATGCTCAGCTCGCCCCCTTTGTCGATGAACTGGTCGAGTTGCTGCTGCCCGCTGTCCTCGTCCGTCCGAGCACACAGGACGATGAGCTGGAAGCTCCACTTCTCAGTGCCGCGATCCATGGTCATGGCGAAGTCGCCAGCCTTGTTGTCGCGGCCACCGCCACCCGGCATCACCAGGGCGCACGGCAAGTTGACCGTGCCCTTGACGTACGGGTAGCAGTAGAGGTCGGTCTCGCTCGCGGATACGTATGTACGCACCGTGTTGGCGAGACCTTCTCGGATCTGGGCGAGACTGGACATGCGGGTTAGCCAATCAGCAGTCGGGTCTTCGAATAGGGCGCCAGCTTGCTCACGGCCAGCTTGTTCTGCCGGACGCGAACGACACCGAACTCGTCCAGGCCGAGAACCCCGAAGGGTGCGTCCTTGAGCTTCCAGGTTTCCGCCGCCATGATCTTGCAGGCGGCGCGGACGGGCTGGGGGATATCCGCCCAGCCCCACTGGGCTGTTACTTGAAGTGTCCGCGTCGGGCCGCTGTAACTGCACGGGAAGTAAAGCCCGTTGAGCAGCCGGATCTTGTAGAACGGCCAGCCGGTCATGCCGTCGACAACCCCGTTCGCCGGACTCAGCTCATACTGCGAACTCGTCAGCGTCGTGGCGAAAGTGCCGTTGCCGGAGGTGTCGAGCTTGACCACCAGGTCGGTGGTGGTGTGGAAGTCGTCGATGTAGCTCCAGTCGCGCCCGTCGGGCTCGTACTGTCGCGGCGTCGCCGACTCCGTCTTGTTGAACTGCCGGGCGCAGATGGATTCGATCTCCCGACTCGCCGAGAGGAGCGCGTCCTCCAGCATGTCGTCCTGCCCCGACAGGTTGGCGTTCGCCTGCCCCACCAAGTAGCTCTTGAACTCCGACAGTTGCACGTAGGGGTCACCGAGGGCCACGACCTACTTCCTTTCCTCTATGAGATGTCATAAACGAGCATGTAAGCCCTCGCCGTCAACGTCCCGGAAGAAGATGTGCAGTTCGGTCCACCAAAGGCGCTGATCCTGAGATAGATCCCATCGATCCTGCCGTCGGGATCAAAGTGGTATACCTCTGGGGAGATAACGCCCCTCGCGCTTGACGCCCCACCAGGCTTTACCGGATCACCCCAGGTGTCATCCGCAGAGCTGTCGCCGTTAGCGGCAAAGAACCCCCTCTTGTCGGCTGGCAGATCCACGAGGACCGTACGGACGAATGGGGCGCTCTGGCCGCAGGGCTCCGTCTTCTGAACGGTGATCCATGTGGCGCCGCTAATCAGACCGGCGGGTCCGGCTGGCCCGGTAGCACCCTGCGGCCCCTGGGGGCCAGGCGGCCCCTGCTGGTTGAGCACGTGGTGCGTATAGCCGGTATTGCAGCCCCCGTTGTGAGCAGTCTGAAGGGGCGGATCGATCACGAACATGGTGTACTGCGTATTGACCGAGCGGTTCGTCTGGACGCAGACGTGGAATTCGCCGTCATCGCCATCCGGGATGGCCGCATGAGTTACCGAAGCGGCTCCGGAGGCCAGGAGTGCGATTCCGGCAGCGCCAGCAACGAACCCCTTGCGAGTGATGCCAGTAGTGAGCCTCTTGCGAATACCGCCGAGGCCCATCAACTGGCATCCCCCTTCTCGTCGACCTTCACCTCGGCCGATGCAGGCTTCGCGGCGGCAGCCTTGGCCGCCTGCGGCTTAGGCCTCTCCGGCAAGATGTACTTCGGCTTCTCGGGGGCCGTCTTGGGCTCAGGCTCAGGCTTCTTCTCCGGGGGCGGGGTGTGCTCATACGTTGGCACGAGAAGCTTGAAAAGTCCTGGGTACTCCCCGAGAAGGGGGTGCCCTTCTCGGATGGTGGCACCCCTGCGGATCATCTTCGAATGCCCTTCGAACTCCACAGAGAACGAACTGACGGCCACGTATATGTCGGCCACTTTCGATCCTTTCGCCTATAGGCGCCGGGGGCGGGCCCTGGGGTCAAGGCCCGCCCCCAACTGGCTTACGCCTGAGTGCCGTAGAGGACGCGGAAGGCGTTGTCCACCAGGACCTTGGAGTTGTTCCACCACACGGCGAGCAGACCGCGCTGACCGGTGGGGCGACGGTTGGCGCCGAGAAGGTGGGGAACCAGCTCGACGTTCATGCCGACACGGTCGACGATCAGGAACTGACGGAAGTCGCCGTAGAGCAGGAAGCGCTCGGTGGCGGCGTGCGTGGCCTTCATCGCCGAAGCCTCGTGGGCTGAGCGGCCGAGAAGCTGGGCGGGCATGCCGTTACCGATGCGCTCCCACAGGTCGTGGCCGTCGGCGTCGGCGAACTGCCGGATCTTGTTGAAGATCGTGTGGTTCGCCATGTAGACGGCGTTGCCACGGAACCGAGGCGGAAGGGCCTGCTCCAGGGCGTAGACGTCACCGTCTACAAAGGCGCCCGTGGTGGCGACGTTGACGTTCGAGCTGGACGCCAGGGTGGCGATGATGCCGTTGGCGTTCGGGGCGACACCGTCACCGTTGAAGAAGGAGTCGGACTCCTCCTCTTCCTTGGCGTCGGCCAGGATGGAGGTGACCTCGGACCGCATCTGGCTCCAGTCCTGCTCGACCTCCATCGAGTAGGTCACGAAGCCGGTGACGCGCTCCGCCTTGACGGTGGGCTGTGCCAGCTCCGGGTTGGTCTCCTCGACCTGGGCCGCTTCCGCCGAACGCGACACGGTCACGCCAGCGGAGGTGATGCCCTGCCACTCCTTGCCGGTGATCTGGACCTGCCGCGCCACGGAGCGCAGCGGGTTGATCCGGCCGTCGTTGGTCAGGATGACCGTCGGGTCGAGCTGGAACGGAACGGCATAGCCACCGGTCGCACCGGCACCGACGGCGAGAGCGGCACGCTCTTCGCTGGACAGGCCGTTCTCGTTGAGGTTCGCGGCGACCTTGCCGAAGGCGCGCTCGTACGTCGGGGAGCCCGTGACGAGCATGCGCTTGGCCAGCGCACCCTCCTTGCCGTCCACGTTCTCCAGCAGCCAGGAAGCGCGCTCCTGGGCGGCCTCGCGGTTCGAGACGCCGGGGAAGCGGCTGACCTCGATGGCGCGCATGGCGTTGTCGCGGTACAGGCTGCCCAGCTCGTCGACCGACCGGGCCGAGTTGCGGATGGCGCGCAGGTCGTAGATGGCGTCGTTGCTGCGGCCACGGACGAACGCCGGAGCGCCGGAGCGGCGGGCCGGAACCTCGTCATGGGTGGTCTCGTCACCGGCCAGCTCGCGCAGGCGCTCGGCGCGGGCGCGGGCGTCGGCGATGGAGCGGGCGTGCTCCTCGAACTCGCGGTTGAGGTCGTCCCACTCGGTGCGGATTTCGCTGGGCAGTTCGGCGCCGGAGTACTCGCGGTCGATCTCGGAAAGCCGGGTCCGGATTTCACCCCGGCGAGCCTCCCGCTCCTCGATGGTCATGATTTCGTCCATGGGGACACTTGCCTTTCGTGTTTTGGGAGTTGCGGGCGTAGCGGCCCGCGCTGGCACTGCTTCTTCTTCTGTGTGTCCCTCAGGGGTGCCCTCGGGGGCGGCGCCTTCGGGTTCTGCCCGCTCGTCGGTCTCCGCTTCCGGGACCACCGACGTGTCGGGAAGTTCTTCGGTGCGCTCTTCGGAGCTAGTCCGAACGCACTCTTCGATGAAGGCCTTTCGGTCTTCCTCGGTCATGTCGGCAGACCTGACGCCGACCGACGTCTGGTCGTAGGCGGGGGTTGATACAGGGCCAGCCTCGAAGAGCTTGACCTCCTGGATCGTCCGCTTCAGGGGACCGCGCTCGCCAGCGTCGTAGAGAAGCTCGTAAAGCTCCTGACCCTTGACGGCTGCACCGTCCTTGTCGGTCCATTGGTCGCGGGTCACGGCGAACTTGAACGACATGCCCCGCACGGCCTTCGCTTCGACCGCCTGACGGACAGGCTCAACCACGTCGTTGGCGAAAAGGCGGCCCTCGACCTTCAGGCCCCGCTCATCCTCGACCAGTGAGGTGTAAACGCCGATCGGAGTAGACCCCACGCGCGTGTCGCGGCCGTGGTCCCACTGCATGATCGGGGTGCGCTCACGGAGGGTCTTCCGGAACGCCCCAGGCGCTACCGTCTCCTCGAAGCGACCCTCCCACGAGTTGATCGTGGTACCGACGTTGAACACAGCCGCATACCCCGACAGCGTCCGGCCGTCGCCGACGGCTGCACCGTCGCCCGACCGCTCTTCGCCGGTCTGGGGCTCGACGAAGGTGAAGTCGACGTCACGTACGCAGAGATGGTTCTGCATCAGCGCCCCTTCCCCGGCGGAGGCTTCTTAGCCGCGCCTTTCTTGGCCGGGGGCTTCTTCTCGCCCGGCTTCGGCTTCGCCTCGGCACCCTTCTTGGCCGGAGGGGCACCCTTCTTGGCGGGGGGCGTAGCGCCACCCTTAGCCGGAGGGGCGGCGCCCTTCTTGGCCGGAGGGGCACCCTTCTTGGCCGGAGGCTTCTTCTGCGGCTCAGGCTTCTTCGCTGCCATCTCGCTTGGCTCCCTGTTTAGGTGTGGCCGCAGGCTTTGCTGCGGGAGGGGGTTTGGCGCCGGGGCGCGGCTGGCCCGCTGCGGGCCGACCGGCAGCGCCGGGTCCAGTGGCGGGCTTCATACCGGCAGCGGGCTGCTTGATGGCCTTGCCGTTCTGGTCGACGACCTTGACCGGCGGGCCGTCGGGCATCGGGGGCTGCAACTGCACGGAGAACAGGCCGGTGTGCTTGAGCAGTCGCCAGTCGCCACCCTCGGCGACGGCGTCACGCGCCGACTCCCAGGTGAAGCCCTGCATGACCAGGCCCTGGATGATGTCCGCCTCCTGGGCGATCACCTTGGCCTTCTGCTCGATGTCCTCACGGAGGAAGGAGATGTCCCGGTCGTCGTAGTGCAGCCGGGCGCCTTCGGGGACCCTGACTAGGTTGCTGTACGCCTGGCAGAGCGATTCCCACATGGGGCGCATCTCGCCGTCAGCCCAAGCGTCCTTGGCGGCCTTGAAGTTGCCCGCGTTCAGGCTGGAACCCTGCATGCCCTCGGAGAGGCCGACGATGACGGGGTGGACTCGGGCAGCAGCAGCCATCCGGGTCTCTCCGGCGCCCTGAGTCGCCTTGAAGTCGAGCTGACGCAGGTCGTACATCAAGGGAGTGATGTCCGCGCCGCCGCCCACGTAGAGAGGCTTGTAGGCGTTGTCGGCACCTTGATGGGTCTCCTTCATCGCCCTGATGAATTCCTTGAACTGCTCCGACGTCACGGTCTCCTTGAAGGACATCGCGAAGCTCGGAGTAGCGGCGTTGTCGAAGAACTTCCCCTTGTGCTTCGTGGCCGCCTTGTCCGCCATGATCTCTCGGATCACGGGGGTCAGCCACGACATACCCCGGTACTGCGCCTCGGGGTCTGGAGTGGGCGCCCACATCGCGAACCGCTCGTCTCCGGCGACGTAATACCGCCACAGCGACCTGTCCTGCGTGCCTCCGGGCATGTAGAGCCAGCCCGCGATGTCCGACTCAACCGCCTCGTTCGGCGGGGCCGTCAGGATCGTCCTCACCCAGTCGGGCCTGAGGACTCGAATCCTGGACGAGTGATTGACAATCGCCCCGCGCCCCTTGGTCTCGCGAACCGCGTAGTGGGTCCCGGAAAGGTCTGCGTGCTGTATCGCCCTATTCAGCAGGGCGCTTGTGCTGCCACCGTTGGGCCAGGGCTTCTCGAAAAGGGCAAGCTCCTTGGTGCCGAACAGGTCGCCAGGCCGCCCCTCCCTCATCTTCTGCCACTGGAACCGGATTTGAGAGAACAGGCGCATCCGGGTCACCATGCAGGCGAAGACTACGCCGTCAGACTTGTATGCCTGCTGGACGTACCCCTGGAAGTCTTCCTCGATGGCCTCGTAGTTCTCACCGGCACCGTAGCCTCCGCCGCCAACCGGGTAGCCGAGGCCCTGGTAGTTGATGACCTGCTTATAGAGGTCGTCCAGGGTTAGCCTCTGCTCGGGCTCCCCGCCACTCATGCCGAAAAGTGAACGCCAGGCCTTAGCCATCGCCATCCCCCTTCGGCTTCTCGTCTGCGGTCAATGCCAGTGCGGCAACGGCCAAGCCGCCGCCGATAAGCCCATACGGCCCGAACAGCCACACAAATCCGGTCGTGGTCACCGCAATCGCCAAAAGCAGGAAGTAAAAGACCTCACGAGTCGTCATATGTCATCTCCATGGAAGACCCAAGGTGTGGCGGCCTTCGGCTTCTCGAAGAGCACCTTCCGGTATCCCCAGGCGGCCAGTGTTGCTGCCACCAGCGGGGTGATGTCCGTCGCCGAATTCTTCTTGTCCCAACCCCACTTGTCGCCGACCGGGCGCTTGTCCGCGCCAGCTACAGCCTCGTTGAGGTCGAGCTGGTCGATGTGGACGATGTCGGCTACCTCGCCCTTGCGAGGCTGCACCCCAGAGGTGAAAGACCCGCAGCCGTCGCCGACTTCGGAAGTCGTCGGCACGATCACGGTTACGCCCAGGCTCTCTAGCTCGTCGACAAAGGCTCCAGCAGGGGAACGCTTGTCGATGACGACAGCATCCGGCCTGGCCCTATCCCAGATCTCCTTGGCCCGGCGCACAACCCAGTCGGCGCCCGGCCGATGGTCCATGCGGATCTCGTCCGAGGTGATTTCGACGTGCAGGCACTGCCCGTTCTCGCCACATACGGCGATCGAGGAGAACTCGCGGTTGGGGCTGGTGTCGATACCGAGCACCTTGATGCTGTCGCGGGTGATCTCGGAAGTGTCGTCGATGCGGGCCCTCCACGACTCCTCCTTGATGACCGACCATTGGTCACCCTCAACCGGCCAGTCGCCGACACCGAGACGCTCCTGGGCGAAGGACTCGGCGTCCATGGAGCGCCGCTCCGACTCGACATGCTCGACGCTGATGCGAATGCCCAGGCCTGGGTTGGCCTTGGCGAACGACTCGACCTTTCCGGGCGGGTCGTGCTCGTCGCATCGGGGCAGGCACAGGTCGGTACAGCCGTCGATGGACCATTCGGCGTACATCAGGCGGGGGTCGGGGCGCCGAAAGCCCTCGGCGTCCTTGACGCCGAGCATCGCACGTGCCCTCACTCGGCCGAACTGCGTCGACTCTTTGTCGCCCGCCGAACCCGTGTACCAGATCTGAGGGTTGGGCCTGGCGGACAGCGACGGCATCAGCGCCTTGATCTGGTCGGGGCCGAGATACATGGCCTCGTCCAGGGCGATGAAGTCGGGAGACCAGCCTCGACCGCCGCCCTTGGTGCGGGTACGGAAGCGGAGCCGCTGCCCGGACTTCAGCGTGATGCCCTCATCTCCGTGCGACCGAGTGATCTTGTCGATCTCGCGGTCGAAGTCAGGGACACCTTCAAGGAGTTGGCACATCCGGAGGAAGTGTTCCTTCGAGGTGTCGAACTGGTGAGCCGAGTGGACGACGGTTCGTTCACCCAAAAGAAAAAGGCCCGCGAGTTCGCGAGCCTCAAGGATTGATCCCTTGCCGTTCTGTCTGGAGACCATCAAGCCAACCTCGAAGGCGGCCCACTTGCGCTGCCATTCCCCGCTGGTCTCGTTGAAGAAAGTCTCGTCCTTGACCGCGCAGGACTGCTCGATGAACCACGCCTGCCAGGGGTCTAGGTAGAGACCGGCCAGGGCGGCAAGCTCAACTACTTCCTTGCCCAGGGAGCCTACGCTGGGCGGAAGGTGCTGAATCCTTGGCAGTTGGTGTCCGAGCGGCCTTTCGGGCTCTGAGGGCATCAAGGTCGCTCACCACCCCATCCTCGCGAGGCAGCGCCTCTATCTTCTCCAGAATGTTCTCTAGCCTCAGCACGAGAGCCGCCGTGTCTCCGGTTCGGAGTTGAGACATCCGGCACTGGTTGCACCGGTTACCCTCCAGCTCGTGAGTCAGGAAGTCCCTAATCGCTTCGAGCTGTTGACGGCGGCTCCCCTTGACTGACTCCGTCAGGTCGACGTCCTCGTAGCGTCCCATCGCGGGTCTCCAGGGGTTAACGCAGCGGCGCCGGGAAGGATGTCGGCTCACCCTTGTCGTGCTTGTGGATGATGTAGAGGGCCGCACCGAGCTGGGCGTTAGTGGCGTGCACCTGTGCGACGTCCAGGCTGAGCCAGTTGGAGGTGGCGGGCATCTGGTCGGCGCGAACGTTGAGTACGACGATCTGCTCCTCTTCGGCGGAGGTGCCGTTGCCGACAATGGTGGCGGCAGCGGCCTGCGTGACCTTCGTCCAGGTTTCGTCGCCGTCGAGCGTGGCCTCCTGCTTGAGGTAGTACTCGGTGATGACGGCCAGGTTGGCGGAGGTTCCGCCCGTGGCGGCGGTGTGGTGCTTAAGCGTCACCGTCGGATCGTCGGCGGCCGTGCCTGCGCCCTTGAAGAAGACGATGTCGACGCTCTTGACGTTCTGCATGTTGATGCGCTTGCCGGTCTGCGCCGTTGTCAAGTTGGCGGGGGTCCAGGCGGCCGAGATGTCGTAGTCGGAGCCAAGTCCGTAGTTGGAAGCCATATTGTTCAGTCCTTTCGAGGTTAGCGATCCGTTACGCGGATGCCGATTGTTCTTTCATCAGTGCGGCCCTGGTTAGTCGTTATGCGGCAGGCGACCTTGTAGGTCGCCCCCAGGGTCCCGCCGCTAAGCCATACCGTCACCTTTGAAGAGGTGTTGGACTGACTGTCTTTAGTGAGGCCGGAGTCGACGGTTACAACCGGCGTTCCGGAGATGGTTTCGCCCTCCGCGAGCCAGTTGGCCCAGTCGAACGCCCAGTCCAGCACCGCCTGCGGATCCTTGGCCCAGATCCTCATCTCCGCACCTCCAGTTCGCGCGCTTCGTCGGCAACCGAAAGGTCGCGTCTCTCGGGGTTGATGGAAAGCGCACGCGCATCATCCTGGACGCCGAACGTTCTCCGTACCGGGGTGACGCCCGTGGCGAACACCGTGGCGGCGTAGGCCGTCGCTGTGGCCGACGCCAGCCCGGCCGGTGCCTCGCTGGCGCTGCCGGGTATCGATCCCGTGTAGGACTCCGCAGTCGCCGACGCATGGCCTGCGCTGGACCCGATGGCGATCGAGGCGCCGTAGGCCGTCGCGGAGCCGCTAACGACTTCGGCAGCCGCCTTGAGGACCGCCTGAGCATTCTCGACGGTCGCCGTGGCCAGCACCGTGCCCGCGCTCGACGTAATAGCGATCGTGGGGCTGTAGGCGGTCGCCGACGTCGCAACCTCGCCCGCCGGGGCGTCCGTACGGGCCACCGTGCTGACCGTAGCGCCGTTGGCAGTTACGGTGGGCGCAGCATGTCCTGCGCTGGCCGTAAGTTTCGCCTGGGCGCTCTCGGCGGTCGCCGAGGCCGTCACATGCCCAGCCGGGGCGTCCGTTTCGGCGACGGTGGACACCGTAGCGTCGTAAGCGGTCGCGGTGCCTGAAACAGCCCCAGGAGCAGCCGTCAGGCCGACCTGAGGAGCATTAGCGGTGACAGTAACAGCGGCATGCCCGGCGTCGGCGTTCCGCTCGGTCGCCGAAGACACCGTGGCGTCGTAAGCGGTCGCGGTAGCCGAAGCGTGCCCGGCATCGGCCAGGGTGTCGTCGGCATCGACGGTCGCCCCGTTGGCCGTAACCGACACAGCGACATGACCAGCAGGTGCACCGATTCCGGAAGTCGGCTGGTTCGCCGTCGCCGTCGCCGACGCATGCCCGGCCTCGCCCAGGGTGTCATCGACATCTGCCGTGACACCGCTAGCCGCGACAGTGACCGACGCGTGCCCGGCAGGCACTGCCAGTGCCGGAGTCGGAGCTTCGGTCGTAGCGGTAGCTGAGGCGTGTCCGGCGGGGGCGTTTGTGGACGACTCGGAGGACACTGTCGCGCCGTAGGCGGTCGCCGACGCCTGGACATCGCCCGGGAGGGCGCCAAGTGCGGCCGTACCGGCGTTGACGCTTGAGAGGGCTCCAGCGTGTCCGGCGTCGGCGACCGTGTCATCGAGATCTGCCGTCGCGTCATTCGCAACAACCGAAACCGACACATGACCGGCGAGAGCGCCAACTCCCGCAACCGGCTGGCTAGCGACACCAGCGACCGCCGCGTGCTCCGCCTCGCCCAGGATGTCGTCTGCATCAGTGGCGGGAGCGTTCGCGGTGACCGTAGCGGCAACGTCGCCAGCAAGGGCCGCCAGCGCCGGAGTCGGAGCACCGGCGGAAACAGTGGCCGAGACGTGCCCGGCTGGGGCCGATGTAGAAGTAGCGGACGAAACCGTCGCGTCGTTGGCAGTAGCCGTAGCCGACGCATGCCCGGCAAGGGCGCCAAGCGCAGCCATACCCGCGTTGGCAGTGCCGGTGCCGGTGACGGCTCCAGCGTCGGCGTCGGTGCCATTGGACGGCGCCTGAAGCAGGCCGATCCAGCCGACGCCACCGCCGATTGAGGCGGACGGAGTCGAGGTGGCCGACACCCCGCCCGACGTATCGATGGGCCCGTCTGAGTCCGACCAGGCGTTTGAGGGGGCGAGACCGTTGTCGAGGCCCGCATCCGCGCGCTCCGTCATACCGGTCGGGGTGCCCCAGGTGCGGAGGCTGGTCTGAACGCCACAGAAGGCCTGAACCTGCCAAGTCGTCCCGTCGGTCACGGTCGGCGTCACTACCGGATCCGTAACCGCCGCGACGACAGGAGTTCCGATGTTCTCGTCGGAGAACGGGTCGGAAGTGTCCACGGCGAAATATGCCGCACACTTCGCAGCCCAAGCGCCACCAACCACGCTGGCCAGCGTGACTGTTGGGGCGCTGTCCCCGTTCTGATACACCCGCCAGGCGACAGATATGGCAGTCGACGATGACGCACCGACAGCGCTGTTGATGTTGTGCAGTACCGTCCACCCGGCGGGCCATGACGCGTTGGACGTGGTGTCGTCGGAGGTGCCGGTGGTGAGCATGGCGATCATTACGTCGCCAGCCTGCGCCTCCGTCGGCAACGTGACGGACGCACTCGTGGTGGTACCCGTGCTGGACGCGATACCGGCATATCCGGGGGTAGTGGCGGGATTGATAAACCCCAGCCATGCGCGCCGGTCACTGGCGTCGAGCGTGGAATCACAAGTGCCGGTGACCGTGTAATCACCGGTCGCCACTGCGCCATTGGAGTCATACAGCGCCAGCGACCGGTTGTCGGTCGTGTCAGCGCCATCGATGTCGGCGCGCTCGGTACCAGCGTCCGAACTCGTCCACGAAATCGTCGTGTCGTCAGTTACGGCAGACCCGAAAACAGACAGCTTCCAGCAGTCCGCGCTCGGGTTGGTGACCGAGTTGGAAGTGGCCGTCGTGCCGGATGAGGCGGTATTACCCCAAGCCGCGTCGGCGGCGATAGGGGTGGTCGTATCAACGCCACGGTACACAGAGGTAATACGAGTGAATCCCTGCGCGAGGCCCGGAGAGGTGTACTGCCAAGTCGTGCTGGTCGTATCGGATGCCGTCAATACCCGATACCAAATTGACACCCGGTGCTCGTTGCCGCTGACCGCATCGTACTGCATGCGGATCGGCGTCCAGCCGGATATAGTCGGGTCGCCTGCGGTCGTCGTAGTACTAGCTACAGCAAGGAAGGCGACATCGCCCGCCCGGAAGCCAGTAAGGCCTTGGAGTAGGGCGGAGGTGTAATTGTTGCTATTGCTGTCGGAGTTGAGCGTGCTGGCGCCAATGAAGCGGATAGGGGAAGCCATCGACTACCCCCTTCTACCCGATCACTTGCGCCTTGGCGCCGACACCCGCCTTGGGGGCATTACTTGTCGCCGTCGCCGCCCCCGCCCCAGAGGGGGCGTTAGTCGCCGATCCGGCCGACGGGGCGACTAGGCCGATCCAGGTCATGCCTTCATCCTGACCAGAGGGAACCGTCCAGGTGATCGACGTATTGCCGGTGGCGATCGCGCCGTTGGAGTCGCAGGCGGCGAACATCATCTCGTCGGTGCCCGTGACATTGAGGGCCCCGTCGTTCACCCGGAAGGTATTGCCGGATACGCCAGTCGAAGCCCCGCCCGTGGCGTCCGTCCAAACAACCGCGCCGAGTCGCCACGCGCCGCTGTCGGTGTTGTTGACCGTAACGGACGTATAGCTGCTATTAGAGGTCCCGCTGGTTTCGATCGTCTCGCTGGCTAGTAGCGTGCTATCGGCGCCGCGAAGGCACCACACGATGGACTGATACTCCAGCGACACCGACGAACTGCCGGTCCACGACGCCGGATCACCGGCCTGGACGACCCGACTGAAAACGCCCATCTGGACGTCATCGCCAGCGCCGTCGTAGTAGACGTCCTCCAGCGGGGTCCAACCGGTACAGGCGTAGCTGCTGTCGGTGGCCGTAGCCCGGCCGTTGGCCACCACGCCGATCAGCAGATCGCCGGTAGTCGCGTTCGTCGGCTTCGTGAACGTGAAGGACGTACTCGCCGTCAGGTTCTGATTGGTGGCGACGTTGATGAAGGAGATGGCCATGGCGACACCCTTACCCGATTACCTGCGCCTTCGCGCCTATCGATGATTTCGGGGTGTTCGCCGTCGTGGACGGCGTGGCGGTCCCGGCAGGAGCGCTAGCGCCCGCATCGGCCACCAGCGCCAGGCCAGCGGCAGCGATACCGGAGCTGACATCGGTGGTGAACGTGCCCGTAGTGCCGTTGATCTGATATGCGGCGTCAGTCGACGACGAGAAGTTGCCCGACCCGGCCCCTGAGTGGGCAGCGGCGGGGGCCGTCCACGGGGACCCCGGGGCGGTGGTGTCGTTGGTGGCCGACGAACTCTCCGGGCGGGCGCCGCCCAGGAGAACGACCATGTCGGTGGACTGAACCCCCGTCAGTGACGGTGTCGCATTCGATGTCGCCGCGACGCCGTCGCTGTTACTGGTCCGGACAGTGCCCGACCCCGCGACGCCACGGAAGACCAAAAGCGAGCTGGCCAGGGTCTGCGACGACGTACTGGTCTGCCAGGTATAGGAGGAAGGCTCGCTGCCCGTGGCAATCTTGTAAGCGACCCTCATCATCACGCCGGTCGACGCGTTTTGCGTCAACACCGTAGTGAAACTCGTCGGGTTGGTGATCGTCGCACCCTGCACGGAGCACAGGTTCGCGACAATCACATCACCCGACTGAATGCCGCTCGGCTTAGTGACCGACAGGTTGGCCGTGTCCTCGTTCTTCGCATTGGCGGCTACGACGAACGTGATTGCCACAGCCGCCCCCCTTGCCGGTTACGGGCCTTCGAGGTATACCGCCGCCACCCTGAGGCGGGCGGGGTCGTCGTCGAAATGGCCAAGGCCTGCATTGCACTTGCCGCACAAAATGCCACGGACCTGACCGCCGGTATGGCAGTGGTCCGTGTTCGGCCGATTACCCTTGCCGGGCCACTCCGTTGAACCGCAGATGGCGCAGGCGTTGCCCTGCTTCTCCATCAGGGCCGCGTACTGCTCCTCGGTAATGCCGTAGAGGTACTTGCGCATGTAGGCGTTGCGGGCGCCCGGCTGACGATGCTCATCCGCATAGCGCTTGCGCGTACAAGACTTAGAGCAGCAGAGAGCCCCGGCGTGCAGGTCGTCCGGAATCGCCCCTCCACACCAAGCGCACGGCTTGCGATCCACTCGCCTCTTGGCCCGCCTACGTTCGGCGCTCTTCCGGTTCTGGTACGTGACGCCACACTCGCGGGAGCAACAGATTGCCCTCAAGGTGACAGAGTCCGGAATGGTGCCACCGCAGACCGGGCAGCAGCGTTCACCCTGCTGCTCCGCCTTGCGCTGCTCCAGGGCTTCCCGGCGCGCCTTCTGCGCACTGCCAGAATCCTTGCATTTCCTGGAGCAGTACTGGGACGGGGGGCGCCCCCGCCCCGAGTAGACGAGGTCCTTACCGCACATCTGGCACTGTTTCATGTTTATAGAGTATCACACTCCATAATCACATTTCCGCAGGTCAGACCGTTATGCGGAAGAGTCCCAGAGCATTCCAGGTCACGGTGAACGTACCTGCCGTCACTGACTGCGCCCCGCCAAATGAATGGTAGGTGACGCCGAGGTCGGCAGTGCCGCCGGTACCGGCCGTTACCTCGTCGAGGTAAACGAGGCAGCCGTACGCATTCGTGATGGTGACCGTGCTCGCATGCGTAGTGTCGGCGGCGTCAAACATAACCACGCCGGATCCAGGGGCAGTAATGGCGCCGCCCGTAAGGACGATGCCGCCGGACGGCCAGTTGGTCGCATCTGTGACCTGATTGGCGGTGACCCAGGGGCCGCCAGTGCCGTTGAATGCGGCCGTGGTGGCGTCGCCATCCTTGTTGGGGGTGGTCGTGTCGTTGTAGAGCGCCACCTTGCACTGGTTGGCATCCTTGAGTCCCGCCCAGCCTGAGGGGAGGACGTTGTCCGCCGTCTGGGCCGCCCCAAGCACCTGCTTGAGGAACTGGGAGAACATCGCGCTGTTTGGTCCGAATGTCATTTCACTTCACCTTTCGAGCCGTCACGTACACATATCCGTCTGCTCCGCTGCCGGATACAACTATGCGGAATGCCCGACAGGTCAGCGGGATAACGCCCTCCACTCGGGACGACGCAACTGTGAAGGGGGTGGTCTTCATCACCAAGGGGCTGGTGGATGGCGACCCTTGCTCGGCTATCCACATCCCCTCCTCAATGGAGAAGGTTTGCCCGCTTCCACTGTAAAACTTAGCCTGAATGCGAAGCGAGTCGATCTCTGGTTCAGTCAAGATCCACTCGGTCGTCAGACTCCCGCTCCCATTCGTCTGATAAGTCTCCTCTATGAGATCGGGGCGCACACCGTGTCGCTGATCCCGGTACAGGTCAGACCACGCCATTTCGCTACTCCATCCTTAGTTCGAGAGATGCGCACGGCGCGAACACCGCAATATCATTTCCATCGTCGCGAGTTGTCTCCACCCGCATGATCGGCCGGTTCTCACCGTCGTAGGTGACGACTTCGCTGCCGATGTAGTCCTCACGTTCAACGGCCTCCACCTTGCAGCGGGTTCCGGCGGGGACGAACGGGGCGGTAAGCCCCTTCAGTCCCCGACACGCGTGAAACCGCGTGTGGGGCTGAGATTCATAGGTCACGTCCGTGGCAGTGCAGTTGGGACATTCCCAGCGCTGCTCGGGCGTGAGGATAGGGATTTCTGCCATTGCGGGTCCTTAGTTGTGACAGGTGACAGATGCGTGACCGGCACTGGCCAGGCGACCGATGAGGACGGTCGGCTGGTTGGCCGTAGCGGTGGCGGTGGCGATTCCGGCGTCGGCCGTTTCGCTGCCAGCGAACGACACGCTGTTCGCCGTTACCGTCGCAGAGGCGTGACCGGCCGAGGCGAAGGACGCCTTCACCGTCGAGGGCTGGTTCGCCGTCACAGTCGCCGACGCGACACCAGCCGCAGGACGCCTGGGCGCCGTAGCGGCGTTGGCGGTCACGGAAGCTGTTACGGCACCAGCGGCCGGGCGTCGGGGCGCAGTTGCGGCGTTGGCGGTCGCAGTAACCGACGTCGCACCGGCATTGCCGAATTCGGCCTCGCTCTGGAGGGCGGCGATCGTGACTTCCGGCAGGGGTAGCGTCACGGCCATCGCCGTGTAGCGGATGGCCCTGATGCCGAGGCGGTAGCCGTCCTGCGTCATGATGAACCAGCGCTCTTCGCGGTCGACATTGACGACGTTCTCCGCGAAGAACCTGGTCTCGCCCAGTAGCTCAATCGTCGGCAGGACGATGGTGTCCAGGGTGCCGGTGGGGTTGATGGAACCCGTCAGGGTCATCGTGATGGGCACCGGGGCTTCTAGGGTGCCCTCGGTGTTGCCAGCCCAGGCGCTTACGTCGACCGTCGGCAGCGGCAAGTCCACATCCACGACAGCCGGGTAAGACCAGTTGCCGTCCACCGTCATCGTCGGCAGCGGAAGGTCTACTTCCATGGCGCCGGGGACGCTGAGCGCCCTGATGCCCCAGGAGATTATCTCGTTCTGACTCTCCGATTGCGACGTCGTGATGGCCAATCCGGACTGGGACCCCGACGTGAAGTACTCCGAGGTGGCCATGTAAAAGCCGATGGAGTAGCAGACCGAACCGCCAGAAAAGACGCCGACATCTGCAAGCTCAGTACCGCTGCCCGCCGTAAAGGTGGGAACGGTTGATCCGACGTACCTGACCGTCCGCACATGCAGCACGCGCCCCTGAGTGCCACCCGATGCGCCCAGGGTGGTGTACGGCTCGGTGTGCGTTAGGGCGGTTTCCCAAAGGACCTCGGTGTCAATCGGGGTCGTCGGATCACAGTTTCGGAAAGCGCTGATCGACAAAACCAGCGGGGCCACGTCAGGGACACTGAACGCATAACTTGAAGGCTCGCTACCGCCTGCCACCTTGTAGAAAATCTGGCAGCGGAAAGTCTCGATCGTTTTGTCGTGGATCTGCGCCCAGCCTGAAGGCGCCGTCGCATTCTGTGCGTTACACGTGAAGATTCCGATAAGGAGGTCACCGCTGGCCGTGCCGGTCGGCTTGGTCGCCGACACGGATGACGCGTTCGCCTGAGTACCGGTCTGAGTGTTGACGTGCGAGATGGTCACGCCGCCCCCAATCAGTCAACGGCGCCCAAGCGGGGCGTGGTTACCCTCGATTCAGCTTCGGGCGTCACTACGCGGATACCGAACTTTCGCGTCTCGCCTACAACTTCCACGATGGGGGTCAAGAGGGCGTCCAGGGTACCTGCTGCGTGGTGGGCGCCCGCGACCGACATCACCGGAGTGATCGTCGCCGCCAGAGAGCCCTCGGGCGGTGAAGCGATGCCGTCGCCCGTCATCGTCAGCAACGGCAGCGAAGCGGCCATGGTGCCGCTGTAGTTGAGATTCGCCGCCGACGTCATCGTCAGCAACGGCAGCGTTGCAGCGAAACTGCCAGTGATGGTCACGTCGTTGGCGTCAAGGACGCCGATCCACGAACACGAGGTATTCCAGTTGCCTCCTCGGGAGACAGTGCGACTGGTATTGCCCGTGGCGATCGTCCCATTGGAATCCCACGCGGCCAGCTCCATGTCCTGGACGCTGCTCTCGCGCCAGTTCCTTTTGCGCAGGCTGACCTCGTTTGACAAAAGGTCGTAGGCGACACTGCCGGACGTGTATCCGGCCATCGTCACACGCCAGTTGGTGGCCGTCGGATTGTTCACCGTGGCGGTGCTGTAACTAGTCGCCACCCCTTTTGAGGTCACTCCGGAAGTGGCAAGTCCGATGACGTTGCGATATGCGACAGTAACCGTACCGGCGAGAGCAACCGCAGATCCACTTATCGACCCCGACCAGGAGCCGGGCTCACTTCCGCCAGCCGTACGGCTCAACGCGCAAATCTGATGCGGGGCACTATTCGCGGTCACATACTTCTCGCCGACCTTCGTCCACCCGGCGGGCGCGGTAACCGTCCTCTGAGACCCACCAGAGCCCGCGTAGAAGGACAGGAGCGCTAGCATAAAGTCGCCCGACGCAACGCCGGAAGGCTTGAAGATCGTGAAGGACGAAGTGGAATCGGCCGTGCCGCCCGTGGACGCGACGAACGAAATGGCAGCCATTAATCCACCACTCCCTAATCCGTCTACTAGGTCAGCTAGTTGGCATTGTAATTGTGCCGGACGTGATCGTCACGTTGACGCCCGAGGTGATCGACGTCGTGTTCAGGTTGATCTGATTGCCGGAGGTACCCACGGAGCCGTCCAGGATGGTGGTACCGCCGGACGTCGCCATACGGAACCAGCCAGCCGTGCCCGACGCCGCCGCCGCCACTGTGAGCGGCACACCCTGAAGGGTGATCGTGCCACTAGAGGCAGGGCCGAAGCCGGGGCTGCCGAGGGTAAACGTGGCGAGCGGAGTGAGCCCTGTGGCAGTGTCGGCGGTCGCGGGCTGGGAGCCCGTGTAAATCTTGATCGTCCCGGCATTTCCGAGGGCGGTGTCAAGTGCGTCGGCCAGGGTGCTCGCGAGCGCCGCTGCAAGGCGTACAGCCATTTTCTTTTCTCCTTAGCGCTCAGTGACGCGAATTGTGATTGAGCGGTCGTCGGTTCGTCCACCGGACGTCGTAATTCGGTTCGTGACCTGATAGACCTGCCCGGCAGTTCCACCGGAAAGCCACACCGTAGCCGTCTTCGTTGTATTCGTTTCGGAGTCAACGGTGAGGCCCACGGTGACAACGAAGGTGGACGTGGTAATCGTCTCGCCCTCGTCCAGCCATTCGTTCCAGTCCCACACCCAGTCCAATACCGCGTCCGGGTCCTTCTTGTGGTCGGTAACGGCCATCAGAAGTCCCTTTCGTCGAATCCGGGAGTGGAGGTGTCGACGGCGACCCTCATTCCGCGAGTGGCGACCTGCCCGCCCTCATTGCGGTAGAGCTTCCCGTCCTGGCGGTCGAAAACGATCGCATCCACCACTCCGGCCCGAATATGCAATTCGGCCAGATCGTCGTACTGAATTCCGAGCGACTCGCAAATTCGCTCCACCTGGCGACGAATTCGCGGTCGCAAATTCGGGGGCTCGCCGGGGGTCTCTGGGGGATCTTGACGGGGGGGTACCCCGGCTTCGATCTCGTATCTGGGTCGCCTCATCGCGGGTCTCCGGCCCCTTCCTCAGTAGAGTGGGCCGCCTCCGAAAAAATCATGCCCCTGACCTGCGAAAACGCAAGATCGTTTCCAGAATTTTGGCAACGGGGAGAAATCCGGTCGGG
>Ga0207707_10001038_pt1 | contig 26599 bp, 18 predicted proteins | sample KBSC83BmetaG_FD_184336 | JGI IMG/M metagenome (GOLD analysis project Ga0207707, IMG submission 184336) | Corn rhizosphere microbial communities from Kellogg Biological Station, Michigan, USA - KBS C8-3B metaG (SPAdes) (version 2) | ecosystem: Host-associated > Plants > Roots > Rhizosphere ... | reverse complement strand
TGGTGCACAGGCGGTGCATCACGGCGGAATGCGTGGTGATCGGGACGATCCGCATGGTCCGCTCCTCGCCGCACGGCTTCCGGATTGTGCGTGCGGTCAAGCCTCAACTTGCGATGCAAAGGCGGGCTGGACAAGGCCCTTGTCGGCCCGTGTTGGTCGCTTGGGACGACCGGCTCTCCCGCTAGGGCTGAGCGCTTCTGCGAGGGGGCCGGCGTGAGAGTGGACAAAGCATCGACACAGCCGGACACGAACAGAGGGCGGCCAGAGCGAGATACCGCCCGACAAGGCCGGATTGGTCTGCTGGATTGCGTGGCGCGCAGCACAGTGGTGCGGCAGCGTCCGCGCTTTGTCCGCACCTCAGATCCGGCTTTGTCCGCACGTCAGATCCGGCTTTGTCCGCCTAACGAACGACGAGCTCGCCGCGCAGTTTGATATCGACCGACGACGCGCCGACCATGATGCGATACGCACCGGGCTCGACGACGCGGTGCAGTGTCGAGTCGAGGACAGCGAGTTGCGACGCGTCGACCGGGAAGGCCACCTCGCGCTCCTCGCCCGGCGCAAGGTGGACGCGCGCGAAGCCGGCTAACTGGATCACGGGGCGCACCACGGGTGCCAGCTCGTCATGCAGGTACAGCTGCACGACCTCGTCGCCGGCGCGGTGTCCGGTGTTCGTCACGCGACAGGACACGCGCGCGACGCCGGCCGCGTTGATCGAGTCCGGCGTGATTGCGAGATCCGAGTACGCGAACGTCGTGTAGCTGAGGCCGTAGCCGAACGGAAACAGCGCGTGTCCCGAGAGATCGACGTAGTCGTCGCCGCGGCCCGTGGGCCAGTGGTCGTAGACTAACGGAAGCTGGCCCTCGACCATCGGAAACGTGACCGGCAGACGACCCCCCGGGTCCGCGTCGCCAAACAGCACGTCGGCCACCGCGTTGCCGCCTTGCTCGCCCGGATACCATACGTCGAGTACTGCACCCACATGGCCAAGCCAATTGCGCATCGTGATGGCGCTGCCGCCGACCAACACCACGACCACCGGTGTTCCGGTCGCCGCGACCGCCAGGAGCAACTGCTCCTGGTGACCCGGGAGCGACAACATCGCGCGATCGCGGAATTCGCCCTCTTCGATGCCGGCGACGACGATCGCGACCTGCGCGCGGCGCGCGATGGCGACGGCGCTGTCGATGTCGCGCTGCCAGCGCTCGGGCACGCCCGCGTTCCAGACCATCGCCAGCCGGGCGTTGCCCGTGCTCTCGAAGTACTCGAGCCGAACGGTGTGACGAACGCCCGGGCGCAGCGACACCGGCTTGAGCGTGGTGCCGACGCTCTGCTTGCGCCAGTCGTCGATCAGCAGCCCGCCATCCAACCACAATCGATAGCCGTCGTTGCCCACGATGCCTAACCGCGTGGCGGCCCGCGAGCCGCGCGGCACGGCGATGGTGCCGGTCCAGCGGGCCGAGTACCAATCGAATGGAATGCCCCGAGCCGGCGAATCGAGCGTCCAAGCGAAGTCCACCTGCGAATCGGCGCGGACCACGGCTGGCGTGCCCGCGAGATCGATGTTGTCGAAATATTCCGCGTGGAGACCGCGCGCGGTCGAGTCGCGGGCTCGCGGCGCGAATGCGGCGGCAGGCACTGGCACGACCTCGGGCGAGAGCCGTCCCGGGCCCGGCGCGTACAACACGTGTGCGCGCGGGAGCGCGGCGCGGATGCCGTCCAGGATCGACACGCGCGCCACGCCCGGCGGGCTGTAACCTCCCGTGCGCGCCTCCGCCGCGTCCACGCCGATCACGGCCACGCGCCGGAGGTTATTGCCTAACGGAAGCAAGTGGTCGTGGTTCCGGAGCAGCACGACGGCCTCGCGGGCCGCGGTGCGCGCCAGCGCGCGGTGCGTCGCGTTGCCCGCCTCGCGCGCCGCGCGATCGGGATCCGCGTACGGATGGTCGAACAAGCCGATGGCGAACTTGGCGCGCAGCACCGCGGCCGCCGCGCTGTCGATCACCGCCGCTGGAATCAGCGAGTCGGCAAACGCGCGCCAGTACGGGCGGTATTTCGGCCACGACGATTGGAACACGACGTCGAGGCCGGCCTCGAATGCGTCGCGCGCGGCGATGGGTGTGGCAGGCTCCGTGTGGTGCAGCACAATTGCGCCGCCGGTGGCGGCGGCATCGGAGATCGCGAAGCCGGTGAATCCCCATTGGCGCCGGAGCACATCGGTGAGCAGCTCGCGATTCTGCGTGGCTGGTACACCGCCCACCGAGTTGTAGGCGGTCATGATCGATTGCGCTCCGTGCGCGAGCGCAGCGCGGAACGGCGGGAAGTAGGTCTCCTCCAGTGTGCGCGGCCCGGCGTCGATGGGATAGCTGTCGCGGCCGCCGGCGCCGACGTTGGCCACGAAGTGCTTGGGTGTCGCGATGACACCGGCGTGCTCGAGGGCATCGACGTAGATGCCGGTCATCTGCGAGGCGAGGAACGGATCTTCGCCGTAGGTCTCTTCAACCCGTCCCCAGCGCACGTCCGTGGCCACGTTGGCCACGGGCGACAACAACTGCCGAATGCCTCGACTCACCGCTTCGCCCGCTATCGCGACGGCCACCCGCCTAACGAGCGACGTGTCGAAGGTCGCCGCCAGCGCGATCGCGGCCGGGAAATCCGTGGCGCCGTCGCGCACGAGTCCGTGCGCGCCCTCCTCGAACGGAATGATCGGGATGCCGAGTCGCGTCTGCTCCACGAAATAGCGCTGGATCGCATCGATGCGCTCGGCGTCGGCGCGCGCGGCGGAGGCGGCGCGATCGTCGGCGCTGGGCGTGTTTTGCCGTCGCGCACTGCCGTCCGCCGTGTGCGCGGTCTTCTCGAGCGGCGCGGCGGCGGGCGGTGCTGGCGGGAGTGCGGCGCGCTTCGCATCCACCTGCAAGCCGAAGATACCGTGCGAGTAGTCGTGCGTGCTGTCGTCGAGGTCGCCCGGGATCATGAACAATTGCCAGAACTTTTCCTCGAGCGTCATCCGGCCTAACAGATCGCGCACCCGCGCATCGACCGGCAGCGCCGCGTTGCGGTAGGCCAGGGAATCCTGCGCATGCGCCGTGCGCCCCAATGCCGCGGCCAGCACCAGAACGCAGGAAGCAAGAACTCTCTGTGCGATGACCATCCGAGCGCTACAGAATGTGACTATGGGCCATGGTGCTCCGACCGCTGGAAGGCGAGAAAATCGTGCACCGCGCGGATCGCATCTGGATCGTGCGTCGAAATGGTGACCACGGCGCCGCGCGGCAGGTCGCGAACCGAATAATGGATCATCGCTTTCTTCGCTGCCATGAGCGTGGTGCCCGGCACGTCTTTCATGTGGACCAGCATCGGCGACGAGAAGTCGCCGGCGGAGAACGCGGCGGTGATCGCGCGCAAGTGCGTCCGGATTCGCGCGGCGCCTACGCTGTCGTCTGCATTTCTCACGAGCGTGATGCGACCGCCGTCGGGCAGGTCGTCGAAATGATGCGTGGAGGTGTATTGGTCCACACCCATGACTATCCGGCCGCGTTCCTGCATCGCGGCGTAGGCGCTGTCGTGCGTCGCCCCGGAGTCGGCGTGGTGATGCGTCGCCTGAGCGCCGAGACCGCGGGCGGCGGTCGCGGCCAGAGCCACGAGCGTGAGATGAACGCTGTGTCGCATGAAAGAAACTCCGTGGTTGGGTCGATCGGTGGCGACGCACTCGCGCGGGTCGCGTGGCCGTATAGTATGGAGCTACACGGCGCGTGAGCGCCGGAACCTCGGTTCCATTCTGCCTGCCAGCCAGCACATGATTGCGTCGCGCGTGTTGCGAGACACCGTGCCCGGCTTCGATGCGATGGCGGAACACGTCGTCGATCGCGTGGCCGCGCTCTGTACCGAGCGTCGCTATCAGCCGAAGAGCGTGCTCTATCGGACTGACGCTCCTGCCGACGGACTCTATTTCGTCCTGTCGGGGAGAGTGCGCGTGTCACGCGAGACGCGCGGCCGGTCGCGCGTGCTGCACGGCGAGGGAGCGGGAGGCGTGTTGGGCGAGATTCCCGTGTTAGGCGAAGGTGCGTTCCCGGCGACCGCCGTGGCGACCGAGCCCACGTGCTGTGCGTACCTGGCGGTTGAGGCTGTGGAGCGACTGCTGCGTGAAGAGCCCGAGTTCGTGCGCTGGGCGATGCGCCGGTTGGCCGCCCGGGCGCGCAGCCTCGTGCAGCGCATCGACGAGCTGACAGCCACGACCGTGATGGTGCGCGTCGCGCGCCACGCGCTGGCTCGGGCCGAGGCGTCGTCGTCGGGCGACTTCACGCTCGGCGTCTCGCAGGAGGCGCTGGCCGCCGAGCTCGACACGGCGCGCGAAGTGGTGGTGCGCGCGCTCGCGGCGCTGGTCGCGGCCGGCGCCATCCGGCGGGTCGGCCGCTCGCGGTTCGCGGTCGTCACGCTCGCCGTCCTCCGCGCGATCGCTGCTCGTTAGGAGTCGTCCGCACCTTTCCGTCCGGCGCCGACATCGACACATTGACGCCTTCCGATTCCCGCCCGAATAGCAACCGAGCCCTCCCGGCACGTGACCGACACTCTCGCCGCCGCTCTTGGCAGCAGCTACCGGATTGAGCGCGAGCTCGGTCAGGGCGGCATGGCCACAGTGTATCTCGCCCACGACTTGAAGCACGACCGCAAAGTCGCGGTCAAGGTCTTGAGGCCCGACCTTGCCGCCGTCATCGGCGCCGAGCGATTTCTGCGCGAGATCAAGACCATCGCGACGCTGCAGCACCCGCACATTCTCGGTCTCATCGATAGCGGCGAGGTGGACGGCACGGCGTACTACGTGATGCCGTACGTGGAGGGCGAGTCGCTGCGCGATCGATTGAGGCGCGAGAAGCAGCTCCCGATTCCGGACGCTGTTCAGATCGCCACCGAAGTTGCCAGCGCGCTGGACTACGCGCATCGACATGGCGTGATTCACCGCGACATCAAGCCCGAGAATATTTTGCTGCACGACGGGTCGGCGCTGGTAGCCGACTTCGGCATTGCGCTGGCCGCGAGCAAGGGCGGAGGCGGCCGCATGACCGAGACCGGCATGAGCCTCGGCACGCCGACCTACATGTCGCCCGAGCAGGCGATGGGGGAGCGCGACATCACCGCCCGCGCCGACGTCTATGCGTTAGGCGCGACGACGTACGAAATGTTGACGGGTGATCCGCCGTTCACCGGCAGCACCGCGCAGGCGATCGTGGCGAAGGTGATGACCGAACGGCCGCGTCCGATTTTCCCGCAGCGCGACACGGTGCCCCCGGCCGTGGAAGCGGCGGTGCTCACCGCGCTCGAGAAGCTGCCCGCCGATCGCTTCGCCACGGCGGCGCAGTTCGCCGAGGCGCTGCACGCCACCGACAGCACACCGCGCGCGCAGCGCACGGGCGCGCCGCTGGGGACGACCACGCGCGCCGCGCGCGCTCCGTTAGGCACGAGGCTTCGCGATCCCCTCGTGCTCGGGTTGGGTGCGGTCGCGATCGCGGGTGTGGCGCTCGCGGCGTGGGCGCGGCGTCCCGAGCCTAACGACGCGCCGGCGGTCATCCGGTTCACGCTGCCGGCATCGCCCACGGCGCGGAACAACGTGCTCGGCCTGAACCTGCTGAACGTGTCGCCTGACGGGCGAACGTTACTGTACGCGGGTCAGGGCAGCGGCCGGCACGAGCAGCTGGTGGTCCGGCCACTCGACGACATCACCTCACGACCGTTGCCCGGCACCGAAGACGCGGGCCAGCCGACGTTTTCTCCCGATGGCCGATGGGTCCTCTTCATCCGCGGCAACCAGCTGTACAAGGTTTCGCTCGACGGCGGCGATCCGCAAGTTCTGGGGAATGCGCCCGGCACATTCGCCGGCGCGAGTTGGTCGACGACCGGCGTGATCGTGCTGTCCGGAAATCGATCGCTCTACCTGATGCCCGAGACAGGGGGCCAGTCACGCGAGTTCGGTGGGCACGGTCGCCCGCAGGGAGAGCTCTTCACCGCCACGCCGCTCGTGATCGACTCGGCGCACTGCGTCATCTACACGAGTGCGACGTCGGCCACGGTGTCGACCTCGCGGATCGCGATTGCCTCGCTGCCGGGAGGCGAGGCGACGGTTCTGGATCTGCCCGGCCTCCAACCGTTAGGCGTAGTGGGCAACATTCTCGTGTACGCCACGGCCTCGGGCACCATCATGGGCGTGCCCATCGACCTCTCGAAGCGTCGCCTGCTCGGTGCGCCCGTGCAATTGTTGGATAACGTGGTGGTGAACCTCAGCACCGGGCTGGCGCGGGCCGCGCTCGCGCACGGGACGCTGATGTACCAGTCCGGCTCCCAGCTTTCGCAGTTGGTATTGGTCGGACGCGGTGAGACGACGCGCACCCTCCTTGGCGACCGACGGGACTACTTGTTTCCCCGGCTCTCGCCCGACGGTCGGCGCATCGCGCTCACGATCGGTGCCGGCGACCGTCGCGACATCTGGCTGGACGACATCGCGTCGGGCACGTTGACCCGCCTAACGAGCGAGGGCTCGGCCAACGAGCGCCCCGAGTGGTCGCCCGACGGCACGCGCGTCCTGTACCGCTCCGATCGCGGGAATCGGACCGGTATCTACTGGCGGCCCGCCGATCTGAGCGCCGATGCCACGCCGCTGGTGGTGGGCAAGCGTGTCGACGTGTATGAGGGGGTGATGTCGCCCGATTCGCGCTACATCGCGTACCAGCTCGACACGTTGGGCGCCGACATCTACTACCGCGCGGTGTCCGGCGACACGACGCCCCGCCCGATTGCCGCCAATCCCAGTGCGATCGAGATCATGCCGCGGATATCGCCTGACGGAAGGTGGATTGCGTTCACCACCGACGAGTCGGGGCGGAACGAGGTGGTCGTGCAGCCGTTCCCGGGTCCGGGCGGACGCGTCCAGGTGTCGGTGAACGGCGGCGCCGAACCCGTGTGGTCGCGGGACGGGCGCAGCCTGTTCTATCGCGGCGACGGGCAGCTCATGGCGGCGCGCATCGGCGCCGGTCCTGCCTTCGCGGTCGTTAGGCGCGACACCGTGCTCGCCGACACCTACGTCTTCGCGGGAAACCCGCACGCCAACTACGACGTGATGCCCGACGGCACGCACTTCATTTTTCTGCAGAGCGCCGACGCGGGGGAGCTGGTCGTCGTGACCAACTGGGACGCGGTCGTGCGGTCGCGGATGAAGGCCGCGCGGTAGATTCTGCCGGCCGTTGGCCTAACGTCGCTCTGGCGGGCGCGACCGGAGCGTCGCATCTTTGTGGCCGGGCGATTCGGAGAGGCACGACCATCACGGTTCGACGCGCGGTGCTGCTGGCCGCGGGGCGCGGTTCGCGGCTCGGCCGCCTGAGCGAGACCCCCAAGTGCCTGCTGCCGGTGAACGGACGAGCGCTGCTCGACCACCAGCTGGAGGCGCTGTCCGCCGCGGGGATCGACGATGTCACCATCGTCGCCGGCTTCGCGGCCGATGCCGTGCTGCGTCATGCCGCCGGCCGGTGCCGCGTGTTGGTCAACGACGCGTACGCAACGACCAACAGCATCACGTCGCTCTACCTCGCGTGTGCCTGCCTTCGCGGCCACGCGTTTGTCGTGCAGAACGCCGACGTCTTGTATCCGGCCGCGCTCATCGAGCGGTTCGCCGAGTCGCCGCACGAAAACGCGTGCCTCGTGGACCCGATGCGCGAGTTCCGAGAGGGCGAGTACCACGTGGAGCTCTCCCAAGGCCAGATCGTGCGCTATTCCACCAGCGTGCCGGCGGAGCGCTCCGCCGGCGAGAGTGCCCAACTTGTTCGAATCGGCGAGCGCGACTCCGCGGCGTTCTTCGATCGACTCGGCTGCGTGATTCGCGAGGGTGGAGCGGGCGGATTTCCCAACCAGGCCTACGACGTGCTGATGCGCGGCGACGGTCTCTGGCCGGTATTCACCGCTGGCCTGCCGTGGTGGGAGGTCGACACACCCGACGAGTACGCGCGGTGCTGCGCCGAGTACGCCGCTGCCTCCCGCGGCGCTCCGTTAGGCGGAGTCGCACAGCCGGCCACGCTGGCGCGCGTTGGGCAGTTCGTCAGGCGGCCGCACGTGCCGTGGAGGTATGAGCGCTTTGCACCGCACGCGGGCGCGCTTGTGCGACGCCCCGTGCACGTCGCGCGGCAGGTGGCTGCGTACAGATCAGGGCGGCTGTCTCTCGAGGGGTTGGATCTCGCGGTGAACGGATCGCGGTTGCTGCGCATGGCGCAGTCGGCTGCGCGTGCGGCCGGATTCGAGCCCATGCTGGTCTGGGGCACGCTGCTGGGCTGCGTGCGCGACGGCGGGTTCATCTTCGGCGATCGGGACATCGACCTCTGCGTTAGGCATATTAATACGCACCGATTGCCGACGTACATCGAGCGTATGGCTGCGCGCGGATTTGCGGTCCGCAAACACAACGAGCACAAGGTGTCGCTCGTCCATCCACGGCATCCGCGGCTCTTCATCGATCTGGACATCGTTCGGCCGTATCGCGACGGATGGGCGATCACGAACGCGGATGGCGATGGGCGCCGCACGTTCCACTATTGTTTTCCGTTAGGCGTATTCGCGGGCGACGCCGCGGCGCGGTTCGTGGACGGGATCGAGGTCGCAATTCCCGCCGACGCGGAGGGTTTTCTCGGCGCGGTGTACGGCCAGTGGAGGACGCCGCGCGCCAAGGTGGATTACTTGTATGGTCCACTCAACCTGGAGCTGGAAGTCGTCAACTAACCTCGAACAGTTTCTCTCTGAGCGGCGCGAAGGCCGGATGGATGCCCAGCGAAGTGCCAGATCGATACTGCCAGAAATCGTTTGATGACACGCAGCTCGCACGCACTCGTAGGTTCGGCGCATGCCGAGTGGACATCCGCGACGCCGAGGAGGTATCGTATGGCGATGGCCATCAGCGTGCCGCGCTACACTGTCGACGACCTCGATCGGTTCCCGGACGACGGAAACCGCTACGAGCTGTTGGACGGCTTGCTGCTCGTGACGCCTGCGCCCAGCGTAGCACACCAGGTCGTCGCGAATCGCGTGCAGGTACGGCTCTCGAACGCCGTCGAGTCGCACGGCCACGCGCATGTAGTAGGACCGGGCGCAATCTCCGTCCCACCAGGCACGCAGCTGCAGCCCGACATCCTGGTGTATCCGGCGCGCTTCAGCCCGAACACCGAGTGGGCCAAGATCACCGAGCACTGGCTGGCGATCGAGGTGCTGAGTCCTTCGTCGAGGATGTATGACCGGGAGTTCAAGCGTGATGCGTACTTTGCCCTTGGCGTGCCGCAGGTATGGCTGCTCGACTGCCGGGACGCGAGCGCGGAAGTGTGGCACACAGGCGGTGTGCGCGAGGTGATCCGAGGCGTGATTCGTTGGCGCGTTCCGACACTCGATCTCGTTGTCTCGATCGACCTCGGCGAGGTGTTCGCGGGTCTGGAGTAGCGATGGTCCGATTGGCAGTAGTCGCCCCGAGGGACTTCCACGTCGATCCACGCCTGTTGGAGCGGTATGCCGGCGGGGGCGCGATACGCCGATAAGCTGCTCGCGAACTTGTTGAGCGCCCAGATCTTCTTGCGCTCGGCGGGCATGTGTGTGAAAATGTACACAGTTGTGTATTTCTTCCGACGCGTTCACCCGTGCGCCCACCGAGCGCGGTGCGCCGGTCGGTACCCGAACAGGATTTCGTGATGAAGAAATGGCCCTCGGCCCTCGCGGCAACCGTGCTGCTCGGAACCCAAGCGCCGGCACAGGCTCCGGGTAAACTCCCGGCGCAAATGAAGGGCTTCGACGCCTACGTGCAGCATGTCATGGACCAATGGCAGGTCCCCGGCCTCGCGGTGGCGATCGTCAAAGACGGTAAGGTGGTGCTCGCCAAAGGGTACGGCGTGCGCGAGGTGGGCAAGCCCGCTCGGGTAGACGGCGGCACCATCTTCGATATCGGCTCCAACACCAAGGCCTTCACTGCTGCGGCCCTCGGCACGCTGGTCGCCGCCGGGAAGCTCGACTGGGATGCGCGCGTGGTGGATTACGTCAAGCCGTTCCAGCTGAACAGCGCGTACGTGACGCAATCGATCACGTTGCGCGATCTGCTCACGCATCGCAGCGGATATTGCGATCCCGGTATGTGGTATACCTCGGACGACAGCGACGTGATCGCGCGCTTGCGCTACCAAAAGCCGGACTACGGGTTCCGCGCGGAATTCTGCTATAACAATATTCTGTACCTCACGGCCAGCCGATTCATTCCCGCGGTCACGGGCGAAACGTGGAACCGTTACGTCGCCGAGCATGTCTTCGCACCGCTCGGAATGGAGCACACGGTCACCACGGCGGCGGAAGTCGCGGCCGCGAACGATGTCGCCACGCCGCATGGGCTCTCGGACGGAAAGGTGGTGGCGATCCAGCCCTACTGGGCGCACAACATGGACATCATGTCGCCGGTAGGCGGGATCAACTCCAGCGCCGACGACATGAGCCACTGGATGTTGATGCTCCTGGCCAACGGCCGGTACGAGGGGAAGACCGTGCTCGACTCGGCGACCGTCCGGGACATGGAGACGCCGCAGATGCTGATCGAGGCGACGTCGGGTGTGGGCCGCGAGATCCGCGCATGGCTTCCGGGGAGCGCCTTCTATACCTACGGCCTGGGGCTCTTCATCCAGACCTATGCGGGGCACACGCTCGTGTGGCACGCCGGTGACATCGATGGGATGGCATCGGCCGTTGCGCTCGTGCCGGACGCGCAGTTAGGCGTCGTGGTGCTGTCCAACATGAACCAGAACGACGCACGGTTCGGGATCATCCAGCGGGTGCTGAATGCCTACCTCGGGCTCCCGCCGGGCAACCTCAGCGACACGCTGCTGGCGATGACGCGGCGGGCGCAGAAGGCGGGAGAGGTGGCGGCGGAGAAGGTGGCGGCGACCCGCGACAGCACGGGCCACCTGCCGCATCCCTTGTCCGACTACGCCGGCGTCTACGAGGATCCATTTGCCGGCGCCGTGCGGGTCGGCATGGAGGACGGGCATCTCGTGCTGCGCCTCGGCAACCTCGACTTCGTCGGCGATCTCGAGTACTGGCACGACGACACGTTCCGGGTCACGTGGCGTTACCACTACTACGGAGCGCAGTACGTTACGTTCGATCTCAATGATCTCGGTCAGCCCACCCGACTGTCGATGGGACGGCGATCGGGCCAATTCGAGCGGGTGCGGCCACGGGTCGGCGGCAATGGCGGCGGGTCCGGGGGCGGCGGGTAAGGCGCGACTCGCGGACCGTGGCGTCGCAATGATACGTGTGCCTGGTGCGGTTCGCGCGGCCGCAACCGCCATGCTCATCATCGCTGCCGCATCGCCGGGCGAATTGTGCGCGCAATCGGCGGCCGGCCAGAGTCGCACGCGCGTGGTGATGCTCGGCACCGGTGCGCCGCCGGCGGATCCCGACCGCTTCGGTCCCGCCGTCGTCGTTCTCGTCGACAGCACACCGTACCTATTCGACATCGGCGTCGGCGTTGTGCGACGTTGGGCAGCGGCCCTGCGCGCCGGCATTGCACCGCTCGACGCCTCGTCGTTGCACATTGCGTTCGTCACACACCTGCATTCGGATCATACGTTAGGCTACGCGGATCTCATCCTTACGTCGTGGACGCTCGAGCGAGCGCCGCATCGGCCCCTCGACGTGTACGGGCCGACGGGTCTCCAGCAGATGACCGATCACCTGCTCGCCGCGTACGCCGAGGACATCGCCGTGCGCACCGGGCCCGGTGGTGAACACGCCGGCGAGGCGGGCCCGGCGGTGCACGTGCACGAGATCGCGCCAGGCGTGGTGTATCGCGACTCGCTCGTCACCGTGACCGCGTTTCTCGAGCATCACGGAACGTGGAAGCAGGCGTTCGGCTATCGCATTCAGACGCCGGACAAGACGATCGTATTGTCCGGCGATACGGGTCCGCCGTCCGGTGTGTTAGGCCAGTGCCAGGGATGCGACTTGCTGTTGCACGAAGGCGGGACGGTGCCCGCAGCGGAGGCATCGCCGTATTTTCGACGTTTTCATACCACGGTAGAAGACCTCGCGAAAATCGCGCAGGCGACGCGGCCAAAGCTGCTCGTGCTCTATCACCAGCGGCCGGACGGGCCGGCGGTGGAGAGGAGCTACGCGATGCTGCGGGCGCTGTACGCGGGGCCGTTCGTGGTGGCGCGGGACCTTGACGTGTACCGTTAGGCGCGGGATATCGCGGTCCGCGTTCCCACAGACCGAGGAAGCCAGCCCGAGATCTGCGCGACGTCGGGTGCTAGGCGAGCGATAGCTCTCGGTGCCGCCGCTACTACAGTGGGCTGGCGCTCGGCAGGCCCCTTCTCGTAGTTTGGCGCGCATGTCAAACCGACTTCCCCTCCGCGCACTCCCAGCGCTTATCTCCGCGGCGCTCCTTGCACTTCCCACCGCGGCCGTCGCCCAACAGGCGTCGCTCACACCATACCAGTCGCTCGGCAGAGATCTGCTGAAGCAAATGGTGGAGACCAACACCGAATACTCGATCGGCAGCACGACCAAGCTCGCCGAATCGCTCGCCGCGCGCTTTCACGACGCCGGCTTCCCGGCCGCGGACGTGCAGGTGATCGGCCCCGACTCGGGCAACGACGCGAAGGACAAGAACCTCATCGTGCGGTACCGCGGACGCAGCGCGCGCGCGCCGATCCTGCTCATCGGCCACCTCGATGTCGTCGAAGCAAAACGCTCGGACTGGGTGCTCGACCCGTTCACGCTCACCGAGCGCGACGGACACTTCTATGGCCGCGGCACGCTCGACATGAAAGATGGCGACGCCAGTTGGGTCGCCGCACTGCTGCGCATGAAAAAGGAGGGCTTCGTTCCGGCTGGTGACTACATCCTCGCGCTCACGGCGGGCGAGGAAGGCGGCGGCGGATACAACGGTATTCAGTGGTTGCTCGCCCATCATCGGGACGCGATCACGGCGCAGTACGTGCTGAACGCGGATGCCGGCGGGGGCGAACTGCGCGACGGCACCCCGATCGCCATGGACGTCCAGGCCGCGGAGAAGGTGTTCCATTCCGTGCGCCTAACGACGCACAACCCCGGCGGCCACAGCTCGCTCCCCCGCCCGGACAACGCGATCGACGAGCTCGCGGCAGCGTTAGTCAGGGTGGCCGCGTACGAATTCCCGCTGCAGACGAACGACGTCACCCGCGCCTACTTCTCCCGCACGGCCGCACTCGTGCCGCCTAACGTAGGCGCCGACATGCGCGCGGTGAGCGCGTCGGCGACGCCGGACAGCGCGGCAGCCACGCGGCTCGCTGAGCGGTCGGCGTATTACAATGCGGAACTCCGCACGACCTGCGTCGCCACACTGCTCCAGGGCGGGCACGCGGTGAACGCGCTGCCGCAGACCGCGACCGCCACCGTGAACTGCCGCATGATGCCCGGCACCGATCCGGCAGCAGTCGAACGGACTATTCGACGCATCGTTGCGGATACCGCCGTCGAGGTCGCACCAGCGGACACGGCGACGCCGAGCCCGCCGTCGCCGATGCCGCCGGCGCTCGAGCGCACACTGGAACGCGTGACGGCGTCCGTGTGGACATCGCTGCCGATCGTTCCGAGCATGGAGACGGGCGCGACCGACGGCTTGTTTCTGCGCAACGCCGGCATGCCGGTGTACGGCGTGAGCGGATTGTTCGTCGATCCCAACAAGCCCGAGGATACACGCGCGCACGGATTGAACGAGCGCATCGGCGTCCACGCGTTCTACGACCAGCTCGAGTTCACGTACCGCTTGCTCAAGGAATTGTGAGCCGGCGACGAATCGCCGGCTCCAGATCCTTTACGAGGCGCGCATCACCGCGCTGCACTCGATCGTGCCCTTGAGCGCGATGCCATCGGCCGTCTTCACATCGAACGTGACCGTTCCCGTGTTGCCCTTGTCGTCGACAGTCACCTGGCCGCTGCCGGACTTGGTGTTGGCAGTCGGCAGCGTGTTCACGTCGTAGCTGGCGGCGCCGGATCCGAAGAGCGGGCCAAAGCCTGCCGTTAGCTGAAAGGCCGAGGTGCCACTGGCGGCTGCCTTCGCATCGGGAACGATCAGCTGCAGACTGGTGAAGGCTTTCGGGTCTTTCTTGTCGACCGAATACTGATTGCCCCACGCGCCGGGGCTGGTCAAACCGTAGCTGCAGCCGCCGTCCGTCATCGTTGCGTCGTAGGTGCCGGCGTGAGGTCCGCTCGCGACCACCAGATGGACGGTTCCTCGCGCCGAAGCCGGTGTCGCGCTGTCGGCGAGTGATCCGGCTGAGGCGACGGTGCTCGTCGCGTCGCCGTTTGCAGTCTTGTCGTGCGCTGAACACGCAAGCGTGAGCGTGGCGAATACCAGAGTAGACGCGGTGGAGAGCGAACGCGCCCATACGCGAGCGGAGATGCGACAACCCATGACAGTTGACTCCGGGACAGAGGTGAGGAGGCTGGTCCAGCGCTCCACACCTATGACCCAGCGTTAGGAGCGCGAGGCTTGAATATGGCACACCTGAGCTCGCCGCTCAACCCGGTTGCGCCGCACACGCTCGCCAGCCTTACGCAGGGAAGAATTCGATGTAAGGAGAAAGAGGGCGCTGGCCGGGTTACGGCTGGAGCCGGGCGCGGATGTCGGCGAACCAGTTGTCGACCTGCACGAGTTGCGCAGTGTTCGGTCGCTCGGTGTCCGTCTGGCCCATGTACACGAACTTCCCGTCGCGCGTCACGTCGAACGCCCAGTGATAGCCGACGTATGCGAATGCCGTCGCGTCGAACAGCGGAACGAGCCTGGTCACGCTGAACGCCGGGCCGGGCCCGATCTCGGCCGAGATGAGGTGGTCGCTTCCGTTGAGGAAAAAGAGCTCCTTGCCGTCGGTCGACCAGACGGGCGAGCCACCGCCGCCGTTGGACACCTGCCAGTGTCCGGCGTCGGCGTTCGGGAATGGCCGGACGAACACTTCGTTCACACCGGCCTCGTTCGAAACGTAGGCGACCCACCGACCGTTAGGCGAGAGAGCGGGCTGCAGCTCGGTTGCGGGGTCGCCGCGATCGGCACCACCGCCGTGTCGCCTAACGCCGACACGGCGACGATGTCGCCGTTCCCCGCGGCGCCGGTTTCCGTGCGTACCAGCAGCCACCGGCCATCCTTGGACCACGACACTTCCTGGATGGCGCGGCCGAAATGGGTGAGCCGGCGCTCGGTGCCGCCGCCGTCGGCGGCACGCGCCCACACGTCGCCGCCGCTCCCGCTGTCCCGGACGAACGCCACGTGCCGCCCGTCCGGCGACCACGTGGGGCGCCGGTCGCGTCCGCTGAACGTGAGGCGCGTGAACGGGCCGCGGTCGAGCTGCTTGACCCAGATGTCGAGGCCGGCGCCAGGCGTGCTCACGCCGACGGCCACCTGGCGTCCGTTAGGCGAGAGCGCGAACGAGTTGAACGCGCCGCTCCACGATGGATCGAACGCCGTGCTGCTTCCGTCGCGGTTGGCCTCGCGCAGCGTGACCGTGGAAGCAGATCCCGATCCAATGCCGTAGACCAGCCTTCCCGAGGTCGACCACGCCAGCTCCGGTATGTAGCCGGTCATCCGCACACCCTGCAACACCGGAATCGGCGCGCCGCGGATCGACAGCGTCGAGAGGTCGAACGGCACGGCCATCGCCACCCCGTTAGGCTCAAAATACATCAGCTGTCCGCTGGGCAGGTACCATCCGGCCGATGCATTGTCCACCAGCCGTTTGGAACGGCCGGTCCTGAAGTCGAGGACGTGCAGACTCATCGTCACGCAGTTCGACGCGCACACCACGAACACGACGCCGCGCGCGTGCGGCAGCGGCGTCGCCAGCATCGGTGCGAGGCCCTTGAACGCCGTGTCGGGCACTGCCACCCAGGTCGGGCCGCCTGATTCCTTCACGCGGCGCAAGCCGAGCAGACTGCCGTCAGTGTAGATGAGCGTTCCGTCGTCGAGCCACGCCTCGCCGAATCCGGTGCCGACGGAATCGGCGAGCGTGATGCTCACGCCGCCATCGGCGCGTACCTTCTTAAGGTGGCCGTCGACCACGTAGGCGATCCACTGACCGTCCGGAGAGAATGTGGGCGAGCTCGCGCCCTCAGTGCCGGCGAGCGGCGCGGCATCCAGCGCGTCGCGACGCTTGACCCAGATACGGAAGAGTGTGTCGCCGATGAACGCGAGGCGCGAGCCGTCGGGAGAGAGCGCTAACGGCAATGCGACGCGCTGTGGCGTCTGCAGCCGGACACTGTCGCCCAGCGAGATGTAGCGTCGCTCGACTGGGCCGTCGACGGTCCGTCCGCGCAGAGCGCTCCAGATACCGAATGCGATCGCGACGATCGCCACACCACTCGCCACCTGGAAGCGCGCGCGCCAGGCGTCGCGACCGGGCGCGGCCGCCGTCGCGCGCGTCGTTACCGTTAGGCCCTGACCTGACAGCGCGTCGGAGAACTGCGCCGCGGTGGCGAAGCGGTCCGCCGGCAGCTTCTCGATCGCGTGCAGCACCGCGCCCTCGACTTCGGGCGGGATGGTCTTTCGCTGCAGCGTGAGGCGACGTGGCTCTTCGGTCATCACGCGGGCGATGATCGCCTGCGCGGTGGGTCCGGTGAACGGCGGTTCACCGACGAGCATCTCGTACGTGACGCAGCCTAACGCGTACACGTCGCTGCGCGCATCGAGCTCGCGTTCGCCCATCGCCTGCTCGGGCGACATGTATTGCGGTGTGCCGAGCGACATGCCGGTCTCGGTCATCCGCGAGCCGGCCTTGCTCGCCGCGAGCGCAATCCCGAAATCGGCGACGAGCGCGGAGCCGTCGTGCAGCATGATGTTTTCGGGCTTGATGTCGCGATGGATGACGCCGTGACGGTGCGCATAGTCGAGCGCCGCGGCGACCTGCGTCGCGATACGCACGGCTTCGGGAACCGGCAGCTGCTTCTCGCGCACGAGCCGGTCGCGGAGTGAGATCCCTTCGATGAACGGCATCACGTAGAACAGCATGCCGTCGGCTTCTCCCGAATCGAACAGCGGGAGAATGTGCGGGTGCTGCAAGTTCGCCGTCGTTTTGATCTCGGCCAGGAATCGCTCGGCGCCGATGACCGCGGCGAGCTCCGGCCGCAACACTTTGACCGCGACGTTGCGGTCGTGTTTGACGTCATGGGCGAGATACACCGTGGCCATGCCGCCGGCGCCCAGCTCCCGCTCGATGACGTAGCGGTCGGCGAGGATCGCGGTTAGGCGCCCGATGTCGGTGGTCACGCGGGGAATGTCGCGCGGAGTGCCCGCGTCCGCCAGTCTAACCCCTGTTTACGGCTGCGTGGCCGTCCCGAGCACGGCGATGACGCCGGCGAATGCGATAGCGCGATTCATCGCCGCTTCGACCGCGACATGAGGATCGTGGTCGGCTTCCCCGGCTCGTCGACCACCATCACCGTCCGCTGCCCGTGTACGCCGTCGTCGGGAATGGTCCAGCCGGTGAACTTGCGATCCGGGACCGTGCTGTCGGCGGCCGCGCTGTCGACCGTTTTCGTGGAGTCATCCGAGCCCGTGAACATCTTCATGATGTTCTTCGGCGTCAGTTGCTTGGCCATTGCCGCCAACTTGCTCGCGTCGACACTCATCGCGTGCGTACTGGCGGGCATGTGGTGCTGATACCATGACGTCACCGAGTCGTAGCTGTCGCTCGTGGCAAACACCGCGGCGGTGCCGGTGTCGGCGGGCTTATCGGAGCGCGTAGAGAGCCCGCTGTACGCAGTCGTGACGTCCATCGGGAAACGCGGCAGCGCGGTTTGATCGAGACTGAAGTCGTCGGCGGTTTTGGTGGTGATGTTGGGACTGGGCGGCGGCGGAGGGCCGTTGGGCGCCCGACCGGTGAGCTGGTCTTGCGATAGTTGGGCGACGAAACCGGCGCTCAGTGTATCGACAGCCTTGGGTTTCTTCTTGAACTCGCCCGAGTCGTACGGACTCTCGGAGTTGCCGCCGCCGTTGCCACCACGGGCATCGCTGCTTCCGCCGCCGGCGGGGCTGGCGTTGCCGCCGCCGCTACTATCGGTGTCGACGGGGGTCTTGAGGTATCCGCCATTGCCTTTCTGGGTGCCGCCGCCGCTGCCGGGGGCAAAGCGGCCGCCGCCGCCGCCCCCGCCCGCTCCGCCCTTGCCCAATATCACTCCGCCGCCGGAGCCGCCGGACATGTGCCGCTCACAATAGCGTCGGCCTAACAGAAAGCCGATGATGAACGCGATGATGATGGCCAGCGTCCACAACACGCGGCGCTTGCGCTCGGTCATCAGACGAATCTCCCCATGTAAGGCGGTGTGCGCGCCCTACAGGCGCGAGCAGATGGCAACCATGAGCGCTTTGGCCTTCTGGTAGTCGGCCGATTGCAGGTCCATGCCCACGAACACATCGTGTCGCACGGCGATGAGCTGCGTGCCGTGAACCAACGCGGCCCTGTCCCAGGGACCCTTGAGCGTGGAGTCGGTTTGGAACCCGCCGGTCCAGTCGGGCTGGACCGCGAGCACCCGGCTGTCGGCGCCCCGATACACACACCCCTCTCCGGTCGCGTTAGGCGTTCCCGTGCCGTCGCTCGCGCGGAAGGGCGGGGACGCAAGCGTGCCGACGTATGCCTTGGCTTCGTCCGCCGAGAGCAGCGAACACGGATCCTGCGTGTTGGCCGCGGGGCCGATCGCCGACGCCAAGGCCGACAGGCCGACGAGCGGCCACATGCGCATGACTGACATGAGGAACCCCCTGCTGCGTTAGGCCTGCATCGTGAGTCGCGCGGCGCGCGACGCTACTCGCAACGTGGATTGCACGGATGGGGTCCGCCTGTGGCGCTCGCGACCGGAGCGCCGGACGCGACGGTGCGACGGGCGCGGCGCGCGCCCACTTCGGCTGACCGATCAACATGAAAACCCGACCGAGGTTGTGGTTCCGGGCGGAACTATGGTCGGGTGCCGTTATCCCAGCGCTACACTGGGCGTTATACGGCGGTTACCTGATGGCAGCCACGCACGTTCGCATTGGTTGGAACCAGAGTTTCTCCACTCTGGACGTCAGGGCGCCTTCGATTGGGTGGCCAGTCCGGCATTCTTCCACGCGCTCCATCCGCCCCGAAGCGCGCGCGCCTTGGGCCAACCGGCTCGTCTCAGCTGGAGCGCCACACGGGCGCTCGTGGCTTCATCCAGTCAAGCGCAGTAGACCACGAGCGTCGCTCGCTGCGACAGCCGGAGGGCCGTCGCGTCGCGCACCGGGTCGTCCGGGTTCACTCGGATCGCGCCCGCGGCGGTGACCGTGTCCGCGTCGTAATTCCGGTTCGCACGCGCGTCGATGATCACGACGGGTTCCCCCCTCTCCTGCATCGCTTGCGTCTCGGCTATCGTGATCCGTTCGGGAACCTCTTCGTTCATCGGCGCGGCGACAGGGAGTGTCGCGCTTTCCGTCAACACAAGGGCCGGCGCCCTGGCGACCCGATGCCGCCGGACGAACAGCCCCATGCCACCGCCGTGCAGGATCACTGACAGCACGACGACAAAGCTCGTGATCGCGAACAGACGTTCGGATCCCGGCAGCTCGACGAAGACGGGAAGCAGCACGAGCAGCAACGAGCTGAGTCCGCGCGCGCCAAAAAGGGCAACGAGCCGCTGGTCGTGCTTCTCCATCCCGGCACCCGCGAGCAGGGGATACAAGACCACGGTTCTCGTGCCCAGCGCGATGCACGTGAACACGATCAAGCGCCAATCGACGCCGGCGAATCCCAACCAGATGAGCGAGGTGCCCAACGCCACGAACGTGAGGAGCAGCAGCATCTCGGCGGTGGCTTCACCGTACTCGAGGAAGCAGTCGCACAACTCGGTATCCTGCAGCGCCACCATGAGTCCCGCCACGAACGCCGCCACGAACCCGCTCCCGCCGACTGCCTCTGCCGCGGCATAGGCGCCGAACGCGAGTCCCAGCGCATAGAGCGATTCGTAGTCGCGCCTCACGCCAATCCGCTCGCGAACCCGGGCCAGCGCCGCGATGCCGGTCCAACCGACCGCCGCGCCTAACAATGGGCCGAGCAGGAAAAGGCCGAGCACACTGCGCACGACGTCGTGCGTGACGACACCGCTCGCGGGCGGCCGCAGCACGAGCATCGCGAGCACGATGATGGGTAGCAACACGACGTCGTTCATCCCCGTCTCGATCCGCAGGGCCAATCGAGCCGGAGCCGGGAGCGCCGGCGAGCGCAGCACGCCGCGCAGCAAGACCGGATCGGTGGACGCGAGCGCCGCACCCAGGATCGCCGCGCCCGCGGGCGGCACGCCTAACAGAAGCCATGCGGCAAGGGCGATGACGATGGCCGGGATGAGCGTGCCAGGTCCGAGTACGCGCCAGACCAACCTGCGCTGGGCGCGCAGCTCGGCGATGCGAACGGTGACCGCGTCGCTGAACAGCACCAGGGCCAGCCCGAGTGTTGCCAGAGCGTGCAGCGCCGCCGAATGAAATCCGACATCGAGCAATCCCAGCCCAAGGGGCCCGAGCACTGCGCCGAGGGCGAGGAACACGGCGGCGATCGGCACGCCGCCGAGCTCGAGCACGCTCGAGAGTAGAGCGGCGGCGATCAGTACGATGGCGATCAGCGCGAGGCTGGAGAGGAATTGCTCCATTGGCCCTACGGCTTCGCTCCAACTTTGGTCGCCTGCGCCCGCGCCGATGCCACCAGACTATCCGCGCGCTGGTTCGCCGCCCGCACGATCGCGGCGGCCTTGTCGTCCGACTGCTTGCGCAATTTGTCGGCCGCGGCTTTCGCGGCCACCTGCACCAACGGGTTGTCACCGGCCTTTGCGGTGAGCGAGTCGGCCTGGCGATAGCCGGTCTGCTTCACGGTATCCGCGAGTGCCTGCGCGTTCTGCTTGATGACTTGCGCTTGCTGCTGCGCTTGCTCGACGAGCTGCATCGCGGCGGCGGACGCCTGCTGCGTCACGGCCTGCTGGGCAGCGGCGACGGCCGACGACGCGGCATTCCCGACGCCGGCCTTGATGGTCGGGTTGGTCACGGTGCCGCCTAACTGAATGGCGAGCGGAATCTCCGGGGCGGCGCCGAGGTCGACGCCGGCCTTGCCGGCCTGCGACGCCAGGCCTGCCAGCGCCTGGTTCGCCGCGCTCCCGAGCATGGATCGCGGCACGTGCAGGTTCATGGTGTATTGCAGCGACTGATCGAGTCCGTTGGATCCGGCGATCGTCGCCGCGATGCCGCCGAGTCTCACGTCGAACGGCTGCACCGTGAGGCGGCCGTTGTCGATCCGGAACGCGGCGCGGAGCGCCTGCAGCGTGGGATTGTCGAGGATGTCGAGCTTGGTCACATCCGCCAGTTTACTCAGCGCCGGGAAGCCGCGGAGCGCGAGCTCGGACGTGGCGAGTGTGCCGGCGCCCGTGAGGTTCGGCAAGAGCGGCATCATGTTCTTGCCTAACGCACCGCTCACGTGCACGTCGGTGCTGGCGGTGCCGCTGGCGTACTTCGCCACGGGCGCGAGCATCTGCACCGTGGTAAACGCCTGAAAGGCCGAGGGCACGTCCACCTTGGTCATCTTCACGGTCGCGTCGAACGTCGGCTTGTCGGGCTGTGTGGTTTCGTAGAAGCCGGTGAGGGCGATCTGCCCGCCTAACGTATTGGTTTGGAACTGCTCGAGGGTCGCGCGCTGGTTCGCGATGCGCAGGCGGGCGTGCGTGTCGGTCATCGTCAGCTTGTCGTACAGCAGCTGACCCACGGTGGCGTCGAGATCGACGTCGATCTTGGGCGGCACGGGGATGACGTTGAGCTCTCCGCCCGATCGCCATTCGTTGAGGTCGAATCGTTTGCTCTTGACCGTGGCCGACCCGCGCAGCGTGTCGCCGTGCAGCGCAAAGGCAATGAGATTGTCGAGCGTGCCGGTGGCCTGGAGATCGCTCGAACCAACGGTGCCGGTGAACGACTTCAGTTGGGCATGTTGCGGCGCGAGCGCGAGCGACGCCTGCTGCACGGCGAGAGGGCGGGGCAGCGCGGCGCCCTTCACGGTGAGGCCCGTCACGTTCGCGGTGCCGTTCGCCACCACCTTGTCGTACTGCTTCTTCTCGAGGTATGACATGCGCGTGCGCACCGCTGCGTTGGCCGCGACGGTGCCGGCGAGCTGGTCGACGCCCTGGAGCTTCACGGTGCGCTTGAGATCTGCGAGATCGAGCGTGCCCGTCAGGCGGGCGTCGACGTCGGGATCGGATATCGGCGTGCGCATCACCATGTGGGCGTCGATCGGATTGGCGCCGAGGAGCACGTGGAACCGGTCGAGTGTGACGACAGTGCTGTCCGCGCCGCCGCCTGGATTCTTGAGCGCGAGGTCGATGGCGATCGACCGCGCGGGCAGCGGCAGATCGGCGTACTTGAACGCGGCGTCGTTCACCTTGGTGGTGAGGTCGAACGCCGGGAACGAGGTTGGGCCATAGACGCCTTTGACCCAGCCATCGAGGGCGACGGTGCCGGACGCCTGCACTTTCTCGAAATCGTGCGCGTACACACCGGGCACCAGCGACAGCATACTCTTGAAGTTCGACCTCGGCGCTTGAAAGGCGAGGTCGAGCGCGAGCAGATCGCCCGCCGATTTCGCCGAACCGGAGACGCCGAGTGCGAGGTCGTTGAGGCGAAGCTCGGTGTTGGTGAGGGTGTAGAACTTCGCGGCGAGGTCGGCGTCCACGTTGGCCGTTAGGCCAAGTTTCACGTGGTCGAGATAGGGGATGCCGGCGAAGACGACGGTGGCGCTGTCGGCGTTGGCCGTGGACTGGATCGTGACGCGGCTGCTGCTCACGTCGCCGCTCAGGGACTGGTCGTAGCCGGTGAGGGACGCGAGCAGTTTGGCGTGGCGGTCGTCGAACACGATCGTGCCGCCGGTGATCTGGAACCGGCGGAGGCTCACCGCGAGTGGTTTTGCGTTAGGCGCGGCCGGGGCCGCGGCCGGCGGCGTCTTCGTGATGTTCCAGTTGGCGGTGCCGTCCTCGAGCGCCAGGAGATGGATGCGCGGTTGCTCGAGCTCCACCGCGCCGATCACCAGCGGCGTGCCGTGCAGCACGTTGCCCACCACGCTCGCCACGTTCAGCACCACGCGCAGATGGCTCACAGCGGCGAGCGTATCGCCCTCGAAGTGTCCGGTGCCGACGGCCGTGAGGTCATCGAGTGTGAGGCTCAGGTTGGGGAAGTGCCGGAAGAACGAGAGCCCGGCGCTTCGCCATGCGACGTGCGCGTTCACATTCTCGTTGACCGCTTGTTGCACGCGCTGCGCGATCCGATCACGAAACAGGAACGGCACGAGCGCGAGCAGTACGAGCACGACGCCGATCGGCGCAAGGACGGCGACTGTGATGCGCGCGGATCGCTTCATATCGACCTCTGAGACGGAGAGCGTGTGGCGGACTGATCCGGGGAATATACGCGCCCGCTTCTCGATCGTTACGTGGGAGAGTCGCGGTGCTCGTCCTTCCGTCCCCGTCGTATGCTCGTCCCGCTCGCGAAAGGTCTGACGTCCGAGCGATTCACCTGCAACGCAGCCCGTTAGGCGACGATCGAGTCAGATTGCGGTAGCCGGCTGCGGCGGGCGCCCAGCAGGAGTCCGCGCCACGCCCCGACGATCGTGAGCAAGGAGGCGGCAAAATACACGAACGTTATCGCTTCGGCCAACGCGCGCGTTTCGTCGGTGCACGAGTTGTCCGGTAAGCATCCGCGTGGATCGATGAGGTTCACCAGAACGCCGTACCCAAGAAAGAGTGCCACCAAGTACGCGGTCATCACCAATGCGCGACGCGTACGCGAAGGGAGCACCATCAACTCATCCTCCGTGCGCTCGAGGTGGTAGTCGTATGATTCGAGTGCGACGCCAGGGACGACTTGCACCGTCGTCTTCGTCAGTATGTCGTGGAGCGCCTGATGCCGTCTCGTGAATGCCATCAAGACGAAGCACGGTAGGCCGAGTGTCCCTTTGATGATGTAGCGGGCGAAGGCTCGTACGAGTCCTGGACTGCGTCCCGTCCGATCAGCGACGACAGTGAGGTGATTCCTGGCATGGCCCACGGTCGCGCCACGCCACCAGACGAAGAGCGGTTCATAGAGGAAGAACGCGCTGAACAGAAGCAACCACGCGAAGCGGCCATATCCTGGCACATCCTCGGCGACGTCGGTGGAGATCACGACGAACAAGAGGACGGCCGCAATCACAGCGAGATCTACGACAAAGGCGCGGAACCGACGCCTGAACGTCGCGTACCGCGCAGGTTGCTCCTGCACAGTCTCGCTCGAAGTCACCGGATTTGCCGTCGGAACGCTCATCGGATGTGGTCTATACGCCGGCTTCCAACATACTCAAGTCAGACGTCTAACGCAGCGGGAAGCGGTGACTCTTGTTGGCGCAGCCATTGCTGTGGCTACTGGCTGCTGGCGCGCATCAGGGTTTATCAATGCGGGTCGGATTGCGCACTCCATTCTCAACGATCGGAGAGGCATGGCACAGCACGACGACCATCTCGAGGTTGGGCCCGCGCCGCACCGATGGCGCGCGCGCGCCGGCGCGACGGCCGCGTGTATCGTGATGCTCATTGCGGCGTGCTCGGGCGACCACGGGCGGAGCTCCGCCAACGATCGCGGCGCCGGCCTGGCGGTGGAGAAACTTCCCGCCGACCAGCAGGCAGCGGCATACGCGGCCGCGCTCCGCGGAGCGTTTGATCTCGGGCCATCGCTCGTGCTGCTCCTCGATCCCGCCGTGCTGCCGCAACGGCGGGGCGCGGAGCCGTCTGACACCATTCCGGCCGCTGTCGCGCAAGCGCTCGAATCGCGCGGAGTGATCCAGGGGTCCTGCACAGCCGTGCCGGCGTCGCCGCGCGGCGCGCCGATCTGCAAGGCGCAGTCGGCAGGGTACAAGGTGCAGTTCTCGCCGGTGTTTCGACTCACGCGCGACACCATACAGGTCTATCTCGTCGCCGAACGATATCGTGCGACGCGCGACACCGCGGGCTATCAGCCCCCGCTCGAGTTCGAGCAGCGCTACGGACTCGTGAGATCGGGGCGACAGTGGCGCGTCGCGAGTAAGGAGCGCCTCACGCACTAATTGCGTCGGGTGACGCAGCCACCTAGAGTGTGCGCATGACGCACGAAATTCCGACACTTCACGACATCCGTGCCGCGCGCGAACGTCTAGGCGAACGCGTCCGCGAAACCCCAGTATGGCACTGGCACAGTGACGCGGTCGAGCGCGTCATCGGCGCGCGTACCCGCGTCTTCCTGAAACTGGAACTGTTCCAGTACACCGGCACCTTCAAGGCGCGCGGTGCGCTGCTCAATGCAATGGCGCTGTCTAACGAAGCCAAGAACGTTGGCGTGACGGCAGTCAGTGCGGGCAATCATGCCATCGCGGTGGCGTTCGCCGCACGCCTCGTCGGCACCACCGCAAAGGTGGTAATGACGAAAACCGCCAACCCCACGCGAGTTGCGCTATGCCGCGCCTACGGCGCGGAAGTCGTGCTCGCGGACGATGTGCATCAGGCGTTCGACACGGTGAAGCGTATCGAGACCGACGAGGGTCGCACGTTCATTCATCCGTTCGAAAGCGACCTGACCGTGCTCGGCACATCGACCGTCGGCTTCGAATGGTGCCGGCAGGCCGAGGATCTCGATGCCGTGATCGTGCCGATCGGGGGCGGCGGGCTCATCGCCGGCATCGCCTGCGCGGTGACGCAGATGCAACCGCGCTGCAAAATATTCGGGGTCGAACCTCAGGGCGCCGACGGGATGCACCGCAGCTTCGCGGCAGGCTCGCCGCGATCCATCGAAAAGGTCGACACCATCGCCGACAGTCTTGGCGCACCGTACGCCTTGCCCTACACCTTCGGCATTGCTCGGCGCTTCGTGGAAGAAATCGTGTTGGTCAGCGACGAGCAGATGCAGCGCGCCATGGGACTTTTGTTCGCCGACATGAAGCTCGCGGTGGAACCGGCTGGCGCGGCCGCTACCGCGGCGTTGTGCGGCCCATTACGCGAACGCCTGGCCGGCCAGCGCGTCGGCGTCATCGTGTGCGGATCGAACATCGACACCGCCACCTTCGCGCGGCAGGCGATTCCGTACTAACCGAAGCCGGCGTGGTTGCGCTATCTGCGGAGTGACGGCGGGGTGACGGTGGCGTGATGCGCGGCCGTAGCGTGTGTTTCCTAACGCTACGAGGCATCCCTATGTCGTCTCTCACCACGATAGCGGTCCTGGGCGTCTTGCTCATGTCCGCCGGGTCGGTTCCGCACGACGAGCTACCCGTCGTACGCCCGAACCCGAACGTCGATCGCGCCGGGGTGTTGCGCGACGGAATCCTCACGGTCTCGCTCGATGCCCGTCAGACCACGTGGTGGGCCGACGGACCGCATCGACCACCGATGGTCGTCGCTGCGTTCGCCGAGGACGGAAAGGCGCCGCTCATACCTGGTCCCCTCATTCGCGTGGCACAGGGAACCGAGATCCGCGTTTCGGTGCGCAACTCGTTGTCAGCACCGCTCACGTTCTTAGTACCAGCTGCGATCCATG
>Ga0207707_10001037_pt1 | contig 26608 bp, 47 predicted proteins | sample KBSC83BmetaG_FD_184336 | JGI IMG/M metagenome (GOLD analysis project Ga0207707, IMG submission 184336) | Corn rhizosphere microbial communities from Kellogg Biological Station, Michigan, USA - KBS C8-3B metaG (SPAdes) (version 2) | ecosystem: Host-associated > Plants > Roots > Rhizosphere ... | reverse complement strand
GCGAACTTGAGGACGCAGTCCCAACTGCAGAAGTAGAGGGGCTGGCCGAAGCCGGCGACGCGCAGGAAGCCTGCTGGCAGGTTCCGGGTGGTGCGGATGTGCGTCTCGCGCCCCTCGCCGTCGCAGTAGATGACACGCTCGACACTCACAGCGCCACCGCACGTTCGGATGTCGCGCGCGGCTCAGGCATCGTCGCCGTCCTCGATCTTGGCGACTTCAAGGTCGTGCGGAAGGACGAGGATCGTGATACCAGCTTTAGCCGCAGATGCGCGAACCTGCTCACCTAGCGCGATCATCTGCTCAGGACTGCACGGCCGCAGCAGGCGCAGGAACACGACCTGACCGGGATCGGCCACGGCGACTCGCTCAATCTCTGCCGCGCGGTCAGGCATCGAGGTCATCCTTGAGGTAGCCGAGTTTCACCGTCTCGTTGTAGAGCCGCGTCAACTCGTGCCGGAACTCGGAGGCTGTGCGGAAGGTGAGTGTCCCGGACGCCTTAGCGGTCATCGTGCCGAGGTCGAACGTGCCCGTAAACCGCAGCTTGTTCGGCTTCGGCTTTGCCGCGCGGTCGGTCATCGTTCCCACCGTGCCGCACGAACTCCGGTCGGGATCACCGCGATGATGACCTGTCGGCGCTTGGTCGTGAAGATCAGGCGACGCACGCCATGGTTACGACCGTGGAAATACTGGATATGCCATCGGCCGGAAACAACGGCGTAGCGTTCGATGCGCACGCGATTGGTCATCGCGTGCGCTTCTTGTATTCCCAGAGGATGAGTTCGCGTCTGTCAGTCCAGCGGGTCGCGTAATGAAGCGACCACCGGGTCGTGCGACCTTCGATCCGCGTCCGCAGCAAGAGGACGATGAATACGCGGGGGATCAGCAGCAGCTTCCACCGCCGACCGGAAACATTGACGGTTACCGCGCGATCACCCATCGCGTGCCTCATCGTCGTCCTCGTCGCAGCACGCGCCCTGGCACATCATCTCGTGGTACGCGGCAGCGTCGCGTGCGATCCGCTCCGTGTCGCCGTTATACGGGTCGCGCCAATGAACCGGGTACTGCGGCTCGTCGCATCCCTTACTAACGTCCGGCGTTAGTAAGGGAACCCCGCACACCTGGCAAGCCTCGATCACAACCTCTTCGCCGTCCGCGAGCGCCGTATACGGCCGCCACAGGTGACGGTGGTCGTTGGTGCCGGTGCCGGCGTGGATGCCGGGCCACGGCGGCGGCTTCGACTCGCTCACGAGCTCCCCTTCGGTTTGGCGGGCGTCCACCGCGTGCCGGGATGCTTCGCTTCGAGTTGGCGACACATGACGGTGACGACTGCGAGTGTGTTAGGTGTAAGGCTCATGTTGAGGTTTAGGGGCGCCCGGCATGGACGGCCGGGCGCCCCGGTGCGGCGCTGCGCTTCCCGGTCGCGCGCCGCATCCCCGCCGATCAGGCACGAGTCGGCGGGAAGGGGTTAGAGCGAGACGCCGTTCGCGTGAAGGGCGACGATGGCGACGGCGACGGCGGCAGAGAGAAGGGCGCGGCTCGCGGTGCGGACGGCGCTCGACTCGGCCTCGGCCAGGACGACGGCACGAAGTAGCTTGATCATGGGCTCACCTCCCCCCGAGCTCGTAGAAACGTCTCAGATAGACGCTCTCGCTCTCGGCAGGGCCGAGACTCGACGAGACATTGATCGCCGCCGGCTCAACCCGGGGCGCGCCGTGCAACCACTCATCCCACCCGCACGCCGGCTCGCCAACGAGGTCGCGCTGCTCGGCGAGCAGCATCGCCGCATCCGCCGTGTCGACACTCTTCGGCTCTCTTGCCGGCAGGTCGAACCGTTCGCAGATGGCGCGCATTAGCTTCGCCTCGGCGCGGCGATAGGACGGGCCGAGCGTCGAGGCGTGCTTCAACGGGCGCGGCAAGTCGCCGAGGTACGCCTCGGCGGCGTCGTGCAAGAGCCCCCAGAGCGCGTCCTCTTCGAGACAGATACGCGACACGTGGTACGAGTGTTCGGCTACAGAGTAGTAGCGGCGCACCGCCTGGCCGGCGAAGCGGCATTGGTTAGCGAGGCCGTGCGCGATGTCGTCGACGACGATCAGCTCCGGGTCGGGGTCGAGCGGGTAGAAGAGCTTTCCCGAGTAGGTCTGAATAAACCCGGGCTTCATGCGCTCTCCCGAGTCATCCGCCAGATCATGAATCCGACGACGAGGGTGACGACGCCCGCGAAGAGGTAGACGGCGAGGTCTGCGCCCGTGTGGGGCAGTAGGCCGGTGTTGTGTGAGACTGGGCGCACTAGCCGAGCGCCTCGTCGTCGGCGCACTGATCGCACCGCTCTTGACAACCCGGGCACGGCTTCTGGGCGAGCCGATGCTTGCGGATGCGGCGCGACTCGACGATTTCGGGCGGGTCGGTGCCGGCCCAGGCGCGCGACTTCATGGCGTCGTCGAGTTCGCCGAGGAATAGGCGGTCGGCGGGCGTGAAGAGGTCGAGGATGCTCACGACTGATCCCTCTCTCGTAGGAGGTCGGCGGCCGGGCCAGGTGTGGGCCGGTCGTCGATCAGGTTGCCGAAGGCGTCCGCGTCGGCGATGATGGCGCAGCACGCGGCGATATGAGCGATGTGGAGGTGTCCGCTATCCTCGGCGCGGTCTTGGCCGTCGCGCAGGGCGAGCAGGTGCCGCTCGATCGCTTCTAGGTAGACGCTCAGGCGGACGGCGTTCTCGCGCCAGTTGAAGGCGCCGTATTTGTCGGCGCCGTCGGCGAGGGCGTCGCTTGCGATGATGGCGAGCGCCGGCGGGACGAAGCGGAGTGGCGCTTTGTGGACGCCGACGGCATCCTTTGGATTCTCGGCCGTCGACATCTCCCACACATGCGGCACGATCGGGCGCGGGCCGCCGTCGTAGACGCGCTCCCACTCCGCTTTCCACGCCAGAAACTCGGCCTCGGAGAGGGCGCCATCCTCGGCAACGACGACCGCCGGCCCGTCCTTGACGGCGCGCACAGCGCCCGTCGGCTTGAGCGCCGACTCGAACCGGCGAAAGTTGCCGTCGTCGTAGTCCTCGCAGAACACGCCCGGACACTCGACGACGTTCAGGTCGCCCTCATGGCCGACGACCCACCCGAGAAAGTCCTTGTCGGTGATCGTGACGCCTGTGCCGACGGCTAGCACGCGACGGCCCTCGGGCGGATAGCGCCGTGCGTCGAGAAGAGCGGGTCGCCGAGCTCGTGAACCATCAAGCCGTACCGAGTGAAGATGCGATCCACCTTGTCGAAGCGGACGTAGGGGCCGCGCCGCTCGAGGTCGTACAGGTCGTCGGCGCAGCGCAGCCGCTCGACGGGCGGCGCGTTCGGGACGCGCTGAACCATGATGAAGTCGCCGCGCAGCCGGTCGCGCATGTGGGCGGTGACGATGCTCGTCTCGTACCACAGAAAGTTGAGCGGTACGAGCTCGGTGCCGTCGAGTGGGAGGTCGCCTTGGTCGAACCGGCGGCGCATCGCTAGGACTTTCCTGTTTGCCATCGTGTGCCTCGATGTGCGGGCCGCCGGGCGGTCTGGAAGGGGTCGACCGCCCGGCGGCCGTTTGTCTGGACTAAGACCAAGTTTACGACGCGGTGCCGACGGAAGTGATCCCCCGTTTGGGGGGTATGCGCCGGCCGCCCGGATGCCACAGCTTCGCCGGGCCGAGCAGATCGTTCTCGATCATGGCTGCGCGCAGGTCGAGGTGCATCCGCACATCGTCGGTGACGCGCCGGCGCGTCTCGTCGGCGTGCTCCGGGTCGAGCGTGTTCGCCCGCTTCCACCGCGCGTTATTCATGTGGTACTTGTCGGAGAGGATGGCGAACATGTCGCCCAGGTTCTCTTGCGACCGCGAGAACACGAGGCCGCTCTTCGGGCCGTGCAAGAGCGTGTCGCTCGCGAGTTTCGGGTCGAGCGGCGGCAGGCCGCAGTAGATCATCGAGCCCGAGATGATCGGCAAGTCGTGCCGGACGATGTTGTGTCCGGTCACGATGTCGGCGGCGTCGTAGAGGGCGCGGAACCCTTCGAGCATCGCTCTGAGCTGCTCGTAGTGGCGGTGGCCGCCGGCGACGATGCACTCGCACCACATCACGTCATGGCCGACGAACTGTGCGGCGATGCCGGTTAGGCTGCGCGTCGTAAGGTCGCCGCCGAGGTAGGCGTCGGGGCGGCACTCCGAATCGAAGTCGAGGATGCGCAGCGGACGCGGATCGTCGAGCGCCTTGAGCGGCGCCAACTCGGCGTCGCCGGCGGGCGCGCTCTCGGCGGGGCGCGGATGGTGCGTCACCGACGGCAGCTCGCGCAGCACGCTAGTCCTCTTCGAGCTCGGGAACGGCGACGGGCAACTCGGCCGCGATGTACATGCGGCGCGCCTCGGCGACGGCCTCGGCCGCGACCCTGGCCGGGTCGAACGGCAGGCCGCGCGCGACGGCCTCGTCGTAGGCGACGGAGATGTGATCCTCTGCGGTCTGCTTCAACCGGCGCGAGTAGCGGCGCATATCGAGATTGATCGCGCTGTGCGCAGCGTCGCGCGCGTCCGCTTTGTCATGCGACATTCGTGCCACGTATTACCTCCAAGTCTCGTGCCTCGGCCTTACGGCGCTGATAACGCGCCTGGCACTCGGCGTGTTTACCCGACGCGATCCGCCGCGCCTGAATACGTCGCCCGTTCTCGCTCTGCCGATAGCGTCGGCACCGATCGACGTTACTCAAAAGCCGCCGTCCTCGGGCATATCCATCACCCAATACCGCTGACGCGGCCGGTCGTACAACTGGACGACGACGATCGAGTCGTCGATCAGGCGAAAGGCGTCGAAGTCGCGGATCGGGTCGCGATACCCGACGTTGTTGAGGTCGGTGCCGTAGAGCCAGAGCCGGCCGTTCTCGTCGCGCACCGCGCCGATCGCGAGCTCGGGAATCTTCGGCATCGTGATCGCCTTAAGCCGATCATGCCAATCCGAGTCAAAGGCGGCGTTGCGGTAGAGCGTCGACGCGCCGCAGGCGGGACATGTGAGCGTCGTCGGCGGGTAGCCGATTTCGCAGGCGTCGCAGGCGCGGGAACCCTTCATCACGGCAAACACCTACCTAGTGCCGCCGCATCCGCAGGTGAGCGCCCGACGCGAGCGCGCGCAGGACGCGCGACCCGTGCAGGTACTTCTTGACGCGCCCGCCGCCGTAGCGAATGCGCATCACGACACGGCCACTCTTCACGACCTCGAGGTAGGGCACGGGGCGCGGGTGCAGGCGCAGGTCGTCGGGGCGGACGAACACGTGCGAGGCGTCGGTGCTGAACGCGCCGTGGTCGGTGTACTGCCACATGACGACGCGCACCTTGAGCGGCGGTAGCTTCGTGACGCCGTAGTCGGCGATCCAGAAGTCGGCGTGCGTGGCGATCCACGGGTCGGCGGCGAGCTCGGCGACGCGCGAGAGCGAGCAGTAGACGAGCGGGCGGCGCTGGCACTTCGCCGCGACGCGGCCCAGGAATCCGCGCGCGAACGCGACATCCCTGATCGTCTCGTAGTCGCACACGGGGACGCCCGCAGCCTTACCCCGCATCCGCACCGCGCCATAGTCGGCGAGCAGCGCGTCGGCCTCTTTCACCCCGCCGGCGACGCCACCGCCCGTCTCGGGCCGCGCGAAACAGTACGGCAGGGCGACGCGCAGGTGCGTCTCGCACGTGGCGTAGAACGAGGCGAAGTCGGGGTCGCGGAACGAGAACCCTTCGGTCGCTTTGAGGCCGACGACTTGGATGTTCGGGTGGCCGGCGAGGATGTTGGCGAGCGGGAACGACGCGCCGTTGTTGTTGGAGATGTCGATGCTTTCGCAGACGATCGCGCTCATGGCTAGTGCCTCCCTGCGCGCCTGGCTGCGCGCCGTCGTTTCTCGCGGGCGCGCCGGCGGCGCCGCTCGTCATCGTCAAACTCGACCTGTCCGACGCCGGAAAGGACGAGCATCATCCGCGTCTCGATGCCGAACACGCGGTCGAGGTTGGTGACGCCGTGGTCGTAGTTGCGGCGTCCCCGGAGTAGTGCCCGCGCCTTGCGCGCAGCTCGCTTCGGCGACATGTCAGACACTCTCGCCGTCCAGTTTCGGCACCTCGGTAAGCGCGTCGCGCCACATCGCCGCCGTCGGATCGCCCTCGAGCATCCGCTTCATCGTGCGCCAGTCGCACACGATGTGTTCGCGCTCAGAGAGCCCGTTGAGCAGCGCGTGCCACGCGGCTACCCACACGTCGCGGCTCGGCCGGTCGAGGCGGTTGTAGGGGTGCGAGTGTACGTCGACGCCCTGCGATTTCAGGGTGTCTCGCACGGCGACGTAGAGGATCGTCGCGCCGGTGCGGTCGTCAAGGCTCAAAACGTGTCCTTCGTGTCGTCGATGTTGGCGTCTATGACTCGCTCGCCGAGCGCGACGTAACGGTCGTACGGCGGCGCGTCGAGGTAGTCGGCGGCGTTGCGCAACCACGTCGGCGTGATGCGATGAGTTAGCCGCATGTTGCAAGCGGTGCAGAGGATGCCTCGCAGCCGCATCGTGCGATGGTCATGGTCGAGGGCGTGGCGCCGCGCGCCCGGCCGCCGGCCACAGATGGCGCACCCGCCGCCCTGAAACGCGAGCAGGGCGGTGTAGATCGAGCGGTGCGCGCGGACGGCTGCGCGGTGTGCGCGTGCGCGCGGCCCGGGACGTCGCCGGCGAGTCACGCGAGCTCCAACTGATCAGACGCGAACGCGCTCACCTCGCGCACCCACTCAAGACCCTTAGCCAGGTGCGTCGACTTCCATTTCGTCCACATGGTGCCGTCGACGGAATCGCAGCCGAGCGATGCGGCGTAGCGAAGCCGGCTATGCGAGTTGACGCGCCCCATGTGCAGCCAGAGGCCGCGCCGCTTCGTCTCACGCGCCAGTAGGCGCGCGTCCGGGCCGAGCTTGAACGAGTCGCCGCCGCCGATGAACGTCGCGGCACACTCATCCCACGGCACCGTGTCGACCGACACGCCGTCCTGCAACACGAACGCCGGCGGCTGCGCCGCGCCGACGAAGCCGTGCCACTCTCGCCAGAGCGCGAGAGTGGCGTCATGGTCGCCGACGACATCCGGCACCGTGACGAATCGGCATCCGGGTAGGCCGTCGATGGCTGCGAGCATCGTGCGGTATGCCTGCTCGTCGAGCCCTTGGAAGCAGTCGTTGTCGGCCGCCCATGGTACGCCTTGCTCGGCGGTGGCGCGTACCGAGCTGTAGTGTCGCGGCTGGACGAGCCGGCCGAGGTTCGGGTGTGCGTACCGCGCCATGTCGGGGTGTCCGGTCGTCACGAGCAGGTACAAGAGGTGTCGACTCCGATGTGAGTGCCCTCGCTATGCACCGACAACGCCTGCAACTCTTGGCGCAGTCGAAGCGTCAGATGCTCTTGGTAGATCGGGACGGCCGTGAGCGCCTCGACGGTTTCGAGGATCGTCTCGGCCGTGATCATGCCGTCGACGAGGATCGTCACCTCGTACTCGTCGACGACGCTCGTGTCGTTAGGACACGTCGCCTTCACCTGTAGCTTGTACGACGTGATCACTTCGGCAGTCCCGACGAGTAGACGATCGCCTGCACGGCTGCGAGCAGTAGCTGCCCGACGCCGATGCGCCAGTTACCGCGCGCGAGCATCACGGCGCCGTACACGACGAACGTCGCGACCTGAACGGCGAGCAGCGCGATCAAGAATGGGCGCGTCATGCCAAGAGCCAGTCGATCGCGTCGCGCATCGAGTACACCACTCGGTCGGCGTGGTACACGAGCCAGGGGCTCGGCGGCTTGTCGGCCGGGTGGATGGCAACGACGGGGACGCCACGCTTGTATGCGTAGAGAATCTCCATCGACGTTCCGACGCTCGGCTTCGGGCAGTTGGCGATCATGAAGTGCGAGTCGCAGATGTCCGCCTTGTCGTTCACGACGATTTCCGTCGCAATGCCGGGCTCCATCTCGCGCCCCCGGTAGTCGCGATCCATCGGGTCGATCGTGCCGATGTCGTACTTCGCGAGCTCTGCCTTCGCGTAGGCGCGCCAGTCGTTGCACTCGGCGTCGGTGCAACCATTGATCGGGCCGCAGAGGTAGACGCGCGTCATGCGGACACCCGGGCGATCCGAGGCCGCAGCGCGGCCGACGCGGCGACGGCGAGCACGGTCATCGTCAGCTTGCCGACGACCTGCCCTTCGATGAACGCGAACGAGCCAAACGCGAGGTAGAGGAATACGGCCGAGTCGACGACGGCCGCGATCGCCGTCGAGCAGGCGAGCGCGAGTGTCCATCCGCGCCGCTGTAGCGGCGTGAAGATCGCGAAGTCGGTCGTCTCGCTCAGGCCGAACGCGACGCCTGACGCGATGGCGAACGCCGGCGCGACGAGGTAGGAGAGCGCAGCTCCGACGATGATCGCCACGATGCTCGCCCAACGGCCGAGCGTCACCTGCGCTACGTCGCGCAGGATAAGAGCGAGGCCGACGAAGTAGACGCCGGCGGGCGCGACGAGGCCGGGCGCCACCGTCACAAACCCGTAGTGCGCGATTGCGTAGTTCGCGCCGAAGATCGTCGCGATGTAGCATAGCAGCGCCACACCGCCGATAAGCCTCTTCATGTTGTCCTCTTTCGTTCGTTGAACTGGCTACACACTTCGGCGGCGTCGCACCATTGGGCGCACCGCCGGCCATGCCACATCTCGTCGGGCGAACACTTCGGCAGGCCGTCGTCGTCACACATCCCGGCCGCCTTGTACTCGACGATGCGTTGCCGCAGATAGTTCTCGACGCGCTCGGCAGAGATGAGCGGCACGTCGACGAGCTCGACGGGCTTGATCGAGCCCGAGTGCTTCGACGCCGACCAATCACGCGACCACGCGACTAGCTGCCACTTCGACACGACGAGGCCGGCGTGCTGAAACGGCACGAGCCCCCGGTCGACGACTTCCATCGCGTCATGCCTGGCGATCATGTAGCGGTACACGTTCGCCTGCATCGCGTACTCCAACTTGGCTTCGACGACGCCCTCGTGCTTCATCTTCGACACGCCGTAGGCGCCCGTGACCTTGTAGTCGCGGCCGATCCATATGTCGCCGTCGCGTTCGAGCAGGTCGAACGTGCCGCCGACTAGCTGCCCCTCGAAGTCGATCACGAGGCGACGCTCGGCGATCAGGCCGTCGTCCTCTTCGAGCGCGGCGCGCTCGAGGATCGAGTGTCCGATCGTGCCGAACATCGCCCACATCGACCTGAGCGGGTCGACGAACACCTCGTGACGCTGCAAGAGTCGCGTCTGCCTGACGGGGTTACCGAGCGTCGTCACCGACACGACATCCGTCGACCCGTAGTGATCGGCGGCGCGGTATCCGCTAGCGAGCGCGCGGAGAAACGGGCGCGGGAGCTCCCAGGCTCCCGCGCCCTTCGCGATGTCGGCGAACCGGACGCGCTTGCCGCGAGTGTCGATGAAGCCGACGACCGGCATCGCTAGTCTGCGCGCCCTGCGGCTTCGATCAGGGCGACGCCGAGCTTGCGCGCCGCCTTCGCCGTGAGCACGGCGACACGCTGACCGTTGTCGATCCCAGCCATGTCGGCGTACTCGGACGACGTGTAGGCGACGCCGACGGTGACGACGCGCTCGAAGTCGACGACGCGCACCTCTGCGCCGTCCGGGTCGCGCTTCGACTTGACGACGACCTCGCTCATCAGAACGGGATACCGTCGTCGGAGGTTGCGGCGGCCTGTGCTTCGACGGTGCCGTCGCCCGGCTCGTTCGCGAGCGCCCACGCCTTCTGGCCGCTCTTCGTCGTCACCTGCACGAGGTAGACGGGGCCGACGCTCTCCGCGCCGCCGGCGAGAAGCGAGCAGATCGCCTTCGCCTGGCGCTCCCGCACGTCGTTGTGCGACAGGGTGAGCTTGTAGTCCTCGCCCTTCGTGCGGATCACGAAAGCGGTCTCTTCGTCGCCGAACTGGTTCGTCGCGCGCGGGTCGGCGCCGACGATGCCGAGCGGCGTCTTGGTGCGCGCCAGCTCGGCCTTCATCTCGGCGTTGACGAACGGCAGACCGCCGCCGGCGAAGATGTCGCCGGGTGCCACGTTTCCACTCATCTCAGTCTCTCCCTTCGCAGGATTGCTTTGGACTAAGACCAAGTGTAAGCCGCGGCTTCGCCGAGAGTGCCCGCCCAAAAAGAAAGGCCGCCCGAAGGCGGCCTCTCTAGTGTGCGTGCGTCGCCGGCTAGGCGGTAACTACCACGCGAGCCCCTGTTCTGATCAAGTCGACGAGCGTCTGCTCGAAGGTCGAATTGCCCAGCTCTCTATGAGCCGCTTCGACGATTTCGAGGTCGGCCTCACCCAGAGGGATCACGGCTTCGACCACGCTGCCCAATGTCTTTTGCATATCTGATTACCTCATCCGCTGCCTTGGCTGGTATGGGCGTGACCCCTGAAACTGCCTGAACCATCTCACCTGCATCCTCGGCCGACACGAACGTCGCAACCTCTTCTGTCCGAGTCGGCTTGATCACCAAGTCGACCTCCATTCCCTGTACGGCGTGGATTCCGCACAGCCAGGCGCCCGTGTTCGGGGTCACAATCGCAAACGACGCGCGCGCTCCTGGCTGCATAACTTGGAGCTTGATCTTGCAACTACCCTGGCGGATGCATCCCGGGACGATGCAATCGTGCCACATTGGTTTCCCTCCCTATGTCGTCCATGACCCCGCGAACAATAGGCGAGACCTTGGTCTAGGTCAAGTCGCGAGCATCATCGACACGCCGAAGAGGCGGCACCACCCCCGAAAGGGTGATCTTGCGCCCGATGCTCGAGCTCGCGCAGATACCCGCAGGTGCAGCCAGTTTCGCCGCGCGTCCCGTTCAGCGTGCAATGCGGACAGGTCGAGGGAATCCGCCGCTTGTCGGTTCGAGGTGCCATGCCCTCAAGATCGGCCGAACTTGGTCTAAGACCTATCACCCGATCGGGTGATTTGATTCCGCCGGCGCAGCGCGTCGGCCTCGGCGTGGTGCTGGCGGCACAGCGTGTAGAGGTTGCTCGGCTCGGTCGCCAGGTCGACGAAATAGTCGTAGTCGCCGCCGGCGATCCGCCAGAGCTGCTCTAGCGGCGGGTTATGGTGAACCTGCACGTCGACGGACAACGGGCACCGATGGTCGGCGCGCTCATCGATGTAGGCGCGACACCGACCGCCATCCCTGGCTAGGGCGACGGTGCGCGCGCGGTGCCACCGTTTCTCGTGGTAGAGGCGGCGCCACGGCTCGTCTCGCGGCGGCTGCGCCGCACGACGACCAACGGCACAGTCGTAGCATCGGCTCTGCTTCGCGCGCTTCACGACGAAGAGTTTGCGACAGTCGAGGCAAGGCCGTTTCACGACAACTCGGCCCGAAGCTCGTTCATCGCCGACTCAATCGCGCCACGCGACACGCCCGTCGCCTCGACAACCTCGCGCATCGTGAAGCCGGCCGCGAGCCTAACCGCCACATTCTCCAACGCCCAACGCGCCGACTCGCCAAGGCCGTCAACGTCGATGCCGAGCAGACCGAGGTCGGCTTCGCGCGCCTCTTCCTGCTCTATCTGCGCGATCCGCGCGTGCATCGCGTCGCCCTCATCCGGCTCGGCATCCAAAGACACGACTTCGGCCGGGTCGTCGAACTCGCAAGCGCCAGGCCGACCCCGATACCAGTCGAGCAGCCGCCACCGCAACCGCGCCGTCACAAACCCGGCCAGTCGGCCACGCCCGTTGAAACGGCGCCCCTCAAGCCACGTGTTCGCGATCAAGAACGCAATCGCGTCGTCGCGCCGATGTTTCTGCAAATGGGCGCGCTTCGACCGCAAGAACGAGTCGAGCACGTGGACTGCGAGCGCCTCGACGCTCGCAATGCCAGTCTCGAGCTCGAGAGCCGTCGCCTCGGCGAGCGGCACCAACGCGACGGCGCCAGACCGCCACACGAGCGCGTGATCGCCCGCTAGGTGCCAATGCTCAGGATGCGACCGCCTGCCCGGCCTGAATCGTTGCTCGCTCATGGACTAAGACCAAGTTTAGGCCGCCGTTCCGTCGGCACCGCGCCGTATCATGGCGAGTCCAAGACCAAGTTTGGAGTCCACTTGACGAATCGCGACGCGGCGCTTGAATGGGCGCGCCGAGGATGGGCCGTATTCCCATGCCGAGCAGACAAGACGCCGGCAACCGCCCACGGATTCAAAGACGCCACGCGCGACGCCGAAACGATCACGGCGCACGAGTGGCCGATGATCGGCGCCGTGCCAGGCAGCGCCGAGCTCGTCGTCCTCGACGTAGACGCCAAAGCCGGCACCACGCTCGCCGACATCCCAGCCGACGGGCTCGAAACTCGCCGCCACCGCACACCTAGCGGCGGGTGGCACCTCATCTACAAGGCTCGGCCAGGCGCCTACTACGGAAACGGTCGCCGGCCCGACATCGCCGACGGCTGCGACGTACGCCACCAAGACGGCTACGTCATCCTGCCGCCGAGCAGCGGCTACCGGCTCGAACACGACGCCGAACCTCTCGAAGCGCCCACATGGCTCGAGCGCAGCGTCGCCGAAGTTCGCAGCCGCGACTTGCCGCCCAACGGCGAGCCGATTCCGCGCGGCGAGCAGGACGAGACGCTCTTCGGCCGCGCGCTATGGCTGCTCGAACACGGATTGACGCGCGCAGAGGCGATCGGCGCGCTATGGGCGACGGCACAGACAAGGTGCGTCGATCAGGACGAGCGCGACCCGTGGACGACGCAAGCGATCGCCCGCAAGATCGACTCGGCCGCCAACTACGTCGACCCGACGCTGCGCGCCCTCAACAGCGGCGAGCTCGCCCAATACAGTACCGAAAACGGTACGGAATCGCCCGATCGTCGTCTAAAGCTGCTCACGAGCGACGACCTCGCCACCCTGCCGCCAGTCGAGTTTCTCTTGCCCGACGTGCTCGTAAAAGGCGGCTTCAACGTCCTAACCGGCCCATCAGGCAGCGGCAAATCGTTCATGGCGATCGATTGGGCGGCAAGAGTTGCCGAAGCCGGCGGACGAGTCGTCTACGTCATGGCCGAAGGCGCAGGCGGCGCGTACAAACGCCTGCTCGCATGGTCGGCGCACCACGAACTCAAAGGCCGCCTGCCCGCGATCGACTGGCTCGTGCAGTCATTCGACCTCATGACCGAGACGCCCGAGATGCTCGAGCTCGCAGGGCCGCGCGACCTCTTCATCTTCGACACGCTGCACCGCGTCACGCCAGGCATAGACGAGGACAAGGCGATCGAGATGGGCAAGGTGATCCGCGCAGTCGACCACGTGCGCGAACACACCGGCGCCGCCACGCTACTCGTTCATCACTCAGGCTGGAACGAGAGCCGCGAACGTGGCAGCACGGCACTACGCGGCGCGGCCGACATCATGACGCACATGCGTCGCCACAAAGACGAGCCCGGCCTGCTCGAGCTCGTCTGCGCCAAGACCAAAGAGGCCGAACACTGGCAGCCAAGATGCTACCGACTCATCTCAGTCCTCGCCGCGAGCGCAGTCATCGTGCCCGCCGACCCGCCCAACGCCGGCACACCAACAGGCGACGAAGCCGCAGGCGCATGGATCGCAGACCTACGACGCGCCTACCCCGACACGCCATTCAAACGAAGCGACGCACAACTGATCTTCGACCTCGGCAAAAACGCCACGGCCGAACGACTCAAGCGCCTCGTCGACCTCGGCCTCGTCGAACGACGAGGCTCACAGATGGATGCGTCCTACATGGTCGCCGATCGTCCTACGTCCTCGTCCCCCCTACGGGGGGACGGTGGAGGACGACTCTCCGAGTGACGATCGGGTCTACCCCACCATCGTCGCGTAACGCGAAATATTTTTGCTCGAGCCAGACGACCCCCGCCCCACAATCCACCACCCCCCGGTATGGGGTCTCAAACATGCCAACCATGCAAGGGGCCGATGCCCAACGCCTTTTTTTGCACACGCGGAACTGGAGGTCTCGAAACTACCGCGAAAGTCGCAGATGTGCCTTGACGCCGAGTTGGTCTTGGTCTATGGTGCGAGTGGACAAGACCAAGACCACTCCCCGGAGGTCAGGCACGATGGCAACAACCCCAGCAGTCACAATCAAGACCGAGACGGTGCTTGCGCACCACGTCAGGGTGTGCGCGTGGTATCCCGCGTCGACGCGGCTGCGCACGATGGTCTTCTACTCGCATCGGCTGCGCACCGTCACCGGGTGGGCGCACGTCGTCCCTCGGGTGCGCTGCGCGATGAACGGCGGCACCTATAACACGTCGACGTTGCGGCCGAGCGGCAACGTGTGGGCGCACGGAGCTGCGATCAGGCGGAACGACGCGAACGCTCCCGCCGTCGGCTTCGTGCGAGGCCACCTCTATTTCGGCTATGCGAACGCTCGCCGGCATGGCGCCGTCAACGTTATGAACGGCCTCGCCTACCTCGTCAGGAATGGCCAGGGCGTCTCGAGTCGAACGCAGGCGCCGTGGACGACGCGGGCTCAGTTCTCTTGCGGGCCGCGCGGCTCGGACGGGTGGTATGGGTGTTTCCGGTCTTGCGCCGTCCAGTTCAAGAATGGTCGCGTTGGACTCGTCGAGGTTTCGTTGGCGTCGATGCCGCGGGCGTCGCGCATCCTGCGCGCGATGGGCGTCGTGAACGCGATCACGTTCGACAGCGGCGGGTCGGCCGAGCTGGCGACGCCCGGACACGGCTACCCCGTCGGTAGCACCGTCGGCACGCCTTGGCATCGCCTGCTCCCCGACGACATGATCGTTCAGGCCATCCGGTGAGCGAGCCGACGCGCAGACAACTCGAGGCGACCATCGCTTCGCTCAGAGAGAGTGTCCGTTTTTCGGAAGAGCATGGGCTCGAGCGTCCTGCCGCCTGGCAACGGGAACGGCTCGCGGAGGCCGAGGCTCGGCTCAAGGCGGCGAAGTGAGTCGCGCCGCCGCCAAGTACGACCCCGAGCACGGCGTGTGGATGGTGCCGATGAGCGACTCGCTGCTCAACCTGCATAGCCGCGCCTGGAGCGATCACGTCCAGTTCAAAGCCGTAAATGGCGAACCGGCTGGCTACGAGATTCGCCTACGTAGCGCTCGCCGGCCGGACGCTCACGCGATCATCTCGGAGCTCGCTCGGTGCGGCAAAATCATGGGCGCGCCGGCGGTGGCCGAGGCGATTGTCGCGAATATGCTCGGCGAGAGGGTCTGACGGGTGAAAGGACGACCGCCAAAGCCGAGAGAGGTACGCATCGCCGAAGGAAACCCCGGGAAGCGCGCCCTCCCCGAGCCGATACTCGGGCTAGGCAAGATGCTCGAGTTTCCTGCACCCGAGACGCTCACATCGCATGAGCGCGATGTGTGGGAGCAACTTATCCCCGAGGTGGCGGCGCTCGGCTGGATCGACCGCGTTGACCGCTCCATGCTCGAGCTGCTCGTGCAACAGATCGCGCTCGTCGACATGGCGCGCCAGGCGGTGCGAGAGCGCGGCTTCATGCTCACCGTCTATGACCGTGACGGCAACCCGGTCGACGAGAAGGTGAACCCAGCGGCCAGGTTGCAGGTGCAGGCGACTTCGCAGGCGCTGCGCCTCGCCGAACAGTTCGGGTTGACGGCGAGCGCGCGGGCGCGACTCGGGTTGACGGTCGCGAAGGGCGCTAGCCTCGCCCAGCAACTCGCGGCCGAGCTCGACGACGACGGCGACGACACGATCGAGGTTCCCGATGCTGTCTGAGGCGGCGAACATCGTCCAGGTCGCGTCGGTTCTACCGATTTTTGGCACGGCGCTCGGCCTTTACTGGCATCACCGCTGTCCAAGCTGTTTTCGGATCGTGCGGCACGGCCGATCGGCCTGTCCACGCCACTCAACCACTAGCTAGGCGCTCTAGGGGGTAGCGCCGCCGACTTGTAAACGCCCACCGGCGCCCGTCCGCCCGAGAAGAGGGTCGGGCGCCGGCAGACATGGAGGTTCTACCATGCGCAAGCTCGTTGCGCTAGCGGTGATGTTCGCCGCTCTCGCCTCGGCGTCGTCCGTGGCCGCCGCCACGCCCAGCATTGCCGGCGGTAAGTTCGAGGTGACGTGCAAGCCGCACGCCATCCCCGACCAGTCCATCGACCCGATCGTCAGCCCCGGCGCAGTAAGCGCCCACCTGCACACGTTCTTTGGAAACAAGGGGCTGACGAGCATGAGCACGCCCGCCACGTTGCAGGCGGACGGCGCCGGAACGACGTGCGTGCTCTCGAACGACACGGCGGCCTATTGGATTCCGGCGGCGTGCGACGGGCCATGCATCCCCGTCGCTGGCGGCGACCCGGAGCGCGGGCCGTTCACCAACGTCGTTCCGCCCGTAAAAATCTTCGCCTACTACTTTGGAACGAAGGGCGTCGCCGTCGGCCAGTACCCGACGAGCCTCGCGATGGTAGGCGGAAACGCGCACGCGACAGCTCCACCCGTTGACAAGACGCAGATCGCGTTTGCGTGTGGCAACGGCGGCGGCCACTCGTCGCCGGTGCGAACGGCGCCCTACGACTGCACGGCGGCGAACGGCGTCAAGAACACTGACGGCGTTGTCGCCATCGTCAAGTTCCCGTACTGCCTCGACGCGGCCGGCGCCGTCGCATACGGCGACTCGACGGGGACGTGCCCGGCGGGAACGACGACGCTCGGACAGGTGCAGATTCACGCCCACTACGGGAGCGGTACGACCGGGTATCAGGCGGGCTCGCGCCTCAACTTCTCGAGCGGGCCGTACTGGACTCTGCACGGCGATTGGTCGAACGGGTGGGATCAGGCGAAACTCGCCGCGCTCGTCTCTGGCTGTCTCGACGTAAACCGCGACTGTGGGTTCGTGTCGAACGCGAATCCCGGGCCGGCGCCGACGGCTCTCGCAGACGCCGTGCTGCCCCATGCGAGCTCGTGCTCGGACTCCTGGGGTTCGGACGGACATTCGGGGCCGTGGTTTGTCGGCACGACTCAGACTCTGCACGGAAATACCGTCGTGATTACCTGTCCGAGTGGCGGCACGGCATGGAAAGTTCACTACCAGGTCATCAAAGAGGCGTCTGGCGGCGGCACGCCGTTCTACCCGATCGACAGCACTCGGAGCGGCACCGGCTCGACATCGTTTTCGATCAACATCGGCCCGATCGGGTGCAACGTCGGGTGGCTATACACGACGCATGTGCATAACTCGGTGACCGGCGGCGACATCTACAAGCCGCCGGGTGGCGAAGTCATCTGCTAGGCGAGAGCGTCTAACCATGCTCGATCCCGCGTCGATCGTCGTCGGCGGTATTGCGGCGGCGATCGTCGCGGCCCTAAGAAACGAGCAAGAGCGCCGTGCCGCGTCGCGCGCCACCTGCGGGCATGACGAGGGCGCGGCCTTCGTCTACCACTCGCTTTACCAGGCCGGACAGTATTGGAATCGGCGATGCTGGCGGTGCGGGAAGCATGAGACGCATTGGCCGGGTAACTGGCCGCCGCCGGGAGCTCGCCTCAAGCGCGGCGAGCGCGAGCCCGGCCCGCGCCCACAGTAGGCGAAAGCGTCTCATGTGGCGACGATACGGCTAAACGCCGACACGCGCCGATTCGTGCGGTTTTGCCGTCGATACCTACGCTTTATCGAGGGCGAGGTTGGCGGACAGCCTGTCACGTTCGAGCCTTGGCTCGTCGGCATCACGAACGAGCTGCTCTCCCGCGACGAGTCGGGCCGGCGCCGCTACACGACGGCATATATCGGCCTCGCTAAGAAAAACAACAAGTCGACATGGGGCGCCGCGCTCGCCCTCTATTTCCTCGTCGTCGAGTCGGCACTATCGGCCGACAAGGGTATGCAGGTGTACGCGATCGCGGCGAGCAAGGATCAGGCCAAGATCGTTTTCGGCGCGGCGAAGCGGATGGTTGAAGAGTCGCCGCTGCTCCGAGACGTGCTCGACGTGTTCCGTGACTCGATCGTCTGCAAGGCGACCGGAGCTCGCTTCGAGGTTCTCTCGAGCGACGCGCCTAAGACGCACGGCAAGAACCCGAGCATCGTGATCTGCGATGAGTTGCACGCGCACGAGTCGGGCGAACTCTACGACGCGATGTTGACGGCGATGGTGGCGCGGCGCGAGCCGCTCATGATCACGATTACGAACGCTGGAGCGAACGAGCGCGGGTCGAGTAAGTGCGCAGAGGTCTATCGGCGCGGCAAAGAGGGCAGCGACCCGCGCATGTATTTCTACTCGCCGACGGTCGAGGATCACGAGTTGCACGATCACGCGGCGTGGAAGCGCGCGAACCCGTCGACTTGGATCACCGTCGACAAGTTGCTCGCGTTCCAACGGGCGATGCCGCCGTTCCGCTTCGAGCGGTTCCACCTGAACCGGTGGACGCGCGCCGAAAGGGACTGGCTACCGAAGGGCGCGTGGGCGCTTTGCGGCGGCGGTCGCGAGCCGCAGGCCGGCGAGCGCGTTGTCCTCGGAATCGACATGTCCAAGAACCATGACACGACGGCTATCGGCATCGCCGCGCCGCGCGGCAACGATCAGTACGCCGTCGCAGCCGAGACGTTCGCCGCCTGGCCCGACGCCAACAACGACCCCCCCGAGGTGCATCACGTCATAGATGGCGACGCGATCCCGTTCGAGGCGGTGTTTGCCCGTGTGCGCGAGCTCTGCGCGAAGTTCCAGGTTGTTGAGATTGCGTATGACCGGTGGCGCATCCCCGAGGTCGTAAGCGACATGCTCGAGGCGGAAGGGTTGCCGATGGTCGAGTTCCCGCAGCAGCCGCAGCGCATGTGTCCGGCGTCGCAAGGACTCTTCGAGGTCGTCGTCCAGCGCAAGCTCGAGCACGCCGACGATGACATTCTCACTGCTCACATCGCGTCTGCCACGCCGCGCGATGTGGCCGGCCGAGGATGGCGCCTCGACAAAGACCTATCACGTTCACCGAGCGACGCGGCGATCGCTGTAGCCATCGCGCTCGACCGCGCCCGCGAGTACCCGCCGGTCGGAAACTCTGACTTCGACTTGCGGCTCGGCTAGAGCGAGAGAGTCTGATATGCGCAACCCGTTCCGCCGCGAAGATCGGTCGCAGCTAGACAACGCGAACATTCCGGTCTTTCAGGCGCTGCTCGCCATGACCGAGGGCATAGACGGCGCGACCGGCGTTCACGTCTCGCCGCAGCGCGCCATGCGCGTCGTCGCGTTCTTGGCGTGTGTAAAGCTGATCGCCGAGACGATCGCCAGCCTCGAGATGCAACTCTTCGAGAACGGCGACAAGACCGGCACGCGCAAGCCGTCGACCGACCCGCGCGGACGCCTGCTCGCGCTCGAACCGAATCCCGACATGACGGCATACGACTTTTGGTCGTACGTGATCATGTGCATGTGCGTCTACGGCAACGCCTACGTGTGGATCGAGACTGACGGCGGCGGCGATGTCGTCGCCCTCTGGCCGATCCGCCCCGACGTGCGAAAGCACAAGGCGGACGATGGTAGCGTCCGATGGGTCGTCACTTTCGAGGATGGTAGCGAGGGGTGGCTCTTCGACGCCGAGGTGATGCATTTCAAGGGGCTCGGCCTCGAGTCAGGCTCGGGCTTGTCGAACGTCGGCCAGGCGCGCCAGGCGATCGGTATCGCGATGGCGGCCGAAGAGTACGCCGGCCGCATGTTCCAGGGCGACGGGCATGCCGGCGCCGTGCTGTCGACCGAGCGCCCGATGAACGATGAGCAGTTCAACCAGTTCAGGGCGCGGTGGGATGCGTCGCACTCGGGACTCAAGAACGCGCACCGGTTCGCGCTGCTCCCGGCTGGCATGACGTATCAGAGCTCGGGGTTCGACCCGACGAACTTGCAGATGGTCGAGGCGCGGAAGTTCCAGGTGCGCGAGATGGCGCGCCTTTTCCGCATCCCGCCACACATGATCGCAGACATGGAAGGCGGCGCGTCCTACTCGAGCGTCGAGCAGGCGAGCATCGACTTCGTGACGTACACGCTTCGACCCTGGCTCGTCAACATTTCGCAGGTCGTCACGCGCAAGCTGCTCTCGTTCGGCCAGGCAGATGCCAGTCGCGGACTCTTCGTCGAGCACGACACCTCGGTCTTGCTTCGCGCCGACTCGGTGAGTCGCTCGAAGATCGACAACGTAGACCGGCTCGCCGGAATCAAGACGGCGAATGAGATTCGCGAGTCGCGCGGCCTGCCGCCCATCGACGGCGGCGATGTTCTCTGGCAGCCGGTCAACGTCCAGGTCGTCGGTGCCGACGGGAGCATCATTACGCCCGGCGTCGACGTAGGTGCCGACGTGGCGGGCGCTCAGGGCGACACCGGCGGCGGCGACCTCAACGCATAGCGATAGCGTCTGACGTGAAGCTAGAGCGTCGAGTCGTAACGGTCGGCAACCTCGAAGTGCGCGAGCTCCCAGACGGGCGACGCGAGTATCGCGGCGACGCTATCCGTTTCGGCGAGCCCAGCGAGAACCTCGGCGGGTTCATCGAGTACGTCGACGCCGACTGCGAAATCGTCGGCGACGACGTTCGCCACCTGATCAATCACGACGCGAATCTCGTCCTTGGCCGCACCACGGCGGGAACGACGCGGCTCGAGCGCAGCGGCGACGCCATGGCGGCGCACACCGACTTGCCCGACACGAGCTACGCCCGCGATCTCGCCGTTTCGATCGAGCGGCGAGACGTGGATCAGATGAGTTTCGGGTTCCGCGTCGTGCCATGCTCAGACGGGTCGAAGGGCGATAAGTGGGATTGGGAAACGTCGCCGCCGACGCGCCACCTGCGCGCGATCGAGCTGCATGACGTTTCGACGGTGACGTTCCCGGCGTACCCGACGACGACCGCCGAGGTGCGTTCGCTCGTCCGGCGAAGCGTCGGGCCCGCCGTCGTCGCCTGGGATAACGAAGCCGGGATGTGCGACTGGCTCGACGACATCTCGGAATCACTCCCCATCGGCTTCGACGGCGAGGACTACGCCTGGGGTTACTGCGCCGACGCGACCGTCGACGGGCAGAGCGCGCTCGTCGTGTGGTACGACAACGGCGGCTGCTCGCTCTACGTCGCGGCGGTAGAGCTCGACGATGCCGGCGAACCGTCGGCCGCGCCGCAGGACTCATGGACGGAAGTCGAGTGGCAACTCGTCGTGTCGAGCGAGGACGACGCCCGGAACCTGCGTGCATCGCTCGAGCGGCGCGCCGGCAAGGCGATCAGCTCCGAGAACGCCGACCACATCGCCGCGATCAATGACGCCGTGTCGTCGATGGGTGAGCACATCTCGGCGCTCGTCGACGCGGCCGGACTGTCCGGCTCCGATGTAGAGGCTCAGGTCGATAACGACGGAGATGCGGAATACAACGCTCGCCCGCGCGAGCTCGACGAGTTGGCGGTAATCATCGCCGACGCAACAACCTAGAAAGGTAGCGATAGGGTCTGACATGGAGCCCATCTCGAATCTCATCACGCTCAAGCAGGAGCGCAAGCGCCTCATCGACGAGATGCGGCACATTCACGACACGGCCGAGGCCGCGAATCGCAACCTGACCGCCGAAGAGCGGCAGGAGTTCGACCGCATGAACGAGGATGTCAAGGACATGTCCGAGCGCGCGCAGCGCGAAGAGGACTTGCGGAACCTCGCTCCCGGCGGCGTCACCCGCGAAGTGCGCGGCCGCGAGCTCGGCGGTGAGGCGAAGGGCGGCTCGCCCGAGGACGCCTACCGCTCGGCGTTCATCGACTACATCCGCAACGGGGCCGCCGACATGTCGCCCGAGAATCGCCAGATTCTCCGCGCGGGATGGACGGAGCAGCGCGACACGACCGTCGCCGGCGCCGGCGCCTACCAGGTGCCGCAGGACTTCCACCAGGCCGTGACAAGCGCGAAGGTTCCGGCCGTCGCGATGCGTCGCACCCGCGCCAACGTGATCAACACGACCAACGGTCGCGACCTGCCGATCCCCGTCCAGACCGCCTACGGCGCGGCGAACTACCTCACCGAGGCTTCGACCGCTTCCAACGTCGACGACACCGGCTCGAAGGTCACCGCGAAGGCATACACCGCCGTCCGCATGACGAAGGTGTCTTACCAGCTCCTCGAGGACTCGGCCTTCGACGTGCAGGCGCTGCTCGCGCAGAACTTCGGCAAGGCGTTCGCACAGTTCGAAGACCCCGAGTTCATCAAGGGCACGGGCGCCGGCTCGTCTCACATCACCGGCGCGACGACGAACGCGACGACCGTGTTCACCTGCGCGACCGGCTCGACCACCACGTTCACCTACACCGACCTGCTCGGCTGCTACACGAAGATTCAGCCGCAGTACCGCGTCAACGGTGAATGGGTGCTCATGGACACCGCTCTCTCCACCCTGCTCGGCCTCAAGGACTCGTCCAACCGGCCGATCTGGACGGCGAGCGCCATCCCGGGCGAGCCCGACTCGCTCATGGGCAAGCCGCTCTACACCTCGCCTAACTTCGCGACCGAGGCGGCCAACAGCCTCTTCGGCCTGTTCGGTGACTTCAACAACGGGTACGCCATCCGCCAGGACGGCGGCCTTGTGATCAGGCGGTCGGACGACCGCTTCATCGACTCGCTCGAGTCGGTGTTCGTCGGGTGGGAGCGCCTCGACGGAGTGATCCTCGACGCCACCGCTTACACGGTCTGGAAGCACTCGGCCACCTGAGCCCTCCTGACCCTACTGCTCTCCGCGAGCCCGGCGCCCCCACGGGCCGGGCTCGCGGTCTTTCTGGAGGTCGCATGATCGTCAAGATGAAAGACACCGGCGACGAGGTACATGTAAGTGACGAGATCGCACGTCACCTCTTCGAGGATGACCGGGCGACGCCGGTCGATGCTCGGTTCGTCGAGGTGGCAGTAGTCGACCGCCGGCCGGATCGCGAGACTCGGTGAGCCTCAACCCGAACGCGCTGACCACCGTTGCGAACGCGCAGGCATGGCTCAGACGTACCCATGCCACAGGGACGCTCGCAACGGACGACACGGCGATACTCACCATCATCGTCAACAGTGTGTCGACCGCGATCGCACGCTACACGCGCCGCGAGTTCTACGACCCGAGCGGCAACAACTCTGACATGGTACGCACCTTCGAGTACGACGGGTCAGGCTACCTCGACTTCGAGCCGTACGACCTGCGGTCGATCACGACGATTACGCTCGGCGGCCTGGCGCTCGTCGCGACGACTGGCATCGGCGACGGTGACTATGTGGCGATGCCGCGCAATCAGACGGTGGACGGTACCTACCTCTACCTGGCTGCGCGCGGCTACTACCACCTGGGAACATCGCACTTCATTTTCGCGCCGATAACGCGGACGCGAGATGTCGTGATCACGGGCAAGTGGGGCATGACGAGCGTGCCTCCGGATGTCGAGCTCGCCTGTTTGATCGCGACGGCCGACCTGTACCGCAACCCGGAGCAGGTGTCGAGCCGGGGATCGGGCGATTTCCAGATGGTCGAGGTGAGTGACAACCCGGGTAGCGAGGATTCGTTGCCGGTGGGTGCGCGCAGGCTGCTCGAACCGTTTATCCGGCCAAGGGTGATCTAGCCGTGGCCGGCGTGAAGAGCCGGACGGTGATCACCGTCGACGAGCACTTCGCCGAGTGGGGCGCGAGCGCCGAGCGCCACATCTTCGAGGCACTCACGGCGGCCGTCGAGCCGATGGTCGCGGCGGCGCAGGCCGCCGAGGTGCCCGAGAACACGGGGGCGCTGCGCGGAAGCATCGCCGCCCTGCCGCCGATCGCGACTGAGCGCGGTTACGAGGGCGGCATCGGCGCCGGCGACTATAAGGCGAACTGGTACGAGCAGGGCACGGGGGCGCGCCGGTCGCGCCGCATCAAGCACGCCGGGTCGAAGCGTAGCGCCGGCCTGCGCGAGCAGAAACGCAAGCAACTCAAGGCCGAAGGGTCGACGGTCGGCGTCAAGGCGTACCACTACCTGCGCAAAGGACTCCGCGCGGGCACTCCGCTCGCGTTTCACCTGATCGGCGAGGCCGTGAAAAAGGCGTCGGCATGACCGCCTCGGCGTATACGACGTTTCGCCAGGCGTTGACGACGACGCTCTCGGCGACGCTCACCGGGTACACGTATCTCGCGGGCGCGCCGCCGCAGGGCGGCTCGGCGATCCCCGACTCGACGCCCCTCGCCTACGTGTGGGTCGAAAAGGCCGAGACGGACACAAAGAACGCGCTGCTTGAGAACATCACGGCCGGCGTGCGCCTGTATGTGGTGTGGTCGCAGAGGCTCGACCCGCAGACGCCGATCGACCCGGGCGTGTTGGAGCAGGCGGCCGAGGACTTGCAGACGACGCTCGCGCCGGGCAGCTATCCGGGCGACCCGTGGTACTTCACCGTCCAGTCGATCGCGTTCGACAACGACAACGGGTATATCGAGGCGACGGTCGTCGGGGTGCGGTGGAACGATGGCACGGTGTCGTAGCGATAGTGTCTGACGTGCCGCGATTCCAGCTCAAGGATGGTTACACGCGAGCCGTAACTCACGCCTTCGGTGCGACCTCCGAGCTTTCACTTGAGGCGGGCGACGAGCTCGCGACCGACGAAGCCGCCGAGGTCGCCGTGCTGCGCGCACACCCCGCCATCGTCGAGGTCGAGAGCGAGGATGATTCCGAGTGACGAGCATTGTCGGCATTTCATCTCGCCTCGGCGACTTCGGCATCGGCGTCCAGACCGCTAAGGGCACGCCGGCCGCGAGTCCGACGGTGCGCGCGTTTTTCGCCGCCGCGCCGAGCATCCAGCCGTACATTACGGACGCACGCTACACGATGACGGACGGTTCGCGCGACGCCGGCGACCCGTACGTCTCGCAGATGGGCGTGCAGGGCGACATCCCGGTCTATGCGCATCCTGACCTCATGGCGATCCTGTGGCACGCCGTCCTCGGCGCGAACGCCGATTCGGGCGCGAGCGACCCGTTCACGCACACGGCGACGCCGGCGAACGACCTGCCCTATGTCACGATTTGGCGCTCGATCGCCGGCGTGATCTTCGAGAAGTACACCGACTGTAAGGTCGACACGCTCACGATCGACGGCCAGGCCGGGCAGCCGCTCGTCGTGACGCTCGGCATCAAGGGCATCACGAGCACGTTTGGCTCGAACGAGACGGGCAACCCGACGACGACCTCGCCGTACCTGTACATGCACGGCGCCGGCCTGCTCAAAGTTGATACGGTGGCGTATCCGATCCACGCGCTGAACCTCGAGGTCAACAATAACTTGCAGCCGTTTCAGGCGGACGACTTCATCGTCGACAACATCGACCCGCAGGCGCGCGAAATCACGGGGTCATACTCGATCCGGTTCTCGGGCGCGACGGCGCTACCGCTCGACTACCGCAAGTTTTTCTATGGCGGCGACGCGGGCACGTCGCTTGTCGGCTCGTTCGCGACGCACGCGCTCGACTTCAAGTTCTCTCAGAGCGTGAGCCGCAATATGGATGTCGCGGTTCCGGTGGCGAAATGGGCGGATGTTCCGGTTCAGCCTGACCCGGGCGGCAACGTGATCGAGGTTCAGTGTGCGTTCGAGGCGATGCGTAACTTCGTCGCGAGCGTCGAGAGTCCGATCATGACTGTGGTTACCTTGGACGGTAACGCTACGGCGTAGGGTGGCGCGCCGGGCGCGGCGCGCGAGAGTGTCTGACGTGAGTACGCCTTCGCGCGAAGTCACGGACGCCGTGGTCGGCTTGGCTGGAATGGTCAAGACTCGAGCTCGGCGCGTGTACCGAGAGGCCGACGATCTTCGGCGCCTCGCGGCGCGCATGGAGCAGGCCGCAGAGCTGCTCGTGCGTGAAACAGACACCGACACCCCAGGGGGAAACGATGCCGGAAAAGACCGTTAGGGCGGCGACGCTATCCGAGTTGCAGGCGAGCCGCGAAATCGTCGCGGTCGGCCCGAGCGGCGCGGCGTACAAGATTCGGCCGCTGAACCTCGAGCGGTACGCTCTCAGCGGTCATCTCCCGGCCGAACTGCGCAAGATCGCCCTGTCGGGTGCGACGGGCGTCGACGCGGCTCTCGGCGGCGATGAGGACGCTCTCGTCGAGCATGGCGAGCAGGTGCGCGACTACATGGACGACTTGGTGCGGCAGGTCGTCGTCGAGCCCGACCTCGCCGGCGTCGACCTCGACGAGTTGCACCCGGCCGACTACAAGTGGCTCGTCCGTATCGCGATGGGCGAAGAGGACAGGGATGGCGAAGAGCGCCGCCTGTGGGGCCGTGAGCCTCTGTCCGTGTGGGGCACGTTTCGTGCAGAGCACGGATGCTCTGAGGATTGCGAAAGCTGCGATCGACTACGGCGTAGCGTGGCCGAGATTCAGCGAGGACGAGTTGACTAACTGGCTCGTCACCGAGGCGATCGCGGCCAGGTTCGAGGCCGAGCGTAACGCTGCTACCGAGCGTGAGCAGCGGCGCGTAGACGCGCTCGCCGAGGCGAAGGCGCGCGTCGCCGCAATGGGGGGCGAGTCGTGAGTCTCGGGATCGGCGGCGATGTCGTCGCACGCATCAAGGCCGTCGTCGAGGTCGACACGAAGGGGCTCAAGGATGGCCTGCGCGAAGCCGAGCAGCAGGCGCACTCGAGCGGGTCG
>Ga0207707_10001033_pt1 | contig 26719 bp, 24 predicted proteins | sample KBSC83BmetaG_FD_184336 | JGI IMG/M metagenome (GOLD analysis project Ga0207707, IMG submission 184336) | Corn rhizosphere microbial communities from Kellogg Biological Station, Michigan, USA - KBS C8-3B metaG (SPAdes) (version 2) | ecosystem: Host-associated > Plants > Roots > Rhizosphere ... | reverse complement strand
AATGTCAATGGCGTTTTTCAGCACGCCCGGAACCGAGCGGTTGTACTCCGGGGTCACGAACAACACCGCGCTGCAGGCCTTGATCTGGTCCTTCAGTCGCTTGCAAACAGGCGGGTAGTCGTTGTCGAAATCCTGGTTGTAGAGCGGCTGGTCGTCGATGCGAATGTGGCGAAATTCCGCGCGGTCGCCCACGATCTTTTCAAGCGCATGGGCCAGTTGCTTGTTGTACGAACCCTTGCGAAGGCTGCCAACCAATACCGCGATTTTGGGACTCATGGTTTCTTCCTTGTGTTGCTGGAGAACAGCCGCCGGTGAAAAAAAGGACAGGCGCCACGCGCCTGCCGGCTCCTGCAGGGCGCCGACCTCATCAAGGTTTGACGAACTTCAACGTCATCCGATCCGATTCGCCGATCGCCTTCATCTTCGCGTGCTCCGAATTCGGCCCGGCCAGGTCCGGCGGCAGACGATGCACGTTGATGTCTTCCGGGTCCTTCGGATTGGCATTGATTTCCGAAGCGCCCGCCAGGCGGAACCCGGCACGCAGTCCCGCTTCGATCATGTAATCCTCGGGGATGCGATGCAGCTTTCTCGAGCTTTCCTGCGCAGCGGCGAACGGTTTGGCGCGATGATCGGTGACGCCAAATACGCCACCGGGCTTGAGCACCTTGAACGCCGACTTGAATACCGCATCCAGAGCCGCGGGACTCTGGTTCAACCAATCGTGCGTGTTGCGGAAAGTCAGCACCATGTCGGCCGAATTGTCGGGCCCCAGTTTCACCTGATCCGACGGGGAAAACGGCACGATCTTCGCGACGCGGCCGTACACCTTCGGATCGGCCTTCAATTTCTGCTCGAATTTGCTCGGTCCGTTGCCGCGCGGTGGTGGAGCGGCATCGATCAGATGGCCGTGCGCATACAGGAATGGCGCCATGATTTCGGTGTACCAGCCGCCACCGGGCGCCAGTTCCACCACGGTCATGTCCGGCTTGATCCCGAAGAATTCCAGCGTTTCGATCGGATGCCGGTATTGGTCGCGCGCCTTGTTGGCGGGCGAGCGCCATGAACCCGCCACGGCTTCCTTGAGCATCGCCGCGGTGTCGCCTTGCGCAATCGGCGCTGAATCCTCTGCTGCGAGACCAGTGCCGACGAGTGCCAGCACCGCGAGCAACATGCAACCGCCAACAGCTTTGCCGCACTTCGCGATCATCGGTGCGCCCTCCTGCGGAAACGCCCGAATCTAGTGCGAGACGCGTAACGCCACCGTGAATACGGAAGCCGGATGGGCCGCCGCGGGCGACGAGCATGCAATGGACTTGCCACCCGACAATGGTGGCGGCGCACGCCTCGCCCGGACGGAACTGCTCGAAGCTGCGTCGGCACGTGCAAATGCCATTGCAACCTTGTCGGCCGATAAGTGGGAACATTGAGGCGTCACCTCCACGCGAGCAACCCCATGTCCAGCCGCACCCTCAATCTTGATGACGCCGTGTACGACTACCTGCTGGCCCACAGCCTGCGCGAGCATCCCGAACAGGCCGCGCTGCGCGAGGCCACACGCAAGCACCCCCTCGCGCGCATGCAGATCTCGCCCGAGCAGGGGCAATTCATGGCACTGCTGGTCAAGCTGATCGCCGCGCGCCACACCATCGAGGTCGGCACCTTCACTGGCTACAGCGCGTTGACCGTCGCCTTGGCGCTGCCGGCCGACGGGAAAATCCTCGCTTGCGACATCAGCGACGAATACACCTCGATCGGAAGGCCGTACTGGAAGCGCGCTGGCGTGGCTGAAAAAATCGAACTGGTGATCGCGGCCGCCGCGGAAACGCTGGATGCGCGCATTGCGGCCGGCGAATCGGGGCGCTACGATTTCGCCTTCATCGATGCCGACAAGACCGGCTATGACGGCTACTACGAACGCTGCCTGCAACTGGTCCGAAAAGGCGGCTTGATCGCATTCGACAATACCTTGTGGGGTGGCGACGTCGCAAAGCCCGCAAAAGACGATGACACGCGTGCATTGCAGGCACTGAACGAGAAATTGCACCGTGACGAGCGCATTGACATGGCGCTGCTGCCGATTGGCGACGGGCTGACCTTGGCGCGCAGGCATTGACTTGTGATCATCCCTGATCGCGGCAAGTCCGGGGACGTCGCGAGAAATGCTCGCCTCGAGAAATGAAGTTCACCACGGCCTTCCCTGGCCTGACTTTTCACAACAGCCGCTTCGAATGGCAATCAGTGAGACGCGGCAGTTTCACAATGCCGCACCAGCAGTCGTAATGACTCGCGACCTTGCCAATCGTTGATCATCAACTCGAACGCAATCCGCAGCAATGCGCCCGTCGGCGCATCGCCATCGGCGCCGAACCACACTGCATCGTGCTCGCGGCCATCGCGTGGGTCGCGCATGCGCAGCCGGCGGTGCGCGCCGTCAATGCCCATCGTCTTGCACTCGACGCATTCGAGCACGTTGTCGAACAAAGGCGCAGGAAAGGCCTGCCCCCATGGCCCGGCCATGCGCAGTTGCCGCGCCAGTTCGATGCCGAAGTCTTCGGGCGCGAGTTCGCCATCACTCGCCAGCCCAGGCCGCAGGGATTCCGGTGCGATGCGCTCGCGCACCACCGCATCGAAGATCCCGGCGAAGCGCGCGTAGTTCGACAGCTTCAAGGTCAATCCGGCCGCCATCGCGTGGCCCCCGAAACGCTCGATCAGGTGCGGACAGCGCGCATCGACTTCGGCCAGGGCGTCGCGGATATGGAAGCCCGGCACCGATCGCGCCGAACCGCGCAATTCGTCGCCTTCGCCCACCGGAGCGAAGGCGACCACCGGCCGATGCTGGCGTTCCTTCACCTTGGCCGCCACCAGCCCGACGATGCCGTGATGCCATGTCGGATCGAACAGCGACACGCCGACCATGTTGCCCGACGCCAAGCCGTCCAGCTTGGCCAGCGCACCCTCGACCATCGACGCCTGCAGGTCGCGCCGTTGCGCGTTGATGTCCTGCAGCGTCGCGGCGAGCGCGCGCGCTCGCACAAGGTCGTCGCAGACAAGACATTCGACGCCGAGCGACATGTCCTCCAGTCGTCCCGCGGCATTGAGCCGCGGTGCGATCGAATAGGCAAGGTCGGAGGTGATGGCATTGTGCGCGGCGCGTGAAGCCACGTCGAACAATGCCGTGACGCCCGCGCACGCCCTGCCCGCGCGGATGCGACGCAAACCGCTTTCGACGAGGGCGCGATTGTTGGCGTCCAGCGGCACCAGATCGGCGACCGTGCCCAGCGCGACCAGATCCAGCAGAACCGACAGATCGGGTTCACTGCCGTTCGCGAAAGCGCGCTGCCCGCGAAGGCGCGCACGCAGGACGAGCAGCAGATAGAACATCACGCCGACGCCGCACAGCGCCTTGCTGGCGAATGCGGCGCCGGGCAGGTTCGGATTGACGATGGCGTCGGCGCGAGGCAACGTCGCGCCGGGCAAATGATGATCGGTGACAATCACCCTGCTGCCGCGCGCCTTGGCAGCCGCCACACCCCCCAGCGATGCAATGCCGTTGTCGACGGTGACGATCAGATTTGGCGCGGGTTGCAAGGTGGCCACCAGCGCCGGCGTCAGTCCGTAGCCGTGAACGGCGCGATGGGGCACCACATAACCGACGTTGCGCGCACCCATCATGCGCAAGCCGCGCACGGCCACCGCGCAGCCCGTCGCGCCATCGCAATCGTAATCGCCTGCAATCACGATGTGGCCGTCATGCTGCATCGTTTCGTGCAGCAACGCGGCGGCTTCGTCGATACCAGTCATTCCGTCGGGCGATAAGATCCCCGCCAGTCGATGACCAAGCTGGTCGGGGCCGGTCACGCCACGCAAGGCGTACACGCGCTGCAAAACCGGATGCACCGACGCCGGCCATCCGCGAGGCGATGACGTCTGTTGACGCCGGATGATTGTCAAGCCAGCCATGGATATGCCCTCGCCGTTGCTCGCGCCTCCATGCCACCCGCCCTGGCGAACCCGCTACGCTGTTGGCGCGCTCCACCCGGGCAGTCAAGATATCGGCAAATCACGCCGTCTCACCCAAAAGCGCAGGCGATGCGCATGCCGCAACCGAAAGCGTTCGCCGCTCGCGAACACGAGCGTGATCCCGTCAAAACGATGTTCGCGCAGCCAGTATTCGAACGGCGCGAGCCAGCCCGTTACGTCTTTGTGGCCCGGCATGTCCAGATCGAGCAACGCATCGCCGCTCTCTCTCGCAGTTTCCATCGCTTCACGCGAGGGCTCGAGTCGAACCGCTCCGGCCATCCTGGCCAGCCCGCGCAGCACGTCGTCCGTGCTTGCCACGCATTGCAAGCCTGTTTCGACTGAATCCGGCAACCTGCCCCCGCCCCAGAACCACAGCGCATTGACGGGAACCTTGCCTGCCGCGACCCGCCGGGTGTTGACGGGGTGCGCGTGCAGCAGGATTTGCGCATCGTTGAACAAGCGCCGCCAGGCGCGACCCGCATCGCCCTCCGGCAACACATCGATCAGGCTTGCACCCAGCGCCTCGCCAGCATCGGTGAAGTCCGCAGCTTGAGTATCGCTGGCAAGCCGTACGCTCCACGCAGATGGCGCGTCCACGAGCAATGCCGCTTCCATGTCATCGAACAGGGGTTGCAACGCCGCCGCGAGTTCATCGGCATCGGCCCCGGATAGACCATCCACCGGGCATGCCAGCAAGCGCGCGCCAGTCGCCTCGCTCCGCACGTAAGCCGGGTCAGCGCACACCCACGTGTCGTTGGCCGCATCGCTCGCGTGACAATGGTGACGCAAGGCAGCCGCAGGAATCTGCCCGGCCGTGAACTGGAATCGTTCGCGCAAGACGGCAACGCGCGCTTTTTGAATATCCGGGAGGCGATCCCCACGCCCCAACCAGTGCTGGAACGCCGGCACGTCGTTGATGCACGACAGCGGCGGCATCAGGACGTGCAATGTGCTCATGGCAAGGCAGTTTCCAGTGCCTCATACCGCTCAAGCCATTCTGCCTCGAGCGTCGCCTTTTCCCCGCGCAGGGCGTTTTGCTCACGGCCGATGTCCGCGAGCACCGCGGTCGGCCCCTCGTAGATCGCAGGGTCGGCCAGGCGTTCCTGCAACCTGCTCAGCGCAGCGTCAACCTTCGCCATTCGCGCTTCGACGTTTTCGAGATGCTTGCGCCGGGTACGCTGGCGTTCGCGCATCGCCGCGGCTTCGCGACGGCGCTCGCGCGGATCGGACGATTGTTCTTTCGCATCGCCGCGCTCCGCAGACTCGCCACTGCGTCCACGCAACCAGCGCGCATAGTCATCCAGGTCGCCCTCGAATGGATCGATGGCGCCGTCGGCCACGCGCCAGAAGCTGTCGCATACCAGCCCCAGCAGATGGCGATCATGCGCGACCAACACCAGCGCGCCGGGGTAGTCGTTGAGCGCGTCAGCCAGTGCACCGCGCATGTCGAGATCGAGGTGATTGGTCGGCTCGTCCAGCACCAGCAGATTGGGTTTGCCCCAGGCGATCAGCGCCAACGCAAGACGCGCGCGCTCGCCACCTGAAAAACCGTCGACAGGTTCGAAGGCGCGATCACCGGCGAAATGCCACCTGCCCAGCCACTCGCGCAACACCTGCGGCGGCGCGCCCGGCGTCAGTTCGCGCAGATGGTCGAAGGGCGTTTCGCCCTCGCGCAGGTTCTCCACCGTGTGCTGGGCAAAGTAACCGATCGACAAATCCTTGTGCGCGGTGCGCTCGCCCGCCAGCAGTGGAAGTTCGCCGACGAGGGTTTTGACCAAGGTCGACTTACCCGCGCCATTGGGGCCGAGGAGACCGATTCGATCACCCGCCTGTACGCTGAAACGAACGTCACCCAGCACTCTCGGCGCAGGTGCATAACCCGCATCGACGTGCTCCAGCTTCAACATGGACTGCGGCAAACGTTCGGGTTCCGGAAAGCGGAACTCGAAAGCGCGTTCGACGCGCACGGCTTCGGTGCCGGAAAGTTTTTCGAGGCGCTTGATTCGAGATTGCGCCTGGCGCGCCTTGGTGGCCTTGGCGCGGAAACGATCAATGAAGGATCGCAGATGCGCGCGTTCGGCCTGTTCCTTCCCGAATGCCGCCTGCTGCTGGTGCAGGCGCTCGGCGCGCTGGCGCTCGAAGTCGCTGTAGTTGCCGGCGTAAAGGCGCGCACCGCCCTGCTCCAGGTGCAATACGTGATCGACGGTGCCGTCGAGGAATTCGCGGTCGTGCGAAATCACCATCAACATGCGCGGATAACGACGCAACCACTGTTCCAGCCACAGCACGGCATCAAGGTCGAGATGGTTGGTCGGTTCGTCCAGCAATAGCAAGTCCGACGGCGCCATCAACGCGCGCGCGAGGTTCAGGCGCCCGCGCCACCCCCCGGAAAATTCCGCAATGGCCTTTTCGTGATCTTCCGATTTGAAACCCAGCCCGTGCAGCAGGCGCCCCGCGCGCGCGCGGCCGTCGTAGCCGCCCATCGCGTCGATACGCTGATGCGCCAGGGCCGCGGCCGCGTGGTCGCCCGCTGATTGAGCGCGCGCTTCGTCGACCAGCGCCGCGGCAAGGTCGACGTCGCCACCCAGCACGTAGTCGATCGCCGCAACCGGCAGCGCCGGCGCCTCTTGCGCGACCGATGCGACGCGCAAGCCGGTCGGCACGTCCAGCGCGCCGGCGTCGGCTTCGACCTCGCCCAGGATCGCGGCGAACAGGCTGGACTTGCCGCTGCCGTTGCGTCCCGCGACGCCGATTTTCCAGCCGTCGTGCAGCACTGCGTCCACGCCCGACAGCAGCAGGCGTCCGCCGCGGCGAAGGGCGAAGTCGCGAAGGGCGATCACACGTAACGCACGCCGGTAATTTCGTAGTTTCGCTCGCCGGCGGGCGCATTGAATCCGAAGCTGTCGCCTTCGTTCTTGCCGATCATTGCGCGCGCTATGGGTGACGACACGGCGATCAGGCCCTGCTTGATGTCGGCCTCGATGTCACCGACGATCTGGTAGGTCACCTTGTCGCCGCTGTCGGCGTCTTCCAGGTCCACCAGCGCACCGAACACCACCTTGCCACCGGGATTCAATGTGGCCGGATCGATGATCTGCGCGGTCGACAGTGCGGCCTCGATACGTTGTATGCGGCCTTCGATGAAGCCCTGCTGTTCACGCGCGGCGTGGTACTCGGCGTTCTCGCTCAAGTCGCCGTGTGCGCGGGCTTCGGCGATCGCGGCGATGATTTTCGGGCGTTCGACGGACTTCAAGTGGTCCAGTTCGGCACGCAGGCGCTCGGAACCGGCTTTGGTCATGGGGGCTCGCTGCATGGGCGGGACTCCTTGGGTTGAAGGACCGGCGCGAGCGATCAAGCCGCACCGACGTGAAGGTGGATTGAAAAGAATGGGTCAGGCGACGGCGGCCCGTTCACCGGGCGGATTCGCCTCGCGGCGATCGAGTTCCGCGTGCAGTTCCTGCAGGCTGATCACTGCGGCATTCGCGCGAAAATCCAGCGAGTGCAGCAACGCCGCCGCACCCGCGACCGTGGTCGAATAGGTGACGTGCTGCTGCAGGGCGGAGCGCCGGATCGAGAACGAGTCGGTGATCGCCTGCCGGCCTTCGGTGGTGTTGACGATGTAGGCGATCTCGCCGTTCTTGATCGCATCGACGATGTGGGGGCGGCCTTCCAGCACCTTGTTGATGCGCTCGCATTCGATGCCGTGCCCGCGCAGGAAATTGCAGGTGCCGCCGGTGGCGATCAGCGAAAAACCGCGCTTCGCGAGGTCGCGCGCGACTTCCAGCAGTCGCGGTTTGTCGGCGTCGCGCACCGACAGGAACACCTTGCCTCCGGGAGCCGGCGCCGCAATGTGCGCCGCCTCGTGGCCGCGCGCGAACGCTTCGCCGAAGCTGCGCCCCACGCCCATCACCTCCCCGGTCGAACGCATCTCGGGGCCGAGGATCGGGTCGACGTTCTGGAATTTCAGGAACGGAAAGATCGCTTCCTTCACCGCCCAGTAATGCGGCACGCGTTCACGGGTGGTGCCCTGCTCCGCCAGGGTTTTTCCGGCCATGCAACGCGCCGCGATCTTGGCCAGCGGCCGACCGGTGGCCTTGGACACGAACGGCACGGTGCGTGAGGCGCGTGGATTCACTTCCAGAATGAACACCTCGTCGCCCTGGATCGCGAACTGGGTGTTCATCAAACCGACCACACCCAGCTCGCGCGCCAGCAGCGCCACCTGTCGGCGCAGTTCGTCCTGGATTTCAGGAGACAACGAATACGGCGGCAGCGAGCACGATGAATCGCCCGAATGCACGCCGGCTTCCTCGATATGCTGCATGATCCCGCCGATCAGCACCGCGCCGTCGGCGTCCGCGATCACGTCCACGTCCACTTCCACCGCGTTGTCGAGAAAGCGATCGAGCAGCACGGGTGACTTGTCGGACACGCGCACCGCGTCGCGGATGTAGCGCGCGAGGTCTTCATCGGCGTGCACGACTTCCATCGCGCGGCCGCCCAGCACGTAGCTCGGCCGCACGATCAACGGGTAGCCCAGTTCGCGCGCCAGCACCATCGCTTCCTCGGCGGTGTGCGCGATGCGGTTGGGCGGCTGCTTCAGGTGCAGCTTCTCGATCAACTGCTGGAAACGCTCACGGTCTTCGGCAAGGTCGATTGAATCCGACGAGGTGCCGATGATCGGGACACCCGCCGCTTCCAGCGCGCGCGCCAGCTTCAGCGGTGTTTGCCCGCCATACTGCACGATCACGCCGGTGGGCTTTTCCTTGTCCACGATTTCCAGCACGTCTTCCAGTGTCACCGGCTCGAAATACAGACGATCCGAAGTGTCGTAATCGGTGGACACCGTTTCCGGGTTGCAGTTCACCATGATGGTTTCGAATCCGTCCTCGCGCATCGCGAGCGCGGCGTGCACGCAGCAGTAGTCGAATTCGATGCCCTGCCCGATGCGATTAGGGCCACCGCCGAGCACCATGATCTTCTTGCGGTCGGAGGGGGCCGCCTCGCACTCTTCCTCATAGGTCGAGTACATGTACGCGGTGGTGGTGGCGAACTCGGCCGCACACGAGTCCACGCGCTTGTAGACCGGCCGCACGTTCAATGTATGCCGCAAATGGCGCACCGCGCGCTCGTCGGATTGCAGCAGCGTCGCGAGACGCGAATCGGAAAATCCCATGCGCTTCAGTTCGCGCATGCGCGCGGCATCCAGCGCGCGCATGCCACTTGCGCGCACGTCGGCCTCGGCGGCCACGATGTCTTCGATCGCGGCGAGGAACCATGGGTCGATCTTGCACAGGTCGTGCACCTCTTCCAGCGACAGGCCGGAGCGGAATGCATCACCCAGGTGGAAAACCCGCTCGGGGCCGGGCTGGCGCAGCTCGCGTTTCATCGACTCCATGCCTTCCAGCGTTTTCCAGTCGATGCCGCCGGGATTCAAGCCATCGTGGCCGGTTTCGAGGCCGCGCAAGGCTTTCTGCAGGGATTCGGAGAAGGTGCGGCCAATCGCCATCACCTCGCCCACCGACTTCATCTGCGTGGTGAGGTGCGGGTCGGCAGCCGGGAATTTCTCGAACGCGAAACGCGGAATCTTGGTGACAATGTAATCGATGCTCGGCTCGAATGAAGCCGGCGTCTTGCCGCCGGTGATTTCGTTCTTCAATTCATCCAGCGTGTAGCCGACCGCGAGCTTGGCGGCGACCTTGGCGATCGGAAAACCGGTGGCCTTGGACGCCAGTGCGGATGAACGCGACACGCGCGGATTCATCTCGATCACCACCACGCGGCCGTCGGCGGGATTCACGCCGAACTGTACGTTCGAGCCGCCGGTGTCCACGCCGATCTTGCGCAGCACCGCGATCGAATAATCGCGCAGGCGCTGGTATTCCTTGTCGGTCAGCGTCAATGCGGGCGCTACCGTGATCGAGTCGCCGGTGTGCACGCCCATGGGATCGAAGTTCTCGATCGCGCACACGATAATGCAGTTGTCCGCGCGATCGCGGACCACTTCCATCTCGAATTCCTTCCAGCCCAGCACCGATTCATCGATCAGCACTTCGTGCACGGGGGACAATTCCAGTCCCCGCGCAACGATGCTCTCGAACTCTTCGACGTTGTACGCGATGCCGCCGCCGGTGCCGCCGAGTGTGAACGATGGGCGCACGATGCACGGAAAACCGAGCGCCGCCTGCCCTTCGCGCGCTTCTTCCAGCGAGCGCGCGATCGCGGAGCGCGGCGACTCCAGCCCGATCTCGTCCATTGCGTTGCGGAACAGCTCGCGATCCTCGGCCATCCGTATCGCATCGCGCGACGCGCCGATCAGTTCGACGCCATGTTTCTCCAGCACGCCGTGGTCGGCCAGTTCCAGCGCGCAATTCAGTGCGGTCTGCCCACCCATGGTGGGCAGCAGCGCGTCGGGCTTCTCCTTCTCGATGATGCGCTCGACGGTGCGCCAGTTGATCGGCTCGATGTAGACCCGATCGGCCATTTCCGGATCGGTCATGATCGTGGCGGGATTCGAGTTCACCAGCACCACGCGATAGCCTTCCTCGCACAGCGCCTTGCAGGCCTGTGCGCCCGAGTAGTCGAACTCGCAGGCTTGGCCGATCACGATCGGGCCGGCGCCGATGATCAGGACGGTTTTGATGTCGGTGCGGCGTGGCATCAGCGTGCCTCCTGCATCAGGTTCGCGAATCGTGCGAACAGATACGCGATGTCGTGGGGTCCGGGACTCGCTTCCGGATGCCCCTGGAAACAGAACGCGGGGCGATCGGTGAGTGCGAAGCCCTGCAGCGAACCGTCGAACAGCGAGACGTGCGTGGTGCGCACGTTGGATGGCAGCGTGGCAGGATCGACCGCGAAGCCGTGGTTTTGCGACGTGATCAGCACCCGGCCGTCGTCGAGATCCTTCACCGGGTGATTGGCGCCGTGATGGCCGAACGGCATCTTCAAGGTCTTCGCGCCGAGCGCGAGTCCCATCAACTGGTGGCCGAGGCAAATGCCGAACAGCGGAACCTTCGCGTCGAGGAACTTGCGCGTCGCCTCGATCGCGTAATCGCAGGCCGCGGGGTCGCCGGGCCCGTTGGACAGGCAGATGCCGTCGGGTTTCATCGCCAGTACGTCGGCGGCAGGCGTTTGCGCCGGCACCAGCGTCACCTCGCAACCTTGCTCCACCAGCAGCCGCAGGATGTTGCGTTTCACGCCGTAGTCGTAAGCGACCACCTTATACTTCGCAACGGATTTGCGGAATGCCTGCGCGTCGAGATCGTAAATGCCCTCCGGCCACGGCTGGCGTTCGCGAATGCTGACCACCTTCGCGAGATCGGCGCCGTTCAGACCGGGGAATGCGCGCGCCTTGGCAACGGCATCGTCGCCATCGATCGATTGGCCTGCCACGATGCAACCGTGCTGCGCGCCGCGATCACGCAGGATGCGCGTGAGCTTGCGGGTGTCGATGTCGGCGATCGCGACGATGTTGTGGCGCTTCAGGTAATCCGGCAACGATTCCGCACTTCGCCAATTGGAAGCGAGCCGGGGCACGTCGCGGACGATCAGGCCCGCGGCCTGAACCTTGCCGGATTCCTCGTCGGGCGCGTTGCAGCCGGTGTTGCCGATGTGCGGCGCCGTCAGCGTGACGATTTGTTGTGCATAGGACGCGTCGGTCAGGATTTCCTGGTAACCCGTCATCGCGGTGTTAAACACCACCTCGCCCGCGGTACTGCCGCTTGCCCCGACGGCCTCGCCATGAAAAAGGGTGCCATCGGCAAGGGCGAGCAAGGCGGGCGTCGGCATGGGCAGATTCCGGATACAAGTCGACCCACGAGCCGCGCGGAGCGGGCTCGGGGAATCGGTGGTTCAGGCAAGCGGCAATGTTACCAGAAACCACTCATGCATTCATGGCCCGGGTTGCCGTCGCGATACAATGCGCGCATTGCAAGGACGAATCCAATGCTGGTCGCCACCCTCCTGGACCCCGCTCGCCTCGATCGCCCGGATACGCTGATCCGCAGTGATCCGTTTCCATTCATGATCGCCCACGGCCAGCTTCCCGAACAATCGCGGGCTGATCTGGAACGCGATTTTCCTAAATACTCGGCAGCAGGCTTCTTCCCCTACGACGAGAAGGAATGTGGGCCGGCGATACACGAGCTGGTGAATGCCATTACTTCGCCTGCCTTCGCGAGTGCAGTCGGCGCCAAGCTCGACATCGACAACCTTGGTCAATACCCGACACTGGTGACGATCTGCCGGCACCTCAACAAGCGCCACGGCACCATCCATACCGACAGCAAATCAAAAATTGCCACCGCGCTGATCTACCTGAACTCAAGTTGGCACGATACCAGCGACGGTTGCCTGCGTTTTCTTGCGAAGATCGACGACATCGACGCCTCGATCGCGCCGGAAGTGAAACCGCTGTACGGCGAGTTCGTGATCTTCAAGCGCGCCGACAACTCTTTCCACGGACACCTGCCCTACGAGGGCGAACGTCGCGTGATCCAGGTGGCGTGGCTGACCAGCGAGGAAGAAAAGCTGCGCAAGACCCAGCGCGGCGTCGCCACCCGCTTCTTCAAGAAAATCGCCGGCGGGCTGGATCGCAAGTTCGGCGCAGGCCGCGATCGCAACGCCGCGCACCGGGATTGAAGCTCGGGACTCGGCCTCGGCAGAGCGTGACGACAGAGCCGTCATTCCGGCTTGTGCCAGGATGACGCGGCATTAGCTGCGGGATGCGATCGCATCGTTCATCGAATACGCGCCCGCGGGCTTGCCGGCCAGCCACGCCGCAGCGGCGAGTGCGCCGCGCGCAAAGATCGCGCGGTCGGTCGCGCGGTGCGACAACTCCAGCCGTTCGCCAGCCGTGGCGAGCATCGCGGTGTGTTCGCCCACGATGTCGCTGGCGCGGATCGATGCAAAGCCAATTGCGCATTCAGGGCGCATGCCGGCTTGCCCTTCGCGCGACAGCACGGCAACTTCATCGAAGTTCTGCCCGCGCGCTTCAGCGGCGGCGCGACCAAGGGCCAGTGCGGTGCCCGATGGCGCATCGACCTTGTGCGCGTGGTGCGCTTCGATGATTTCAAGATCCCAGTCTGGCAGCGCCGCGGCGGCTTCGCGCAATGCGCGCGTCAAGACCGCGATGCCTAGACTGAAGTTTGCGGCGTGCAGTACGGGAATTGCATGCGAGGCTTCGGTCAATGCCGCGTGTTGTTCGGCGTCGAGTCCGGTGGTGCCGCTGACCAGTGCTATGCGGTTCGCCATGCAATGTGCCAGCGCGGCATCGAAACCTGCCGGCACACTGAAGTCGACCACCACGTCCAGCTTCGGCGCTTGCTGCCATGCGTCCGACGCATGGATCGCAGCGGCCAATTCGAAGCGCGCATCATCGCGCAGCAACACCTGCAGCTCGCACCCCATGCGGCCGCTGGCGCCGTTGATGGCAATTCGGATGGGATCGGACATGGCTTGAGCCGTTCGGAAATCGATATGGGCAGACGCCGTCAGCGAAGGATAACAACATCGCCCTTCCGTGCCTTCGCAGATTCATCTCGAACGGAACCCTCCGGCGAAGACTGGACGCGGCGTGGACATCGGCGAAGCCAATGGCCGAAGGGCGAGCGGCACGACGCCGGGGGTCTATCCACGCAAAAGCGCAACCTTCCAAATAGTCGTGCAGTCCGGACCTGCGACAAAGTCGACCCCACAGCGCCCGCCCCCGCCCCTTGCTGTTCTTCAGCCCGTCATCTTCGCCCAGAACTGTTTGACGCCTTCCACGAAACCGCTGTTGCGCGGCGAGTGTTTCTTCGCTTCTTCGGCGTCGGCGAAGGTGGCTTCGAACTCTTCCAGCAAGTCGCGCTGGCGCTTGTCGAGTCGCACTGGCGTCTCGACGACAACGGTGCAAAAGAGATCGCCGGTATGGCGGCTGCGCACAGACTTCACGCCCTGCCCGCGCAGGCGGAATTCCTGGCCCGTCTGTGTCTCGGGCGGCACGGTGATCGTGGTTGCACCGTTGAGAACGGGCACGTCGATGGATGCACCCAGCGCCGCCTGCGCGAAACGGATCGGCACCTCGCAACGCAAGTCGTCGCCGTGCCGCTTGAAGATTGCATGTTCGCGCACGTGAATTTCAACATACAGATCGCCCGGCGTCGTGCCGGAAGGCCCCGCCTCGCCCTGCCCGGACAACCGGATGCGATCGCCATCGTCCACCCCGGCGGGTACCTTCACTTCCAGGCTGCGCTCGTCTTCCAGACGGCCTTCGCCATGGCAATGCTGGCATGGCGTCACCACCATGCGCCCGGCGCCTCCGCAATGCGGACAGGTCTGCTGGATCGAGAAAATGCCGTTCTGCATCCGCACGCGGCCATGTCCGCGGCAGGTCGCGCAAGTGGAAAGCTGGCCATCCTCGGAACCGGTGCCGTTGCAGTGATGGCAGTTGACCATCGTCGGCACGCGAATCTGCTTGTCGATGCCGGCCACGGCTTCCTCGAGATCGAGTTCCAGCACGTAGCGCAAGTCCGACCCGCGCGCCGCGCGCCGGCCGCCGCCGAAGATGTCGGAAAAGATGTCGCCGAAGATGTCGCCCACGTCGCCGAATGGAGCGCCGCCACGACGTCCGGCGCCATTCTCGAACGCGGCATGCCCGTATTGGTCGTACATCGCGCGGCGCTGCGGGTCGCCGAGGATCTCGTACGCTTCCTTGGCTTCCTTGAAGCGCTCCTGCGCCTGGGGATCGCCAGGACAACGATCCGGATGGTTCTTCATCGCCAGCCGGCGAAAAGCCTTTTTCAACTCTTCGTCGTTCGCGCTGCGCGCAACGCCAAGAACTTCGTAGTAGCAACGTTTCATGTGCGCAGTAAGGGTCAGTTGACGCTAGTTTCGAGGCGGCGGTCGGGGACGAACCACAGGGCCGCGATCACGCCATAGATCACGCACGACAGTATGGGTTCAAAAAACGCTAACGCAATACCGATCACGTACCCGATGGGCGAGACGATGGTTTTCCAGTCACTCCGGAGCGCCGAGGCAAGCGCACTCTTTTCGCCGCCATTCGCCGCAATCAACGCGCGCAGCAATGGAATCCACGAGAGCGCCGCAAGCAACAACACAATACCGTAAACCGCAGTGGGCACTGGCGCCGGCAGAGGATGCGATTCGTTCAACCAGCTTGTCGTGAACGGAAACAGTGACAGCCAGAACAGAAAAAACAGATTGGCCCACAGCACTCTGCCGCTGACATGCGTGACCCTCTGCAGCATGTGGTGGTGGTTGTTCCAATAGATGCCGACGTAGACGAAACTGAGGACATAACTCAAGAACACCGGGGCGTCTGAGAGCAATGCGCGCCACGTCGCCTGGTGCGGCAACTTCAGCTCCAGCACCATGATCGTGATGATGACCGCGATCACGCCGTCGGTGAACGCCTCCATCCGGCCCTTGTGCATGCTCGAGGTTCCCCACCTCTACACGGAAGTCGTCCGCGTTGAGCGTCGCGCTTCGCAGCGTCGCTCAAACGCGGACAGTTGACTCGGCAGCGCTCCGCGCTGCCGGATAACACCTACTTTTCGTCCTTGTCCTTCACCTCGGTAAATTCGGCATCGACGACATCTTCCGGCGACGCGCTGCCACCCGGTGCCTGCTGCGCGCCCGGCTGCGGACCGGCCTGGCCGGCCTGCGCCGCCGCGAACAACGACTGCGCCGCTTCCTCCAGCTTCGCAATGCGGGATTCGATCGCGTCCTTGTCATCGCCCTTCATCACCTTTTCCAATTCGGACAGGGCTTCTTCGGTGCGACCGATGATGTCGCCGCCGACCTTGCCGCCGTGCTCCTTGATGGCCGAGCGCGTGGCGTGCACCAACTGGTCGGCCTTGTTGTGGACCTGCACCAGTTCCTGGAACTTCTTGTCTTCCTCGCGGTGGGTTTCGGCATCGGACACCATCCGCTGGATTTCGTCCTCGGACAGACCCGAACCGGCCTTGATTTCGATCCGCTGTTCCTTGCCGGTGTTCTTGTCCTTGGCGGTGACATGCAGGATGCCGTTGGCGTCGATGTCGAACGACACCTCGATCTGCGGCATGCCGCGCGGCGAGGGCTGGATGCCGGCGAGATCGAACTTCGCGAGCGATTTGTTGAAGCGCGCCTGATCGCGTTCGCCCTGCAACACGTGCACGGTCACCGCGCTCTGGTTGTCCTCGGCGGTGGAGAACACCTGCGAAGCCTTGGTCGGGATCGTGGTGTTCTTGTCGATCAACTTGGTCATCACGCCGCCCAGCGTCTCGATGCCCAGCGACAGCGGCGTCACGTCGAGCAGCAGGACGTCCTTGACGGCGCCCGACAGCACGCCGCCCTGGATTGCCGCGCCGACTGCGACGGCTTCGTCGGGGTTCACGTCCTTGCGCGGATCCTTGCCGAAGAAATCCTTGACCGCTTCCTGCACCTTGGGCATTCGGGTCTGGCCGCCGACCAGGATCACTTCCGAAACGTCGGACACGCGCAGGTTGGCGTCGTTCAGCGCGGTGCGGCAGGGATCGATGGTGCGCTTGACCAGATCCTCGACCAGCGCTTCGAGCTTGGCACGGGTCAGCTTGATATTGAGGTGTTTCGGACCGGAGGCGTCAGCCGTCACGTACGGCAGGTTCACTTCGGTCTGGTGCGCGGACGACAGCTCGATCTTGGCGCGCTCGGCCGCGTCCTTCAGGCGCTGCAGCGCGAGCGGATCATTGCGCAGGTCCACGCCCTGGTCCTTCTTGAATTCGTCGACCAGGTAATCGATGACGCGCTTGTCGAAGTCCTCGCCGCCGAGGAAGGTATCGCCGTTGGTGGCCAGCACTTCGAACTGCTTTTCGCCGTCGACTTCGGCGATCTCGATGATCGACACGTCGAAGGTACCGCCGCCGAGGTCATACACCGCGATCTTGCGGTCGCCGCCGCCCTTGTCGAGGCCATACGCCAGAGCGGCCGCGGTCGGCTCGTTGATGATGCGCTTGACTTCGAGGCCGGCGATCTTGCCGGCGTCCTTGGTGGCCTGGCGCTGCGAGTCATTGAAGTACGCCGGCACCGTGATCACGGCGTCGGTGATGATTTCGCCAAGGAAATCCTCGGCGGTCTTCTTCATCTTCATCAGCACCTTCGCGGAAATTTCCGGCGGCGCCATCTGCTTGCCGTCGGAGGTTTCCAGCCAGGCATCGCCGTTGGAGTGACCGACGATCTTGTATGGCACCACGTCGAGATCCTTCTGCACTTCGGCGTCGGTGAACTTGCGGCCGATCAGGCGCTTCACCGCGTAGAAGGTGTTCTTGGGATTGGTGACGGCCTGGCGCTTGGCCGGTGCACCCACCAGCACTTCACCGTCTTTCGAAAACGCCACGATGGACGGCGTGGTGCGGTCGCCCTCGGAATTTTCGATGACCCGGGTTTTGGTGCCTTCCATGACCGCGACGCACGAGTTGGTCGTGCCGAGGTCGATACCGATGATCTTGCTCATGTTTCAGCTCCTGGATGTTTTGCGGTCGGGGACCGGCGAATCTTGAACACAAACTGGGGTTTGGCAGCCCTTTCTCAAGGTTTTGCGTGTGCTCGGCAAGCAACCATCATTGGCCGGGCGCTCGGGGCGGGGCGAGATGCCCCGGCATCTCGCCTTACTCCGCCTCGCCCTTGGCGACCGCGACCAGCGCGGGGCGGAGCAGCCGGCCGTTCAACACGTAGCCCTTCTGCATCACGCTTACCACGGTGCCGGCCGCGCTGCCGGGCGCCGCCACCATGCTGACCGCATGATGGCGTTCGGGATCCAGCGGCTCGCCAATGGGATCAATCTGTTGCAAGCCATTGCTCTCGGCAATCTTGAGCAGCGATTTCAGGGTCAGACTGAGGCCTTCGCGCATCGACGCCACGTCGGCGGTGTCGACCGCCAGCCCGCTTTCAAGGCCGTCATATACCGGCAGCAGGTCGCGCAACAGCTTCTCGTTGGCGAACTTGACGCTCTGCTCCTGGTCGCGCAGCATGCGCTTGCGCTGGTTTTCAAGATCGGCGCGCTCGCGCAACAGCGTTTCGCGCATGCCCGCGAGATTGGTTTCCGCCTCGGCCAATTGCCGGCTCAGCGTTTCCAGCTCGTCCGCGCCGGATTCCATCGGCGGCTGCCGATCGTCCTGCGGCGCCTGTTCCGGCGATTCCTTCGGGTTCATCATGCTCATTCCTCGCGACAGGGGCAGCCCGGCTGCCACCGCCGACAGGCAGGCAAGCGCAGGCGCAACAAACAAATTTATGCGGTCGGCGGCCGGCGATTCAAGTGAGAGCGGCTACTCGGGCGAACGCAAGGCATCGGTGAGGAGCTTTGCTGTCGCCTGCACCACCGGAATCACCGAATGGTAAGCCATCCGGGTGGGCCCGATCACCCCGATTGCGCCCAACACATGGCCCCCGCCACCATAAGGCGCACTGACCAGGCTGTATCCTTTGAGCGGCTCGAACCCGGACTCCTCGCCGATGAACAGCCGCACGCCGGGGGATCGCGCGCAACCCTCCAGCAACGCCAGCAACTCGCGTTTGCGCTGGAACGCCTCGAACAGTTCGCGCAGGCGCTCCATCTGCAAGCCTTCATCACCCGACATCAGGTTGGTCTGGCCCGAAACCAGCATGTCGGATTCGGGCTCGGGCGCGAAGGTTTCCGCAGCCACTTCAACAGCAGTATCCAGCAGACGATTCAATTCACTGCCAGCGGCACGTAGATCGGCCAGCACCCGAATCCGGATGTCGTCCAGGCGCAAGCCGGCGTAATGCTCGTTCAAGTAATTGGCCGCAAGCTCCAGCGCGTGCGCGTCGAAGCGCTGGCTGAGGTTCAGCACGCGGTTCTGCACCTGTCCATCCGCGAAAACCAGGATTGCCAGTATGCGGCGCGATTCGATGGAAACGAATTCGATTTGCTTCAACGGCGCATCGGCCGTGCCCGGCACCGTCACCAAGCCGACGAAGTGCGTCATCGCCGACAGCAGGCTGGACGCATTGCCCAGCAATTCGCGAGGCGAGGCGGATTCGCGCGGTAGTTCGCGCTGCATCTGTATCACCGCACCGCGCGGAAGCGGCTTCAATTCAAGCAGGCTGTCCACGAACAGGCGCAATCCGCTCGCCGTCGGCACGCGTCCAGCCGAAGTGTGCGGCGACGCGACGAGGCCAAGTTCTTCCAGATCGGCCATGATGTTGCGCACCGTGGCCGGGCTTACGTCCAGGCCCGCCGAGCGCGCCAGCGTGCGGGATCCCACCGGCTGGCCCTCCTCCAGGTATTGCGCGATCAGGGTGCGCAACAACTGGCGGGCACGGGCATCGAGACGGTGGGGTTCGGACACGAACGATTGCTGTAGCGGGGAGACACGTCTCTAATACGGGCGGTGGCGGCGGAATGCAAGAGATGCGGGAATCGGGACTGTGATCCGTATCCATTTCCATGCCCGATTTCGCCACCTGGAACCGTGCAACCATGCCAATGGCGCCCATACAATCCGCCCCATGCTCACCCACCTCTCGGTCCGCAATTTTGCCGTAGTCGAGGCCGCCGAAATCGAATTCGGTGCTGGACTCACCGTGGTCACCGGCGAAACGGGCGCCGGCAAATCGTTGTTGGTTGATGCACTGTTGTTGCTGTCCGGTACGCGCGCCGACGCGGGCATGGTGCGCGCGGGTTGCGAACGTGCGGAGATCTCGGCGGAATTCGATCTCGCGCAAGCCCCCGCTGGGCGCGCGTGGTTGGTCGACCAGGCGTTCGATGACGAGGACGACGGTTGCCGGGTACGTCGCGTGATCGCGGCCGAGGGCGGTTCGCGCGCCTGGATCAATGGGCGCACGGCTTCGCTGGCGCAATTGTCGGAACTCGCCACGTCGCTCATCGAAATCCACGGCCAGCACGAGCATCAGGCACTGCTCGATCGCGCGCAGCAATTGCAGATGCTGGACGCGTTCGGAGGCAACGATGCGACCGTCGCGAAAACACGTGAACTGGCACGGCACTTTCGCGAAATCGTCGCGCGCGAACAAGAATTGTCGGGCGGCGACGATCGCGCGGCGCGCATCGAGCTGCTGTGCCACGAAGTCGCGGAGCTGGAACGCTGGGCGTTGCCGGGCGACGCACTCGCCGAGCTGGAGATGCAACACAAGCGCCTCGCCAACGCGGGCAAGCTGGCTGAAGGCGCGTCGGGGCTTCAGGAATTGCTGGACGGTGACGGCGAAGTCGCCGCGACGCGGCTCGTCGCACGCGCGCAATCCGAACTCGAGCGGCTGGCGGAACTCGACCCGATGTTGCAGCCCACCGTGGAGCTGCTGGACGGCGCGCGCATCCAATTGGGCGAAGCGTCCGACGCGCTGTCGCGCTACGCCCGGGATCTCGACCTCGACCCCGAACGCTATGCCGAGGCCGATGCGCATCTCACAGCGTTGCACGACCTTGCGCGCCGCCATCGCATGCCGGCCGTGGAGTTGCACGCCCACGCCTCGGCGCTCCGGGGCGAACTGCAGTCGCTGGAAGGCGCCGGCGAAGCGCTGGCCAAGCTGGCCGCCGACCGCAAGCAATGCTTCACGGAGTACGGCGCAGCCGCATCGGATTTGTCGAAACGCCGCACCGGCGCCGCGACGAAACTCGGAAAAGCCGTCACGGCGCTGATGGACGAGCTCGGCATGGCGGGCGGTTCATTCGCCGTGGACTTGCAGCCGCAATTTTCCGGCGAGCCCGATCCGGAAGGCCGCGAACGCTGCGAGTTCACGGTCAGCGCCAACCCTGGCATGCCGCTGCGCCCGCTGCGCAAGGTCGCCTCGGGCGGCGAGCTGTCGCGCATCGGGTTGGCCATCGAAGTCGCTGCACTGGGCACCGATTCGGTTGGCACGATGGTGTTCGACGAGGTCGACGCCGGCATCGGTGGGGCGGTGGCGGAAACCGTGGGCGCCAAACTGCGCGCGCTCGCCTCGCGCTGTCAGGTGTTGTGCGTCACCCACCTGCCGCAAGTGGCGGCGCAGGGCCATGCGCACCTGTCAGTTGCCAAGGCCATGGAGGACAACGCCACCCGCACGCATATCAGCGTGCTTGATGCGAAGGGGCGCAGCGAGGAACTGGCACGCATGCTCGGCGGCGTCGAAATCGATCGCGAAACCCGCGCGCATGCAAAAAAGATGCTGGAGAAGGTGCAGGCGCCGTAGGAGCGCGCCGGCGCCAGGCGTCCGCTACTTCCTGCGCACGACCGGCACACGGCAACGGATCGCAGCCAACGGTGCGACGCGCCGTCCCCTACTTCTTCTTTTTGGGCCTGACGTACAGCACGAGGCTGTGATCGGCGATTTCGTATCCGTGCTTCGCCGCGATTTCATGCTGCAATTTTTCGATGTCTTCGTTGACGAACTCGATGACCTTGCCGGTGGTCACGTCGATCATGTGGTCGTGGTGCTGCCCACGATCGAGTTCATAAACGGCCTGTCCGCCCTCGAAGTTGTGCTTGACCACCAGACCCGCTGCTTCGAACTGCGTCAACACGCGGTACACGGTGGCGAGCCCGATGTCCTCGGACTCCTCCAGCAGCAGCTTGTAGATGTTCTCGGCGGTGAGGTGGTCGTGGCTGTGCTCGAGGATTTCCAGCACACGGATGCGCGGATGGGTCACCTTCAATCCCGCATTGCGCAGATCCTGGGATTCCATGGCTGAACTCCGGTGGCGGCGTAGTGTCTGACGATCCGGGCCGAAACCAGGCTAGTGTATCATTCAATCCCCACCGCCCTCTCCAAGACGATGCGCAAGACGATACCCTCTCTCCTGCTCGCTTCCGCCAGCGTGCTGACGCTCGGCGCCTGCAACGTGATCTACAAACCCGACGTGCAGCAGGGCAATCTGCTGATCGGCAAGAACGTGAGCGAGTTGAAACCCGGCCTGACCAAGCAACAGGTGGTGGCGCTGCTCGGCACGCCTTCGGTGATCAGCCCTTTCAGCCAGAACCAATGGAACTACGTCGCCACCCTGCAACGCCGCGGCGGCCATGTCCAGGAACGCACCCTTACGTTGTATTTCGACAATGACACGCTGGTGCGCACCGACGGCATCTTCATGAAGGAAACACCGCAGGAATTGCTGCAGGAAAGCCACAAGTACGGCCCGCTGTATCCGACCAATCTGACCAAGGAACAGCAGAAGGAACTGGAAAAGAAACAACAGCAGGGCGGTGACAGCGGGGGATGAGGCGAGGCGATGACGCAATGCCAGTGGCATTGCGTAGCGGGGCCGGCGAAGGCCAAGGATGGCGCGAAAACGCCCCGGGGCACGATGCCGAGGGCCGGGTTGCGTGGCGAGCTTGCGACGCACGAGCCCAGCAACAACTGATGGGATGTCGTGTCTTTTTGGGTACAGGTGCCTGGTTGCTCCTCACCCTGCCCGCGCCCTCCTCCGACGCGCTTCCTTGGGATCGACCAGCAGCGAGCGGTAGATTTCAACCCGGTCGCCATCGCGCAGGATGGTTTCGAACGACACCCTCCGCGAGAAGATGCCAAGACGATCCTCACGTATCTCGATGTCGGGCCTTGCCTTGCGAATGCCTGACCGTTCGATTGCGTCCTCGACGCTCGCACCGCCCGACAGGGAAAGCTCGATCGCGAACGCGCGCTCCGGCTCGGCGTAAACCACCGACACCGAGATACACGAAACATCAGGCATATGCGCGCCTTGCTTCGGCGGCGAAATCGTCCACCATGCGGTCGGCGAGTTTCTGAAAGCCCAGTTTGAAGGCGAATCCGGTCAGTCGATTGCTGACCTCGAAATCGAGGTCCAACGCCACCTTGCAGCCATCGCTGCCCAGCGGCGTGAAGGTCCACTCGCCGTGCAGCCAGTCGAACGGACCATCCACGAACTGCATCTTGATGGTGCGTGGACGGTCGAGCGTATTGCGGGTGGAAAAGTGCTGGGTGACCCCGGCAAAGCGCAAATCGAGGCGCGCGACCAGATGTTCGCCATCGTGCTCGGAGACGTTCGCCCCGAGACACCACGCGAAGCGCCTCGGGTAAGCTTCCACCTCGTTGACGAGGTCGAACATCTGTTCCGGCGTGAAGCGCACCAGCGCCTGGCGATGGATCTGCACGGACTCTCCTGATTGCGCGCCGGGCCGGCGACATCCTTAGATAGACATTGCATTGTAACGAGCATGGCGAAGAAGAAAGAAAAGGACAGCAAGGGCTCGTCGACGATCGCGCTCAACAAGCGCGCGCGCCATGAGTACCACATCGACGAACGCTACGAAGCCGGCATCGCGCTGCAGGGCTGGGAGGTGAAGAGCCTGCGCGCGGGGCGCGTCAACCTCACCGATGCATACGCGCTGGTGAAAGGCGGCGAACTGTTCCTGTTCGGTGCGTCGATCCCGCCACTGCTGTCGGCGTCCACCCATGTGATCGCCGAAGACCGCCGTACCCGCAAGTTGCTGCTGCACCGTGCCGAGATCGACAAGTTGATCGGGGCGATCGAACGCAAGGGCCTGACGTTGGTGCCGTTGGCGATGTACTGGAAACAGAATCGCGCCAAGGTGGAAATCGGCATCGCGCGTGGCAAACAGGCGCACGACAAACGCGCCACTGAAAAGGAGCGCGAGTGGAACATCGAAAAGCAGCGCACGCTGCGCGCGCACAACAAGGCCGGATGATCCGGGCAATCAGTAGCCGGCCGGCACATACTTGAAACGTGTCATCTGTTCACGATGCGTATCCACGATGCGCTGCACCTGTTCCCGACTCAGCGCCTCGCGCCACTGGTTGGCACGGCCCTTGAAAAAGAATCGGGTCTTTTCATCCACTGCCTCCACGAATCCGTGCTTCTGTTCGAGCGACGACAAGGTCTGGAATGAGGTGTGCTTCACCGCGCGTTCGATCCGCGCCTTGTCGTGTCCCAACCCGATCAGCTTCGCGGCCTTGGCGAAATGCTTGGCGGGCTTCTCCAGCAGGTCCTCGTAACGCAGCACGATCACCTTGCCCGGTGCACGCTCGGCCATGTCCGCCCACCCTTCCACATGAGACGACCACGAGCCGATGACGTGATTGACGAACAGCTCGTCATTGACCGACGCCACCCTGTCGTCACCCAGCCGCTCGATGGCCTCGTCCAGGGTCAATCCGAAATGGTGGGTCATGCTGACGGTCACGTCCAAGGGATTGCGGATGACGTAGATTGCGCCGGCCGTCACCTCCCAATTGAATACTGGATAACCGTCAAAGCTCCCGCAGAAATTGTGCGTCATCAATAAACGGGTGCCCTGCGCACGCTCCGCGATCAGCGCGTGCACCTCGGGGCGCAGCGCCGCAATCTCGTCAATGCTCAATTCCGTGTTCGGCCGCCCTGCAAGTTCGCTGAAGCGGTCCGCGCGCGCTTCCGAGTCGGTGTAGTCGCGGACTTCGTCCGGCCGCAGCGGATCGGCACGATTGGCGACCAGGTTGGCCAGAAACGCGCGCAACCAGGTGTTCCCGGATTTGGGATAGGAGGCCAGCCAAACGATGTTGCCCATTCAACAAAAATCCCTTCGGTGAACCAAGCCCGCATGATGCCAGCAGCCGTGATTGATTTCCCGCACGGCCGCCCACATCATTGCCTCCCCGGGGGCGACCTGGCTTCGACGGGGGCTGTGAAGTAGCTTGGAGCATGCCGAGGGCGTCATCTTCCTCGTTAATCCGATGGCAAACAATCAGACGCCAACGACGACGTCTACGCTCTCGCCGCTTAAGGCGTAAGCCCCGAACCCACTTGTGCCGGTGCTCGTGGATGTAGGGTCATCATCACCGGATCGCTGATGGTTGCCGCTGGTCGATCATTCGCTAAAACAAAACCCGCTGGTCCCGCGGTGCGCTTTGTCCAGCGTGCTGCTTCGGGGCGAGATCGAACGCTGGACTAAGCATGTAGCGCCGGGCGCGGAGCGCCTTCGGACGGGGGTTCGATTCCCCCCGCCTCCACCAATTCGGAACCTAACAACTTCCCGCAATACCCTTTAAACCGCGCCTTGACGCGGTTTTTTCTTGTCCGTACTTCCCGCAAGGCTTCTCCGACTTCCCTTGCGTACTGCCAAGCTTGGCGGTAACTTTGGCAGTACGCCAAGGCGCGCGCTGGCGCGTACCGCCAAAAAAGGGGCTGGCCATGCCGAAACGAATTAATCCGCTGTCACCTTCCGCCATTGCCAACGCAAGGCCGAAGGCAACGGCGTACACGCTGCGCGATGGATTCGGGCTGCTGTTGCTAGTGAAACCCAAAGGCGGCAAGCTGTGGCGCTTCGATTACCGCCGACCCGGCACCGGCAGGCGCAACACGCTATCGCTGGGCACCTATCCCGATGTTTCGCTGAAACTGGCGCGCACTCGTCGCGACGATGCCCGCAAGCTGCTGGCCGATGGCATCGACCCCGCCGACAAGCGCAAGGCGGAAACCGTCGCCGCCGCCGATACGTTCGAAGCCGTGGCGCGCGAGTGGTATGCCACGCGGGCCGGTTCATGGGTTCCCGCGCATGCCGAGCGGATCATCCGCCGCCTTGAACGTGACGTGTTCCCGTGGATCGGGCGCAAGCCGATGGCCCGCGTGCAAGCGCCGGACGTGCTAGCCGTTCTGCGCCGCATCCAAGCGCGCGGAGCTATCGAAACCGCACACCGGGCGTTGACCAATATCGGGCAAGTGATTCGCTACGGCATCGCCACCGGACGCACGCAAACCGACGTAACGCACAAGCTGGGCGAAGCACTGACCCCCGTCACCGAACGCCACCACGCGGCGGTTACCGACCCCGATCTATTGGGCCACCTGTTGCGCGACATCGCCGCCTATAACGGCACCCTGCCCGTTCGCTGCGCGCTGCAACTTGCGCCGCTAGTGTTCCTGCGACCGGGCGAACTGCGGCAAGCCGAGTGGCAGGAATTCGACCTGGACGCGGGCGAGTGGAACATCCCGGCGCACCGCCGCAAGCTGAAAAAGGCACTGAAGGATGACCCGCTTACCGGCGCGCATCTTGTGCCGCTGGCATGCCAAGCCGTCGCCATCCTGCGCGAACTGCAACCGCTGACCGGTGCGGGCCGGTTCGTGTTTCCGGGCACGCGCGACCGCAAGAAACCGCTATCGGACATGGCGCTGCTGGCCGCGCTGCGCCGCATGGGTTACGACAAGGCAACCGTCACGACGCACGGCTGGCGCGCGACGGCGCGCACGATTTTGGATGAAGGCCTGCACTTCCCGATGCACGTCATAGAACACCAGCTAGACCACGCCGTGAGGGATGCGAATGGGCGCGCGTACAACCGCACGTCGCACCTTCCCGAACGCCGCAAAATGATGCAGGCATGGGCAGACTATCTGGACGCGCTGCGCGCTGCACCGGGCAAGGTTGTTGCCATCGGCAAGGCGCGCAAGGCGCAATAACGCACACATATCAAGAATGCTATAATGGCCGCGTGGCAATTCAGCTACTACAGCGCCAAGGTAGCCGCGACCATCGACGCATGGCCGCCCGGCGTGTTAGCGGGTTTCCAGCGCATTGCGCGCGCCATGCTGGAACACGGCCCGGACTTGGGGCTGCCACATACCCGCGCGATGGGCGGCGGTCTGTTCGAGATACGCGCCAAGGGCCGCGAAGGCATTGGGCGCGCGTTCTATTGCACCGCGACCGGCCAGCGCATCGTGATCCTGCACGCGTTCACCAAGAAAACCGAACAAACACCGCAGCGTGAGCTTGAC